>Ga0126307_10003327_pt1 | contig 10982 bp, 5 predicted proteins | sample Plot28_FD_89955 | JGI IMG/M metagenome (GOLD analysis project Ga0126307, IMG submission 89955) | Serpentine soil microbial communities from UC McLaughlin Reserve, CA, USA - Plot28 | ecosystem: Environmental > Terrestrial > Soil > Grasslands | place: USA: UC McLaughlin Reserve, Lake County...
ACGCCCTCCGCGAACACGATCTCGCGCCGATCACCGAGCCCGACATCGAGCTCGGCGACGTCGAGGAGGGCAAACCGCTCGTGTTCACGGCCGTCGTCGAGGTACGGCCGCGGCTCAAGCTCGAGGAGTCGGACTACAAGGGCGTGAACGTCGAACGGCCGAAGGTGGAGATCACCGAGGACGAGGTCGAGCGGTACCTGGACTCGCTCCGTGAGCGGTTCGCGGAGCTCGAGACGGTGCCGCGCGCCGCCCGCGAGGGCGACTACGTCGTCCTCGATCTGCACGCGGCCGTGCACGGCGAGGAGATCCCCGAGGCCACCCGCCCCGACCACCTCTACGCGGTCGGCTCCGGGGAGTTCGGCGAGAAGCTCGACGCCGAGCTCGTCGGCAAGCGCGGCGGCGAGATCCTCGCGTTCAACGACACGCTCGGCCCCGGCACGGGCGACCGCGCGGGTCAGGAGGTGAGCTTCCGAGTGTTGGTGAAGGAGGTCAAAGGCAAGAAGCTGCCCGAGGCCGACGACGAATTCGCGAAGGTTGCATCGGAGTTCGACACGCTGGGGGAGCTGAAGGCCGGGCTCCACGAGCAGCTGCAGAGGAACCGGGAGCGGTCGGCCGACGCGGACGTTCGCGACCGGGTGCTCCAGGCGATGATCGACTCGGTGGACGTCGACCTGCCCGACCCGCTCGTCGACGAGGAGGTGGAGCACCGGATCGTGCACGCGCAGGAGCGCGCCGAGCAGGCGGGGCTGACCCTCGACCAGGTGCTCGAGACGCAGGGGTTCGACGAGCTTCGGTTCCGGGCCGACGCGCGCGACCACGCGATCCGCGCGATCAAGGCCGATCTCGTGCTCGAAGCGGTCGCGCGCCAGGAGGGGATCGAGGTGACCGCCGAGGAGATCGGTCGGGAGATCGGCAGCATCGCGGCGGCCATCGGACGTGAGCCCAAGGACCTCGCCAAGAGTCTCGACCGGAGCGGTCAAGTCGTAGCACTTGCCGGTGATATCATCCGATCCAAGGCGCTCGACCTCCTCGTCGAGCACGCGGACATCAGCCCGCACCCCGGCACCGAGGAGCCCACCCAGCGGTCGGAAGGGTCTTCCGAGGAGGTCGCGGCCACGGGCGCAACAGCAGAGGAGACGTCATGAAGGACTATCTCGTTCCCGTCGTCGTCGAGCAGACGAGTCGCGGCGAGCGCTCGTTCGACATCTACTCGCGCCTGCTCAAGGAGCGGATCGTGTTCCTCGGCACGCCGATCGACGACGCCGTCGGCAACCTCATCATGGCGCAGCTCCTGCACCTGGAGTCCGAGGATCCCGACAAGGACATCAACCTGTACGTGAACTCGCCCGGCGGTGACATCACCTCGCTGTTCGCGATCTACGACACGATGCAGTACATCAAGCCGGACGTCTCGACGATCTGCATGGGCCAGGCGGCGTCGGCCGCGGCCGTGCTGGTGCTCGCGGGGACCAAGGGCAAGCGCTACGCGCTACCGCACTCGCGGATCCTGCTGCACCAGCCGCACGGCGGCGCGCAGGGCCAGGCCGTCGACATCGAGATCCAGGCCAAGGAGATCACCCGGTACCGCAAGCTGCTCGAGGAGCTCATCGCCGAACACACGGGACAGTCGCTGGAGAAGGTCTCGAAGGACACGGATCGCGACTACATCCTCACGGCCGAGGAGGCCGTCGAGTACGGCGTCGTGGACGAGGTCATCACGAGCCGAAAGATCCGGCCCGAACTCGCAGCGGCGGTCGCCGGCTCGTCGTAGGATTCCGACCTCGGACGGCCGGGACTGGCCCGGCCGCTCGGCTCAGGGGGCTCAGGGCATGGCGAGGATCGGCGACTCGGATCTTCTGAAGTGCTCGTTCTGCGGCAAGTCGCAGAAGCAGGTCAAGAAGCTCATCGCCGGACCCGGCGTGTACATCTGCGATGAATGCATCGACCTGTGCAACGAGATCATCGAGGAGGAGCTGTCCGAGACCTCCGACCTGAAGCTCGAGGAGCTCCCCAAGCCACAGGAGATCTATGCGTTCCTCGACGAGTACGTGATCGGGCAGGAGACCGCGAAGAAGGTCCTGTCCGTGGCGGTCTACAACCACTACAAGCGGATCCAGGTCGGCGCGAAGGATCAGGACGTCGAGCTGCAGAAGTCCAACATCATGATCCTGGGGCCGACCGGGTGCGGGAAGACGCTCCTGGCGCAGACGCTCGCGAAGATGTTGAACGTGCCGTTCGCGATCGCCGACGCGACCGCGCTCACCGAGGCCGGCTACGTCGGCGAGGACGTCGAGAACATCCTGCTCAAGTTGATCCAGGCCGCCGACTACGACGTGAAGAAGGCCGAGACCGGGATCATCTACATCGACGAGGTCGACAAGATCGCCCGCAAGTCCGAGAACCCCTCGATCACGCGCGACGTCTCGGGTGAGGGCGTCCAGCAGGCCCTGCTGAAGATCCTCGAGGGGACGACCGCTTCGGTCCCTCCGCAGGGTGGCCGCAAGCACCCGCACCAGGAGTTCATCCAGATCGACACGACCAACGTGCTCTTCATCTGCGGTGGGGCGTTCGCCGGTCTGGAGAAGATCGTCGAGAGCCGGATCGGCTCGCGGGGGATCGGGTTCGGCGCGGACGTCCGACGCGTCGAGGACAAGGACCTGGGTGCGATCCTCGGTCAGGTGCTCCCCGAGGATCTCCTCAAGTACGGCCTGATCCCCGAGTTCGTCGGCCGGCTCCCGGTGATCACCAACGTGCACAACCTGGACAAGACAGCGCTTGTCGACATCCTCACCAAGCCGAAGAACGCGCTCGTCCGCCAGTACCACAAGTTCTTCGAGTTCGACGGCGTCGAGCTCGAGTTCACGGACGATTCGCTCGGCGCGATCGCCGACCAGGCGATCCTGCGGGCGACCGGTGCGCGCGGTCTGCGCGCGATCATGGAGGAGGTCCTGCTCAACACGATGTACGAGCTGCCCTCCCGCCAAGACGTGACCAAGTGCGTGATCGACGAGGACGTCGTTCGGAGCAAGGTGAACCCCACACTGGTGCCGGTGAAGGAAACCCCCAAACGCCAGCGCCAGGAACGCACCGCGTGACGCTGCGTCGGGCCGCGATCGTCCTCCCGTTCGTTGTGGTGGCGCTCGCGTTCTCGGCGTGCGGCGGCGACGACGATTCGGGGTCGAACGGGGGCAGCACCCAGGACCCGGCGGCGCTCGAGGGCGAGTCCTGGATCCTCACGCAGATGCTGAGCGCCGGAGGCCAGACGCAGATCGTCGAGGTAGGAGTCAGCGCCGAGTTCGACGGAAGCACGATTAGCGGCACCTCCGGATGCAACACTTACCACGCGTCCTACGAAGCGAACGGGAGCGAGATCTCGTTCGGTCCGATCGCCGGCACGAAGAGGCTCTGTCCGGAGCCGGAGCGGAGCACCGAGGACCGCTACCTCCAGCTGCTCGCGGAGATCGGTTCCTACGAGGTGAGCGGCCGCTCGATGTCGATGAACGAGACGGACGGGACGCCGGTCCTGCAGTTCATGCAGGGCTGAGGCTCAGGCAAGCCGGTTCCGGAGCGAGCGCAGCCGATCGAGCTCGGCGAGCGCGCCGGCGCGCTCGAGGTCCGGCTTCGCGGCGTCGAGCCGCAACCGCGCCTCATCCACTCGGCCGGCAGACGCGAGCGCGTCGGCCAGATCGAGCTCCGTCCTGCCGCGCTCCCAGGCGGCTCCCAGACGTGCGAACCCATCGCGAGCGCGATCCAGCGTCTCGAGCCCATCTTCCGGCCGACCGGAGGCGATCGCCGAGCGTCCCTCGAGGCGATCCAGGTGCACGGGGAGGGCGAGCAGCCCGGCTTCGGCCGCGTAGGCGCGGCTGCCCTGGAGGAAGTCCGGGGCCTCGTCCCAACGCTCGGTCAGGGCGAGCAGCTCCGCGACGACCTGATCGTGGAAGGGGCGGAAGGTCTGCGACTCCACCGTGCGGTCGCGGACGAGCGCCCAGGCCCGATCGCGTTCACCGCGACGGGCCTCGGCCCAGGCGACCCAATGGGAGGCCATCACGGATGCTTCGATCGCCGTGCCTCGCGTCCGCTCGAGCAGATCCAGGAGCTGTCGCGCGCTCGGCAGGCCTCTGGCCTCATGCACGAACGCCGTGGCCCCGAAGAGGCTCATCATGAAGTACGGGGGCTCCTCCGCGCGCTCTCCCATCAAAACCTGGACCTCACGGAAAATCTCGAGCTGCCGATCCCACTCCCCGAGGTGGAACAGCCCGGTACCGGCCCAGTTCAGGCAGTGGTCGACGATCCCGGCGGCCTGGGCGTCGGCGCGGTCCCGCCCGAGGAGTCCCGCTCGGACCGATTCCTCGAACTCCCCGAGCATCGCCCGATTCCATGCGACCATCGCGTACGCGTCGCCGGCCTCCCAGGGATCCTCGATCTGCTCGGCGATCTCCAGTCGCCTGGCAAGCCCATCCCGGAGCCGCCCGTAGTGGCCGAGCGTGATGATGGCGGATCCGGTCCCGTCGAGCGCCGCCGACTCGAGATCGAGCCGTCCCAGCTCCCGGGCCAGCCCGGCGGCGCGGACCCCGGAGGCGATGGCATCCTCCCGCTCGGCAGGCTCGATGTGGATCCGGGCTCCGAACCCGAACGGTTCGAACGCACGCAGCGAGAGCAGGCGGATCCCTTCCTCGCTCCGCTCGTTCTCGACATGGTCGGCGCAGATCGCCAGGTAGCGCCTCACCTCGTCGACCTCGGGGAACGTCTTCATCGATCCCGGCCACCGGAGCGGGTTCTCGAGCCCGTTCACGCACGCACGGGCGATCGCCCGGCGGTCACCGGGGGTGTGTCGAAGCCGCAGATCGATCGCCTCCTTGAACGATCGCCACGACGCGTCGCCCTGGTAGTCGCTGCGGGCGATCATCCCTTCCGACTCGAGGGCGGTGATGCGCTCGAGCGGTCCCGACGCGATCCGGAGCGCCTGCTCGATCGCTAAGGTGGCCTTCGCGAGTGCGAATCGACGATGGGCCTCGGCCGCGACGCCCAGGAGCGCCCGGAACGCCCGAAGGCGCAGGTCCTCGACCTCCGTCGGTGCGAGCCCATCATCGCGCGCCCCGAGGTAGGCCTCCAAGCAGTGGTAGGCGAGGAGCTCGACGAACTCCTTGGCGCGGGCCCCCGCGGTCTCCTCGATCCAGGACGCGACCGCGGCGTGTGCGCCCGCCCGCTCGCGCCGCGGGAGGCTCTCGTAAGCGACCTCCCGCGTCAGGATGTGTTTGAAGATGAACTCCGGCTCCCCGGCGATCGACGACGAGAGGCGCGACAGGACCAGCTCGCGCTCCTCCAGACGGTCGAGCGTTGAACGCAGGTGCTCCCGATCCCCGTTCAGCAGGCGTCCGACGGGCCCCGGCCAGAACACGCGACCGACCACCGCGGCGCGCTGGAGGGCGCGCTTCTCCACGGGGTCCAGCAGGTCGATCCTGGCCGCGAGCACGGCCTGCACGGTGTCCGGGATCTGCACCTCCGCGATCGTCGACGCCGCGCGCCACCGGTCTTCGTCTCGGACGATCACGCCCTCGTCGATCAGGTGACGGACGATCTCTTCGAGGAAGAAGGGATTGCCCTCGGCGCGCTCGAGGATCCGTTGGCGCACGGATCCCGGCAGATCCGCCACCGAGAGCAACAGCCCGACGAGCCGGTCCGATTCGACGGAGGTGAGAGGGTCGAGGCCGACCGAGGAGACGTTGCGCTTGCCGCCCCCCCAACTGGGACGCCGCTCGGTCAGCTCCGGGCGCGCCGGACACAGGAAGAATGCGGGCCCAACCACGCGGTCGGCGAGCTCCTCCAGGAGATCGAGCAGCGCCTGGTCGGCCCAGTGGATGTCGTCGATCACCGCGACCAGCGGCGCCCGGCTCGCGAGAGCGGAGAAGAGGGAACGCCACGCGCCGTGGATCTTGAGGCTGACCTCTCGCGGCTCCATGGATCCGAACGAGAATGCGGGGTCCTCGACGCCCACGCTGTACGCGAGCGCGGCCGTCGCCTTCTTCGGGTGCGCCGCGACGTCCCTCGTGATCAGCTCGCGACCGAGCCATTGGATCCGCTCGAGTGCCACCTCCGTCGGGTCGGTGTCGCGGATGTTCGCGAGCGCCTTCAGGATCTCGGCGAGCGGCCAATACGTCACGCCGTCGCCGTAAGGAAGGCATCGCCCCCGGACGATCGTCGGCGCCGGATCGAGCACCTCCGCCCACCCGACGAACTCGGCGACGAGCCGGCTCTTGCCCACGCCGGGGTCCCCGTAGATCGTGACCAGGTTCGGCTGCCCCTCCTCGGCTGAGCGCTGGTAGAGGCTGCGGAGGAGCTCGAGCTCACGATCGCGTCCCACCATCGGGGCGCGGAGCCCCGGCACGCCACGTTCGGCCGCTTCCGGCTTCCGCTCCTCGAGCAGGACGGCCGCGACGGCTTGCTCCTTGCCGCGGAGCCCTCGATCACCGAGCTCGCGGAACCGGAAGCCGCGCGCGGCCCGCGCCGTGCGTTCGGACACCACGATCCCGCCCGGGTCGGCACCCTGCTCGAGCCGGGCGGCCACGTTCACCGCGTCGCCGGTCACCATCGGGTCACCCGGTGGGGGGTTGGTCGCGGCCAAGACCTCACCGGTATTCACGCCGGTGCGGATCTGCAGCGTGACGCCGAAGCGACGATCGAGTTCGGCGTTGACCTCGGCGAGGCGCTCGCGCATGCGGAGCGCTGCGCGGAGCGCCCTCGCCGGGTCATCCTCGTGAGCGGTCGGAACGCCGAACGCCGCCATGACGGCGTCGCCGATGAACTTCTCGACCGTGCCTCCCTCCGCCTCGATCTCGTCGCGCATCGCCGCGAAGTAGGCCCCGAGCACCTCTTGGAGCCGCTCGGGATCGAGGCGCTCACCGAGGCTCGTCGAGTTCGTCACGTCCGCGAACAGGATCGTCACGAGGCGTCGCTCCTGGCCCGGCGGGACCGGTTCGAGCGCTCCGAGCGCCGAGCCGCATGCGGGACAGAAGCGGGCCTCGACCGGCACCTCGGCTCCGCAGGTGGGACACGACGGAACGAGCGACGACCCGCACGACGAACAGAAGCGGGCAGCGTCGGGGTTCTCGACGCCGCATGTGGCGCAGGTCTTCACGCGCGCGAGTGTACGACCGGGTACGGAAGTGGACGCGCCGGCGCGCGGCCCGCCGAGCGACCGGAGGCGATGCGGGCATCGCTTAGACTCCCGCGCATGAACGTGCCCGAGAAGCCATCGATCGAGGGCCTCGAGGCCAAGTGGGACGAGTGGTGGGAGGCCGCCGGTACCTATCGGTTCGACCGGACCAAGCCCCGCGAGGACGTGTTCGCGATCGACACGCCGCCGCCGACGGCCAGTGGCAGCCTGCACATCGGCCACGTGCTCTCGTACACCCACACGGACGTGATCGCCCGGTTCCAACGCATGCAGGGCAAGACCGTGTTCTATCCGATCGGCTGGGACGACAACGGTCTGGCGACCGAGCGACGGGTGCAGAACTACTTCGGGGTCCGGTGCGATCCGACGCTTCCGTATGACCCGAACTTCGATCTTGACGCGCTGGACCGGCCCGATGACGACCTCGTCGCGGTGTCGCGCCCCAACTTCATTGAGCTCTGCGAGCGGCTGACGGCCGAGGACGAGAAGGCGTTCGAGGCCGTGTTCCGGCTGTCGGGCCTATCGGTCGACTGGAACTACACGTACACGACGATCGACGAGCGTTCGCGCACGGCGTCCCAGCGATCGTTCGTCCGGCTGCTGCAACGCCGGCTCGCGTACCAGTCCGAGGCGCCCACGATGTGGGACGTGGACTACCAGACCGCGCTCGCGCAAGCCGAGATCGAGGACCGGGAGATCGACGGTGCCTACCACCGGATCCGATTCGACCTGGCAGACGGTCCGGGCTCGGTCGAGATCGAGACGTCGCGCCCCGAGCTGATGCCCGCGTGCGTGGCTCTGGTCGTGAACCCCGAGGACGAGCGCTACCGGGCGCTGGTGGGTACGAACGCGGTCACGCCGCTGTTCGGCGCCGAGATCCCGATCGTCGGCCACGAACTGGCCGAGCCCGACAAGGGGACGGGGATCGCGATGATCTGCACGTTCGGCGACATCACCGACGTCACCTGGTGGCGCGAGCTGAAGCTGCCCACGCGCGTGATCGTGCAGCGAGACGGGACGATCGCGCCGCCTCGATGGGGCGAGTCCGGATGGGAGGTCGCGAACCCGGGGCAGGCGGTCCGCGCCCAGGCCGAACTCGAAGGGCTCACGACGAAGAAGGCCCGAACCCGGATCGCCGGGATGCTGGCCGAGTCGGGACACCTGATCGGCGAACCCAAGCCCGTCAGGCACGCGGTGAAGTTCTACGAGCGAGGGGAGCGGCCCCTCGAGGTGGTCTCGAGCCGGCAGTGGTTCGTCAGAACGCTCGAGTTCCGGGACGAGCTGCTCGAGCGTGGCCGCCAGCTCCGCTGGCACCCCGCGTACATGGGCGCGCGCTACGCGTCGTGGGTCGAGGGGCTGAACGGCGACTGGAGCCTCAGCCGCCAGCGGTTCTTCGGCGTGCCCTTCCCGGTCTGGTACCGCCTCGACGAGGAGGGGAACCCGGACCACGAGCACCTGCTCGTGGCGGACGAGGATCGCCTCCCCATCGACCCTTCGTCGGACGTCCCGGACGGATTCACGCAGGACCAGCGCGGCAAGCCCGGCGGCTTCGTGGGCGACCCGGACGTCATGGACACGTGGGCGACGTCGTCGCTGACCCCGCAGATCGCGGGCGGATGGGGGCAGGACGATGACCTGTTCGCGCGGGCGTTCCCGATGGACCTGCGACCGCAGGCGCACGAGATCATCCGCACCTGGCTGTTCTACACGGTGCTCAAGTCGCACCTCGAGCACGGCGTGCTGCCTTGGACCGACGCCGCGATCAGCGGGTTCGTCCTCGACCCGGAGCGCAAGAAGATGTCGAAGTCAAAGGGCAACGTCGTCACGCCGAGCGAGCACCTGGAGCACCACGGCGCCGACGCCGTCCGGTACTGGTCGGCGAGCGCCCGTCTGGGCATCGACGCGGCGTTCGACGAGCAGCAGATCAAGGTGGGGCGCCGACTCGCGATCAAGATCCTGAACGCGTCCCGCTTCGTGCTGACGCTCGAACGCGGGGAGGGCGTGATCACCGAAGGGCTCGACCGCTCGATACTGCTCCAGCTCGCTGGCGTGCTCGAGGAGGCGACGGCCGCCCTGGAGGACTACGAGCACGCCCGCGCCCTCGATCTGATCGAACGGTTCTTCTGGGGCTTCACCGACGACTACCTCGAACTCGTCAAGGGTCGGGCGTACGGGTCGTTCGGATCGGCGGCGGCGGGGTCCGCGATCGGCGCGTTGCGCGTCGCGCTCTCGGTCCTGTTGCGGCTGTTCGCGCCGTTCCTCCCGTACGTGACCGAGGAGGTCTGGTCGTGGTGGCGCGAGGGCTCGATCCACCGCGCGGGATGGCCGGACCCGAAGGAGCTCGAGGCCCCGAGTGCCGAGCCCGCCGAGTACGGGGCCGCGGCCTGGGTGCTCGGCGAGATCCGCAAGGCGAAGGCGCTCGCGAAGCGTTCGCTCCGCACGGACGTGGACCGTGTCGTCATCCGCGAGACGGCCGATCGCCTGGAGATGCTCCGCGGCGTCGAGCGGGACATCGCGGAGGCCGGCAAGGTCCGCTCGTTCGAGTACGTGGAGGCCACCGAGCCCTCCGTCGAGGTCGACCTGGCCCCGCAGGACTGAACGTGCGGTTCGCCGACGCGGTCGCCGAGCTCGGGCGCCGCCAGCCGGAACACATGCCCAAGCCCGATCTTGATCGGATGCGCGCGCTCGCCACGTTGCTCGCCGAGCCGCAGCTCACGTACCCGACCATCCACGTCACGGGGACCAACGGGAAGACGACGACCGCCCGCCTCGCATCGGCGGTCGCGTGCGCCCAGGGGCTCACGACCGGGCTGTTCACCTCACCCCATCTCGACTCGGTGACGGAGCGGCTGCAGGTCTGCGGCGAGCCGATGTCCGACGAGACGTTCGGCGAAGAGTTCGAGCATCTGCTCGCGTTCCTGCGGACCGTCGACGAGCAGGTCGGCCGCGTCACGTACTTCGAGGCACTCACGGCGCTCGCGTACCTCTCGTTCGCCGACGCGCCCGTGGCGCTCGGCGTGTTCGAGGTCGGGATGGGGGGGACGTGGGACGCGACCAACCTCGTCTCCGGCGACGTCGCCGTGATCTGCCCGATCGGGCTCGATCATCCGGAGCTCGGTTCGACGATCGCGGAGGTGACGGGGGAGAAGGCCGGCGTCATCAAGCAGGGCAAGGTGGCGGTGGTCCGCGAGCAGGAAGACGAGGCGCTCGAGGTGATCGAGCGACGGTGCGAGGAACAGATCGCCACGCTCCTGCTCGAGGGGCGCGAGTGGGGGCTGAACGACCTCGTGGTGGCGGTCGGCGGGCAGGCCCTCGCGATCCGAGGGCTCCACGCGACGTACGACGACGTGCTCCTGCCGATCTATGGGGAGCACGCGGCCCACAACGCCTCGGCCGCGGTCGTCGCGGTCGAGGCGCTGCTGGAGCGCGCCCTGGACCCCGACGCCGTCAGGCTCGCGCTCGGCGCGGCCACCTCGCCCGGGCGGCTGGAGGTGGCGGCGCGGCGACCGCTCGTGGTCTTGGACGGGGCCCACAACCCCGCCGCGGCCCGCGCACTGGCCCAGGCACTGCCCGACACCTTCACGTGGGATCGGTTGCACCTCGTGATGGGCGTCTTCGCCGGCAAGGATCTCGAGGGCATCGTGGCTCCCCTCGCCCCGCTCGCAGACGCCGGCTACGCGACGGCGGTCGACAGCGTCCGGGCCCGCCCGCCGCGGGAGGTGGCGGACGCGATGGCCGCCCACGGCATCGCCGCCGAACCCTTCGCGTCGGTTCCCGATGCGCTGGACGCGGCGGCGCGAGCCGCCTC
>Ga0126307_10003328_pt1 | contig 10979 bp, 13 predicted proteins | sample Plot28_FD_89955 | JGI IMG/M metagenome (GOLD analysis project Ga0126307, IMG submission 89955) | Serpentine soil microbial communities from UC McLaughlin Reserve, CA, USA - Plot28 | ecosystem: Environmental > Terrestrial > Soil > Grasslands | place: USA: UC McLaughlin Reserve, Lake County...
GTCAGTAAAGAGAATCCAGACGGCTCGTTCGCCGCGAGCGCGGTGAAGGTGGGCCTGAAGAAAATCAACGGCACCTGGCTGATCGCGGCGTTCGACCCCGTGTAGCGTCGGCGCCGTGGCAGACCCGAAGCCTGCGGACCTGGTGCTGTCGGGCGGTGGCGTCAAGGGTATCGGCCTGGTCGGGGCAGTCGTCGCGTTGCTGGAAGCGGGATACAGCGCTCAGCGAGTGTCCGGCACGTCGGCCGGATCCATCGTCGGAGCGGTCGTCGCGGCCGCGTCAATGGGTGAGAGCCTCAACCCCGAGGAAGTCAAAGAGCTTGCGCTGCACCTCGATTACGAGAAATTCACCGATCCCGGCCCGGTGGAACGTCTTCCCGTGCTCGGCCCGTCGTTGGCGGTGCTGCGGGGCACGGGCATCTACAAGGGCGACTACGCCCGTGACTGGGTCCGCAGCCAACTGAAGAATCTCGGCGTGCGCACATTCGGTGATTTGGCCATCAGCGACGACAGCCTGCCCGCCGAACAGCGCTACAAACTCGTCGTCACGGTCGCCGATGTGACGACGGGACAGTTGGTGCGGCTGCCATGGGACTACCGCAGGGTCTACGGCATCGACCCCGATGAACAGTCGGTCGCCGATGCGGTCCGCGCGTCGATGTCGATCCCGTTCTTCTTTCGTCCCGTCACGTTGACCGGCTCCACCGGATTGACGTCGACTTTGGTCGACGGCGGAATCCTGTCGAACTTCCCGATCGACTCGCTGGATCGCACCGATGGCCGAAAACCTCGCTGGCCCAGTTTCGGCGTCACGGTGTTGCCGAACCTGCCGGAGGGCAACGACAAGGTGATCCCCGCTCTGGCGCCCCTCCGCCTGCTCGGCCCGCCGCACCTGCTGGAGAGCGTCATCACCACGGTGCTCGTCGGCCGCGATCAGGCCTACCTCAGCCAGCCGTGGGTGAACGCCCGCACGATCCGGGTGGACTCGACCGACGTCGGCTTCCTCGACTTCGATATCTCGGACAACGAGATCGAGGCGTTGTACGCCAAAGGATATGCCGCCGCGGAGAAATTCCTGTCCAGCTGGGATTGGGACGCCTACCTCGAGCGCTTCCGCTGATGGTGGCGGACCTTGCGGAGATTGTGCCGCTGCCTGCGACGTTCGTGGACAACGCCGCTGCGGTCTTTGACCCGTTGGCGGGGGAGGCGCCGTTGGTGCGCATCGTGCGGACGATGCGCGGCGTCGCCGTGGTGGCCGTCGCCGAGCCTCTGGTCGATGAGGTCCGGGAAAGCCTTGCCGCCCAAGGACTCTCAGCCGTTGATGTCGCGGTGGCCGAGGATCCGGGCACGCGGGCGCAGTGCCTCGCCGCCGGCCTGCATCACCTCAAGGACCAGCCGCGCCACGTCCTGATCCACGACATCCGTCGGCCCCTGGCGCCCGCGACACTTCGAGACCGGGTGATTGCCGGGCTGCAGGCCGGAAGCCGTGTCGTGATGCCGGCGCTGGCGGTGACCGACAGCGTGAAAGCCGTCGACGCGTGGGGCTCGGTGACCGACACGCTCGACCGCTCCACACTGCGGGCCGTGCAGTACCCGCGCGGGTTCGCCGCCGACCAGCTGTCCCAGCTGCTCGCTGGTCGCACCTCGGATGATTTCGACGAGCTCGACGAGTCGCTTCGCACCGGCACTGCGATCACCCTCGTCGACGGGGACTCAGATGCGTTCGCCGTCGAATTGCCAAGGGACGCAGCCTTTGTCGAAGCGATTCTCACGTGCCGTCCGGGCGCCGGCTGAGCAGGTGTCCCGCGAGAACCACGTCGGGCGCATAGGTCACCTTGATGTTGGCCTCGACGCCGGGGAAGGTGCGGACCTGTTCATCGGTGTATTTCTCGACGCACGAAGACGTGTCGGTGCCTTCGAAACCATGCGCGGCTGCGGCTTCATATGCGCGCAGCAGTGGTCGCGAGCGAAAGGCCTGCGGGGTCTGCACGCGCACCAATCTGCCCCTGCCGCTGGTCGATTCGATGCCGGCAGGTCTCTGCTGCACCACGTCCGGGATGGCCAATGCCGGTATCGCTCCGCCGAACTCGCGGGCCACGGAGAGCGCGGTGAGGAACATGTCGCGGCCGGCGAGCGGGCGGGCTCCATCGTGGATCACCACCACATCGACTGCACCCGATTCGATGTCGTTGGCGAGGTAGCGCAGCACGTTTGTCTCGGAGCCGTGCCTGGTGTTGCCGCCCTCGACCAGCTCCACCGTCGCGGCAGGCAGTTCGGCCGTCACGGTGTCGTGCGCGAGGTCGCGTTCGCCGCGGCGGTACACCAGCACGGTGCGCGCGATCTGGGGGACCTGCGTGACGGCGGTCAAGGACCAGGTCACCATGCTGCGGCCGGCCAGCGGCAGATACGCCTTGTTGCCGTCGGCGCCGACGCGCGTGCCAAGCCCCGCGGCCAGCACCACACCAACGGCGTAGGACCCCGGCGGCGCGCTCATGGCCGATAGTTTGGCACTATGCGACGGCTGCATTGAACGCGCCTCGCGCGCAGTCACTCTGCCAGATTGAAGGCCTTGTTCACCTTGCTCGGCTTGATGCGCACGACGAGCTCGCCGGGAACGCCGTTGCGTCGGCCAAACTCCTCGGCCCGGTCGGCACCCATGTACCGTCCGCCGGTCCTGGTCGCGATGTCGAGAAGATCCTGCGGGTCTTCGCTGATCGACGCGATGCCCTGCACCTGGACAAACGAGTAGGGCGGCCGCGAGTCGTCGACGCACATCACCACGCGCGGATCGCGTGCCAGCGCGCGGCCTTTCGCGGTGTTCTTGCCTGTGTTGAACGCCAGCTCGCCGCGGTCGACGACGAACCAAACGGGTGCCACCAAGGGACGTCCGTCGGAAGCAAGATAACCGAGCAGCCCGGTGCGAGTGCCTTCGGATAGGAATGCGACTACATCGTCGGAAAGTTGTTCCACCCCATCACAGTACGTCGCGAGGGTGGCGTCGGTTCAGTCCTCTGCGTGGCGGTGGTGGTCCCACCGCTCCAGCCGCGCCTGCAGGTCGTACAGGCCCAGTGCGGCAAGCGGTGTGCCGATGGACATGCAGATCATCAGTAGCGCGTTCATGGCTCGCTCTAGTCGTTCCTGGTATTTCTGACGGAATGAAGCGTATGTAGCGAACGCATCGGGCCACACGAGTAGTTAGGTACCTGCTTTTCTGGGCCGTGGCTCAACGCGTCACGTGCCGCCTTGCGCAGCGCGCGGTACCGCTGGCGCTCTGCGATGGCCCACGGCTCGGCCCAGCCGTCGAGTAGTTCCCCGGCGCGAAGCAATGGAAGCAGTTCGGTCACGAATTGAGGATCGACCGCTGCGGGACCGCCCTCATCGAGCAGACGCTCGATCTGGTCCACCGCGTGGTGCCAGTCCACCGACACGCTGGGCGCCAGCGCGACGTATTGCGGGTCAAGCTCCAGTAGCGGGTCGGCGCCCACCGGGCGCAGCCGCCACATCGCGGAGCGCAGGCTCGCGACGGCGCGCCGGGTCTGGGCGTGTGGCCACAACATGGCGCAGACCCACAGGCGGTGTACGGGTCGGCGCTTCAGTGCGAGCAGCGCAATCAGTCGCTGACATGCCGGCGGCAGGTCGACACGCCGATCACCCCGGTAAACGGCGAATTGTCCAAGCAGGTTAACTGAAAACTCATCCGACATACGTCGATCGTCAAGCCCGGGCGTGCCGGCGGCATGCGTAGTGCACTACCTGTTTTTCCGCAGGCGTGCTTATTTGCTACCTCGTCGGGTTCTCCTGGAAGAACCGGGCGGCCCGCCGGATCGAGTCGTGGACCGGCTCGGGCTGCCAGCCCAGTTCGCGTTCGGCCTTGCTGTGGTCCATCGGCGCCATGATGTGCGTGAGCCGGACGCTCGTACTTGTCACCGGCGTGTCGCGCCGGAGCACTCTGCCCACAACGTCGCCGACGTAACCGATGACGTACAACGTCCGCAGCGGTATGCCGAAGCGTGGTCGCTTTGCCTCGCCCGCGTCGGCGGCGGTGTCATACAGCTCTCGTACGGTCAGGAATCGCTCGGAAATGATGTACCGCTCGCCGTTTCTGCCCTTTTCGGCCGCGAGAAGCAGGGCCGTCGCGGCGTCCTCGATGCCGACGACCTCGGTCGCCACATCCTTGATGTAGACCGGCATCTTGCCTGCGGCGGCCGCGCCGAGCAGCCTTCCGTGAGGTGTCGGCTGCCAGTCGCGCGGTCCGTAGGTGTTCGACACGCACAGCGCCACCGCGGGCAGGCCGCGCTCCTCGGCATAGCGCATCACGAGGTTTTCGGCCTCGACGCGCGAAAGGATGTAGGCGCCACCTTTTTCCGGCCAGTTGAATTCGTCCTCTTCGGTGGCGGGCCGCCGTTCGGCGGGGATGCCGATGGTTCCGATGGTGCTGGTGAAGACGAAGCGCCTGAGGCCGGCGTCCGCCGCCGCGTCCAGGACGTGACGCAGGCCCTCGACGTTGGTGCGAAACAGCGGTGCGGGGTCGCGCAGCCATGCGCGGGTATCGACGACGCAGTAGAAGACGTCGTCGCAACCGGCCATCGCAGCGCGCAGCGCGGCATCGTCGAAGATGTCGCCGTAGTGGTACTCGACGTCGAGGTCCTCGATCGCTTTTGTCGAGCTGGTCCGGCGGATGAGCACTCGCACGTCGTCGCCGCGGTCGACGAGTTGGCGGGTGACGTGGGAGCCGAGGAACCCGCTCGCACCGATCACTAACTTCTTGGCGCCTGGCATGCGGTGAAATGTATCGGGAACCCGGAAAGGACGGTCACGTGACTGAGTTCGAACCGCAGCGGCAACCGATCGCTGCGGCGCATCGTGTTCGACGGATGTCGGGCCGCGACCCGCACGAAGAACATCGGGTGGCCACACCGTTGGAACTGCTCTTCGACCTGACATTCGTCGTCGCGTTTGGCGTCGCCGCCAATGAGTTCGCCCACCTATTGGCCGAGAACCATGTCCGCGCCGGCGTATTTGGTTTCGCCTTCGCCACCTTTGCCATCTGCTGGGCCTGGATCAACTTCAGCTGGTTCGCCTCCGCATATGACACCGACGACTGGATCTATCGGCTGATGACCATGCTGCAGATGGTCGGCGTCGTCATCCTGGCGCTCGGTCTTCCGCAGGCGTTCGCCTCCATCGAGCATGGCGATCACCTTGACAACGGTGTCCTGGTCGCTGGTTATGTGGTGATGCGAATTGCGTTGGTGGGACAATGGTTACGCGCCGCGAGGCAGGATCCGGATCGCCGATCGGCATGTTTGACGTACGTCGTCTTCGTCACCGTCGCCCAGATCGGCTGGATCGCCGCTATTTTCCTGCACACGTCGTTGGCCGTCACTTTCGTGATCGTGGTGCTGCTTGTCGGGGTGGAAATGCTGGGGCCGTTTTTCGCGGAGCGGCGCATGGGCGGCACGCCGTGGCACGCCCATCACATCGCGGAACGCTATTCGTTGCTGGCGATCATCGCGCTTGGCGAGGGCGTGGTCGGCACGGTCGCGTCGCTGTCGGCGGTGATCGGCGCGCAAGGTTGGTCGTTCGATGCCATCTTCGTCGCGGTGGCCGGCATCGGCCTGACATTCGGAATGTGGTGGACGTACTTCATGGTGCCGCAGTCGGATCTGCTGAAAGCCCATCGGGAGCTCTCGTTCCGGTTCGGATATCTGCACATCGTGGTGTTCGGTGCCATCGTGGCGACTGGGGCGGGTCTCCACACTGCCGCGTACTACATCGAGCACCATTCGAAACTCGGGTCGGTGGAAACGGTGCTGTCGGTGGCCCTGCCCGTCGCGGCCTACATAGTCTCCGTCTACCTGCTGTACGGGCTGCTGGTGCGGGCGGTGGACACCTTTCACATGCTGCTCCTCGCGCTGACCGCGGTGGTGCTGGCCGCCGCGGTCTGGATGGCCGCCACAGGGATCTCGATGGCCGGCTGTCTGCTGGTCGTGACGTTGGCCCCGATGGTGACGGTCGTCGGATACGAACTGCTCGGCCATCGGCACGCCGCGGAGGCCGTGGCGAAGAGACTGACGCACGGCGGCGAGCTTACTTAGCGCGTTTAGCTGCTTGGAGTTCGGGTAAGCCACATGAGTAGCGGATTAGCAGCTACCAATTGCTTTTCGAGGGAGGAGTACCACGATGCCGAAGACAACGAAGAGCGGCAGTGCCAAGAAAAGCGAGCTGCCGAGCACGCTGCAAAAGTCACCCGCCAAAGCGCAACGCACGTTCGCCAAGGCTCACGACGCGGCGGTCAAGGAATACGGCGAAGGTCAGCGCGCGCATCGTGTCGCGTACAGCGCACTCAAGCACAGCTTCGAAAAGGTCGGCGACCACTGGGAGCCCAAGTCGGAGAAGGGGCCGTCCGATCAGCGGGCGCGCAGCGGCGGACCGAACGCCAAGGGTTCCTCCGCTGAGGGCGTCGATGCGAACGCATCGAAGAAGCACCTTGTCGACGTCGCCCGGCGGCTGGACATCTCGGGTCGCACGACGATGAGTAAGGGCGAACTGGTGTCGGCCATCAAGAAGGCCAACCGGCGCTCGACGGCCCGCAGTCGCTAGGCGTATCGCGTCGCCGGCGCAGCGTCGAAGCCCTCCAACAGCATTCGTTCTTGCTCGACGCGCACCAGCCTGCGTGCCTTGTGTTGTTTGAAGGAGACGCCGACCACCGAGAAAATCCAGATCGCGTACTGAACCGTCCACGCCTGCCGGAACGACGCGAACGAGAAATCTCCTGCGGCATCGAGGATCAGGCCCATCGCCTGCATGACCAACAGCGAGGCGACGAAGCCGCCCATGTTGACCATGCCCTGAGCGGTGCCAAGCGTGGCGCTCGGATTGAACGTGCGCGCGAAGTCGAAGCCGACCATCGAGCCCGGCCCACCGACGGAGATGACGACGACAAGCGCGACGAGCAGCCACAGCGGTGCTCGATTCGGCAGGGCGAGAACCACCGTCCACGCCACCGCGTTCGCGCCGATGATGCCCAGCACGAAGCGTGACCGCCGATGCGGTAACCGCCCCGTGAAGATCCCCACGACGATGCCCGAGGAGATGGCCGCGACGACCGAGATCGTCAGCAGGGCCCCGGCTGCCCCCGTCGAAAGGCCTTGGGCCACAGTTAGATACGGAACACCCCACATCAACGCGAACACCGTGACGGAGAACTGGGTGCCCATGTGGGTGAAGTAGCCGAGCCGCGTCCCTGGGCGCAGCCACACCGTTCTGAGCTGGCAAGCGTCTCCCGGACCGACAGCGTCTGGCCAAGCGCGTGGCAGGGCCGTTCGGCGTGTTCTTGACCAGGGCGAGGGTCAACACCATCGACAGCACGCCGAACGCAGCGACCGACACGTAAGCGGCGGTCCAGCCCGCGCCGGTGAGCAGCCCGAAGAACGGGACCGCCGAGAGCACCTGACCGAGCTGCCCGCAGATGCCTGTCAGCTGCGTCACCAACGGAACCCGCCGAGGCGAGAACCAGCGCGGCACCAGCCGGAGCACCGAGATGAACGTCACGCCATCCCCGAGGCCGACCACCGCGCGCGCCCCGATCGCCGCGGGCAGGGATCCGGTGAACGCGAGCACCAGCTGGCCTGACGCCATCACGGCGGCGGCGGCGATGATCAGCGCCTTGGAGCCGAATCGGTCGAGCAGCAGGCCGGCAGGCACCTGTGCGCCGGCATACACGATGACCTGAAGAACAACGAACGTGGACAGCACACCGGGGCTGGCGCCGAAGCGGTCGGCGGCATCCAGACCGGAGACACCGAGGGTGGTGCGGTCGAGGACGGCGACAATGTAGGCGAGTAGTCCGGTGGCCCACACGATCCAGGGACGCACACCGAACCTTCCGCTACAGAGAACTTTGTCCTGATGTCTTGCAAACGCGTTGCAGCTCCATCATCGTCATCTAGTCGAGGCGATGCCAATTCCGCGACCGTGAAATCACTCACCAAGGGTGCGGGCCAACCGACGGAATCGAGTTGGCTGTGGTTGCGCACTCGCGTCGACGCGTTGGGCGGCCGCACATCGTATTCCCAGATAATCGCCTGTAGGGCGAATAGCTAGCAAACAAGCCCGTAGCTATTGTGAGTTCGCTCGCAAACCCCATTCACGGCTAAAGTGGGTCCAATGAATTGTTGCGGTGCAGGGCCGATGTGCCCCCCGAACCGGCTCGGGGGGCATCGCGTTGGCTGAGTACCGGTTGGACGATTTGGCTCGTATCTCGGGTGTCAGTGCCCGCAACATCCGCGCCTATCGGGAGCGTGGCCTGCTGGACCCGCCGCGGCGGGTCGGTCGATCGGCGTACTACGACGACTACCACCTCTCCCAGCTGAAGACCATCAATCACCTTCTCCGCAGGGGATTCAACTCCGCCCATATCGCAGAGTTCTTCGCGAGCATGCGCCAGGGCGCCGATCTGGCCGACATCCTCGGCATTCAACAAGCCATCCTTGGCCCGCTGACTGACGAGGGCGACGAGTCGGTCGGGGGGAGCGACAGGCCCCGTCTCGGCATCGACGCGGATGGTCACGAGGCCCGCAGGCTGATTGATTACGGCCTGGCCGAGTTGGTCGACGGCGAGGTGGTGCTGGTTGACAGGGCGATGGGCGCCATCGTCGCGCGCACTTCCGATCCGGCGCTCTACGTGCGTGCGATTCTGCGGATGTTCGAGGCAACGCGGGAGTCGATCGACAACCTGGCGGCCGAATTCGTCGAAGCGTTGGAGGAGCTGTACACGTCGCGGTTCGGAGCGAACTACATGCCCAAGCCCGAGGAGATGGCCGAACTCAGCCGAATCGTGCTTGATTTCCGCGATTTGGGGAACAAGGTGGTTGCCAACCGCCTTGACGAGGCCATGCGGGAGCAGATGGTGACGGCGATGTCGGAGTACACCGCCGGAATTCTGCTTAGTGCGTGGTGGCGGCCGAAGCCGTCAGGCGCGGCCGAGCCGCGCGATCGACAGTAGCGACTACACCCGCGTGGTGGCCGGATCGCCACCGAAGCGCTGCGCGAGCCACACCGGGATGATCGCGACCAGCGTCAGCGCGGCGGCCACCACATTGATCACCGGAGCCTGGTTGGGGCGGAAGAGGTTTCCGAAGATCCAGATCGGAAGCGTCTGCACCGTCGGGCCCGCGGTGAACGTGGTGACGACGATCTCGTCGAAGGACAGGGCGAAGGCCAAGATGGCTCCTGCCACCAGCGCGCCGCGCATCATCGGAAAGCTCACGTACCGAAATGTCTGCCATGGTGACGCGCCGAGGTCGGCCGACGCGTCGTCGAGGTCGGTGCCCAGTCGGCGCAGCCGGGCCTGGGTGTTGTTGAAGACGATGACGATACAGAACGTCGCGTGACCGACGATCACTGTCGCCATGCCAAGCGTCACGCCCAGCGCCGAGGTGAACGTGGCATTCAGCGCGATGCCGGTGACGATGCCCGGCAACGTGATCGGCAACACCACAAGGAAACTCACAACGTTGCGGCCGAAGAATGCGTAGCGCTGCACCGCGAACGCGGCCATGGTGCCGAGCACAAGCGCGATGACCGTCGCGCCGAGGCCGACTACCGCCGAATTGGCAAGTGATTTCCACATACCCGTGCTGTTGGCCGCGTCCACCCACCATGCAAGCGTGAAGCCGGTGGGTGGGAACGCGAAGGTGCGCGACTCATTGAAGGCATTGATCACGACCAAAAGCATTGGCGCGTATAGGAACAGCAGGACCAGGATCGTCCATGCCAGCACCGCTCGTCGGGCTCCGTTCGAGAGCATCAGACGTTCTCCAGCGCGCCCGTGCGGCGCATCGCCAACAGGTAGGCGATGATCGCAACCAGCGGGATGATCGACAGCGCCGCCGCCAGAGGTTGATTGTTGGCGGTGACGAGTTGGCCGTAGATGATGTTGCCGAGCATCTGCGTCTTGCCGCCGACGATCGTCACCGCGATGTAGTCGCCGAGCGACAGCGAGAAGGTGAAGATCGAACCCGCCGCGACGCCGGGAAATACCAGCGGCGCGACCACCATGCGCAGCGTCGCGGAATCGGATGCACCCAGATCCGAGCTGGCATCGATGAGCGAATCGGGGACGCGTTCGAACGCCGCGAACACCGGAATCACCATGTAGGGCAACCACAGATACGTCAGCGTGATGACTGTTGCGGTCAACCCGTAGCCCGGGGTGTAACCGGTCGCCCACGACATCGGGCCCTCCGGCGAGAGCAGCATCCGCCACGCGTAGGCCTTGACCAGGTAGCTCGCCCACAGCGGTGTTGTCACCACCACCACCAATGCCAACCGCACGCGGGGCGAGGCGACCTTGGCCATGTAGAAAGCCAACGGGACTGCAAGCACGATGCACCACACGGTCACGACCAACGCGACGGAGACGGTGCGCAGCGTGGCCGTACGGAACACGGCGTCGGTGAGAACCCGGACGATGTTGTCGCTGGTGAAGATGCGCACCACCGCGCCGGTGAACGCATTGGTGGTCCAGAATGCCGAAACCAGCAGCACAGCAAGCGAACCCAGATACGCGACTACCAGCCAGGTCAGCGGCGGAATAAGCAAGAACGCGAGGCTGATGCGGCGTCCCAGAACGACTGTAGCTATCGGTCGTACGGCGCCGCGCTTCCTCACCCCTTGATCTGCTGCCACTTATCGACCCACTCGTTGTAGGCCGTGCAATTGTCGCCGCTGCCATCGACGCACTGCTTCTGCGGTGTGGTCCAGTAGTGGATTTCGGCGGCGAACTTCTCGTCCGTCGCGTGGTAGATGTCGCAGAAGTCCTTTTGGCTGGTGTGTCCGCACGCCTTGGTCTGTGCGGGCGCCTCACCGAAGTATTCGGCGACCTGGGCGTTGATCTCCGGTGAGGTGATCCAATCCATCCACTTGTACATGCAGTTCAGATGCGCCGCCTTCGCCGAGACCATCCAGGTGTCCGACCA
>Ga0126307_10003330_pt1 | contig 10978 bp, 9 predicted proteins | sample Plot28_FD_89955 | JGI IMG/M metagenome (GOLD analysis project Ga0126307, IMG submission 89955) | Serpentine soil microbial communities from UC McLaughlin Reserve, CA, USA - Plot28 | ecosystem: Environmental > Terrestrial > Soil > Grasslands | place: USA: UC McLaughlin Reserve, Lake County...
CTCGGCAGCCGCCGCGGCTTCGTCGAACCGCCGGGGCTGCAACGCATGCAGCGCGCGTCGTATGCTGCGGCGCACCGGGTGGTGGCAAACTCGCATGCCGCTGCCGACCGGCTCCGGGCCGAAGGGGTCGAAGACGGCAAGATCCTTGTGATCCCGAACGGGATCGATCCCGATGCGTTCGAGCCGCACCGCTATTCGAACGCGCCCCGTCACATCATGATGATTGCGTGTCTCCGAGAGGAGAAGCGGATCGACGTGCTGGTCCGCGCGATGCCGCGCATTCTCGCTCGCTATCCGGACGCGCGGCTCACGCTCGCCGGAGACGGCACGTGCCGCGACTCGCTGATGGAACTGGTGCAGGAACTCGGAGTCCAGGATCGTGTGGCCTTCCTCGGCCACCGTGAAGACGTTCCGGCGTTGCTGCAGGAGGCCGACGTATTCGTCCTGCCCTCGCGGTCAGAGGCTTTTCCAAATTCGATCATGGAAGCGATGGCAGCCGGCGTTCCGGTCATCGCCAGCGACGTCGGGGGAATTCCGGAGCTCGTTCGTGATGGAGTAACCGGACGGCTGGTGCCACCCGGCGACGTGGATGCACTCGCCAATGCGCTGCTCGCCCTCCTCGATAATCCGCGACAGGTTGAAGAATTCGGCCGGGCAGGGCGAGGAACGATCCAGCAGACATATTCGTTCGACCGGATGGTCGAACAGTTCCAGACGCTCTACGACACTGAACTGTCGACGCGAACGGCGGACTTGCCGGCACGCGGCAGCCGCGCCAAGCAGGTCGTGAAACGCACGCTGATGCGGACGTACTTGCACTCGGGGCTTCCCCCGGCAAGAGACGCGGTCCTTGCGAAAATGGGGCGGGCGCGGTTGACGGTGCTCAATTACCATCAGGTCAACGACCACGCCGACGACTTCTCCACGGTCAGCACGGCAGCCTTCCGCCAGCAGATGCAGTTCCTGAAGCAGAACTATCGCGTCGTGCCTCTTCCGGAGGCGGTCGCCGCTCTGAGCACACCTGGACACACCGAGCGGCTGGTGGCAATCACTTTTGACGACGGCTACGCGGACAACGCGAAGATTGCAGCTCCGATCCTGCGATCGCTCGGGTTACCCGCCACATTTTTTGTTTCCACCGACCTGATCGGCAGCTCACGGCCGTTTCCGCACGACATCGTCCAGGGACGGCCCCCTCAGGAGCACATGACCTGGGATGACGTACGGACTTTGAGCGCACAGGGATTCGGCATTGGATCCCACAGCTGCACGCACGCAGACATGGGCGCCATCTCATTGCTCGAGGCAGAACGCGAACTCGCCGAATCGCGCCGGCGTCTCGAGTCCGAGCTCGGGATCCGGATCCGGCATTTCGCCTTTCCATACGGCCACCGCCACAACATGCGTCCCGACACGCTGGCCGCGGCCCAGCGGCACTACGAAGTGTGCTGTTCCGCCTACGGCGGGCACAACATCGCACCACTCGACCCGCGTAACGTGCGTCGAGTGGTGATCTCGACCGGGGTCACTTTCCTGGCGTTCCGAGCGATCCTCGAAGGCTGGCCGATCCTGCGTCGAGAGAATCCATACCGCGCGTCAACTGAAGTCGCGAGCCACGAAGCCGTCTCCTGACAGGGCGGCTTCACCGCTCGTGTGGCACTTGCCTTGCTCAGATTGATCACCGAATGTGTGGAATCGCAGGAATAGTCGCTGCCGACCAGCTCAGGCTGGACGACCGCGAGACCGTTGTCGCGATGCGCGACGTCATCAGTCATCGCGGCCCTGACGACGCCGGCATTTTTGTCGATGCGCAGGCGGGCCTCGGTCATCGTCGCCTGAGCATCGTCGACATCAGCGCCGGCCACCAGCCCTTGAGCAATGAAGACGGGTCCATCTGGATCGTCTTCAACGGGGAGATCTACAACCATTCCGAGATCCGGCCGGAGCTCGAGGCGGCGGGTCATCGGTACAAGACACGAACGGACACGGAAACGATCGTCCATGCGTACGAAGCATGGGGCGATGCGTGCGTCGACCGCCTGCGCGGAATGTTCGCCTTCGCCCTGTGGGATGCGCGCCGCAGGCGTCTTCTGCTGGCGCGCGATCGCATGGGAGTGAAGCCGCTGTATTGGGCGCACGTGAGTGGCCGGCTCCTGTTTGGATCTGAGATCAAGTCGATCCTCGAGAGTGGCCTGCTGGAGCGCCGCGCCAACGAGGCGGCGCTGCCCGAGCTGCTCGGCACGCGGTACTTGTCTGGCGAGGAGACGCTGTTCAAGGGCATCTACCGGCTGCTCCCGGGGCATACCCTCGCGTTCGAGGCCGGCCGCGTTACTACCCGGAAGTACTGGGATGTACCAACCGGGTGCATCGACGAAGAGACTGCAAGACTCTCGGATCGCGATGCCGTCGAGCGCTTTCGCGAGCTCCTCACCGAATCGGTTCGCCTGCGGTTGATGGCGGACGTGCCGCTCGGGATGTTCCTGTCCGGCGGCCTCGACAGCAGCGCGATCGCGGCGCTCATGGCGGGCATGAACGATCGTCCGATCCAGACGTTCTCAGTGGCCTTCAGGGATCGTGCATTCAGCGAGCTCGATTACGCGCGCGAAGTGTCGAACGCGATCAAAGCCGAGGCGCACGAGATCGTGATCGACGACCGGGACTTCTTCGGCGCGTTACCGCGGCTGATCTGGCACGAAGACGAACCGATTGCGCATCCCTCGAGCGTTCCGCTGTACTTTGTCTCGGAGCTCGCATCGCGCCACGTGAAAGTCGTGCTCACTGGTGAAGGCAGCGACGAGCTGCTCGCGGGGTACGGCAAATATCCGCGCGCGCTTGCGAACTGGCGCGCCGGCGCGGCGTACGGGGTCGTGCCCGAGGCCGTTCGCTCGTGGGTGACCGCGTCGGTCGTGCCCCGCTTGCCAGGGCGGCTGGCGCGATACGCGACGCGATCTTTCCTCGCCGTAGACGCGACGCCCGAGTCGATGTTCTTCGACAACTTTGCGGGGATCGGCTTGCGCCGCCAACGGGAGCTGCTCACACCGGCATTTGCGTCTGCGGCGACGCCGGCCAGCGCCTACGGCAGTTCGCGTGCGTACTTCGACGCACCAAACGGCACGAGCACGACGCTCGACCGGCTGCTCTACACGGACCTGAAGACATACCTGGTCGAGTTGCTGATGAAGCAGGACCAGATGAGTATGGCCGCCTCGATCGAGAGCCGCGTTCCCTTCCTCGATCACAAACTCGTCGAGTTCGCGTCGTCCCTTCCACCCAGGCTCAAGCTTCGCGGTTTCAAGACCAAGTGGATCCTGCGCGAAGCTGTGCGCGGGATCCTGCCGGCGACCATCCTGACGCGGAAGAAGATGGGCTTTCCGGTGCCGTTCGGCGTCTGGATGCGCGGTCCGTGGCAAACGGTGGCGCGTGACATCCTGCTCGATCGGAGGACGCGCGAGAGAGGCATCGTCGATCCGGCGGCGGCGGAGCGCCTCATCACGTCGCACGCGTCTGGCGCGCAGGAAGGTGGCGACGCGATCTGGGGACTCATCAACCTGGAACTCTGGTATCGCACCCACATCGACGGCGGTGGAGTGCAGACGCTGCCGGCAAGAGAGATGGTCACGGAGAGGTTGAGCGCGTGAAGATCCTCTGGCTGAATGCCGGCCTCCTGCTGCCTCTCGACAAGGGTGGCAAGCTGCGTACGTGGCACGTGATGCGGCACCTGGCCCGTCAGCACGACATCACCTACCTGTCCTTTGCGGACACGTCGCAAACCGCTTCCGATCGCGAGGGCATGCGTGAAGTCTGCTCGGTGCTCGAGACGGTACCGCGGACAGATACGCGGAAGGGAACTCTCCGCTTCTACACGGAGGCGGCAGGGTACGTCGTCGATCCCCTGCCGTATGCAGTAGCGAAGTACCGGTCCGAGGCGTATGCCGCGCGAGTGCGGCGGTTGCTCGACGAGGGCTGCTTCGACGTCGTGGTGTGCGACTTCCTGGTGCCGGCAGCGAATCTCCCGTCCACGCTGCCCATACCGTCGGTGCTCTTCACCCACAACGTGGAGGCAGAGATCTGGCGCCGGCATTCGGAGTCTGCATCCAATCCCGTGTCCCGTCTGCTCCTCACGCAGCAATGGCGGCGCATGTTGCGTTTCGAGCGTGACGTGCTCTCGCGCTTCGACCTGGTACTTGCGGTCTCGGATGCCGACGGTGAGACCTTCAGACGCCTTTATCCGGACGTCGTGAGGGCGCCGATCCACACAGTCCAGACCGGCGTTGACACGTCGTACTTCACACCTTTGCCGGGACTCGGGAAACGCGCCCACCTCGTGTTCACCGGCTCGATGGACTGGTTGCCGAATGAAGACGGCATGACGTACTTCGTCAGGGACATTCTGCCGAGGATCCGGCAGGTGGAGCCGGACGTCACACTCAGCATCATCGGCCGGGCACCGACGCCCGCCGTCCGCCGCCTCGCCGAGCACGCCGGTATCGAGGTCACCGGGCGCGTCGACGATGTGCGGCCGCACGTCGCCGCGGGAGAGGTCTACATCGTTCCTTTGCGAATCGGCGGCGGAACGCGATTGAAGATCTTCGAAGCGATGTCGATGGCCAAAGCGGTCGTGTCGACGACGGTTGGAGCCGAGGGGCTGCCGGTCACCCCCGGACGCGACATCGTCATCGCCGACGAGCCGGCGCGATTCGCGCAGGCGGTCATCCACATGATTCGCGACGCCGAGGCCCGCCGCCAGATCGAGCAGGCCGCCCGCCGGCTGGTGATCGAGCGCTATGACTGGGGTGCGGTTGCCGGTGATTTCGAGGAGGCGCTTGTGTCGGCGGGCAGGAGGAGCCCGGCACGCGACCTTCGCCGGCGTATGAGTGCGTGATTGTGTGCAGGCCGCCTGGCCGGCCTTTACTGAGGATCAGCGTAATGAACGTTTCAGTGTTCGGTCTTGGATATGTCGGCAGTGTTTCCGCAGCCTCATTCGCGGCTGACGGGCACACGGTCGTCGGTGTCGATGTGAACCCGGACAAGGTGGCAAGCCTGAATGAAGGACGCAGCCCGATCGTCGAAAAAGGCCTCGACGAGCTCATCCGCGACAACGCCGCCAACGGACGTCTTCGTGCGACCACGAACACCAGGGAAGCCGTCGATGCGACCGACATCTCCCTGATCTGCGTGGGAACGCCGAGCCGCCGCAACGGCAGCCTCGATCTGACCTATCTCGAACGCGTCTGCGAGCAGATCGGCGATGCGCTCGAGCAGAAGGAAAGCTACCACGTGGTGGTGGTGCGCAGCACCGTTCTGCCGGGAACGACCCACGGCATCGTCATCCCGGCGCTGGAACGGACGTCTGGCAAGAGGTACGGAAGCGGCTTCGGAGTGAGCGTCAATCCTGAGTTCCTTCGTGAGGGCACGGCCATCCAGGACTTCCGCCGGCCGCCAATGACACTGATCGGCCACAACTACAGGTCCGACGCGCAGCCTACGGAGGCACTCTACACGAAGGTCGAAGCCGATCTGGTGACCACCGGCATCCGGACGGCGGAGATGATCAAGTACGCGAGCAACACCTGGCACGCGCTGAAGGTCTGCTTCGCCAATGAAGTGGGCAACCTGTGCAAGCGGCTTGATATCGACAGCCACGAGGTCATGGACATCTTCTGCCGTGACGAGAAGCTGAATCTCTCCGCTTACTACATGAAACCTGGATTTGCGTTCGGCGGCTCGTGCCTGCCGAAGGACGTGCGGGCGATGCAGTATCGCGCGAAAGAGGTGGATCTCGACATGCCGGTGATCCAGTCGATCCTCTCGAGCAACGAGCTGCAGATCAGGCATGCCATCGACATGGTCGTCGAGACCGGCAAGAAGAAGATCGGTCTCCTGGGCTTCAGCTTCAAGGCCGGGACCGACGATCTGCGCGAGAGCCCGATCGTGATTCTCGCCGAGGCGCTCCTTGGCAAGGGCTACTCGCTGCGCATCTACGACAGGAATGTGTCGCTGGCGCGACTGGTGGGTGCGAACAAGGAGTACATCAACACCCAGATCCCGCACCTGTCATCTCTGCTCACCGAGTCACTCGACGAGGTGATCGAAGGATCCGACGTGATCGTGGTCGGCAATGGGTCGGCGGAGTTCGCCGATGCCCTGCGCAAGACGCGGCAGGATCAAACGGTGATCGATCTCTTCAGGGTCAAAGGAATTACCCGGGAGCAGATTCCAGGTGATTACTCGGGCATTTGCTGGTGAACGGTTCCTGAAAACAGGAAGCGTTCGACGTTGACCCAGATGGTATCCAGGCTGCTGGTCAACTGATGATCATCATCCAGCATGTGCAGCTCGACGTTCGGCCGTGACGCCGACCAGCGTTGGACGCTCTCCGGGCTGACCGCCGTGTCGCGCCGTCCCTGAAAAATCTGGATTGGCATCGACAGCGATGCGTCCACGCAGCTGTAGTTGCACGCGTCGGTGTATAGCCCGAAGTGAACCGGCATCATCCGGCCGTAGCCGTAGTGGAAGACGTTCAACTCCCCCGTTCTCTCCCACTGCTCGAGCCCGCGGTCACCGATGTCGCGCAAACGATTGCCGCTGAAATCGATCGCCGGCGCGAGGAGCACCAGGCGATCGACCGGACGCCGTAGCGCCACTTGCACGGCCACAAAACCTCCGAGGCTCGAACCGATCAGACAGATCGGCCCGGCGGGCTGCTGCTCGATCACCCGCTCCACCTGGCCGACCATTCTGGTGATCGTCAGCGTCGAGAATTCCGGCGCGTTGAAATCAGGGCTGTGCAGCTCGATCCCGCGTTGGCGGAGCCGGTCGGCGAGGAAGGTTCCTTTCGTCGATTTCGCCGACGAGGCGAAGCCGTGCAGGTAGATGACCTTCAGAGCATGACCTCGCAACCGGGATGGCAACGGCAGCGGATGTGCCCGGGGCCGTCGGTCGAGTAATCGTAGGTGAGCTCCTCGCCCTTCCGGATGTTTCGCGCGGCGATGATCCAGATCGTCTCGCCCTTGATCTGCGTGTAGCAGTTCGGTGTGCAGGAGTGATTGATGAAGCGGGCGATGTTGCCGCCAACTGCGGCATCACGCACGTACAGGCGATTGAGCTTGAAGCACCAGATGTGCCCGTTCTTCAGGTAGCGGTTCTCACGCTTCAGGCTTTCCTTGTTGGGGATTTTCTCTCCGTCGTAGGTGACGATCCGCTTGTTCTTGTTGATTGGCTGGGTGGCGAAGACGCCCCACCCTTCGATTTTTGACTTCCGTCTCTCGATCATCGGTTCGAAATTCTAGCTTGCTAAACCTATCGTCGGCAATGAGTTACGAACGCGATCAAGACTGAGTGCGATGCCCGACTGATATACTTCGACAGATATGGCAGATCTCGCATCGTTCGACATCACTTCTGATGTGGACCTCCAGGAAGTCGATAATGCCGTCAACCAGGCTCGGAAGGAGATCGCGCAGCGATACGACTTCAAGGGATCGCGCGCGGCGATCGACCTGAATCAGAAGGAAAACACGATCACGCTGACCGCCGACGACGACTACAAGATGACGGCGCTGTGGGAGATCCTGCAGGGCCGCCTCGTCCGTCGCGGTGTTCCCACCAAGAACCTGACGCCCGGTGACATCGAGCGTGCGGCAAACGACACGGTCAGGCGCGTGGTCACACTGCAGCAGGGGATCCCGACCGAAGCGGCCAAGGAAATCGTGAAGTTTCTCAAGGAAAAAAAGCTGAAGAAGGTCACGGCCGCCATCCAGGCCGAGCAGGTTCGTGTGTCGTCTCCGTCAAAGGACGACCTGCAGGAAGCCATGCGCCAGCTGCGGGAGCACGACTTTGGCGTCGCCCTGCAATTCGGCAATTACAGAGGGTAGGCCACCAATGCGTTGTACGCGCACCACGCTTGCAGTTCTCCTGCTGTCGATCGCGTGCGTTCACGCACAGGGCACTGCCGCATCAACCTCCGACGTCCGCACGATCGAAGCTTTCAAGCAGCGGATCAACCAGTATGCCCTGCTCCACAGGCGGCTGGAGGCCGGGATCCCGAAGCTGGCCGACGACGCGGACCCGCCGGCGATCGAACAGCACCAGCGCAGGCTCGGTCAGCTGATGATGTCGAATCGCAAAGGAGCGAAGCGCGGCGATGTGTTCACGCCCGACGCGGAACGACTGTTTCGAAGGCTGCTGGCACAGGTCTTTTCGGGCCCTGAGGGTGCCAGGCTCAAAGCCACGATCATGGACGAGAACCCGAGCGTCATGCGGCTTGCGGTGAACGCGCGCTATCCCGAGCAGGTCCCGTTCTCGACGATGCCGCCGCAGGTTCTGGCGATGCTTCCGCGTCTACCCGAGGAAATCGAGTACCGGTTCATTGGCAACCAGCTCATCCTGCTCGACATCCACGCACATACCATCGTCGACTACCTCGACAACGCGCTTCCGAAGTAACGATCAGACGGCCGCATGCGAATTCGACGCGACCTGATCTCGGTCCTCACTCTGGCTGCGGCGATCGCGGCATGCGCGACGCAGCCGACGCGAGGCCCGGTGCAGGTCTCCGCGTCGCCAAACCAGGCTCCAGCGCCGCCGGCCGCCGCGGAAACGCCGATGCCGAACCGGCCAGACTCGCTGAAGTTCGCGATCCTCGGAGACTTTGGCACGGGATCACGCGCTCAATACGAGACGGCCGCCGAGATGGCGCGAGTCCACCAGCGCTTCCCTTTTGAGTTGGTGATCACCGTCGGCGACAATCTGTACGGATCGCAGCGCGCGCCGGACTTCGTGCGCAAATTCGAAACGCCGTACAAGCCGCTGCTCGATGCCGGCGTGAAGTTCTATGCGTCCCTCGGCAACCACGATGCGCGTGAGCAGGTTCGCTACAACCTGTTCAACATGGACGGTAAGCTCTACTACTCGTTCAAGCCATCGAAGCAGAGCGCCCGGTTCTACGCATTGGAGACAACCAGTCTCGATCCAGACCAGGTGGCATGGCTCCAGAAAGAGCTCGAGGCAGGGCGTGAAGACTGGAAGATGCCTTACTTCCATCACCCGCCGTATTCATCGGGTGAGCGTCACGGCTCCCAGGGTGCCATTCGCGAGGTGGTGGAACCCCTCTTCCTGAAATACAACGTGAGCGTGGTGTTCAGCGGGCACGATCATTTCTACGAGCGGATCAAACCGCAGCAGGGGATCGTTTACTTCGTAACCGGCGGCGGCGGGCAGCTGCGAACCGGGAACATCGATCGCGGCACGGGTCTCACCGCGAAGGGCTTCGACACCGATCGCAGTTTCATGATCGCCGAGATCAACGGCGATGAGATGTACTTCAATGCGATTGCGCGCACCGGCGCGGTGGTCGACTCGGGAATGATCACGCGGCGGAAGTAGCCGTCGCCTTGCCCTGCGCCGACGCTTCCCAGTCGGCTTCGAAGACCGCCTGCATCTTCTTCGCGATCCTGGTGTTGGTCATGATCAGGCCAACCTCGCGACGTCCATCCAGTTCCAGCTTCCGGAGACTCTGACTGCCGACGAAGGCGGCCGCGCCGTCGCGGATGATGGCGCGCACATGCAGCCGGAGGCGCGCCAGTTTCCGCCGGTCGATCCCCTGGAGGTTCTTCTCGACCCGGCCAAGCACCCGGATCTCGACGCCAGCGGTCGCACGCTCCTGCAGGATCTTCTGGATCGCGTTGTCGGTGACATTCTGGTCGTAGATCAGCAGCTGCTTCTTCGCTGCCTTGATGAAGGCCGCCAGGCGCGCTCGCGACGTCTCAGGACTGACGACCAGGCGCGGATCTGACGGGACGTATGGCTGACGCGTCGAATCAGCTTCGAACAGCGAGACCGCCTCTTTCACCACCTTCTTGTCGCTGGTGATCAACCCGAAACTGCGGCTGCCCTCGATGTCGAGCTTCGTGTAATTGAAGCCGAACAGGTGGAGCACGGCGTCGACGACCATGAATTTGCCGTGATAGCGCGGCAGGTCGTCTGCGGTCCGGGCAACGCTGATGCCCGCGCGGAGCAGCCGAAGTTCGAGTTTGCGCAGCGTCTTCTCGCCACCCCGATTCGTGTGAGCGATCAGGGCGCGGACCACGACGCCCCGGTCGACCGCTGCGCCGAGTGCCTCTTCGAGCTCGGTGCGATCGAAACGGAAGATGGCAAGGTCAATGGTCTTCTTCGCTTTGCGGACTATTCGTACGACCGGTGCGAGACCGTCTTCTGGCTGGATGATCAGTTTCACGAGAACGTGTGCCTAAGTCTTCTTCTTCTTTTCCGTCCAGTCAACGGCGGCGTGTCCTTTCGGGTCGAGCTTGAGGATTGCGGTGGTGATCGGATCGGTCTGCGTCTCGAGCGGAACGTTGACGTCGTAACAGACTTCTTCGTCCGACGAGGTTCGCAACTCGTACTGCAGATGGTACCGGTCGAGGATCGCTTCGATCTTCGCGCGCCGTTCGTCGGTCTCGTCACCGAGCTTGATCTTCAAGTCGAATGCCTTGCCGGTCTTCGGCTCGAACGATTCGATGATCCCGAGCAGGACCATCAGGAACCCGGTCGAGAACGCCGACAAGGCATAAAGACCGACACCGGTCGCCAGCCCGACCGCCAGGGCGCACAACATGACCACCGCGTCCTTCGGGTCGTCGATCTTCGACCGATAGCGTATCAGGTTCGCGGCGCCGACGATGCCGAACGCCCGCGCGAGGCTGGCGCCGACGACGAGCATGATGACCGCACCGACAACCGAGAGAACGATCTGCGTCTGAACGACTGGGGCCGTGCGCGGCGGTGTGCCTTTCCGGCGCGGACGCAACGCGAGCGCGGCACCGAGCAATGCCGCCAGCGGCAGCCGCACCATCGCATCGTCGATCTCATGCAGCGGATGCATATCGTGGTTATCGCTATCCGGGCGCTCGTCTTTCGGTTGGGCTTTTTCCTGCTGCGAACCGGCAGGAGGAAACTGGGCATGAAGCGGTGCGACTTGCGC
>Ga0126307_10003331_pt1 | contig 10977 bp, 11 predicted proteins | sample Plot28_FD_89955 | JGI IMG/M metagenome (GOLD analysis project Ga0126307, IMG submission 89955) | Serpentine soil microbial communities from UC McLaughlin Reserve, CA, USA - Plot28 | ecosystem: Environmental > Terrestrial > Soil > Grasslands | place: USA: UC McLaughlin Reserve, Lake County...
CGCGACCTCCTCGAACTGGGCCGTCGCCGCCTCCCACTTGCCGCCGCTCGGCGGCACCTTGTGCGGCAAGAGCCACGTGGCCGGGACGCGGAAGCCGAGCCGCATCATCGCGCAGTAGGCCGCGTGCTTCTCCATCGCCTGGAACGTGAACGGGTTGTTCAGCAGGTACACGTCGTCCATCAGCGAGATCTTCTTCAGCCACTCGCGCGGGAGGTGGTACCACCACGCGAGCCGGTCGATGACGAGCGAGTAGCGCGGGCGGTAGCGGAGGTCGAACGGCTCGTTCGTGATGCGCTCGACCGCGAAGCGATGCGTCTCGCCGCGGTAGTCGACGTCGCCGATCCGCTCGACCAGCGCCTCGAATGCGGTCGGCCAGTCCTCCTCGGTCCCGAGCAGCAGGCCGATCAGATGCTCCCGCGCCATCAGACGAACCTCGGGAGGAGCTCGGCGAGCTGCGCGCGCCAGGACGGCCAATCGTGCGGCCACTCGTGGCCCCACAGGGCCAGCTCGCAGGGAATCCCCTTGTCGCGCACGAGCGCGGCGAAACGAGTCGTGCTGTCGAGGGCGCCCGTCGTGTCCTCCCACTGTCCCTGCCCGCACACGAGCAGGAGGCTGGCTCGGCTGCGCAGCCAGTCTAGGTGGTCGCCGTCGAGGTGGGCGACGTAGTCCATCGGGTTGTTGAAGTAGACGGCGTCGCCGCGCTCGCCCCAGCCGACGACCGAGACGTCGTACACGCCGCTCTGGCACACCGCGAACGGGAAGAGGTCGGCGCGCTTGAGGCAGAAATTGGCCGCGTGGTACGCGCCGAAGCTGACGCCGGTCACGGCGATCTCGGCGCTCCCGCCTGAGTCGTGGGCGATCCACGGGACCACCTCCTCGACGATCCACGCCTCATAGGCGCCGTGCCTGCGCGCCCGCTCCTCGAGCGGGGTGCTGCCGTCGTGCCAGCTACCGGCGTCGAAGCTGTCGACGCAGTAGAGCTTGAGCCGCCCCGCGTCGAGCAGTGGCGCCACCGCCTCCACCATCCCGAAGTCCTCGTACTGGGCGCAGTGGCCCTGCTCCGACGGGAAGGCGAGAACCGGACGTCCGAAGTGGCCGTACGCGAGCACGCCGCCCGCGCCGCCGATCGACGGCGCCGCCAGCGTGACGTGGCGGCGGCTCAGCTCCACAGGCGCTGGAGCAGGGAGACGAGCGGCCCGTGCAGGCTGTCCCGCCAGGACACCCAGTTGTGCGCGTCGGGGTGCTCGTCGAGCTCCGCCGGGTAGCCCTGGCGCGCGAGCGCCTCGCGCACGGCCCGGTTGTTGACCAGGTTCTCCTCGGCCGCGCCGCACGTCATCGCCACCGGAATCGGATCCGGCCACACGTCGGCGCGCAGGACGTTGCCGACGAAGCGCGCGATGCGCTGAAAGCGCGGGAAGCCGGACTCCTGCCGATCCGAGCGCAGCCGGAAGTAGCTCCCCGACTGGAGCACGAGGCCGCCGAACGCCCCCGGATGGACGCGGTGCGCATGGAGCAGGGCGAGCGCACCCAGGCTCGCGCCGAGGCCGACCCGCCAGCGACGGCCTTCAGGCTGCGGCGCACGCCGCGCGACGGCCGGGAGCACCTCGCGCCCGAGCGCGTGCGCGTAGCGCGCGGAGGCGGAGTAGTGCTCGTCGCGCGGGGACGGCGGCGCGAGCAGTGCGGCGCGAATCGGCGGCAGCTCGAGCTCGGCCGCGGCCGACTCGAGCAGGCGGATGAGCCCGGAGTAGCGCGCGTACTCGGGCCCGTCGTGGACGACGAGCAGCGGGAGCGGCTCGGCCGGATCGCTCCCCGGCGACGCCCAGAGCAGTCCGCGAACGACGGTGCGGAGCCGGCGCGAGCGGATCCGCATCGTACGCAGCTCCGCCCCCGGCGCCTCGTCGTCCTCGACCCAGTCCGGCGGCCGGTAGCCCGGGAGCTCGAGCACCGACTTGTCGCCGAACGGGCCGCCCGCGCGCAGGGGGTTCGTCGGGTCGGGGACAAGCTCCGTTCGGCCGCTGCGGACGAGCTCCAGCAGGTACTCGACGCGCTCCACCTCCCGCGGCGGGACGAGCTCGAGCTCCCAGCCGTCGCCGTTGCGCGTGAACTCCGACGGCGGCCGGCGCTTCCAGAGCTCGCCGAAGAGCCGCACGGCGTCGAGCTCCCTCGCCGGATCGGGCATGCGGAGTCGCTGGGGCTCGGCGGGCACGCGGCGAGGATAGATTCGGCTCATGCCGACGGCGGCGATCCTCACGATCGGCAACGAGCTCGTTTCTGGTGACGTGGCGAATACGAACGCGACGTGGCTCGCCCGGCGGCTCGAGCAGCTGGGCCTCCGCGTCCAGCTCATCGCCGCCGTGCCCGACGACGTCGACCGGGTCGCACCGTTCCTGCGCGAGCAGGCGCTCGGAGCCGACGTCGTGGTCGTGACCGGAGGCCTCGGCGGCACACCCGACGACCTGACGCGCGAGGCTGTCGCCGCCGCGTTCGGCGTTCCGCAGGAGCCGGTGCCCGAGCTGGCCGAGGAGCTTCGCGCGCGCTTCGCCTCGGACCCCGAGTACGCCGCTCGCTGGGCCGATCTCCCCGCGGGAAGCCGGCCGCTCGCAAACCCGCTCGGAGGCGCCCCGGGGTTCGCGATCGAGAACGTGTTCGTTCTGCCCGGGCTGCCGGCGGAGATGGAGGCGATGTTCGAGACGCTCGCCGACGAGCTTCGCCGCGAACGTCCCATCGGATCATGGCGGCGGACGTACGAGGCACGCGAGAGCGAGATCGCCGCGGTGCTCGCCGAGGCCGGTGAGCGGTGGCCCGACGTGCTCGTCGGGTCGTATCCGAGCTTCCACCGCGGCGGCCCCATGGTCGAGGTCGTCGTGAAGTCCAGCGACGCCAACGATCTGGCCGCGGCGGGAGCGTGGATCGAAGCCGCTCTCACTCGCGCGCTCCAATAGCCGCGTGTGTTTCGCCGCACGCCCTCGCGGGGGATGCTGACCGCATGACCGACGAGAGCGCCACCGACGGCATCGACCCGGATCTGAGCGGCACCGATCCCGAGGACGCAGACGAGGGCGGCCTCGTCGGCGGCGGTGGGCCGGCCGCGACGCTCGAGGGCGACGAGGTCGAGCCCGACGGCGACGTCGGCGAGCGCCCCGACAGCGCTCTTTAGACGGCTCCCGGCGCGTCGCCGATTCACTCCGCGCGCGAGGGAGTAGGATCGGCGGGCCGGGCGCGGCGGCCGGTCACAGAGGAGGCGCCATGGGAAACACTGTTTCCAAGCAGTTGTTCGACGCGTTCAACGCGAATGACCTCGACCGGGTCGAGGAGCTGGCCGCGGACGACTTCGAGCTCGTCGATATCGCGGCGGGCGAGACGTTTCGCGGCAAGGAAGGTGCACGGGCGAACGCGCAGGGTTGGTTCACGGCGTTCCCTGACGCCCAAGTCGAGCTCGTCAACGTAATCGCCGGTGACGGATGGGAGGCCGCGGAGGCGATCGCGCGCGGGACGCACACGGGACCGCTCGCGACCGCGGAGGGCGAGATTCCGCCCACTGGGCGGTCGATGGAGCTCCGGTTCTGCAGCATCGCTCAGGTGAGCGACGGCAAGATCCACAAGGGTCGTGACTACTACGACATCGCGAGCATCATGCAGCAGCTCGGGCTCATGCCCGAGGCGGCTGGGACGACGGCCTGAGCGACCGAGCGCGCCGCGCCCGGCGCGCTCGCCAAGCTCCCGCGAGCGGTTTCCGGGGCGCGCGGTTGAGCGATCGAGTGTGAGAAAGTTGAAGCGCGGTGGCTGACGAGGGGCGAAGCGACGCGCGCCGGCTGCGAGTGAGGGACATCGACAGCCCGCTCCCGCGCTCGTCGTTCGGCAGCATCGAGCGCTACGTCGAGGTTGGTGGCGACGACCGCGGGTTCGAGCCGGGCGTGATCACGATCGAGTACTCGCCCGACAGGCTGGGGTGGGTCGACCCCGAGAGCCTGCGGGTGTTCCGGGTCGATGTCGAACGGCGGCGCTGGGAGCTCGTCGCCGATTCGGGTCCGGACGGTCGAGGGGCCGTGCGCGCCCGGGTCGAGCAACCCGGCATCTACGGCGTCGTCGGACTGCCCAAGCACCCGGCGGTGCTGGAGGCTGTGCGGCGGGTGTGCACGCTGCCGAGCGGCGAACTGCCGAGCGGGCGGCTGTCGCCGGGGCTGGCGTCGGTTTGCTTCCAGATCCTGTGCGCGCCGGGAGCCGATCGCTGGACCGGCGCTGACGGCCCTCCGCTGCCGCCCGGTGGGTTTGGCGACTCGGTGTGCGACTTCTGCACGGGGGTGCACCACCCGACCGGCGGCCTGCCCGAGTGCCAGCTCCTCGCGCCGCCCGACCCGCCGGAGGCGATCCACGAGGCGGCTCGGATCTATGCGGTCACCGCCCTATCGTGGTTCGGGCTCATCTGTCCCTATGGAGGCTGCAAGTTTCCCGCCTGGATCGAGGTCTTCGAACTCGACCCGCCGCGATCCACCGCGTCGTACGACATCGGCGACCGCTGGTGCACCAGTCTGGCGGTGTCCTCGACCGCCGACCGGCTGTACGTCGCCGACGTGTCGGGCCCGGAGGTGGCGGCGTACGACAACGCAGGCCAGCTCGTGGACAGCCTGCCGCTCCCGGCGCTCGGCGGGGGAGGGTTACTGGATTGCGCGCTTTCTCCCGACGACGCGACGCTGTACGTCGCCACCTCCTATGCGGTCGTCGTCATCGACAGCGCGACCCTCACCGTCTCGAGCGTGGTGTCCACCGACGAGTACCTGGGCGGCGTCGCGGTGTCGCCCGACGGGGCTACCGTCGCCGCGGCGGGCGGCGCCGGCTTGCACGTAGTCGATGCCGCTACGCTCGCCCACCGCTCGGTGGCATGGCCCGCGGCGTTCCGCGCCCCCACCTGGGCCTGGTGGGTGGACGTCGCAGTCGTCGACGCCTCACGGGTGCTGGCCTGGAATGCGGGCCAAGGAGTACTGCTCGACATCGACCTGCGCAGCGGCGGTATGTCGTCGTTATCGACGTCGGCCGTCGCCGCGGGCGGGCCGATGTTCAACAACGCGCTTCTCTACGCGCCGGGATCCGGCAAGGCCTACGTCACCCGTTTGACCTCAGTCGGTCCACCGTTCCAGTCGGACATCGTCACCTTCGACATCAACAGCGGTACCTGGTCGAGCCGTCAGTTTCAGCGGTATCTAACGATTCCCGCGCTGACCGCTTCCGAGCGGGTCCTCGTGGTCGACACGCAGGGAGGTCCGAACCTGAGCGAATCCCTGGCCGTGTACAACCCCGGGACACAGCAGCTCGCTCCCAATCTGTGCGGCGTACCGTTCCCCAACGTCACCGACCTGAAGGTCGCCTCCTCCTAGCTACGACGCGACGAGGGGCGCGAGCTCCCGCCCGATCAGCGCGACCGTGTCGAGGTCGTCGTGCGCGAGGTGCTGAAGCATGACGCGCTCGACCCCCGCCGCCTCGAGCTCTCGCAGACGCTCGGCCGCTTGCTCCGGGGTTCCATACACGCTGCGCTCGCGGTGGCGGGCGACGAGCCCATCCGCGTCGCCTCCGCCGTACCCGCGCGAGGCGAGCCGCTCGGCACGTGCGCGGACCTCCGCGTCGTCCGCTCCGATCAGGACGCCGATCATCAGCGACATCGAGAGCGAAGCCGGATCGCGGTCCTCACGCTCGCACGCCTCGTCGAGGATCCGGCGCCGCTCGCGGCAGTCGTCCATCGACGCGAGCAGCGTGTTGTACTCGTCGGCGAAGCGCACGGCGGGCGTCACGGTTCCGCGCCCGCCGGAGCCTCCGACGATCAAGCGCGGGTGCGGCCGCTGCACCGGCTTCGGCAGCGCGGGCGAGTCCGCGAGACGGTAGTGCCGCCCTTCGAAGCTGAACCGTTCCTCGGTCCACTGGCCGTGGACGATCTCGATCTGCTCCGCAAGCATCTCCATCCGCTCGCGCGTCGACGGGAACGGGAAGCCGAACGCCGAGTGCTCGGCTTCCATCCAGCCGCCGCCCATCCCCACCTCGACCCGCCCGCCGGAGACGTGATCGACCGTCGCCGCGGCCCTCGCGAGCACGGAAGGATGGCGGAAGGTGACGGGCGAGACGAGCGTCCCGAGCCGCAGGCGCGTCGTCGTCGCGGCGAGTGCGCCCAGCGTTGTCCAGGCATCGAGCGCCTGGCGCTCGAACGGCGCGGCGCTCGACAAATAGTGGTCGGAGCGAAAGAGCGCCTCGACGCCGTGCTCCTCGCATGCGCTCGCGAGCGCGAGCCATTGGTCCCAGCTCACGCCCTCCTGTCCCTCGATCATCAGCGCGATGCGCACGGGCCGGGATTCTGGCGCGTTTCGACGCTGGTCGCGGAGGGAGACCGCGGACATGGCCGCGGAACGGCTCTTCGTGCGGGGCGCTGTGGGCGCCCTTGCCATGACGGCCGTGCGCCGGCTTACGACGCGTGTCGGTCTCGTTGACCGCACACCGCCCGAGCGTGTGGCCCACGAGGGCTTCCCGGGGTTGCTCGCGCAGGTGCCTCCGCGTTACCGAGGCGCCGCGATCCTCGCCGCGCATGTGGCCTTCGGGGCGGTCGCGGGCGCTGTCTTCGCGACCCTCCCGAACGGCGTTCGCGCGCGGCGCTGGTCGGGCCCGGCGTACGGCCTCGCGATCTGGGCCGTGTACGAGGCGGGCGTTGCGCCGCTCGTCCTACGCGTCGAGCGCGAGCGAGATCGGCCCGTCGCGGAGCGGGTGGCGATCGCCGCCGACCACGCGCTGTACGGGCTCGTCCTGACGAGCCGCGAGACCTAGGCAACGCGCGCGGTTCGGCTTACGATGGACTCGTGGCGGCGTCTACGCGTGCGCGGCGGCGCGAGGCTGCGGCGCTCGATCGCGGCCGCGGCGTATTCGTGATCGCCGACATCTCCGGCTACACCGGCTACGTGGTCCACAGCCCGCTCGAGCAGGCCGAGGACGTGGTGGCCGACGTCACGACGACGATCGGCGAGCAGCTCGGGCACGTCCTGCGCCTGAACAAGCTCGAGGGCGACGCCGTCTTCGCATACGCGCCGCAGAGCGGCGCCGATGCGTCGGCCGTCCTCGATGCCGTCGAGCAGTGCTACTTCGCCTTCCGCTCGCGTCTCGAGGGGATCGAGCGCTCGACGAGCTGTAGCTGTGCCGCCTGTCGCAAGGCAGCCGAGCTCAACCTGAAGTTCGTCGTCCACGCGGGCGAGTACGTGAGCCGCCGCGGCGGCCACGGCGAGGAGCTGACCGGGCGGGACGTCATCGTCGCGCACCGTCTGCTCAAGAACACCGTGGCGGAGGCGTACGGGCTCACGGGTTACGCGGTGGTGACGGCTGCGTTCGCGGAAGCGTTCGGTCTTGACCCGGCGGCGCTCGGCCTCGATCGGCACGTCGAGTCGTTCCCCGACGTCGGCGACGTCCCCGTCTACGTCCTCGACCTCGAGCGCAGGTACGCCGACGAGCGGGAGCGGCGGCGCGTCGTCGTCGCCGAGCGCGATGCCGCGTTCACGCTCGAGCAACGGCTGCCCGTGCCGCCACCCGTCGCCTGGGAGTTCCTGACCGCGCCCGACCGGCGGCTGCTGTGGCAGGGAGCCAACATCGAGGAGGTGCAGGCCGGCGGGCGGCGCAGCACGGGGACGTGGTCGGTCTGCGTCGACGGCCGCACCCGGATCTACGAGGAGATCCTGGACTGGCGGCCGTTCTCGTACTTCACCGAGAGGCGGACGTCCGGGCGCGGGCGTCACGTGCTCACGACGGCGCTCGAGCACGACTCCGACGGCGGCACGGTCGTGCGGGTCCGCGGGCGGTCGGAGGGCCGCCGCAGCATGGTCGGACAGGCTCGGCTCGTGCGGCGGCTGCGCGCCGAGCTGCGCCGCCTCGAGCGAGTGCTCGACGAGCGCGAGGAGGAGGACGATGCTCGAGAACGCAGCGCTGCTGATCAACCTCAAGGCGCCTGACCTCGACGAGGTCGTCGCCTTCTACGAGAAGGTCGGCTTCGAGCCGATCGGACGACGAAGCCTCATGCCCGGCCACGAGGATGCTCTGCTCGGAGCCGGGGACGCGACGCTCTGCATCGAGCGTGGCGAGGCCGCGAAGCTGCCCTTCGAGCCGATCGCGCTCGAGGTCGACGACGTCGAGGCGACCGTCGCGGCGTTCCGCGCGGACGGGGTCGAGCCGGAGCACTACGACCTCCCGAGCATCAAGACCGTCGACGGCGTCGCGACGCTCGGCGACCTGAAGGCGGCCTGGTTCAAGGATCCCGCCGGCAATCTCCTCGGGGTCATCACGCGAATCCGCTGACGCCGGAACGCGGGCGGCTGCCCGCGTGCCCTCCGGCTAGCATCGGCTCCATGGGTGTCGCCGCCCCCGAGACGTACCTCGCGGACCTCAATCCGGCGCAGCGGGAGGCCGTGCTCACGACGGAGGGGCCGTTGCTCGTGATCGCCGGCGCAGGCTCGGGCAAGACGCGCGTCCTCACCCACCGCGTCGCGCACCTGATCACGGCCTGCGGCGTCAAGCCGAACGAGATCCTCGCGATCACGTTCACGAACCGGGCCGCGAACGAGATGCGCGACCGCCTCTTCGGACTGCTGGGCCCGACCGCCGAGGCGATCTGGATCCTCACGTTCCACTCGGCCTGCGGCCGCATCCTCCGGCGCGAGGCGCCGCGGCTCGGCTACCGCTCGAACTTCACGATCTACGACCAGGCCGACCAGGTGCGGCTCGTGAAGCAGATCCTCGAGGACGAGGGCTTCGACCCCAAGCGGTTCGTCCCGCGCGGAATCCACGCGCAGATCTCGATCGCCAAGAACCAGCTCGTCTCGCCGGACGAGTACCGCTCGCGCGTCGCCTCGTTCTACGACCAGACGGTGGCGGACGTCTACGACCGCTACCAGCGGCGGCTGCACGCGTCGAATGCCGTGGACTTCGACGATCTGCTCTTCCTCACGGTCGAGGTGCTCGAGCGTTTCCCCGAGGCGCGTGAGCGCTGGCAGAAGGCCTTCAGGTACGTCCTCGTCGACGAGTACCAGGACACGAATCGGGCGCAGTACCGCCTGCTACAGCTGCTGGGCGAGCAGCATCGAAACGTGTGCGCAGTCGGCGACCCGGACCAGTCGATCTACTCCTGGCGCGGAGCGGACATCCGCAACATCCTCGAGTTCGAGCGGGACTTCGGCGAGACCCGCACGGTCGCGCTCGAGCAGAACTACCGCTCGACCAACGCGGTCCTTCGCGCGGCGAACGTGTTGATCGCGAACAACCTCGAGCGCAAGGAGAAGACGCTCTGGTCCGAGCTCGGCGAGGGCCTGCCCGTTCGCGTCGTTGAGGTCGAGGACGAGCACGCCGAGGCGCGGTTCGTGGCCGCCGAGATCGCTGCGCTCGTCGAGGAGGGATACTCGAGCGACGAGGTCGGCGTCTTCTACCGGACGAACGCGCAGTCGCGGGTGCTGGAGGACGTGCTCGTTCGCCAGGGCATCGCGTATCAGGTGATCGGAGGACCGCGGTTCTACGAACGGGCCGAGGTCAAGGACGCGATGGCGTACCTCCAGGCGATCGACAACCCGTACGACGCGCTCAGCCTCGTCCGGATCGCCAACCGTCCCAGGCGCGGCATCGGCGATACGACGCTTGCGCGCCTCCAGTCCTTTGCGGATGCGGGCGGCATCGCGCTCTGGGAGGCGTTCGACCGCGCCGAGGAAGCAGGAGTGACCGGCGCACCGTTGCGCGCGATCGAGGGCTTCCACGGCCTGCTGCAGTCGCTGATGGCAGGCGCGCTCGACATGCCGGTGGACGACGTCCTGGAGCGGGTGCTCGAACGCAGCGAGTACTTCGACTACCTGCGCGCGGCGCACACGAAGATCGAGGCCGACGGCAAGATCGAGAACGTGCAGGAGCTCGTCGGCGTCGCGCGCGAGTACCAGCAGCGCGCAGCGGAGCCGACGCTGTCCGGCTTCCTGCAGGAGATCTCGCTCTACGCCGACCAGGACGCCTTGCGCGGCGAGGGCAACCTCGTGACGCTGATGACGCTGCACAACGCGAAGGGGCTCGAGTTCCGCGCCGTCTACGTGATCGGAGTCGAGGAAGGCGTGTTCCCGCATGCACGCTCGATCGAGGAGCAGGGGATCGAGGAAGAGCGGCGGCTCTGTTACGTCGGGATGACCCGAGCCATGGAGCGGCTCACGCTGACGCACGCGTCCGCGCGCACGCTCTGGGGTCGGCGCGACTACAACCTGCCGTCGCGCTTCCTCGACGAGCTGCCCGCCGAGGGCGTGGAGCGGGAGCGCCTGCGCCCGGCCTCCTGGTGGGGGTACGGCGCGCCGAAGATGACCGAGGCGCGGCCGCGGGAGGGGACGCCGCAGCTCCTCACCGGCGACTCGGTGCGCCACGGTTCGCTGGGGGAGGGCGTCGTGACGGCGACGGAGCCCGGCGGCGTCGTCACGGTGCGCTTCGCCGAGGACGGCAGCGAGCGCAAGCTGATGCTCGAGTACGCGCCGCTCGAGAAGCTGGGCTGACGATGGCGCTGGAGTACCGCGTCCCGGCCGAGGACGAGCTGCGCGGGAGTCTCGACGCGGCTGCCACCGCCTTCGGCGAGCACGTCGACGACGACAACTTCGAGCGCTATCGCCAGATCTTCCCGCTCGACCGAGTCCTCACCGCGTTTGACGACGGGACGCCTGTCGGCTTGACGCTGTCCGTCCCGTTCGAGCTGACCGTCCCCGACGACTTCGTCGGAGCCGCCGGCGTGACCTTCGTGGGCGTGTCGCCGACGCATCGCCGGCGCGGGATCCTCACCACGCTCATGCAGCGGCAGCTCCAGGACGTCCACGAGCGCGGCGAGCCGGTCGCGATCCTGTGGGCGTCGGAGCCGGCGATCTACGGCCGCTACGGCTACGGCATCGCCGCTCCGGTCGCGGCGATCGAGTGCGACCGCGCGGGGTTCGCGTTCCGTGGAGACGACGTCCC
>Ga0126307_10003332_pt1 | contig 10975 bp, 14 predicted proteins | sample Plot28_FD_89955 | JGI IMG/M metagenome (GOLD analysis project Ga0126307, IMG submission 89955) | Serpentine soil microbial communities from UC McLaughlin Reserve, CA, USA - Plot28 | ecosystem: Environmental > Terrestrial > Soil > Grasslands | place: USA: UC McLaughlin Reserve, Lake County...
CCCGAGCAGGCACGGCGGCTCGTGGCGTTCGCCCGCTTCGTGGCCGGCGAGCGGCTGCGCGCCGAGCGGCTCCCGGTCGAGGTGCTGCTCGAGCGCGCGATCGCGGCGACCGGCTACGACCTCGCGATCCTCGCGCGCGCCGCTGGGGAGCGGCGGCTCGCGAACCTGCGCAAGCTGATGCGCCTCGCGCGCGAATACGAGCGCGCCGAGGGGCGCGACCTGCGCGGCTTCCTCGCGTACGCCGCCGGCCAGGACCTGGCCGAGGCCCGCGAGGGCGAGGCGGCGCTCGAGTCCGAGGGGCTCGACGCCGTCCGCCTGATGACGATCCACCGCGCGAAGGGACTCGAGTTCCCCGTCGTCTGCGTCGCCGACCTCGGCCGCCAGGGCGCGACCAACCGCGGGCGGCTCCTGATCGGCCGCGACGGGGGCGCGGGGCTGAAGCTGGCGACGCTGGCGGGCGGCGACCCGGTCCCCGCGCTCGGCTACGACGCGATCGCGGAGTCGCTCGCCACCGCCGAGGCGGCGGAGGAGCGCAGGCTGCTCTACGTCGCCGCGACGCGTGCGCGGGAGCGGCTGATCCTGTCCGGCGGCGTCGACACCCGGAAGTGGCCCGAGCCACGCCGGGGCGGCCCGCCGCTCGCCTGGCTGGCGCCCGCGCTGCTCGGCGACCCGGGCATCGCGCTGCGCGAGGAGCCGAGCGTGGCCGCGTGCGGCGACGGCACGCTCTCCGTCCGGCTCGTCACGCCCGCCAACCTGCCGGCGGACGCCGCCAAGCCGGTCCCGCGCAGGCGCAGCGCCGGGCCCGGAACCGCGCTGCCGGCCGAGCCGCGCGTGATCCCGCCGGCCGGCCGCGCCGAGCCGGTCCAGCGCCGGCTGTCGTACTCGTCGCTGCAGGACTACGCGCGCTGCCCCTACCGGTTCTATCTGTCCAGGGTCCTCGGGATGCCGGCGGTCGCGCCGCCGCCCGTGGACGAGGGAGGCGCCGACGCCGCGGCGGTCGAGCCCGCGGCGCTGGAGGGCCGGATCCGCGGCACCCTCGTCCATCAGCTGCTCGAGCGGCTCGACTTCGCGCGCCCCGACGCGCCGGACGCCGAGCGGGTCCGCGCGCTCGGCGCCGCGCACGGGCTCGAGCTCGCGCCGGAGCACGTCGAGGACATCCGCGCGCAGGTCGCAGCGTTCGCGCGCTCCCCGCTGTGCGGACGGCTCGCCGTCGCCGGCGGCGTGCGGCGCGAGGCCGGCTTCGCGTTCGCCCTCTCACCCGACGGCGGTGGCCCGCTCGTCACCGGCGTCGTCGACGTGATGGCGCGCGAGCGCGACGGCGGCGTGCTGATCGTCGACTACAAGACCGACCGGCTCGGCGACGAGAGCCCGGAGCAGCTCGTCGAGCGCGACTACGCGACCCAGCGCAAGGTCTACGCGCTGGCCGCGCTGCACGCCGGCGCGCGGCGCGTCGAGGTCGCCTACAGCGTGCTCGAGCGCCCGGCCGACCCGGTCGCGCTGGCGTTCACGGACGCCGACGCGCCGGCGCTCACCGATGCGCTGCTGAGGCTCGCCGAGGGCGTGCTGGCCGAGGCCTGGCCGGTCGCCGAGCGCCCGCACCGCGAGCTGTGCGGCGACTGCCCCGGGCGGCGCGCGCTCTGCTCGTGGTCCGAGGCGATGACGCTGCGCCCGGCCGCGGCGGCCTACGAGGACTCGGCGGGCTCCTTCGACGGCAGCGGTGGCCCGTCGTAGCCCGGTGGCAGCTCGGGCGACCGGCGCAGGTCGATCACCGCGTTCAGCTCGGCCCCGAACAGCAGCACGACGTTCGCCAGCCACAGCCACACGAGCAGGATCACGGCACCGGCGAACGCGCCGTAGGTCGCCGAATAGGACGAGAAGTGCGAGACGTAGACGAAGAACAGCGCCGATGCCACGATCGAGGTGATGACGCCGAACAGCGCGCCGGGCGTGATCCAGCGGAACCGCCGCACCGCGACGTTCGGCGCGGCGAAGTAGACGATCGCGTAGAGCAGCGTCGCCGAGGCGAGCGCGGCCGGCCAGCGCGCGAAGCGCCAGACGTCGGCGACGCTCTCGCCGAGCCCGAGCCGGCCGAGGACGTCGGAAGCCAGCCCGCCGCCGAGGAAGATCAGCACGAACGTGATCAGCACGAGCACGAGCACGACCAGGGTCCAGAGCACGTCGTTGAGCTTGCGACGTACCAGTCCGCGGCCCTCCTCGACGCGCCAGACGCGGTTGAGCGCCCGGCCGACCGCCCCGAACGCGCCCGAGGCGCTGTAGAGCGACAGCAGCAGGCCGAGCACGAGCGCCGTGATCGCCGTGCTGCGCTGCGACTGGGCGGACTCCAGCGCCGAGGTGACCGCGTTGACCGTCTCGGCCGGCGCGCCCCCCGACTTCAGGTAGTCGGCCGTCTCGGCGATCAGCGCCTCCTGCCCGAACGCGCCGAGCATCGCGACGGCGACAAGCAGCGCCGGGAACAGCGACAGCAGGGAGTAGTACGTCAGGCCCGCCGCGCTGTCGATCATCTCATCAGCCTGGAACCGCTGGAACGCCGCCTTGAGGTCGGAGATGACGAACGACCTCCCCGGGCGACCGTCCTGCACGATCGCACGCAGCGAGTTCCCGCTCCTCGACTCCGTCAGAGCCGGGACCCGCCGAAGCGGCCGCCGATGCCGTAGCCGCCGGTCGGGATGCCGGCGAGCAGCACGAGCACCGCTGCGATGATCGCGACGATGGACGGGAGGCCGAGCGCCATGCACAGGAAGTACACGAGCGCCGCCAGCAGGACGGCGATCAGGATGCCGATCATGAGTTGACACGCTCCTTGGTCGATCGGTGCTGCCCGGAGCGTTCCCCGCCGGTACCCCGCACTAACAAGTCACGTCCGCTTGGGAAGCAGCGCGTGGCCCTCGGTCACGGCGAGCGCGACGTCGACGACGCGCCGGCTCTGCCCGCGCGCGTGGTCGCGGATCAGCTCGAACGCGGCGCGCTCGTCGAGCCCATGGCGCTCCATCAGGATGCCCTTGGCGCGCTCGATCACCGCGCGGCGGTCGAGCGCGGACTCGAGCTGGTCGACCTTGACCTGCAGCCGGTCGGTCTCCTCGTAGCGCCGCATCGCCACCTCGATCGCGCCCTGGACGACCTCTGGCGACGTCGACTCGATCCAGGCCGCGATGCCGTGGTCGGCGGCGCGCGCGACGAACTCGACGTCGCCGTTGCGCGTCTGGGCGATCACCGGGCCGGCCGCGTACTCGACCGTCTCCTCGATCAGCGCGAGCGCGTGCTCGTCGTCGCGGTGCACGACGACGATCGCGAGATCGGGGTCCTCGGTGCCGATCAGCTCGATCGCCTCCGCGACGGACACGACGTAGGGGGTGACCTCGTGGCCGAGCCCTTCCAGCACCGACGCGAGCTGGTGCAGCGCCTCCTTGTCCTCGTCGGCGATCAGCACCCGGAGATGGCGGCCTGGGCCCGAGGCTCGCTTCGCCGCCATCACCGCGCCACGGTAGACTGGCAACCGGCTTGGCCGAGCACCCCGTCAAGCCACACTTCCGCGCCCCTGCGCCCCGGCGCGCACATCTCGGACCTGCTGCGTTGTGGGGGCATGGAAAGCATCGTCGATCGAGCCGACAAGAGCCGCATGAGCGGCCCATCACGATACCCGCCGTCGGACGACCGCGCCGGCCGCGCGAAGGAGGACCGGCGGCTGCTGGTCCGCTACCACGACGAGGGCGACCCGGTCGCGCGCGAGCAGCTCGTCGAGCGCTTCCTGCCCCTGGCGCGCCAGCTCGCGCGCCGCTACCAGCGCGGCGGCGAGCAGCTCGACGACCTCGTCCAGGTCGCCTCGCTCGGCCTGCTGAAGGCGATCGACCGCTTCGACCCCGAGCGCGAGACGGCGTTCTCGTCGTTCGCCGTGCCGACGATCCTGGGCGAGCTCAAGCGGCACTTCCGCGACAAGGGTTGGTCGGTCCGGGTCCCGCGCGACCTGCAGGAGATGGCGGTCAAGGTCGACCGGGTGGCGGACGACATGTCGCGCGAGCTCGGGCGCGCGCCCACGCCCGCCGAGATCGCGGAGCGCACCGGCACGACGCAGGAGCAGGTACTCGAGGCGCGCGAGGCGTCGGCGGCCTACCGGGCGGTCTCGCTCGACCGCCCCCGCTCGGAGGAGGAGGAGGACGGCGACTCCTACGCCGACGCCGTCGGCGCAGAGGATCCCGGGTTCGGGCTCGCCGAGGACTCCGCGACGGTCTACCGCCTGATGCGCGTCCTGTCAGAGCGCGAACGCGAGGTGCTGCGGCTGCGCTTCGAGGAGGACCTGACGCAGTCGGAGATCGGCCAGCGCGTCGGCGTGTCGCAGATGCACGTGTCGCGCCTGATCCGCCAGTCGATCGCGCGGCTGCGCGAGGAGGCCGAGCGGCCCGAGTAGGGCGAAGCCAGGTCAAGCCCGGACCGAGGCGAAGCCCGCGAGGCGATAGCCGATGGCGAGGCCCCGGCCGCGACGGGTAGGCCGCAGGCCGGGGCAGCGGCGGAGCTATACAGTCCGGCCATGGAGCACTGGGACCTGCGCACGCTCGACGTGCAGCCGCATCAGCCGCAGATCCTGCACTCGTCGCGCGGCGAGTCGCGGACGATCGCAATCCATCTGCCCGCCGGCGAGCGCCTCCAGGACCACGAGGTGCACGAGCGCGCGCACCTCGTCGTGATCGACGGCGAGGTGGAGGTCGAGGGCGACGGCGGCAGCGTGCGCGGCGGCCGCGGGTTCGCGGCGGTGTTCGACCCGCAGGAGCGCCACGAGGTGCGCGCCGCGCAGGATGCGCGCCTGCTGCTCGTGCTCGCCCCCTGGCCCGGCGAGGGCCACCCCGGCGCCCGCGATTAGCGAGCGCGCGCGGCGCCCATTTCCGGGACGATTCCTACGTTGACCCCGACTATTGGGGTCAACGTAGGATTCGTGCGCCGCGGCTTCGCCCTATTGACGGCGCCCGCGCAGCCGCGAGCGCCTGCGGCGCTCGACCCCCTGCAGGCGGTCGAGGATCTCGCCGCTCCACTCGTGCGTGCGCAGCAGCTCGTAGCGGGCCGTGACCACGCGCATGTAGGCGTCGCCCTCCGTCTCGGACCCCCCGATGAACGCGCCCTCGCGCAGCGTCTCGACGATCGGCAGGAAGTCCTCCTCGTACCACAGCCGCGCGACCTCCTCGCGGTCCATGTACTCGCGCCGCTCCTGCATGACGCGGTAGCCCCACGCCTCGACGCCCTCGGCCAGGCGGCCGAAGTCCCACGGATCCGACGGGCGCACGCGGGCCAGCCGCGCGGGGTCGAGCGGGACGCGCTCGGAGAAGATCCGCTCGTGGTCCTTGAGCGGGAGGTCCGCCAGCCGCAGCGACTCGCCGGCCCCGATCCGCGTGCGCACCTCGGTCACGTCGGCGTCGATGTCCTCGCGCCCGAGCGACTTGGCGACCGAGACGCGGTGATGGCCGTCGCGCACGAAGTGCAGGTCGCCGACGCGGTAGACCGAGATCGGCGGGAACGCCTCGCCGCGCCGCTGCGCGGCCGCGATCCGCTGCCAGCGCCCGCGCACGCGCGTGGTCGTGGGCCGGAAGCCGCGGTCGAAGTCGCGCGTGCGGTCGACGGTGCCGACGATCGAGTCGAGCGCGATCGTCTGCAGCCCGAGCTCGACCTCGCCGACCATCCCAAGCGCCTCGACGACCTCGTCGAACGGCAGGATCAGCGCGACGTCGTCGGGCTCGCGCCGCAGCCGCCGACCGAGCTCCGCGATCAGCTGCGAGCGCCGCGCGCGCGAGAAGTCATCCTGCGCGTCCGCGCTGGGGAAGCCGGTGCCGCCGTCCACCAGGCGAAGGCTACGCTGCCTCCGCGCTGCCGCGGAGGGCGGCCTCGACCGAGTCGACGAGCTTGAACACGCCGTCCAGACCGGTGATCCGGAACGTCCTGACGATCGCCTCGGTGTTGCACGCGACGACGAGCCGGCCGCCGCGGCTCTTCAGCCGCCGGTGCGCGCCGATCAGGACGCCGAGGCTCGACGAGTCGACGAACGTAGTGTCGGTCAGGTCGACGATCACGTGCTCGACGCCGCTCGATATCGGCGCCATCAGCCGCTGCTTGAACTCCGGCGCGGTGAACAGGTCGATCTCGCCGCTGACGGCGATCACGTGCGTGTCGTCGCCGATCCGGCGCTCCTCGACCGCGAACTCGATCGCCATCGCCGCTAGTCCGCCCCCGAGTAGGCCAGGCGGACGCGCAGGAACTCTCGATCGCCCTCGGTCTCCACCTCGAGCTGATCGGCCAGCCGCTCGATCACGTTGCCGACGCCGGGCACGGCGGCGTCGACGACGAGGGCGCGGCCACCGCCGGAGCGCAGCGGCCCCACGCGGAGGTCGAGCGATCGGGTGCTCGACTCCAGCGCGACGTCGACGGTGTCTCCAGCCACGTGCGAAGGTGCGCGCGCGGCCACGACGTCGGCAACCAGCACGGCGTCGTCGAGCCGGTCCAGGGGCAGGTCGGCACGGGCCGCGAACATGCCGACGACGCGGCGCAGCACGGGTCCGACCAGCGGTCCCGCGGCGATCGACACGCGCGTCGGCGGCTCCGGCTCCGTCACGTGAGCCCCATCGCCGGCGTCGGACGCTTGCACAGGAACGACATGACCAGGCGGCTGCCTGCGCCCACGGTGCGCTCGATCACCAGCGAGTCCGCCAGCGCGGCGATCAGCGGCAGCCCGAGCCCGGCCCCGGACGTGGCGAGGCTCGGGCCGATGCCGCGACCGCTGTCGGAGACGACCACGTCGAGCGCTCCTTCGCTGGGCCGGATGTGGACGTCGATCGTCCCCTCGTCGTCGGGATAGGCGTGCTGGACCACGTTCGCGCACGCCTCGGTGACCGCGAGCCGCATGTCGTCGGTGACGGCCGGCGGCAGGCCGAGCGCTCCGGCGAGCGCGCCGAGGACGTGCCGCACCACGGCGACGTTCTCCGGCCGGGCGGGCAGCGTTAGGCGGATGTCGGATTCGAGCGCTGCCATCTGCGCGGCCAGTCGGCTGCTGGAAGCGCCGGCCTCATCGTCGTGAGGGTCGGAGCCGGCGGCGCAGCCCTCACTCCGCAAGGAGTTGTCACCAGCGATGTCGATCCCCGGTTCAGTACCCCGTGCGCCGGGGTGGCTAACCGCGTCGCGAGCATGAATGACCGCGCATGCCGGGGACGGGGGACAGCGGCCGGGCGGGAGTCGACGCTGGCGAGGTCGAACCGCCGAGCGTCTACGCGATCGCGGAGCGCCCCCCGCCGGCCGGCGTGGTGCTGCTCGCTGCTGCCGCGCGCCGACGCAGCGCTGCGTCGCGACGGGGCGCGGCTCGTGCCCCCGCCGGTGGAGCGCCTGCTCGTGCTGACGCGGACGCGCGAGCTGCTCGAGCTCGAGCGGGCGCTCGAGCCGCTGGCCCGCTAGTCGCCCGGCCGCGCCGCGTTCGCGCGCGCGCACAGCAGCGAGAACGCCGTATGGAGGAAGTCGTTGCCGGCGGAGGCGGCGAGCACGGTCGTCGCCGTGCGGCCGGCCGCCGGCGAGTGCAGCCGCAGCGCCGCGAGCCCGAGCGCGCTCCAGGCGCCCACGCAGCGGGTGCATCCCAGCAGCTCGCCGACCGCGTAGCGCAGGCGGCGCCCGCGCGGGCGCCTGCCTGCCTCGCCCTCCTCGACGAACGGCCGGCGCAGCCAGGTCTCGACCTTCTCATGCACGATCAGCTTCGACAGGGCGAAGGTGGCCGCCGACAGCGGCACGAGCTCGGAGCGCGCGATCGGCTCGCGTCCGCGCGCCGAGTACGCCAGCGCAGCCAGCAGCGAGCCGTAGAGCGCCGACAGCGCGGCGTAGTCCTCCGCCTCGGTCGGGGTCTCGTCGAGGGTCTTCAACGCGTCAGATCGGAAGCGGGTCCGGATCCGGCGGCAGCGGCTGCGGGTCCGGCCTCGGCGTGGGTGGCGCCGGATCGGGTCCGGGAGGCGTCGGCGGGAGCGGGTGTGGAGTCATCGCGGATGGCCTACCCCGGCGACTGCCGCCGAAACAGGCCGGGACGCCCCGCACGCGCCCTCGGGCAGGAGGAGGGTGTTGCGTCATCCGCCTGAGCGCATATACGGAGCTCGCAGCGACGCGTCGCTCTTACGCCCGCGGCGAACGCGCGCAAAACACGCCGGCGCAACAAGTGCGCAACATGTCCTCGACGTGCGCGGCTCAGCGCTCGCGATCCGCCAGCCGCTCCGACTCCGGACGCGGCTGCTCGCCCTCGAACTGGAGCTCCTCGCGACCCTCGCCTTCGCCCGGACGCACGACGTGCGCCGCTGTGTCGGGGTCGTCCGCGCTCCGCCCTGGCGCGCTCGTGCCGGCGGCTCCCGAGCTCACCGGCCGGCCGGTGCCGCCGGCTTCCTCCGCGTCCTGGTCGCCGGTCGTCGTGCCGTGCTCGCTCTGCTCGCCGGCGTGCTCCGTCGTGTCGCCGAGCGGGCTGGGATCGGGGCCGATGCCGGGCGATCCTGCCTCGGCCGCGGGCGCGCTCTTCTTGGTCGCGTTGATGACCAGGTAGGTAACGAAGCCGGCGACGAGGACCACGACGAGCACCACGGGGATCACGTACTCCATGCGCGGTCGGCTACCCCTGGGTGTCTGGGAGCAAACGGCCTGCCGGCGCGGGGGTTTGCCGCCTCGCGGGGGCGTGAGACACCGACCTCGATCGCACCCGTACGAAGGGAGCCAGATGGCTGGAAAGCTCGCTGGGAAGACCGTCGCGTTCATCGCGGCCGACGGCGTCGAGCAGGTGGAGCTGACCGAGCCGTGGAAGGCGGTCGAGGAGGCGGGCGGCAAGCCCGAGCTGATCTCGACCGACGGCGGCGAGGTGCAGGCGTTCGACCACCTCGACAAGGGCGACACGTTCCCGGTCGACCGCACGGCTGCAGACGCTGATCCCGACCGCTACGACGCGCTGGTGCTGCCCGGCGGCGTCGCGAACCCGGACTTCCTGCGCACGCGCGAGGACGCCGTGGGCTTCGTGCGCTCGTTCTTCGAAACGGGCAAGCCGGTCGCCGTCATCTGCCACGGGCCGTGGACGCTGATCGACGCCGGCGTCGTCAAGGGGCGCACGCTGACGTCATGGCCGTCACTGCGGACCGACCTGCGCAACGCCGGCGCCAACTGGGTCGACGAGGAGGTCCACGTCGACGAGGGCCTTGTCTCGTCGCGCAAGCCCGACGACCTGCCGGCGTTCTGCGCCAAGCTCGTCGAGGAGTTCGCCGAGGGCAAGCACGAGGGCCAGCGCCCGCGCGCCGGCGCGGCCGCGTGACCCGCCCGCCCGCGGCGATCCTGGACATCGACGGCACGCTGGTGGACACCAACTACCAGCATGCCCTCGCATGGTTCCGGGCCTTCCGGCGCCTCGACGTGACGCTGCCGCTGTACCGCATCCACCGCCACATCGGGATGGGCAGCGACCAGCTCGTCGGGGCGCTGGCCGGCGAGGACTTCGAGCGGGCGCGCGGCGACGAGGTGCGCGAGCTCGAGGGCGAGCTCTTCATGGAGCTGATCGAAGAGGTGCGCCCGCTCGCGGGGGCGCGCGAGCTGCTGTGCCATCTCGCCGAGCGCGGCCACGCGCTCGTGCTCGCGTCGTCGGGGAAGCAGCACGAGGTCGACCACTACCTCGACCTGCTCGACGCGCGTGAGCTGGCCGACGGCTGGACCACTTCGGCGGACGTCGAACGGACCAAGCCACAGCCCGACCTGGTGACCGCGGCGGTCGAGAAGGCGGGCGGCGGGAGGGCCGTGATGGTCGGCGACTCGACCTGGGACTGCGAGGCGGCACAGCGCGCCGGGCTCGCCACGATCGGCGTGCTCACGGGCGGTTTCTCCGACCAGGAGCTGCTGGAGGCTGGGGCCGCGTGCGTGTTCGAGCGCCTCGCCACGCTGCGCGAGCGGCTCGGCGAGACGCCGCTCGCCACGGTTTGAGTCAGCATACTGACGGGAAGCCGCACTCTCGTGACCGGCCAGGGACGCTGCTAAACATGTCTGCGGTGCCCGCATACGCCAGTTCCACCCCAGACGATGGCGTGTCGCGCGCCGAGGAGGACCGCCGCCTGCTCGTTCGCTATCACCGCCACGGCGATCAGGCCGCGCGCGAGCGCCTCGTCGAGCGCCTGCTCCCGCTCGCCCGCAGGATGGCCCGGCGCTACCGCCGCTCCGACGAGCCGCTCGACGACCTCGTGCAGGTGGCGACCCTCGGCCTCATCAAGGCGATCGACCGCTTCGACCCGGCGCGCGAGACGGCGTTCTCCTCGTACGCGGTGCCGACGATGCTCGGCGAGCTCAAGCGCTACTTCCGCGACAACGGCTGGGCCGTGCACGTGCCGCGCGGGATGCAGGAGCGCGTGATGCAGGTCGACAACGCCGTGAAGGACCTGTCCCGGCGCAAGGGCCGCTCCCCGTCCGCGACCGAGGTTGCGCACACGCTAGGGATCGGCGCCGAGCAGGTGCTCGAGGCGATGGAGGCGGCCGGCGCGTACGACGCCGTCTCGCTCGAGGCCTACCGCTTCGGCGACGAGGGCGACGGCGAGACCTACGCCGAGTCGATCGGTGTCGAGGACGGCCGCTACGAGCTCGTCGAGTACGGCGCGACGATCGCGCCGACGCTCGCCGCGCTGCCCGCGCGCGATCGCGCCGTGCTGCACCTGCGTTTCGTCGAGGACCTGACGCAGGCCGAGATCGCCGAGCGTGTCGGGGTCTCGCAGATGCACGTCTCGCGCTTGATCCGCCGCGCGCTGGAACGGCTGCGCACGGTCGCCGAGCACAGCGGCTGACGGGCCTCAGGCATCCGGGCCTGTCAGGTAAGTGACTGGCCGCTTGTTTCACGAGAAGCGCTTCTCGGAGAAGCGCTTCATGGATGAACGTCCTCGGCATCAACGCGGTCTTCCACGACCCGGCGGCGGCGCTGTTGGTCGACGGCGTGACCGTC
>Ga0126307_10003334_pt1 | contig 10974 bp, 12 predicted proteins | sample Plot28_FD_89955 | JGI IMG/M metagenome (GOLD analysis project Ga0126307, IMG submission 89955) | Serpentine soil microbial communities from UC McLaughlin Reserve, CA, USA - Plot28 | ecosystem: Environmental > Terrestrial > Soil > Grasslands | place: USA: UC McLaughlin Reserve, Lake County...
GCGGGTTCGAGTCCCATCGCTCTGCTTCGCATGGCCGAGTCGCCTGGGCAAACATGGGTCGGGTGCCTTACATTCGTTGCGTGTTTCGAGAACAGACAACGAGCCGCGAGTACGAGACGGGTACGCGAGCCTCGGCACGTGCGGTCACGCGCGGGCACTGGCGACACAGGCTGAAGAGATTTGCAGGACAAACTTGCCGGCGCGTGACCGCACGTGTACGCCGTTACCGCCTCAGAACTTCCATGGTAAGGAGGGGGTCGGCGGTTCGAGTCGGCCAGGGGGGCTTAACTACCTGCAAAACGGCCACTTTCCATGATTACCGAGCCCCTCTCGATCAAGGAGGGGGCTCACGGATCGAGTCACTAGAGACTCGAAGACTCCCTGCCAAATCGCGCTCTCGGCCGCTCGAGCAGGGCACCTCCGTGACACTGAGGGCCTCGACCTCGTCGCCGCAATCGAAACAGTGAAAGTGGCTGGAAAAGAGGAAGATCGATGTCGCGCTGTGTCGTGCCGGCGACCCTGGGACAGGTTCTGGGGACCGAAAGGGACGGCCGAGCGTGCGCGCGGTTCAGGAACGGGTGGCTCCCGCCCGGCTCTCGATGGTCGCGGCCGCGCCACGCGCAGTCGCCGATGGTGGCTAACGCAGGTTTGGGCGCGCTACACCGGAGACAGCTCCGCCGTCGCGTTGCGGACGGCGACGACATTGAACGCCACGACCGGTCGCTGGAACCCCTTCAGCGTAAACTGGCCGACAGGCTCCACCTCGACGGCGTCCTCGACCTCCGCGTAGAGACGCTGGCCGATGAGGATCTGTCCGGCGGTGGCCTCGTCCGCGAGCCGCGAAGCGAGATTCGTGACCGCTCCGATCGCCGCGTAGTCGGAGCGGCCTTCGAACCCGATCTCGCCGCAGGTCGCGTAGCCGAGCGCGATGCCGGCGCCGAAGTCGAGGTCGTATCCACGCTTCTTCCACCTGGGCGTCAGCTGCGCCATTTCCTCACGCAGCGCGCAACCCAGTCGTACCGCGCGCAACGCGGCGTCGGGGACCTCGATCGGGTCGTTGAAGAAGAGCTGGACGCCGTCGCCCTCGATGAACCCGACGGTCGCGTCGAACCGCCTGACGAGACCGCCGATCGTGCCGTGGAACTCGCCGAGCACACGCATCAGCTCCTCCGGCTCGACCGCGTCGACGAAGCTCGTCCAGCCGCGGAGGTCGGCGAAGAACATCGCAACCTGCCGGCGGTGGCTGCGCAGAATCGACTCGTCGCCCGAGGATATGAGCGCGTCGGCGAGCTGCGGGGAGAGGAAGCGTCGTAGCCGCTGGAGCCTCTCGAGCTCCTCCAGCTGCGTCCGCACGCGCTCTTCGAGGGTCCGGTTCAGCTCGAGCAGCTCAGCGGCCTGCGCCGTGATCGTGTCGTGGTAGCGCTTGATCCGGAGCAGCGACCGGATGCGCGTGAGCAGCTCGTCGCGGTTGAACGGCTTCGTGATGAAGTCGTCCGCCCCGGCCTCGATCGCCTTCGTCTTCTCGGACCCCTCGCTGGCCGTGAGCATGATCACCGGCAGCATCGCGGTCTCGTCCTGCGCGCGCAGCCGCCGACAGACGGCGTAGCCGTCGGGCTGGGGCATCACGACGTCGAGCAGCACGAGATCCGGTTTCGCCGAGATCACGAGTTCAAGCGCAGCGTCGCCGGCGGTCGCCGGTACGACGTCGTAGCCATTACCCTCGAGCACGGCCTCGAGCAGGCGTACGTTCTGAGCGACGTCATCGACGACGAGGATGCGTGCCGCGTGGTCGCTCATCGGCTCGCTCCCTCGCAGTAGCGCTTCACAGTAGCGATCAGGTCGGCGATGTTCACGGGCTTCGAGAGGTACCCGTCGAAGCCGGCGGCGAGGAAGCGCTCGCGGTCTCCCTCCATCGCCTGCGCGGTCAGGGCTACGACCGGCAGGGATGCGGTCCGCTCGTCCGCTCGGAGCCGGCCGAGTGCCTCGACGCCGCCGATGTCCGGGAGCTGGATGTCCATGAGCACGAGATCGGGAGAGTGCGCGGCAGCCAGCTCGACCGCTTGTCCGCCGGTGGTCGCCTCCAGCGTGCGGTGGCCGGTCGCCAGAAGGACGTCGCGGAACAGCTTCATGTTCTTCTCGTTGTCCTCCACCACGAGGATCTGCGGGCCCGCCATCGCTTAGACGCCTCTCGCGGGCAGCGTGAAGACGAAGGTGCTTCCGCTGCCGAGCTCGCTGTCGACCCAGATCCGGCCCCCGTGCAGCTCGACGAGCCGCTTCGAGAGCGCCAGCCCCAGACCGGTTCCCTCGCCTTGCTCGATCCCGGCTTCCGTCTGCTGGAACTCCTCGAAGATGCGCTTGAGATCCTCGGTGGCAATGCCGGGCCCGGCGTCGGCGACGGACACGCTCACCTCGCCGTTGACCTGCGTCGCCCACACATCGACGCACCCGCCCGCAGGCGTGAACTTCACGGCGTTCGAGAGCAGGTTGAAGATCACCTGCCTGATCCGGCGCTCGTCACCTGCGACGACGTCCAGGTCCGGGTTCGCCGCGAGGCTGACCTGTACACCGTCCCTCGTCGCGCGCTCACGCACCATCGCGACGCCGCGCTCCAGCGCTTCCTGCAATGAGAACGGAGCGACGTCGAGCTCGACCTGCCCCGCTTCGACCTTAGACAGATCGAGCACGTCGTTGATGAGCGACAGGAGGTGGTTACCCGAGGAGAGGATGTCGTCGAGGTACTCCGCCTGCTTGTCGTTCACGTCGCCGACCATTCCCTCGCGCAACACCTGCGAGAAGCCGATGATCGCGTTGAGCGGCGTCCTGAGCTCGTGCGACATGCTGGCCAGGAAGTCCGACTTGTGCTGGCTCGCCGTCTCCAGCTCCTTGTACAGCCGCCGGAGCTCGTCGTTCATCCGGTTGACGTTCGTTGCCAGCGCCCCCAGCTCGTCGCGGTTAGAGACCTCGACGTGGCCAGCGAAGTCGCCCGACGCCGTCGCGGCGAGCCGGCGGTCGATCCGCTGGATCGGCCCGATCAGCGACCACGAGAGGACGAACCCCAGAGTCATCCCGAGCAGGATTGCTCCTGCGGCTGCGCCGATGAAGAGATTCCGCGAGCTCTCGTAGGCGCTGGCGTTCTGCGCGATGAGAGCCTTTGCCTCGGCGGCAGCCGCGTTTGCTAACTCGGATGCGTCGATCCTGAGGTTGCCGGAGAGCTGCTCCGCCTCCGTTTGACGTTGCAGCGATTCGGGCTTGAGGAGCGCCGTCTGGAGCCTACGACTCGTCTCGCGAATGCTCTGCAAGACCTCCTCGTCCTCCCGGGGAGGAATGAAGCCGAGACGGTCCGGCTTCGTCTCCTCGGCGAGCGCCTTCGCCTGACCCACCGCGTACCGGTCCATGAATGCCCTGAGCTCCGCCGAATCCGGTGGCTGGCCGGGGAGAAAGAACGTCCGGAAGCCCTCGTCGGCGTTCGTGCCGACGAGAGAGCGGACCTGGGTCGCTTTCTCCCCGAGCCTTCGGTACTGGGAGGCCCGCTCCTGAAGGTCTCCGAGCGTTGTCACCCGGTCGTTCGACTCTCCGAGAAGCCGCAACCCGAGGACGGCGACCGCGACTACGAGCAGAGCCGTACCGACGAAGGCGACGAGCAGCTTGGTGTGAACCCGTACCGGGAGGCGAGCGACGGCCCGAACGAGCGGATTGTCGTCGGGGGTCAGCCGCCGCTTCCTTTTGAACGTCTCCACCCTTTGGCCCGCGTTCCCTGCAAAGCCTCAGGGGGCCAACGTGGCTGCACTTCCCACGGTGCTTGTGATCAGCCACCGCCCGTCGATGCGCTGTACGTCCGCGTCAATTGCCGTCACCAGTTCGACCTTGCGTGTTGCGGCGTCGACGAAGTGGCACTCGAAGAACAGCGTGCCCCGGTCGCCGTTGACCGTCGCGCGAAGCTTGTACGCGGGGTGGTCCGAGACCCACTTGTTCTCGCGCTGGAACGGCGGGGCCGCCGCCCAGAACTTGCGGATCTCCGCCTTGCCGGTCGCGGTGAAACCCGCGCCGCCGGTCATCGTCGCGTTCTCGGTCCACATACTCATCATCTGGTCGAGGTCCTTCTTGGACATGGACTCGTGGAAATCTTTCTCGATCTGGCTGATCGCGTGCAGGTCGACCTGGCGCTGCAGCTCGCTGTCCACCGAGTCCGAGCCTCCGCACGCCGAAAGCGCGACGACGAGCGCCGCGAGTGCGCCTCCTATCAACAGCGTTCGCATTTCTCGTCACCCTCCTTCGCATCCTGGCTTGCCTGGGATGACCGGCATGCACATGCCGGCTGGTATGCCGTACTTGGGTCGTCCCAGCAAAATAGAACGCGGTCGCGCCGGTGGGAACCGTGCCCGCTGGGGTTTCCCGGGGATGCTGGCACGGGGTCGCGGCGAGCCGGCCTACGCATCCGAGAGCTTCACGCGCGGTCGGCCCCGCAGTAACGGCGCACCTGCTCGGGAAACGCGCCGACGTCGATCGGCTTGCTGAGGAAACCCGCAAAACCCGCCGCCAGCAGCCAATCTGCGTCGCCGACGTCGGAAAGGGCGCTCAGAGCGACAACCGGAATGCGCGCCGTTCGCGATCGGTCGCGGAGCTCGCGTGCGACGTCGGTGCCGACCACGTCGGGGAGACCGAGGTCGAGCAGGATAACGTCCGGCAGGCGTTCGGCCGCGAGGGCAATGCCCTCGCCACCACTTGCCGCCTCGATCGTGCGGAGCCCCGCAGCACGGAGCACGTCCCGCGCGAGCTTGCGGTTCTTCTCGTTGTCGTCGACGATGAGGACGAGCGGCACAGCGGTAACCGGCCCGCTTTCGCGCGCGCGTGGAGAAGGAAACCTCACCGCCGTATCCTCAACCCGTGCCCCCCATCCGGATCGTCCTCGCCGAGGACCAATACCTCGTCCGAGAGGGGCTCCGGCGCCTGCTCGAGAGTCGAGACGACCTCGACGTAGTCTCGGTGTGCAGCGATCTCGACTCGCTGCTCGACGCGGTCGCTGCAGAGCGACCCGACGTCGTCGTCACGGACATCCGCATGCCGCCCGGCGGCACCGACGAGGGGATCCAGGCCGCGACCCGACTGCGCGAGACCAACCCCGAGATCGGCGTCGTCGTCCTCAGTCAGTACGCAACCCCGAGTTATGTGCTCGCGCTCCTGGAGGGCGGAAGCGAGCGCCGTGCCTACCTCCTGAAGGAGCGCGTGAGCGACGTCGAGCAGCTCGTCGCCGCGATCGACGCCGTCGCCGGCGGCGGCTCTGTGCTCGACCCGAAGGTCGTCGAGGCTCTCGTCGCGGAGAACGCGCGAGCCGAGGGCTCGCCGCTCAACGAGCTGACCCCGCGAGAGCGGGACGTGCTGCGCGAGATGGCCGAGGGGAAGAACAACGCGGCGATCGCCGAGGCGCTCTTCCTGACCGAGAGGTCCGTCGAGAAGGTGATCCATTCGATCTTCCTCAAGCTCGGGCTCACGTGGGAGACGGCGGTCCACAAGCGCGTCAAGGCCGTGATCCTCTACCTGGCGGAGGGCGGCTAGCCTCACCGCGAGAGCGGCAGCGAGCCGTAGACGCGGGTGCCGTGGCCGGCATCCGACTCGACCGCTAGCCGGCCGCCGAGGGCGTCGACGCGGTCGCGCAGCCTGTCGAGACTCGTACCGGATCCACCCGCGGCCGCCGCCGCCCATGGGCCTTCCTCGACGAACTCGAAGCTGAGCGCTCCCTCCTCCTCGCGCACGGTGACCCTCGCACGCCCCTTTTCTCCGGCTTGCTCAAGCACCTCGAGCCAGCAGAAGTAGACCGTCCGCGCGATCTCGGGCGGATAGGTCGAGCCCGCTGCGACCGCGACGGAGGCAGGGATGCCGGCGCTCACCGCCGCCGAGCGCAGCGCAGCGGCGAGCCCGCCGGCCTCGAGCAAGGCCGGATAGATCCGCTCGGCGAGCCCTCCAGTCTCCTCTAGGGCCTGCTGCACGTCACGGCCCATCTCTTCGAGGAGCGCCTTCGCCGCCGCAGGATCGGCATCCACCAATGGGCCGGCGAGCTGCAGGTTGACCGCCAGCGCGACGAGGAGCTGCTGTACGCCCTCGTGCAGGTCACGTTCGATCCTGTTGCGGTCGCCATCGGCAGCCAGAACGAGCCGCTCTCGGGAAGCGCGCAGGTCCGCGACCTCGACGCGCAGCCGATCGAGCTCTTCCCGCAGCGCCTCGACGCGCGGAGCCTCCAAAGTGACCACCCTCCTGCCGTCAACCCGGCAAGTTGTCCATCATCGAAGGGGTCGCGTCAAGGACCCCAGCATCCCCGTGTGACGGGCAGCCAGCCCCCCGCGCACTCACCTGCCGCCACCGTCGTCCCGGGAGCAGCGTCCTCCTAGCCTCGTCGGGATCAAACAGGTGAACGACTAGGAGGAGAAGACCGATGGTGAGACGACTCACATCAAACAAGAGCGTGATCCTCGTCGGGGCGACCGCGCTCTTGGTATTGGCGGCCGCCGCTGCGGCTGTAGCGGCAGGGCCGCACTTCTCGGCCTGGGGCGCCGCGCAGAAGATCGATGAGGTGGCGGGGAACCACGCGGATCTGAATACGCCGTCGCTCGACGGTTGCCCCATCCACTCGCCCGACGGCCTCAGCCTCTACATGGCCTCGAACCGGCCAGGCGGAAAGGGTCTGCTCGACATCTGGGTCGCGACAAGGGCGAGCGCCAGCGACCCCTGGAGCGCTCCCGTGAACCTGCCCGAGCCGATCAACTCTGGAGCCGACGACTTCTGTCCGACGCCGATCCACGGCGACGGACTCCTGTTCGTGAGCCGAAGGGTCGTCGACGGCGTCACCTGCGGGTTGGGCGACATGTACTTCACGCGGCGGAACCCCGCGCACGGCTGGAGCGAGCCGCGGCACCTCGGCTGCGATCCAGCAGGACCGAACAGCGCCCTCGACGAGCAGGGGCCCTCGTACATCCAGGGGCGGCTGTACTTCTCGCGCTCCACTCTGCCGCCCGGCAACAGCGGTGAGCTGTTCGTCAGCGAGAAGCAGGGTGACATGAGCTTCGGGCCGGCAGCCGCGATCGTCGAGCTGAACGATCCCGCCGCCAACGACATCCAGCCGAACGTGCGCAAGGATGGACGCGAGATCGTCTTCTCCTCTAACCGCACCGGCGGCGCCGGCGGACAGGACATCTGGTCTTCGACGCGCGCGAGCGTCGACGATCCGTGGTCTCCGCCAACGAACGTGGGCAGCGCGATCAATACGGGGGCAGCCGAGACGCGTCCTTCGCTGTCCTGGGATGCGCAGACGCTCTACTTCGGCCGCGCACCCGGAGTCGAGGGAACGCCGCCGATTCCGAGCGACATCTACGTCGCTACGCGAGACAAGCTGAACGGATCCGGCCGGTGAGCCATCGCTGAGCAGACGGTGAGGCACTGAGGGCGGGCGGTCAGCGGCCCGCCCTCACGCTTCTCAACCGCGTGGCGCGTCGCTGGACGAGCCCGTGTTGCGTGGACCGGCTACCGCCTCTTCGCCCGTAACCTCGTCAGGCGTTCGTTGCCACCAGGTCGCCGGAACCGAGACGTGTGGAACACCTGCAGTGCGGTGTCCCGCATGACGGACACGGATGACGATCGTCCGTGCGAACGAGGCGAGCTGGGCGGATCTCCAGGCGGTGTTCGGCACGCGCGGCGATCCCTCCAGGTGCCGGTGCCAGCGGTAGAGATCCGCGGCACGCACTGGGACAGACCGACGGTTCCCGTCGAGGAGCGCGCCCGCCGGTTGCATAGGCCGTGAGATTTCTCGCGACCCGACGCGATCCGGACAGCGGCTACACACTGCACGGGCGGTGGTTCGACGACCCGTACGCGTGGCTCGAACGGCTCTAGATTTCTTCGGCTCGCGGGCTCGAGCTTGATTGCGACCACCGCGATCCCCATGCGCCCGAACCAGTCGCGCCAGCATTGGTGCGGCAGCCGCAGAGCCACGGTCGCAGCCTACGACGTCGACCACCAGGTAATGGAAGCTCCCATACGCTCCTTCGCGTAGCCAAAGTAGACAACTCAGGATGGAGCCTCTATGGAGCCCAGTGGTCGCAACCGGTGGCAACCCGCGGCAAATGGGAGGCCCCGAGAACGGCTCAAACAAGCGCAATTCATTTGCCGTGGGTTGCAACCAGTTGCCTGAGCCGTTCCATGGTAAGAAGGGGGTCGACGGTTCGAGTCCGTCAGAGGGCTCTGCAAAAGCCCCGGAAACTGGGGCTTTTCTTTCGGATCGACTTGCACGATCTCTAGCGTGCGACAGGTATGGAGCCCTTTATGGAGCCTTCAGGTCCAGAACGCCCCTTTTGGTAGCCGGCTTCGGCTTCGACTGCGCCTCCACCGCTCCTTCTCGATCCTTAGCCCTTCATCGCCCGGAGGACTCGATCATCGCGTCCCAATCCGCCTCGCTCATCCGGAACCCTTCCTTGCAGAAGCGCCCACTCGTCTGGTGAGTACGTCACCTGAATCGTTCGTGTCTGCCGCTGCTGGCACGGCAGGTAGTACAGATTAATAGGCCAGACCGCGTCGAGTTGCGCTGACGGGGTCTTATGGGCGACGATGAAGCCGAGTGCCGCTTTTCGACGCACATGTCGTCCTCGGGTTCGAGTCGGAAAGCGTCGAAGCGGCGGGCGCAGAACTTCTGCGTCTGGCTGAGGCTGCTGCTTCCGCCGGTTTCGAGCTAAAGCAGGGGCGTGTAGAGCCAGCCGAGGGAGGTCCCGGAGATGGTTCCCGTGGGACCGCCTATGCCCCGCTAGACGAGTCGCCCTAGATCGGCTCCGGTAGGAACGCTCCGTCCCGAGTAGCGCCTCGGCCAGAACGCCGGCCTGGGCGAACGTCCTGTCACTCGACGCGGGTGTGGGCTGCTCCTTCTCCTGAAGGGGTCAAAACCTCCGATTCGACGTTCGGGCGTGGATTCGGCCTTGACCGGCGGTCTTCTGTGTCCTCGCGGTGGATTCGGGAGCGCGTAGGTCGCTTGGGTGTTCGCTCGCGCGCGGGGGCGCTGCTACGTCCTACTGTTGTTTCACGCGCGCGTGCGGATATCAGAAACCGCTGAACGGCGCAAGAACCGTCAGCTCTGAGCGGGTTCGCTGGGCCTGGGAGGATCGTTCAATGCTGCTCTCCTTCGCTTACCTTGCCTTTGCTGCTGTTCTGAGACTGCTCGTTCGTGGTCGGCGAGCCGAGTTTGCCAAGGACGTGGAGCTGGTGTTGCTGCGGCACCAGCTCTCGGTTCTGGCTCGTCAGCACCAGCGCCCGCGGCTTCGGCCCGCCGATCGTGCGTTCACCGCCGCGCTTGCTCGATTGCTCCCGCACCGGCGGCGACACGGACTCCTGGTAACATCAGCGACGCTGCTGCGCTGGCATCGCGAGCTGGTGCGCAGGAAATGGACCTACCCGCAGCGCAAACCCGGCCGTCCGCCGACAGAGCGCGCGCTGCGCGAGCTGGTGCTGCTGCGGCTCGCACGCGAGAACCCGGGCTGGGGCTATCAACGGATCGCTGGCGAGCTGATCAAGCTTGGCTTCCGTATCTCACCGAGCACGATTCGGCGCCTGCTTGCCACGGCTGGGCTCGAGCCCGCGCCGCGGCGTCGTGCGGTGAGCTGGCCGGCGTTTGTGCGCCGCCAGGCGGCGAGCCTGCTCGCCTGCGACTTCTTCACTGTCGAGACGGTCGCGCTGCGTCACCTCTATGTGCTCTTCTTCATCGAGGTTGGCAGCCGGCGCGTCCACTTCGCCGGTTGCACGGCGAACCCGACAGGCGCCTGGGTGCGGTGCTTCAGCAGGCGCGCAACCTCAGTCTCACCAGCCTCTTCGAACGAATCCGCTTCCTGATCCACGATCGCGACAGCAAGTTCACCGCTCTCTTTGACGAGGTGTTTCGAAGCGAGGGAATCACGGTCATCCACACGCCGGTGCAAGCGCCGCAGGCGAACGCATACGCGGAGCGGTTCGTACGCACCGTCCGAACGGAATGTCTCGACTGGCTCCTGATCGTCGGCCGCCGCCACCTCGAACACGTTCTACGCATCTACACCCAGCACTACAACTACGAGCGCCCGCACCGCGGACTCGCACTCCATCCGCCTCAACCCCGAGCGCCTGCGCCGCCGCGGCACCGCAACGTCCAGCGCCGCGACCGCCTCGGCGGCCTCCTGCACGAGTACTACAGAGCCGCAGCTTGAGTGAACGTCGTTTTGACACCCTTCAGGCCCTCTTCCTGATCACAGACAGCGTTGCGCTTCTCGCCGACCTGATCCACAACTTCGGCGACCCTCTCACGGCGGTCCCACTCGGCGTGGCGTTGTCTGCTTCGCAGTGCGGGCGGCGAGAAGCTCGCCGGGCTGTTCGTCGTGTTCGCCATCTTGATCAGCGCCTACGTTGCGCTCTGGCAGACGATTGGACGGCTAATCGACCCGCAGGAGCTCTCGCACCTCGGCACGCTTGCGGCCGCCGGGGTGATCGGCTTCCTCGGAAACGAGATGGCAGCGCGGATCCGGACCCGAGCCGGCCGGCGCCTCGACAGCCCAGCCCTCGTCGCCGACGGCAAGCACGCGCGGGCGGACGGATTCGTCTCACTCGGAATCGTGGCGAGCGCGCTGCCCTGGTCGCGCTTGGCGCCGAGATCGCCGATCCGCTCTTTCGGCTTGCTGATCACATTGGCGATCCTCAAGATCACCTGGGACTCGTGGCGCACGTTCCGAGGGTGATGAGCCTGACGAGACACCGCGTCTAACGTTCCTCGAGTGCGTCTCCGCGGTGAGCTCGCAGTGTACCTCGGTGCCGCCGCCGTTTACGTCGCCCTCGGCGTCGCGGTTCCCGAGTTGCTGTTCTCGTGGGTCGAGGGTGCAGCGTTCCTTCTGTTCGCCGTCTGGCTCCTTCCGGCCTTCGTCAGGCGGCTGCGGTGAGCTGGGTCGCCCACGACATCGAGCCCTACATCATCCAGAA
>Ga0126307_10003335_pt1 | contig 10970 bp, 9 predicted proteins | sample Plot28_FD_89955 | JGI IMG/M metagenome (GOLD analysis project Ga0126307, IMG submission 89955) | Serpentine soil microbial communities from UC McLaughlin Reserve, CA, USA - Plot28 | ecosystem: Environmental > Terrestrial > Soil > Grasslands | place: USA: UC McLaughlin Reserve, Lake County...
ATCGCGCGGCCGGCGCTGTCGTCGCCGCTGCCGTCGGCGCGACCGTTCATGAGAGGGACGGCGACGCGGCGCCGATGTGCGGCGCCTTTGCAGAGCCGTCTGACGGATCGAACCGTCGACCCCCTCCTTACCATGTCACGCGCGTACGCGCGATCACTCACGACACAGTTTTCCCTGCAAATCGGGCCGAGTGAGCCCCCAAGGATGCGTCGCGAGGCGTCGCGCGTGTCGTTTCTGATGTGTCTGTTTTGTGTCCGCGCGTCGTCGTCGAGCGAGGCAACGGTCTGGCCTGAGCCGAGTTCCTGGCGGGAGGCGGTCACTAGGGCGACCGTCTCGATCGGCTGAGCCGTCGACGGCGGCGGTAGAACCAACGCTGCAGCGAGAGGGTGGACATGACTGCGGTGACGATGCACACGAGGTTGAGGGAGAGCTGCCCGAGCGCGCCCGCGACCTCGTCCCAGTCCCCAAAGGCCGAAGCGACGCCCACGTTGGCCGCCGCCGGGATCGTGGTCACGGAGATGAGCACGCCGACCAGGGCGCCGGATTTGGCCGTGGAGAGCGAGAGGGCACCTGCCGTACCTGCGAGGAGCGCTACGAGCACTGTGTACTCGTCGGGATGCGAGATGAACAGAGTCGCCGGGCGGGAAACTTCGGTCAGTCGGTCGGGTGTGGATTCGGTGACGCGCAGGATCAGCGTCAGCGCGAACGCCGCGGCGATGCCGACCGGAAAGCCGACCGCGAGCGCACCGAGCGAGCGTCCCGCGAGCCGGCGCTGCCGCTGGATGAGCGCGACGCAGAGCCCGGCCAGCGGCCCAAACTCGGGCCCGACGACCATCGCCCCGATGATCAGGATCTGCGAGTCCTGAATGATCCCGAGCGCGGCGATCATCGTCGCGAGGATCATGAAGGCGAGGAAGCTGAACGAGAGCTGGGCGCTCTCGGAGGTCTGAAACTCGACCGTCTCCCAGACGACGGCGTCGGCCGGTGAGCCCACGGCCGCCTCCTCCGCGCGCCGGGCGGCGTTCGAGACGAGCGACGAGATCGGCTCGATCACGATCGAGCCGTCGCGCTCGAGCCCGAGCTCGCGCAGCTCAGCGACGACGACGCTCGCATCCTCGCGCGCGACGTCGCAGAGGATGAGGTCGCCGTCGGGTTGCTCGGCGACGTCGGCGAGGCGGACGACGTTCAGTGCGGAGGGTCGATCGCGGAGAAGGCGGTAGGCCTGCTCCGCGAGGGCGGGGGGCGCGACGACGCGCAGATGGACCATCGCAGCGATCGTAAGAGCCTCGCCCGCCTGCAAGGCGTCAGTGCAGCGTCAAGAATGGCGACGCGGGCGTAGGAGTTGCGTCAAGGCGGCGGCGCGTCTCGTATCGCACGCGGTAAGACGACTGATGTGCGGGATCTCGTGTTTCTGCTGGCCGTCCTCGGGTTCTTCGGGATCGCGGTGCTCTTCGTGCACGCCTGCGCGCTGGTCCTGGGCCAGCAGGCGACGCGTGAGGAGGAGCGCACGCCGTGAGCATGGAGAACGCGATCGGCCTGGTGCTGGCGGTCGCGTTGCTTGCGTACCTCGTGTACGCGCTGCTCGCGCCTGAGCGGCTGGGCTGAGCGGCGACGTGAGCGGCTGGAACTGGCTGCAGCTCGTCGCGCTCGTCGGCGCGGTCGCCGTGACGACGCCGTTACTCGGCGCCTATCTGGCGCGCGTTCTCGGAGGCGGAGCCGCGCCCGGCGACCGCTTCTTCCTTCCGGTCGAGCGGGTGATCTATCGGGCAGCCGGTGTCGACCCGGGACGGGAGCAGCCGTGGAACGTCTATGCGCTGTCGCTGCTCGCGTTCAGCGTGGTGTCGGTCGTGGCCCTCTACCTGCTCCAGCGGCTCCAAGGCGTGTTGCCGCTGAACCCGACCGAGGTCGGCGGGGTGCCGTCGGCGCTTTCGTTCAACACGGCGGCGAGCTTCGTCACGAACACGAACTGGCAGAACTACGGCGGCGAGTCGACGATGAGCCATCTGACCCAGATGGCGGGGCTGGCGGTGCAGAACTTCGTCTCCGCCGCGGTCGGGATCGCGGTCGCCGTCGCGCTCGTGCGGGGGTTGACGCGGCGGCGATCGGCGACGATCGGGAACTTCTGGGCCGACCTGACTCGGATCACGGTGCGTGTGCTGGTTCCGCTCGCGACCGTGATCGCACTGCTGCTGGCGAGCCAAGGGGTCGTGCAGAGCCTGCGTGGCCCGGCCGAGGCGCGGACGGTGGAAGGAACGGTCCAGTCGATCTATCGGGCGCCGATCGCGAGCCAAGAGGCGATCAAGGAGTTGGGTACGAACGGGGGTGGGATTGCGAACGCCAACTCGGCGCACCCGTTCGAGAACCCGACCGCGTTGACGAACCTGGTCGAGAACTGGGCATTGTTCGCGATCCCGTTCGCGCTCGCATTCGCGTTCGGCCGCCTGGTCGGCGACCGCCGCCAGGGCTGGGCGCTGTTCGCGGCGATGTTCGTGCTCTGGATCGGCTCGGCCGGCCTAGCGATGGGCTTCGAGTTGGACGGCAACCCGCGCATCGACGCGAGCGCGCCGAACATGGAGGGCAAGGAGGTGCGCTTCGGCGCCGCCGCATCCGCGCTCTTCGCCGCCTCGACCACCGGGACCTCGACCGGCGCGGTCATCGCCTCGCACGACAGCTTCACCCCGCTTGGGGGCGCGGTGCCGCTCGCGAACATGATGCTGGGGGAGGTCTCGCCGGGGGGCGTCGGCGCCGGCCTGTACGGGATGCTGATCTTCGCCCTGCTCGCGGTCTTCATCGCCGGGCTGATGGTGGGGCGGACGCCTGAGTACCTGGGCAAGAAGATCCAGGCGGCGGAGATGAAGCTCGTCGTGCTCTACCTGCTCGTCGTACCCGCGCTGATCCTCGCCTTCGCCTCCGTCTCGGTGCTCCTCGACGCGGCCAAGGACTCGATCCTGAATCCGGGACCGCATGGCCTCTCCGAGGTCGTCTACGCGTTCACCTCGGCCGCGAACAACAACGGCTCCGCCTTCGGCGGGCTCACCGGGAACACCGACTGGTTCAACACCACGCTCGGGCTGGCGATGCTCGCCGGTCGCTTCCTGCCGATCGTGCTCGTGCTCGCGATTGCCGGCTCGCTCGCCCGCAAGCAGCCTGTGCCCGTCACCGCCGGCACCTTCCCGACCGGGACGCCGCTGTTCGCCGGACTGCTGGTCGGCGTGATCCTGGTCATGGTCGGGCTCACCTACTTCCCCGTGCTCGCGCTCGGCCCGCTGCTGGAGCACCTGAGCCTGTGACGCTTCGCAACGAGCCCCGCTCGCTCTTCGATCGCGGGATCCTCAGCCGCGCCGCCGGAGACAGCCTGCGCAAGCTCGACCCGCGGCGCATGGCGCGCAACCCGGTCATGTTCGTGGTCGAGGTCGGAAGCGTGCTCGTGACCGCCCTCGCGATAACCGACCCGAGCCTGTTCGCCTGGCTGATCGCCGCCTGGCTCTGGTTCACGGTGCTGTTCGCGAACCTCGCCGAGGCGATCGCGGAGGGCCGCGGCAAGGCTCAGGCCGAGGAGCTGCGCCGGACGCGGGCGGAGACGATCGCGCACCGCAAGCGGCCCGACGGGTCGCTCGAAGACATGCCGAGCTCGGAGCTTGAGGTCGGGGATGAGGTTGTCGTCTCGGCTGGGGAGGTGATCCCTGCAGACGGCGAGGTGATCGAGGGGATCGCGAGCGTCGACGAGTCGGCCATCACCGGCGAGTCGGCACCGGTCATCCGCGAGTCGGGCGGCGATCGCTCTGCGGTCACCGGCGGCACGCGTGTCCTCTCCGACCGGATCGTCGTCCTCGTCACGGCGCGGCCCGGGGAGAGCTTTCTCGACCGTATGATCGCGCTCGTCGAGGGCGCCGAGCGGCAGAAGACGCCGAACGAGATCGCCCTCAACATCCTGCTCTCCGGCCTGACGATCGTCTTCCTGCTCGCCGTGGTGTCGCTGCAGCCCTTCGCGGTTTACTCGGGCGCGGAACAGCAGGTGATCGTGCTGGTCGCGCTCCTCGTCACTTTGATCCCGACGACCATCGGCGGTCTCCTATCCGCGATCGGGATCGCGGGCATGGACAGGCTCGTCCGGCGGAACGTGCTCGCGCTCTCGGGAAGAGCGGTCGAGGCGGCGGGGGACTGCTCGACCCTGCTCCTCGACAAGACGGGCACGATCACGCTCGGCAACCGCCAGGCGGCCGAGTTCCTGGCTCTGCCGGGCGTCGAGGAGGGCGAGCTCGCCGACGCCGCGCAGCTCTCGAGCCTCGCCGACGAGACGCCGGAGGGGCGCTCGATCGTCGTGCTCGCGAAGGAGCGCTACGGCCTGCGCGAGCGGCACCTCGCCGAGGGCACGCTCGTCCCCTTCACCGCGGAGACGCGCATGAGCGGGGTCGACCTCGATGGGCGCTCGATCCGCAAGGGGGCTGCAGACGCCATCCGGCGCTGGATCGAGGCCGGCGGGGGCTCGGTGCCTCCGGCGCTGAATGCAACCGTCGAGGCCATCGCCCGCTCGGGCGGCACGCCACTCGTCGTCGCGAGCGACTCGACGGCTCTCGGCGTGATCCACCTGAAGGACGTGGTCAAGGAGGGGATGCGCGAGCGCTTCGCGCAGCTCAGGTCGATGGGGATCCGCACTGTGATGATCACCGGTGATAACCCGCTCACGGCCCGGGCGGTCGCGGAGGAGGCGGGCGTCGACGACTTCCTCGCGGAGGCGAAGCCGGAGGACAAGATGGCCCTGATCCGGCGCGAGCAAGCGGCCGGTCAGCTGGTCGCGATGACCGGCGACGGCACCAACGACGCGCCTGCGCTCGCCGCCGCCGACGTCGGCGTGGCGATGAACACGGGCACGCAAGCAGCACGGGAGGCAGGAAACATGGTCGACCTCGACTCCAACCCGACCAAGCTGATCGAGATCGTCGAGGTCGGCAAGCAGCTCCTGATCACGCGCGGCGCCCTGACCACCTTCTCGATCTCGAACGACGTCGCCAAGTACTTCGCGATCATCCCGGCGATGTTCGCGGGCACCTTCCCCGTGCTCGACGAGCTGAACGTCATGCGCCTCGAGACCCCGGAGTCGGCGATCGCCTCCGCGGTCATCTTCAATGCGCTCGTCATCGTCGCCTTGATCCCGCTCGCCCTGCGCGGCGTCCGCTTCCGCGCCGCCTCGGCGGTCGCGATCCTGCGCCGCAACCTCCTCGTCTACGGGCTCGGAGGGCTCGTCGCGCCCTTCGTCGGGATCAAGCTGATCGACCTCGTCGTCGGCGGGCTAGGGATCGTGTGAGACGCCAGCTCCTTCCCGCGCTCGTCGCCTTCATCGCATTCACCGTGCTGACGGGGATCGCCTACCCGCTCGCCGTCACCGGCGTCGCCCAGGTCGCCTTCCCGGCGCAGGCAGACGGCTCGCTCATCGAGCGAAACGGCGAGGTCGTCGGCTCCCGCCTGATCGGCCAGGCGTTCGGCGAGTCGCGCTACTTCCACCCGCGTCCCTCCGCGGCCGGAGACGGCTACGACGCGATGGCGAGCTCGCCCTCGAACCTCGGGCCCACGAACGCGGGTCTCCTCGAAGCGGTCGAGGAGCGCGAAGCCGCCTATCGGCGAGAGAACAGACTTGGCCCTGATGCACAGGTCCCGATCGATGCGCTGACGAGCTCGGGCTCTGGGCTCGACCCGCACATCTCGCTCGCGAGCGCACGCTTGCAGGCGCCGCGGGTCGCCCGCGCCCGCGGACTCGACCTCGGCGAGGTGCTCGCCTTGGTCGAGGAGCACAGCGAGGGGCGTTCGCTCGGCCTTCTCGGCGAGCCGGGCGTCAACGTGCTCGAGCTCAACCTCGCCCTCGACCGCGAGCGCGGTTGAACGGCACGCTATAGCCATGGCGCGAGGATCCCTCCGTATCTATCTCGGCGCCGCGGCCGGCGTCGGGAAGACGTTCGCGATGCTGAACGAGGGCCGCCGCCGCTCCGAGTACGGCGAGGAGGTCGTCGTCGGCTTCATCGAGGCGCATGGACGCGCCAAGACAGCCGCGCAGGTGGCCGACCTCGAGGTCGTGCCCCGCAGGCGGATCGACTACCGCGGGTCGAGCTTCGAGGAGATGGACCTCGAGGCCGTGCTCGCGCGCAGACCCCAGGTTGCTCTCGTCGACGAGCTCGCGCACACGAACGTCCCCGGCTCGCACAACGAGAAGCGCTGGCAGGACGTCGAGGAGCTGCTGGAGGCCGGCATCAACGTCATCTCGACGCTGAACATCCAGCACCTCGAGTCGCTCAACGACGTCGTCGAGCAGATCACCGCGGTCAAGCAACGCGAGACCATTCCGGACGAGGTCGTACGCCGCGCCGACGAGCTGCAGCTCGTCGACCTGACGCCGGTCGCCCTCCGCAACCGCCTCGCGCGCGGCGACGTCTACCCGCCCGAGCGCATCGACACCGCGCTCGCCAACTACTTTCGCCCCGGCAACCTCTCCGCGCTCCGCGAGCTGGCGCTCGCCTGGCTCGCCGATCGCGTCGACGAAGGTCTCGCCGAGTACCGCCGGCGGCACGGGATCGAGGAGCCCTGGGAGACGCGCGAGCGGGTTCTCGTCGCCCTCACCGGCTCCTCCGACGGCGAGCGGCTGATCCGCCGCGCCGCCCGCATCGCGCAGCGCTCGAAGGGCGAGCTCATCGCTGTCCACGTCATCCCCCAGGACGGCCTCGCCGCCCCGTCGGCGGAGCTGCTCGCGCAGCAGCGCGAACTTGTCGGCGAGCTCGGCGGTACATACCACGAAGTCGTCGGCGCCGACGTCGGTGAGGCACTCCTAGACGCCGCCCGCTCCCTGAACGCGACCCAGATCGTGATGGGCGCGACGCGCCGCTCACGCTGGCAGCGGCTCACCCGCGGCTCCGTGATCGGCAGGGTGATCCGCGAATCGGGCGTCGCCATCGACATTCACGTCATCAGCCATCCCGAGGCACGCTCGGAGGAGGCGTTCGTCGTTCCCCGTACGCGCCGCCCCATGGCGCTTCCGCGGCGACGGCAGCTCCTCGGCACGCTGCTCGCCGCCGGCGGGCTGCCCTTGCTGACGTTGCTCCTGACCCAGCTCCGGGATCCGCTCGAGCTGCCGAGCGTGATGCTCCTCTTCCTGCTCCTCGTCGTCGCGGTCGCCGCCATCGGCGGGCTCTGGCCGGGCCTGGCGGCTGCGATCGGCGCTTTTCTGCTCGTCAACTTCTACTTCATCCAACCCCATCACACCTTCACGATCGCCGAGTTCGAGGACGTCCTCGCTCTCTTCGTCTTCCTTGCGGTCGGCGCGATCGTCTCGAGCTTCGTCGCGCTCGCCGCCCGGCGCGCCGCAGAAGGCACGCGGGCGCGTGCCGAGGCCGAGGCGCTTGCACGTCTCGCCGGCTCATCGACGATCTCGGCCGTCCTCGACGGTCTGCGCCGCGTTCTCGCATTGGAGGGAGCGGCCGTTCTTCACCGCTACGACGGCGGTTGGCGGATCGAGGCCGCGAGCGGCGACCGCGTTCCCGACAGTCCGCAGGCGAGCACGTCAACGATCGAGCTCGACCCGGACCACGTACTGGCGCTCATCGGCGGCCCGATCCGCAGCGAAGACCAGCGCGTGCTCGACGCCTTCGCCAAAGAACTCACGGCAACGGTCCACCTCGGCGAGCTGGAGGCCGAGGCCGCAACCGCCGACACGGTTTCCGCAGCCAACGAGCTGCGCGCGGCGATCCTCTCCGCCGTCTCGCACGACCTGCGGACGCCCATCTCCGCGATCAAGGCCTCGGTCACGAGCCTGCTTCAACGCGATGTCGCGTGGACACCCGACGCACGGCAAGAGTTCCTGGAAACGATCGACGAGGAAACCGACCGCCTCAACACGCTCGTCGGCAACCTGCTCGACATGAGCCGCCTACAGGCTGGTGCGCTCGAGATCACCACCACGCCGGTCGGCCTCGACGAAGTGCTGCCCGCCGCGCTCCATAGCGTCGGCGTCCCGGACGGCTCGGTCCAGCTCGAGGTTCCCGAGTCGCTGCCCCGCGTGCTCGCCGATCGAGGACTGCTCGAGCGAGCACTCGCCAACGTGATCTCAAACGCGGTCCGCTTTTCGCCGTCCGGCTCGCCGCCGCGCATAAGCGCCGGAGTCATCGACGGCATCGTCGACGTGCGCGTCATCGACCGCGGCCCGGGTGTCTCGCGCGCAGAGCGCGATCGGCTGTTCAAACCGTTTCAGCGGCTCGGCGATTCCGGCCAGAGCGAGGGTGTCGGGCTCGGCTTGGCCGTGGCGAAGGGCTTCCTCGAGGCGATGGGCGGTGAGATCGAAGCCGACGACACCCCAGGCGGCGGGCTCACCATCGTCGCAAGACTGCGGGCAGCCGTATGACGCGAGTTCTTGTTGTCGACGATGAGCCCCAGATCCTGCGGGCGCTCGCGACCAACCTCCGTGCACGCGGCTACGACGTCGACCTCGCCCAGACCGGCGAGGCGGCATTGACGATCGCCGCCCGCAAGCACCCCGATCTCGTCGTCCTCGACCTCGGACTCCCCGGAATCGACGGCGTCCAAGTGATCCAAGGCCTGCGCGGCTGGACCTCGGTACCGATCATCGTCCTTTCTGTCCGCGAAGCAGAGCGAGACAAGGTCGCCGCGCTCGATGCAGGCGCCGACGACTACGTCACCAAGCCCTTCGGCATGGACGAACTCCTCGCGCGGCTCAGGGCCGCGCTCCGACGGAACGCACCCGCCGAGGAGGAGGCGACCGTCGAGACCGAGCACTTCACCGTCGACCTCGCGGCCAAACGAGTCACGACGGCCGCGGGCGAAGTGCGCCTGACCCCGACCGAGTGGCACATCGCCGAGATGCTCGTCCGCAACGCCGGCAAGCTCGTCACCCAGCGCCAGCTCCTGCAGGAGGTCTGGGGCCCGCGATACGAGAAGGAGACGAACTACCTCCGCGTCTACATGGCACAGATCCGGAGCAAGCTCGAGCCTGATCCCTCAAGACCCCGCCACTTCATTACCGAAGCGAGGATGGGCTATCGCTTCGAGCTCGAGGGCGTGCCTGGGAGCGCCGCGGCGACGGCTGGAACGAAGGAGCCGAGTGCCGAGCACTAACGCGGGCTCGGCGCTGATGCGGGCCGGCATCACGATCACCTGGGATCTCCAGACGAAAGGGGTGATTGGTGATGCAGCAAGGACAGTTGATCCAGCTGACGAGAACGGGTCGGGACGGAGAACCGCTGTGGGCGTACCGGTACCGGGTGGGCGGCCGAGACTCGAGGCGAGTGCAGCGTGGCGGGTTTGCTTCGGAGCGAGACGCGGCGGAGGTTTTGGAGCGGGAGCTGGAACGGCTGCGACGGGAGCAGCGAGTCGCGAGATCCCTGACGCTCGCCGAACTCGTGGAGGCGTACCTCGCGCAGCACGACGTTGACCCGGTCACGATCGAGAAGCTGCGCTGGCTGCTCGGGAAGGCAGTCGCCGTCTTTGGCGATCGACCGGTCGGCGAACTGCGCTCGGAGGAGATCGCCGCCTGGCGGATCGCACTCTCGCCGGGCTACCGGTTCGACGCCACGCAGGCGCTGCGGCAGGTGCTCTCGCGCGCGGTGCTCTGGGGACATGATCGACGTCAACCCGGCGAAGCTCGGCGTCGATAACCCGTCGCCACGGCGCAGGGAACAGCGCCCATTCGAGTCGTGGGCCGAACTCGACGCGGTGGCCGCAAACCTCGCGCACCGCTACCGGCCAATGGTGATCTTCGCGGCCGCGACCGGGCTTCGCCCAGCCGAGTGGCTTGCGCTTGAGCGGCGCGACGTCGACCGCGATGCGCGCGTCGTCTATGTCCACCGCTCGTTCACGAAGGGTCGGTTGAAGTGCACGAAGACAGAGGCGAGCCGGCGGGCGGTGCCGCTGCAGGCGATCGCGCTGGACGCGATCGACCGCCAGCCGCCCAGTCCACACAGCCGGCTGCTGTTTCCGGCCGAGCGGGGCGGCTACCTCGACCTGCACAACTTCCGTAACCGCGAGTGGAAACCCGCACAGCGTGCCGCCGGGATCGAGCCCATGCGCAGGGTCTACGATCTTCGACACACCTTCGCGACTTTCGCGCTCCGTGCCGGCATCTCGACCTTCGATCTCTCCCGCTACATGGGCGCCAGCCTGACCATGATCGACCGCCACTACGGCCACCTCGCGCGCGACGGACGCGAGCACGCGATCCGCCTGCTCGACGAGCTGAGCGCGGGACAACGGCCACGGTGGACGCTGGTGGACGCTGCGTGGACGTCGAAGGCGGCGAGCGACGCCAGGCGAGACAACGGAACCACCGGCTGAGCAGGAGAAACCGCGAAGCCCTCTGACGGACTCGAACCGTCGACCCCCTCCTTACCATGGAGGCTGCGGCCAGCAGCTATGCGATGCCGAGAAGGCGCTTGGTAAGGCGCTTTCCCCGCAATTCGCCGCTTTCTTCGCGTGCGGGACCATCTCCTCGAGGGACCCTGAGCGGCCCTGAAACCCCCGAACCTGTCCAAGACCTAGCCGCAAAGCGATCGTCCTGATCGCCAGTGATGACGACAAGGGAACGTTGATGGCGAGGTCGACGTGCCCGGGGCGGAAATTCATCCGTGCGGCGCCGAGCGTCGAGGCTCCTTCGCCACGTCTCCGCTCACATTGCCTGCACCGTGGGACGCACGAGGATCTCGTTGAGCGTCACGCGCTGCGGGCGGCTGACGGCGTAGGCGATGACGTCGGGGATGTCGTGCGGCGGGACGGACTAGTCGAGGGCCTCCTTGGAGACCCGCTTGCTGGCGGCGTGGGTGATGTGGTCGGGGAGTTCCGTCGCGGTGGCGCCGGGCTCGATGACGATGACCCGGACGTCGGGTTGCAGTTCGACGCGCAGTGCCTCCGACCAGCCGTTGATCCCCCACTTGGTCGCCGCGTAGGCGGCGAAGCCGGCCGGCGCGACCCGACCGGCG
>Ga0126307_10003336_pt1 | contig 10970 bp, 15 predicted proteins | sample Plot28_FD_89955 | JGI IMG/M metagenome (GOLD analysis project Ga0126307, IMG submission 89955) | Serpentine soil microbial communities from UC McLaughlin Reserve, CA, USA - Plot28 | ecosystem: Environmental > Terrestrial > Soil > Grasslands | place: USA: UC McLaughlin Reserve, Lake County...
CGCACCAGCCAGAGCTGGGCAGCGGTGGCGGGCTGGGATGTCACGTCCGGACGTTACCCGGATACAAAGGGACCATGACCCAGCAGCAGGCGCAGCAGGTGCAGCACGTCGACGCCGTCGTGATCGGGATGGGCCCGGGCGGCGAGGAGGTGGCCGGCCGGCTGGCCGAGGCCGGCCTGAGCGTCGTCGGCGTCGAGCGCGAGCTGGTGGGGGGCGAGTGCCCCTACTGGGGCTGCGTCCCGAGCAAGATGATGATCCGCGGGTCGACCCTGTTGACCGAGGCGCGACGGGCCGACCCCTACGCCGGGACGACGATGGTGACCCCGGACCTCGGCCCGGTGGCCCGACGGATCCGGGCCGAGGCCACCGACGACTGGGACGACACGGTCGCGGTCGAGCGGTTCGAGGGCAAGGGTGGCCGGCTGGTCCGTGGCTTCGCGTGCCTGGAGGGGCCCGGCCGGGTGCGGGTCGGCGACGACGTCTTCGTCGCGAGCCGGGCTGTGGTCGTGGCCAGCGGAGCCGAGCCGGTGCGGCCGCCGATCGACGGGCTGGCCGACACCCCGTACTGGACCAACCGCGAGGCGGTGTCCGCGCTGGTGGCCCCGGCCTCGCTCACCGTCCTCGGTGGCGGTGCCATCGGGCTCGAGCTGGCCCAGATGTTCGCGCGTTACGGCTCCCGCGTGACGGTCGTCGAAGGCACCGATCGGCTGCTGCCGCCGGAGGAGCCGGAGGCCGGTGAGGTGGTCGCGGCCGCCCTGCGCGAGGACGGTGTGGAGGTGGTCCTGGGCGCCACGGCGGTCGGCGTGCGGCGCGACGGCGACGACGTGGTCGTGCGGCTCGAGAACGGTCCGGACGTACGGTCCGCAGAGCTGCTCGTGTCGGTCGGGCGGCGGCCCCGGGTGCGCGAGCTGGGTCTCGACACGGTCGGGCTCGACCCGGACGCCCGCTCGGTCCCCGTCGACGAGCGGATGCGGGCCGGTGACCAGCTCTGGGCGATCGGCGACGTGACGGCGTCCGGCGGCTTCACGCACATGGCGATGTACCACGCGGCCATCGTGGTGGCCGACATCCTCGGCCGGGATCACGCGGCAGCCGACTACCGAGGAGCGTCCCGGGTGACCTTCACCGACCCCGAGGTCGGATCGGTCGGGTTGACCGAGCGGGCGGCGCGGGGGCAGGGGATCACCGTGCGCACCGGCAGCTCACAGGTGTCCAGCTCGGCGCGCGGCTGGATCCACGGCCCGGGCAACGCCGGCTTCATCAAGCTGGTGGCGGACGTGGACCAGCAGGTGCTGGTCGGTGCCACGTCGTGCGGCCCGTGGGGCGGGGAGGTGCTCTCGATGCTCACCCTCGCGGTGCACGCCCGGGTGCCGCTGCCGACACTGCGGTCGATGGTCTACGCCTACCCGACGTTCCACCGCGGCGTGCAGGACGCCCTGACCGACCTGGGGGAGTGACCGGACCGGCTCGGACCCCGGCAGACTGGCAGCGTGCTCCTGGCTGAGATCGCCGCCGCGTCCGCTGCGGTCGGTGAGACGACCAAGCGGTCCGAGAAGGCGGCTCATGTCGCCGCCTGCCTGCTCCGGGCCGATCCCGCCGAGGTGCCCGCGGTCGTCGCCTACCTGTCCGGTGACCTGCCGCAGCGGCGCACCGGTGTCGGCTGGGCCTCGCTGCGCGGCCTCCCGGAGCCGGCGGCGGACGCGACCCTGACCGTTGCCGAGGTCGACGGCACGCTCGCCGAGGTGGCCGCCGTCTCGGGTCCCGGGTCCGTCACCCGGCGGGCCGCCCTCCTGAGCACCCTCTTCGGGCGGGCGACCGCACCCGAGCAGTCCCTGCTCCGCGGGCTGCTCACCGGCGAGCTCCGCCAAGGCGCCCTCGAGGGCGTGATGCTGGACGCCGTCGCCAAGGCGAGCGGACTGCCGCCAGCCGAAGTCCGCCGGGCAGTCATGCTGCGTGGCGAGGTCGGCCCGGTGGCGGTCGCGGCATTGACCGAAGGCGCCGACGGCCTCACTCAGTTCCGGCTGCAGGTCGGCCGGCCGGTGCAGCCGATGCTGGCCTCACCCGGCGACGACGTCGCAGCGGCGCTGGCCCGGCTGGGCACCGCTGCGCTCGAGTGGAAGCTCGACGGCGTCCGCGTCCAGGTGCATCGGGACGGCAGCGACGTCGCCGTGTTCACCCGCAGCCTCGACGAGATCACCGACCGGGTGCCCGAGGTGGTCGAGGCGGTGCTCGGCCTGCCGGTCCGCACGGTCGTGCTCGACGGCGAGGCGATCGCGCTGCGCCCTGACGGTCGGCCGCGGCCGTTCCAGGTGACCGGCAGCCGGGTCGGCTCCCGGGTCGACGTCGCGGCGGCTGTCCGGTCGAGCCCGCTGTCGACGTACGCCTTCGACGTGCTGCACCTGGACGGCGACGACCTGCTCGCCAGGCCCGGGCGGGAGAGGTTCGAGGCGCTGTGCGCCGCGGTGCCGGTGGACCTGCGGGTGCCGCGGCTGGTGACGGGGGAGCTGGCCGAGGCGGAGGCGTTCGTCGCCGACACGTTGGCCCGCGGCCACGAGGGGGTGGTGGCCAAGGCGCTGGACGCGCCGTACGAGGCCGGTCGTCGCGGTGCGGGCTGGCTCAAGGTGAAGCCGCGGCACACCTTGGACCTGGTCGTGCTCGCCGCCGAGTGGGGGCACGGGAGGCGACGGGGCTGGCTGTCCAATTTGCACCTCGGTGCGCGAGACCCCGCGGGCGGTGGCTTCGTCATGCTCGGCAAGACGTTCAAGGGCCTGACCGACCAGATGCTCGGCTGGCAGACCGAGCGCCTGCAGGAGCTGGCGGTCGACGCCGGCGAGTGGGTGGTGCAGGTGCGGCCGGAGCTCGTCGTCGAGGTGGCCTTCGACGGCGTTCAGACCTCGCCGCGCTACCCGGGGGGCATGGCCCTGCGGTTCGCCCGCGTGCTGCGGCACCGACCGGACAAAAGGCCGGGGGAGGCCGACACCGTCGAGACGGTCCGGGCCATCCATGCGAGGAGCGTGGACTGAGCGGCCGACGGATGGGTACCGCTGCCACATGAGGCGCATCGACGTACGACGACGCGACGACCGGGAGGACGGTGGCAAGCAGCTGGGCAAGGGCGTGGTCCTGACCGGCACCACCGACGACGGCGAGCTGCGGGTGGCCTCCGAGGACGACGTGACCTTCCCCGGGGTGTGGCTCGCCGAGGCCCGGTTGTACGACGTCGAGGTGTGGCAGGACGGCGAGCTGGTGGCGACCGTGCCGCCGCGGTCGGACGAGGTCGACGCCGCTTTCGACGAGCACGAACGGCGCGGCCGGACCGAGGGTTGACCCGTCCGGGGGACGGCGCAGACCTAGCGGGTCAAGTGATTGTCAAGTGGTGCCGATGACGGGGTCATGAACTACGCACCGCTGCTGATCCCCGCGAACAACTGGATGGACCTGGCGTTCGCGGCGGACTACGTGGGAGTGCCGTACGCCGAGCTGGTGGCCGCGGCCACCAAGGGGCAGCTGGACGCGACGGTCACCCACCCGGCCCGCCTGGGCGACTGGATGGTCCGGATGGGCACGGTCGAGGAGTGGGCCCGACGCCGCTCCATGCCGCTGTCCGCCTGACCACCGCCTGACGGATACCTGATCGCCCTCACCCGGAGCACGTTCCTTGTCCGCGCTCGCCCGTGTAGTGATCTTCGGGGCGGGAACATCTGCCGACGTGAGCTCCCGCGTCGTCGCCACCGCCACCCTGCTCGCGATCGCCTACTTCATGCTCCGAGCCGTCCCGCTGGTCGTCTCCGGCTGACTGCTCGGCCCCTCGCCCGCGCCGGGTGGCACGACGCGCACTGATCGTGTCGAGCCGCTGCAGGAGGGTGCGCCTCGGCTGACGCTCTCGCGCCCGGCGGACGACGTCCTCGCGTCGCTGCTCCCGGTCCGTCCTGACCAACCCCCGTGTGTCGTTCCCCGTCATCTACCAGCCGTGCCCGGCCGGTGATCCCGTCGGCGAGCACGACAGCTCGAACCACACCTGCTTGCCGCCCGGCACCGGGTTCCAGCCCCACGCCTGGCTGAGCCGTTGCACCAGCCAGACCCCGCGCCCGCCGGGCCGTTCCGGGTCGACGTTGTCGGGAGGCGGACGGGGTGGCTCGGGCGAACAGTCCTCGAGCTCGACGCGGACCTGGTCGCCGTCGAAGGCGGCCGACATCTGCAGGTTCTCGCTGTCGGTGTGGCGGACAGCGTTGGCGATGATCTCGGTGAGCAGCAGCTCGACGGTCTCGATCGCGTCTCCGGTGCACCTGCGCGCGGTCATCCAGGAGCGCAGCAGGACGCGGGCCTCGTGTGCGGCCGCTGGAACGCCTGCCAAGGTCACGACCAAGCGGGACCCAGGCACCCTTCATCCCCCCGGATCTGGATTACCACTCATGGCCCACCCGTGACCGCTGTGGACCGCGGCAAACCTCCGACCGGTGAGTAACCCCGGCGCGGGCGCTCAGCGCGGGGCAGCGGGGTCGTCCTCCAGCTCGCCTCGGCGCTCGGCGTCCGTGACCTGCTCCCGCAGGTCTTCGGCGCCCTCCTCGAGCGGCCCGTCGATGACGCGGTCCTCCTCGGCGTCGGCCGCGCGGGCCGCGTCGTCCCGGTGGTCGTACCGCGTGGGCCCGTCGGGCTGCAGGTGGCCGGACGCTGCAGTGGGGTGGTCGTGGCTGGTCATGAACGTTCACGTTCCCCTCACCGGCGGACCCATGCCGGGGAGCCGTCATATTGACGTACGTCTATGTGAATGCTGGATCTGGCGCGCAGCAACGCCGCCAGGGCCGGTGCGACCAACGTCGAGGTCCGCAAAGGCGTCATCGGGGACGTACCGCTGCCGACACGTAGGGCGACGTGGTGATCTCGGACTGCGTCTTCAACCTGTCGACCGACAAGCCCGCCTCGGCCCGGGACAAACGCTTCGGCGATGCACCCGACGAAGGAGCGCATGCACGGCGCGATCACCCGGGCGACCAGACCCGCCGACTGATCGTCGGCGCTCGTCCTTCTGCGGCGTTGCCGGCGCGGAGGCTGTTCACCCGATGTTCGCTTGCGCTCGAACGCGCGGCGGACGAAGATTCACGCCGCCATGACGGGTCACGCGACGGTGAACATCACGTCCCGGCCGACGGACTTCCATACACCGCCCGCGCCGATCGACGACCGTATGCTCCGGCTCCTCGCCGACCCGCTGCGGGCGCAGCTCGTCACACTGCTGGCGGCCGAGCAGCTGTGCACCTGCCACCTCGCCGACGCGACGGGGTCCCTCCCGTCAGCTGTGTCGAACCAGCTGCGGCACCTCCGTGAGGCGGGCCTCGTCGAGCGAGAGGCAGCCGGGCGGTTCGTCTACTACCGCCTGCGGCCAGAGGTTCTCGCCCAGGTCGGCGCCCAGCTCACTGCACTTGCAGCGTCTGCCCACCTCGCCGAGAAGCGGCCCTGCTGATGCGCAGCTCGCCCGCACTGGGTCGGCGACTGCTCGCCGAGTCGGTGGGGACCGGCCTGCTCGTCACGGTCGTCGTCGGCTCGGGCATCGCCGCGACCAGGCTCAGCCCGCACGACGCCGGGCTGCAGCTGTTCTACAACTCGACCGCGACCATGCTGGGTCTCGCCGTGCTCATCCTGATGATGGGCCCCGTGTCGGGTGCGCACCTCAACCCCGTGGTGTCGGCCGCGGACTGGTGGCTGGGTCGCCGCGCCGGCAGAGGACTGACCGCCGGCGAGGTCGCTGCCTACTCGGTGGCACAGACCGTGGGCGGCGTTGCCGGGGCGTTGCTGGCGAACCTGATGTTCGACGTGCCGCAGGGCCTGTCCGGCACGGACCGTTCGGGGTGGCACCTGTGGGTCGGCGAGGCGGTCGCGACCGCCGGACTGGTGGCTCTGATCCTCGCCCTGGTCCGCACCGGCCGGGGCGCTTGGGCTGCCCCGGCGGTCGGGGCGTACATCGGCGCCGCGTACTGGTTCACGTCGTCGACCAGCTTCGCCAACCCGGCCGTGTCGGTCGGCCGGATCTTCTCCGACACGTTCGCCGGGATCGCGCCGTCCTCCCTGCCCGGTTTCGTTGTCGCCCAGCTGGTCGGCGGGGCGGTCGGCGTCGTCCTGGCACGCGCGCTGTACCCGGACGTCGCGACGGCCGCCGACGACGTCGTCGTGCCGGCCCTCCGCTCGACCACGTGATCTCGACAGAGGAGAGGTGCCGTCCATGACCGACAAGCCCAGCGTGCTGTTCGCCTGCGTCGCCAACTCGGGCCGCTCGGTGACCGCCCGTGTGCTCGCCGCCTACTACGGCGAGGACGCGGTCGAGGCGGTCTCCGCCGGCTCCGAGCCCGGCGAGCGCATCCACACCGAGGTTGCCGACGTCCTCACCGGTCTCGGCCTGGACGTGTCCCACGAGACCCCGAAGGGCTTCGACCCGGATGGCACCTACACCGCCGTCGTCACGATGGGCTGCGGCGACCAGTGCCCGTACTACTCAGGTGCCCGCTACGAGGACTGGCCGCTGGACGACCCGAAGGGCCAGGACGAGGCCACGGTGCGGCGCATCATCGCGGACATCGACACTCGGGTGCGGCGGCTGGTCGCCGAGCTCGCGCCGGACCACGACCTGCCGCCGTCGGTGCTCGAGCAGACCCGACCCTCGGGTCCAGGGTCCGCCGCCACCCGCAGGTGACGACTCAAAGCTGGTGGGCGATACAGGACTTGAACCCGTGACCTCTTCTGTGTCAAGGAAGATCGACTAGTTCTTCGGTGTCCACCGAAACCATAAGAGTGCAGGTCAGAGGCACTATTGCGTCCGGTGCGGTCCGAGCGAGTTCGCCGAAATCCAGGAGCTGTGGCTACCAGTCTGGCTACCGGTGTCGGTGGACGGACGATCCAGTCGGGCACTGCTCATGCTCGGTGCGCCCGGCAACGCGCGGTCCTTTGGCGACCGGGCATCCGCAAAAGGTGGGCGAGACGTCGAGGCGAGTGCGGGAGTCCGGCTGTCGTCGTCCTGGAACCGCAGACAGGAGTCGCCGCCATCTGCGTCTCGTCGAATCGAGGAGTTCGCCTGCAGTCCGCGGCTCGGCGCGATGCCCAGGAAGGCCTAGGCGAACGCGACTGCCCGAGCCGGAGGGAGCCGGCCACGGACGGTCGCCGCTGCTGGGAAGTGCTGCCAGGAAGCAGCCCGGACTCTCACTCCTCTGGTGCGAAGAGTTGGAAGAAAGTCGGGAAGGTGAGCAGGGTCCCGAGACCGATGAGGATCAAGGCGATGGTGAGCGCCTTTCGGGTCTCGGCCTCCCGGTTGCGGTACACGACATGCAGGATCACCCACGAGATCAGCCAGACGATGACCGCCATGATCGTCTTGCCGGACAGCGGCCCGACCTTGTCGCTCCAGGCGAGCCTGTCCGCCACGGAGGTGCTGGCCTCGGCGAGGGTGGTGAACACGCCTAGGGCGAGGCAGCCGATGCCGCCGGCCAGGATGGCGGCGACGACTGGACCCTCGGGCTTGTCGGGGACCTCGGTCCTATCTGCTGGGATGTCGGTGCCGGGTTGAAGTCTGTCGGCGGCGCTCATCGGATTCTCCTCAACTGACGGGGGCGACCTTGGTGATGAAGGCGCCGAATGCACCGGCCACGGCGGCGAACGCGAACGAGAGCACGAACAGGGTCATCGCGGTGCGGCGGACCCGGTCGTGGCCGATCAGGTTGGGGCCGTAGTAGAGGACGATGAAGGCGACGACCGTCGCGAGGATGGGGCTCATCCAGGCGATGTGTTCCTTCCACTCCATCCCGAAGTCGTGCCAGTCGGCGGTGTTCGGGTCAGCGAGCAGCAGCGACTTGGGGCTGTCCTTCGCGGGGTCGCGGTACCAGGGGTAGACGATCCAGGTGCCGGTTATGACCGTGGCCCAGGAGGCGACAGCCATCGCGACCACGCCGATCTTGAGGCGCCGAATGCGCTCGGTCACGCCTGCAGTGGTAAGTAGCCCCGGACGAAGGCTGTAGAGCCCCGCCAAGCCCCCGCCGAAGGCGAGGAGGAACACGGCGCCGAAGACCATGCCGTGCAACAACGTCCACCACTCGCGGTCAGTGAAGTGCATGACTCGACCCTTCTCTCCCCGGGGGCAGGCGTGCGATTGCTATGGCAGCGCCGGTGGCCGCCGCCAACCAGGGCCGAACCGCACGGTTTGCCGTGCCGAAGGTCCCGATTCGGGTGATGGAGCTCATCCGGATGGAGAACGAGACCCGGCCGATAGGTCTGTCGTGGAGACGCGCGCTGTGCGCGTCGGACGGTGTTGCTTCAGGTGGCCGCGGCGCACAAGATCGGGAGGCTCGCAAGTGCCTGCGGCGGGCACCTTGTTCGCCGTCTCGCGCGGGCGTGGTGCGGGAAGCGATCATTCGCCCTTCCCGAGGCCGTTGATCCGTCGACGCCGGGGTCCGGGGCGGTTATGTGATCCGGCGGTTCCGATCCCCACCGACCCCGCGAACACTCCGACGTAGGCTCCCGGACGTGAGCGAGGTGCTGGTCGGCCCGGACGGGGTGCGCGTGGAGCGGATCCAGGTCCAGCGCCACCTCGACCGGCCGGCCAGGGAGATGCTGCCCGTGCGCCGCGGCAGCTACCTCGTCGCCGACTGCGCCACCGTGGCCGAGGTCGCCCAACACGTCGACCTGGCGACCCTTGTCCCCGAGCAGCGGACGAGGCTGTGAAGCGCCTTTGGCGCCGGTGGCGGGCCGGCCGCCGAGGCCGCGCTGCGGAAGCCGACCACCAAGGGCGGCTCATGCACTGGGCCGATCCGAACCTCTCGGGCAAGAGGCCCGGGTGGATGCGGCGCCCGCCACCCGAGCGCGACCGGTCCTGACTGGCGCCAAGAATCGGAACGCCCCACCATCCGCGTGCCGGATGGCCGGTCAGCTGCTGTTTTTGGCTGTGGCCTTGCGCGTGGGGTTGGCCGTCTTCTTGATAGCAACCTGATCCTCGGCATCCACGGTGGAGGCGCTGGGCGCGTTCTTCTCAACCCACGCGATACCGGCCAGGGCGGCGCGCCGGGTCTCGTAGTGCTCCGATGTGGCCATGACCTTGCCGTTCGAGGCGAGCAGAATTCCAGTGGAAGCCCTTGCCGGACTTCTTCATCACGAACTTCCCAGGCATGAGCAGTCCCTTCTCGCGCGATCCTGCGGGCGATCTACCCTGCCCTCGAGCGACTCGATGCCAAGATGCCTCAGGAGGGTCGAGCCGTTCGTCGAGAGGCCGACCCGTGGCAGCCACAGACGTCGAGGTCCTCCACGACGACGGCCGCTGGTACCTCGCGCAGTTGCTCGGCCAGCACCGCGACCGACAGACCGGCGACTGGCGCTGCGGAGTCCGCTACCCCGTGGCGCCGGGGATGACCTATCAGCGGGTCGGGGCGAGCATTCCCAGCCTCCAGCTAATGGCGACGGTGTAGCGGAGGGCCGGGGGGTCTAGCATCGCAAATCATGACGGACACGGGACCGCCGGCTGACGAGGAAGCCGCCATCGCTGAGGCTTCGGCGGCTTTGGATGATGCGCGAGAGGTACTCCTGGGCGAGCGAGAAGACCGGCTCGACGCCAGGGAGTCGGCAGCGGACGACAGGGAGTCGGCAGCAGACGACCGGCTCGACGCCAGGGAGTCGGCAGCCGACGCCCGCGACCAGTCTCTGGACGTGAAGGCGGGCGATCTAGCTCGTGTGTCGGAACAACTGGAGCAGCTCTTGGCGGCGGCGGACGCCCGTGACCAGGCGGCTGAGATTCGATCCGCAGCGGCACGCGTCCGCGAGTTGGCCGCGGAGGCTCGTGCCGAGCGTGACTGGGAAGACCGCGACGTGGCGGCGTTGCACCGGGACGAAGCAGCCATGGATTCCGAATGGGACAGAAGCCAGGCCGCCGCGGACCGCGATGACCTCCGGCGGCTGCGGGCCGAGACACAGCCGGACACAGGCGAGCGCCAAGACTGAACAACGGTCACGAGCCCCGTTGAGCCCGGCTCGGACGCCGCCGGTTCGCCTTCCGCTGCGCCTCGACGCACGCCTCGCAGCGGCATCCGTAGTTGACGTAGGTCGATCGTGTGCCGTGGTAGAGGGAGGCGTCGACCTCCGGCCGCTTAGCTGCCCGCCGGGCTCGCAGCAGTCGGTGTCGCTGGGCGTTCGCTGCCGAGCACACCTGGCAGCGCAGCCGTAGTCGTCCTAGCGGGTGACGCCATGCTCGGACGGCATGCGGAAAGGCTAGGACGTGCTCCGCGCCGTCCCCCCATGCGCCCCGGAGCACGAGTCGCCCGCGCCGACCAACGGGGATGTGGACGACGCTGATGCTTGATGATCTTTCCAAGCCTGCAAGCGCCCCGAAACCAGCGGAAGACGCGAGAGCAACGGCAAGGCGGTAGGTCACGTGGGTATGGCAGATGATGCGCAGCGCGCCCGAGCCCTCGGGGCGTGGGAGGCGGCGCTGGTCGCCTACCTGGACGCGGCCGACACCGTGATCCGGCGCGGTGCCCTTGCCGGCCCGCCGGACCCCCTCGAGCTCGACCTGCTAGAGGTGCTCGACGTCGAGCAAGGCGACGCCCTGCACCAGTTCCTGGGAGCCGCGCGTGGTGATTCGTCGCCGTCCCCGAGCCCTGCTGCGACTGGACGTCACCAGCGCCGACGAAACGGCTAACCGCACCCGGCCTCAGTCTGACGCGCAACGGCCATCGGCGTGATCCTGGTGCGGGGCGGGTCGAGGTCGAGCCGACGCTTCTCTGCACGGCGCGGGCGGAAACGAGCCCGACCACCGATGCCCAGTCAGTTCAGCAACAGCGTCGGATAGCCCTCACTCCCGGTGAGCTTTCGTCACTGATCCGGTCTTGATCGGTGTTCGCGTCGCAAGCAGGCTGGGTGGCCATGTGGAGAGCCCGCGATCCTCGGCGCTCGCCTGAGCGGGCACTGGCTGACCGGCGCAAGGAAGCGCATGACGCGGCTGA
>Ga0126307_10003337_pt1 | contig 10966 bp, 10 predicted proteins | sample Plot28_FD_89955 | JGI IMG/M metagenome (GOLD analysis project Ga0126307, IMG submission 89955) | Serpentine soil microbial communities from UC McLaughlin Reserve, CA, USA - Plot28 | ecosystem: Environmental > Terrestrial > Soil > Grasslands | place: USA: UC McLaughlin Reserve, Lake County...
AACGTGAAAAAAAAGCTTTAAAATGAAACGTACATTTCAACCGCATCGCCGCCGCAGAAAAACTGTTCATGGTTTTAGAAAGCGCATGCAAACAGCGAATGGAAGAAAAGTGTTAGCAAGCCGCCGCGCTAAAGGGCGTCACAAGCTGACGATTTCAGACGAAAAGAAACTAAAATAGGCCCAGGTCTCCTTTAGTGAGAATAGTAAAAGCCTCAAAATTGTAGCCCCCAAAGTGGGGCTTTTTGTTATTTTACACAATGGCAAAGACTTTTGGCTTAGGAAAAAAAGAGCGCCTGAAAAGCCGCAAGCAAATAGAATCGCTGTTTGCCAAAGGAAAAAGCTTTGCTGTATTTCCATTACGCGTTACATATATTTTTGAACCTGAAGAGAAGGAACCTTTTGCGCAAATAGGTGTAACTGCAAGCAAACGTTATTTTAAAAAGGCCGTGCATAGAAACCGTCTCAAACGATTGATGCGTGAAGCCTACCGCCTGCAAAAAAAGGATCTGGTGGAAGCACTTCAACGAACTTGTAAAAAAGGGCATGTATTTTTTATGTACACCGATAAAACGATTGCTTCTTTTGAGGTTATAAAAACAGCCATGAATCACTGTCTGGCTCGATTACAACAAAAACTTGGTTCTATTAATGAAAACCATGCTTAAAATATTAGCGCTTCCATTTATTGTACTGATCAGAGTTTATCAGTGGGTGATTTCTCCCTGGCTGGGCCCCAAGTGCAGGTTTACTCCAACCTGCTCACACTATGCCGTGGAAGCTTTTCAAAAGCATGGTATTTTTAAGGGCTTTTGGTTAATGGTTAAACGGATCAGTCGCTGTCATCCATGGGGCGGCCATGGATACGATCCGGTGCCGTGAAAAGGTTTTCGCCTAGGTATTAAAGCCTTTTCCTGCAAATCGAAAGAGCCTCTATAAATAGAAGCTCTTTACACCTTAAGTGAATCAATTTGTCAATTACTTGCTCGCATTTTCAAAATGTTCACCAACCTTATTCCAGTTGATGACATTCCAAATAGCTTTTAAATAATCGGGGCGTTTGTTCTGATATTTTAAATAATAAGCATGCTCCCAAACATCGATTCCCAGGATAGGAGTACCTTTTACTTCGGCCACATCCATTAAGGGATTATCCTGGTTGGGAGTAGAGCTTACTTCAAGCTTACCGTCTTTTACAATCAGCCATGCCCAACCACTACCGAAGCGTGTTGTACCGGCTGTATTTACTTTTTCTTTCAGCGCGTCTAATGAACCAAAAGTTTGGTTGATAGCATCGGCTAACTTGCCGGAAGGCTGTCCACTATTGGCTCCGAGTATTTCCCAGAAAAAGGTATGATTCCAATGTCCGCCGCCGTTGTTACGAACCGCTGGCGATATGGTACCAGCATTGCGAATTAGTTCTTCTAAACTTTTATTTTCATGCTCACTACCACCGATTGCTTTATTCAGATTATCAACATAGGCCTGGTGATGTTTATCATGATGTATCTGCATGGTTTGCGCATCGATATGAGGTTCTAATGCGTCCGGTGCATACGGTAAGGGAGGAAGGGTAAATGCCATAACTTTTTAATTTAATTTTTACGATTTAAGATTTGCCTGTCATTTCCTTGGGAGGCACAAATTTATTAAGGATAAATGGATTGAGCAGGCCTTAAATGAATTCTTTCTTGTGTCTTTAAGCGCTATGGGTTGCGTTTTTGCGGCCTTTTAGTTTTGAAGCCATTATTTATTGGGTGTGCAAAAAAAACTGCCGGTACTTTTGATTGAATGTGCTGCTTTATGCGTAATTTTTGCCGGAATGTGCAAGGCACATTAAATATCACGCCCTTTTGAACTACTCGCTAACCGAACAGAAAGCTTAAACCAAACAATAATCTTCAATCTAGATTTATGAGAAAATCAATGCTATGCGCATGGATAATGCTATTCATCTCCATGCCTTTTTTTGCCTTTAGCCAATCCCGGCAAATAAGTGGAAGGGTAAGCGATGAACGAGGAACACCCTTACCTTCTGTATCAGTTCTTCAAAAGGGAACTGCTAATGGCACTATTACAAATGAATTGGGTGCCTTTGTTATTACTGTTTCAGGTAGTAACCCCGTATTGGTGTTTTCTTATGCAGGGCGACAATCACAGGAAGTTGTTGTAGGCACCGGCACTACTTACAATGTAAGTTTAAACTCCAATGGTGCTATGTCAGAAGTAGTGGTAACTGCGTTTGGTATAAGAAAAGAAAAAAAATCATTAGGATATTCAGCACAAGAAGTATCTGGTGAGGCCATAACACAAACAAAACAAACAAACATTGTTAATGCTTTACGAGGACAGGTTGCTGGTGTTCAAATTAATAGCGGTGGCGGCGCACCAGGTCAAGGTTCTCATATAGTTATTCGTGGGGTTAAATCACTCGGCCCTTCAAAAAACAATCAACCTCTTTTTGTAATTGATGGAGTTGTAATAGACAATAGTACTAACGTTGCCGATTATACACCCGGCTCTTCAAGGGGCAGTTCTTTAAGAGGATTATCCAACAGAGCAGCGGATATAAATCCAGATGACGTGGAAAGTATATCTGTACTGCGTGGTGGTGCAGCCACTGCACTCTATGGTCAGGCAGGGTCAAATGGAGTTGTAGTAATTACAACTAAATCTGCTAAAGCTGGTAAAATGCGGGTTGGTTTTTCCAGTACTTATGGCATTGACGAAGTAAACAAATATCCAGAGGTTCAATCCGTATACACCCAAGGTTCTCTGGGCGTATATGATCCTACAACAATTTTTGGTAACTGGGGGCCAACGGTAGAGGCATCGAGAATTATAGACCCGACAAATAATCCCACACTTTTTCATAATTATGCCAGGGGATATGAACAAGGAAATCAATTTAGGAATACACTTAGTTTCTCTGGCGGCAATGAAAATGCTTTGCTTACGTCTTCATTTGCTTATTTCAAGCAAAATGGAGTAATCCCTTTTTCAGATTATAAAAATATTTCAGCACGTGTGGGAGGGCAGTTCAAAATAGGTAGCATATTTAGGTTCAGTCCATCTGTCAACTTTGTTAATTCAGGAGGTTACAGAGTAAATGCTGAAAGATTTAATGAGCAGTTAAGTTACTGGGCACCCCGTGTAGACGTTAAGGATTATATTACGCCGGAAGGGACGATGAAAGGTTATGGACAAAATAATCCGATTTATGGAAATTATTCTAACCGCTTTAAGGATAACGTTAACCGGATTATTGGAAATATTGCTTTGACCTTTTCTCCTGTAAAATGGTTTGACCTTGATTATAAGGGAGGCATGGACTATTATGCAGATTTCCGACGTCACGCAGCTTGGGGACCAAAGGGGATTGTAGGTGAAAGAACATACAGTGATAATGGTCTGGGGTTTGTAGATGAGTATCGCATTAGTAATCGAATACTTACCTCCAATTTATTGGGAACATTTAAAAAAGATTGGGGCTCAAAATTGAATACCGTGTTAAGAGTAGGTAACGATGTACGTGCCATAAAGTACAGCAGGCTTACTGCCAACGGAACGGATTTAGATGTTCCTGATTTACTTTCTTTAAACAATACTAAAACACGGACTAACAGTCAATATGAAGAAGAATATAGAATTGTTAGCGCATTTGGAGATGTAACTTTTAGCTACGATAACTTTTTATTCTTAGACATAACCGGAAGAAACGATTGGTCTTCTTCCTTGCCGAAAGAAAATAATTCTTTCTTCTACCCCTCAGCAAGTTTATCCTATGTGTTTTCAGATCATCTGAATAAGCCCAATTGGCTTAGCTATGGAAAGCTTAGAGGTTCATGGGCTGAAATCGGAAAGGATACAGATCCTTATGAGACGAATGCATACTATAAATCAGTTGTTTTGGGCCAATCAAGCCAAGTAATGTGGACAAGGGATAACAAAAAGGGAGATAATACTCTAAAACCTGAACGCACAACCACGTTGGAAGTGGGTACTGAATTACGTTTTTTAAATAGCCGTTTGGGCCTAGATTTCACATGGTATAAATTGAATAGCCGCGACCAAATTATTCCTGTAAGTGTATCACCAACAGCTGGTTTTACAAGTATCATCCTTAATGCAGGGGAAATAGAAAATAAAGGAATAGAACTCGTTTTAAACGGTTCACCTGTACGTACTCAAAATTTTTCATGGGATGCTACTTTGAATTTTTCACGCAACAGAAATAACGTTGTTAAAATAAGAGAAGGATTAACTGAAATAATTCTTGACTCTTGGTTTGGTTACTCTACTGCTACCGCCACAATGAAGTACATAGCCGGATATCCTGTGGGCAACATATTTGGTACATCTTACCAAAGATATTATGGAGCTAAATCAGATGATAAGTTCACTGTTGATAACAGCTTACCTCTGGTTATAGAGACAACTGGCAGCAATGCTGGCTTTCCAAGAATTGATCAGACACAAAGAATTTTGGGTAATTCACAGCCAGAATGGGCAGGTGGACTTATCAATAACATTAACTATAGGAATTTTCGTCTTTCATTCCTTTTTGAAACCCAACAAGGTCAGGATAGATATAATCAGCTTGGAAATTATCAGGCTGCATTTGGTACTGCTTTATATACGCTTGACAGAAATACTTCTAAAGTATTCCCTGGCGTATTACCAAACGGCTCCCCTAATACCCAGCTAGTATATATGGGCCAGGGTAAGGGACCCGATAACAGGGATTATACCCAAGGTTACTACAGAAACATTTATCGCGGGGTAACAGAAAACTTTGTAGAGGATGCCTCCTGGACCAGATTGCGTTATTTAAGTCTTAGTTATAAAATTCCCACGAAGATTTTCAGAACCAATGTGATCAAAGATGCAACGATAACATTCACGGGCAATAATCTGGTTCTATGGACAAACTTTAGTGGCTTTGATCCCGATGCCAGTAGTTTTAATTCAGGAAGCAATGTTGATGCCTTTACAGGATTTGCTTATCCGTCAGTACGTAGTTACCTGTTCAGCATTAATCTTAACTTTTAAAATTTAGAAATCATGAAATTATTAATGCGATATATTTTAGTTTTTGTTGCAATAGGAACTATAACCTCATGCAAAAAGTTTCTGGATGTAAATACTAGTCCTAATTCGCCGACCAAGGCGCCAATTAACGGATTACTAGCGAGTACAACAGAAAACACCGCGATAAACGTTTTTAGCGTTGGTAATACTACTTCTTACTATGTTCAATATCTGGCGTCCCCAAACACAGGGTCTCCTACTGATACATATGATAAGATTGATCTGAGCACCGTATGGGGAATTTCAGCTGATAACAAAACAGGTCTATATGATAACATGACAGACATATATGATCTTGAAAAACTGGCAATAGAAAATGGAGCTACGCAATACCAGGGAGTGGCTAACGTTTTAATGGCAATGAATCTCCAATTGGTCCATAACCTGTGGGGAGCAGCGCCTTATTCAACCGCTTTTACTACCGAAACACTAACTCCTACTTATGATGAGGCTACGGCAATTTTTCAGAAATGTCTGTCTTTATTAGATGAAGGAATCACCCTATTGCAACAAACAGGTAGCAAAATAACGATTCCTACTGGGGCAACAAGTGTGGATCTTATACACCAGGGAAATACATCAAAATGGATTAAAACGGCCCATGCATTAAAAGCAAGGTTGTTAAATCAATTAAGTAAAACGAATCAATATAACCCAAGTGCAATATTTACTGAATTAGCTGCCGCGTACACAAGTCCCTCAGATAGTGCCGCGGTAACTGTTTTTGATATTCGCAATCCGTGGAATAATGTTGCCGTTTTAAACGCAGGCCAGATATTACAGGGCTGGCTTTCTGAATATTATGTAAATGCTATGAACGGTACCTCATTCGGCATTTTTGATCCCAGGCTGCCTTTAATAGGAACACTAACAAAAAATAATGATTACAAAGGAACAAGGAACGGTGCGGGACGCGGAGCAAGTTCTGGCATTAATAGAGACGAATCGTACCTAAGTACAACGGGCTATTACTCCAGCACGAAATCTCCCGTCTATATTATCAACTATGAGGAAATGAAATTTATTGAGGCCGAAGTTGCTTTTAGGACTAATGATAAGCCAAGAGCCTATGCTGCTTATTTAGAAGGCATAAAAGCAAATATGAATAAGGTTGGTGTTTTAGCAGCTGCTCGGGATGCGTATGTAAATCACCCCAGTGTTTCAGTAGGATCCGCCGCGTTAACATTGGAATTAATTTTCCGGGAAAAGTGGAAGGCTTTATTTCTCATGCCAGTCAGCTGGGATGACGCAAGAAGATTTAATTATGGATATCAGGGATTTCAACTTCCCTTGAATGTTCTCACATCCACTTTCATAAGAAGATTAGTATACCCCGCGGTTGAAATAAGTCGCAACAGTACCAATGTTCCTTTAGTTACCGATGTAACTCAAAAACTTTGGTGGGATCAATAATAAAACTTTCTTATGATAAGAGCCGCATAGCGGCTCTTATTTTTTTATGTTATGAAGTTTCTTCCCTTTTTCTGTAAACACTTTAATTATTCCCCTTGCTTCCATGTCTTTCTTAACTGTCACTGTATACCATCCAACAGAGCCCTCGAATTTTGTCCCTTGTTTTTTAAAACAATCATATACCCCTTCTACAATTTGAGAATAGGTTAAAGCCTTACTTGCTTTTAAGGTGTGGTAAATGGCTTTTGAAATTTGATCGTAGATGTTTTTGTCAATGTTCATTCTACCACCTGTAGTTGCATTTAAACATTCTACTTTTTCTTGTGCAGACGCTTTATTCATGATCATCTCTTTTGTTGAAAAAAAGTTTTCATCAGCTGTGCACATTCAACTTTCAACACTCCCTTTGCCAATTTAGTTTTTGGATGAAACGGCCAGCTTTCCTTGGTAACATGCAAATATCCGTTCTTCTCATCATCAGCTCCGTAAACAATCTTGCCTACCTTACTCCAGTATAAGGCACCTGCACACATAAGACAGGGTTCAATGGTTATATAGATGGAGGCATCTGGTAAATATTTACTTCCTAAATAATTAAAAGCCGATGTCATGGCGATGATCTCCGCGTGGGCAGTAGCATCATTTAGTTTTTCTACCTGGTTATAACCCCGTGCAATGATTTTATTATTCAAAACAATAACAGCGCCAACCGGTACTTCATCTTCCTCAAAGGCTTTTTGTGCCTGCGCCAGGGCTTGTTTCATGTAATATTCATCATCCATCAGGTTCTAAATTATTTAAATTATAGCGAGTTGTAATTAGTAAATAATTTGCCAGGGGATTTTATGGGTCAGTTTCTTTAACTAATGAAATAGAAATGCATTGACTGCAATATCTCGCTTGTTTCAATTTGGGTGGAGGGTAAGTATTTAATTTTTCAGTCCTGCTTTTTCTTTTATAATCGCACAGGATAAAGTTCTTTGTCTAATAGAAAATAAGGTTCAATAGTAAATAGCGGACTTGTATAATGCTGAACAAAACTGAAGTGAAATGGATGTTCATGATCAAACTATTACATTAATAGATGGAAGGAAACTAGGTTTTGCATTGTACGGCCCTGTTTCAGGCCAGCCTGTATTGTATTTTCACGGTACACCAAGTTCAAGATTAGAACCGCAGCTTCTTAACCTCTACGGTATAGACCTGGAAGCAGTTCTCTTTGCGACAAGCATTCAGCTTATAGCAATTGACCGTCCAGGCATAGGCCTGTCTTCTTTCAATTCCGGAGGAAACTTTCTATCCTTCGCAGAAGATGCTAAACAATTAATTGACCACTTATCCGTATCCGAATGCTCCATACTTTGTTGGTCAGGAGGTGGACCGTACGCACTGGCAATGGCTTATCAATTTCCCGGAATTATAAAAACTGTATTTGTCCTTTGCGGTTTCAGCAGGCATTTTGATGAAGAAGTATTCAGGCAAATGGGCTTTAGTAAATGGTATTTCCGCCTGGCAAAAAATACTCCATGGCTTTTGCGGGCGGCAATGAATGTTTTGAAGAACAAAGAAATAAAAAAACTAGTACCCCAAAAATTCACAGGGCTGGCCTACGTTGATTATACTTTATTAAAAGATATTCCGGGCCTAAGAGTTGTAGCTAAAATTACATTCAAAGAGGCTTGCAGGAACGGATCAAAAGGTCCGGTATATGAAGCCCAATCCTATTACAATGATTTCGGCTTTCAATTGTCTGCTATCAGGCAACCAGTTCATTACTGGTGGGGAACGCTGGATATGAGCGTTGACCGTGTGCATGCAGAAGCAATAGAACAACAAGTGCCGAATGCTATTATGCATTACCGGCAAAATGAAGGCCACTTATCCATGTATATTAAGGGCTTTGAAGAAGCAATGAAAATAATTAAGACAGATGCAAAATAACGATTTGACTATTTCAAGTTTGATCACGGGATCACCTTCATTGCTAACGATATTTTATTGGATGCTTCCTCCTCAATTTTCACTTTAATTTGCAACATGAGCCTTTCTATTCGTCATGCTACAAAAGAAGACGCTGTGTTGATTGCCGACATCAGTCGGCAAACCTTTTACGATACGTTCGCTGCCGACAATAAAAAGGCAGACATGGATAAGTTTCTGGACGAGCAGTTCACACGAGGAAAATTAATTCTTGAAGTAGGTACTTCAGAAAATCAATTCTTCTTAGCTTATTATGACGATGAAGTGGCAGGCTACGCCAAACTACGCGAATCTAAACCTCCAGCGTCTTTAGGTAATTATAAAGCCCTGGAAATTGCCCGTATTTATTCACTCACCCATATGATTGGAAAGGGAGTGGGTCGGTTGCTAATGCAGGCCAGCATTGACTTTGCCATTGAGAAAGGCAATGAGGTAATTTGGCTAGCTGTTTGGGAAAACAACCAAAGGGCTATTGAGTTTTACGCGAAATGGGGTTTTGAAAAGTTTGGCGATACGCATTTTTTATTAGGTGATGATGTACAGATAGATTGGCTGTTGAGAAAGTTTCTGTAGAAGCACCAGGCGAGGCTTGTTTTTTGCGGTGATGTAAAGCATGTCGATCTTGTGGAAGTACTTAAAGCCACAGCAATGGCTTATTCTCATTTCTCTTTTGCTTGCAGGCGTGAGCCAGTTACTAAGTCTTGTTGATCCACTCATATTCGGTAAAATCATTGATGATTATGCTACGCATCCCGACAGCCGTCCAGAAAATGACCTGGTCACGGGAGTGTTGTGGTGGCTGGGTGTAGCTATTGTTGTAGCCCTGCTGGCACGTATTGCCAAATCTTTCCAGGAATATTTTACCCGGCTAGCCGTCCAAAAATTTGGCATGCAAATTTTCAATGATGGCTTAAAGCAAACACTTCGTTTATCATTCCAGGAGTTTGAGGAGCAACGTAGCGGTGAAACTTTATCGGTGCTGCAAAAAGTGAGAACGGATACACAGCAGTTCATCAATTCCTTCATCAACATTTTATTTTCATCCCTGGTAGGAATTGGCTTCTTAATCTGGTATTCCATTACAAAGAACTGGATGCTTATCCCTGTTTTCGTAATTGGTATTCTGGTATTAGGGTCACTTACCGGCTTGCTAAGTAAAAAGATTAAAACCACGCAACGGTCTATCAATCGGGAAACCAACAAAATGTCCGGCGTCATCACTGAGTCTTTACGGAATATTGAACTTGTAAAAAGTCTTGGACTCACTTTTCCGGAGATAAGACGGTTAAGGGACCAGACCTTCAAAATTTTTGAACTGGAGATGGTGAAAGTAAGAAAGGTGCGTACTCTCAGTTTTATGCAGGGCACTACCCTTAGCATTCTAAAACAATCTATTTTATTTATCCTGCTCTGGCTCATATTCAGAAAGGTGCTGACAACCGGCGAACTAATCACCATGCAATTTATTTCTACCTCTATTTTTGGGCCCTTGCAAGACCTTGGTAATATAATTCTCAGCTACCGGGAAGTGGAAGCATCTGTCAGCAATTTCGATCAGCTAATGCATAAACCTATTGAACAACGACCGGAAAATCCTATAGATATTGGCGAGTTGAAAAGCATCCGTTTCCAGGATGTAGTATTTCACCATAAAACCGCAGCACACAATGCTATCGATGGTATTTCTTTTGGAGTGCAAACGGGTGACACCATAGCTTTCGTGGGACCATCAGGTTCTGGCAAATCTACACTTGTAAAACTTTTGGTCGGATTATATAAGCCTGTTGAAGGAGTCATCTTTTTTAATGAACAATCTTCTTCTGATATCAGGTATAACGAATTAAGACGGCAGATTGGATTTGTAACACAGGACACACAATTGTTTGCAGGTACCATAAAAGAAAACTTATTGTTTGTAAAACCTGATGCAACGGATGACGAAGTTGAAGAAGCGTTGCACAAAGCCTCCTGTGATTATTTGTTAAGCCGTTCTTCAAACGGGATTGATACTATTTTAGGTGAAGGTGGAATGAAATTGTCCGGCGGGGAAAAACAACGGATTTCTATTGCAAGAGCCCTATTACGTCATCCACGGCTGTTGATTTTTGACGAGGCTACATCTGCGCTTGATTCCTTAACCGAAGAGGATGTTACGAATACGATCAGGAACATTTCTGAAAGGAGGGAGCAAATTACCATACTGATAGCGCACCGCCTTTCCACCATCATGCATGCCGGTGTAATTTATGTTTTGGAAAAGGGAAAGATTGTTGAAACGGGTTCACATGAAAGCTTGCTACAGCAAAAGGGTTTATACTATGCTATGTGGCGACAACAGGTAGGCGAGAGAAGAGAAGTTTCTATAGAAGATTAGCCTGTGGATCATTTGATGATCTTTTTGAAAAGCGCCAGTTTGCCTTTAAACGGCGGATACTTAATGCCAGGATCAAACCAGGTTGGTGTTTTCATTACCCCTTTTTGGTGG
>Ga0126307_10003338_pt1 | contig 10965 bp, 12 predicted proteins | sample Plot28_FD_89955 | JGI IMG/M metagenome (GOLD analysis project Ga0126307, IMG submission 89955) | Serpentine soil microbial communities from UC McLaughlin Reserve, CA, USA - Plot28 | ecosystem: Environmental > Terrestrial > Soil > Grasslands | place: USA: UC McLaughlin Reserve, Lake County...
CGCGTCGATCTCACGCGGCACGACTATCCGGATCTGGACGACCTCCAACTTCCGTCCCAGGCTGCCGCAGGCGTAGAGGAAGCCGAGCGGCTCGTAGGCCGCCTTGGCCCAGCCGTAGAAGCTATCCGGCCGTGGGTAGTCCTCGGGGCCGACGCGGTCTCTCAGCCCGGCGTAGTAAGGCCTCTCGTACCACTTCGCAGCCTGATTGGTACTGGCCGCGACCACCCGCCCCACCCCCTGCTCCAGCGCGAGCCGGTAGACGCGCTGCATCATGTCCACGTTGCGCCGCTCACCCCTATAGAGGGCCTCCGGATCGTCACCTTCCGGCTTCAGGTGCCCACAATGGACCACCACGTCCACGTCCGAAAACAAGGGCTCCAGTGTAGAGTCTTCGTCCGAGAGCAGATCGAAGACCTCGACCCCTTCGACAGCATTGCCCGAGGCGTCCACCTCCCTGACGTCGATAAGTCTCAGGTCGTAACGCTCCCTGAAGGCCGGCAAGAGCTGGCCCGCTATGTAGCCAGTAGCCCCTGTCAGCAGGACACGCTGCCCTGCCTGCATGTCGCCCGTATCGTACTGAGTCAAGAGTCTTCCCCCAGGTCGAAGTCAGCCCCCATTATCTACTCACATTCGCCGGCTTCCCGCACGAAAAGCACGAATTCAGCTACCAGAAAGCTGACATGCTGACAAGCGACAGCCGCAGGCTGGAGCGTGCTGAAAGCTGACCAGCTCGCGTTCATGAGGCTGCAAGCCTCATGAACGCGAAACCTCTATCTCCAGTCGGTGCAGGCGTATCTCGCCTGGCTCCAGGAGTACGACGCGACCAGCGGCCTCTTCTGCGGCCGATCCTTCTACTCTGCAGGTGGCGGGCTCCAGGCCGAGGACGTAAGTACCTTCGCCCGTCATGGTCCACTGTACGAACTCGGGCAGCTCCTCGGGGTAGAACCTGACGGAGAATGCGAGCCCGAGCGCGGGGTTCTCCAGGCACGCTTCGGCCATGCCATCGGCCCCTCCGGTGGGCCGGTGGTAGAAGACCTGCTCCTCGAAACCAGGAGTCGGGGCGGCGAACCGGTCCCAGGATGTGAGTCCCTCCCTCGCCACATCGTTCCTTGGCTCCGGCCGCTCCCCGGTCCTCCCCGGACCGACCAGGTGGGACGTCGCGTCGAGGAGTGGCCAGCCGAGGTTGATGTGGTAGAGGACCATGAGCGGCTCTGGCTCGTAGCCCTCGTTCTCGACCTCGTCTTCTATCATTACGCGCGTTTCGCCGACACGGGCAGAGATGCGGCGGCGCAACACCAGGTTAGGTCCGAAGACGCTGGTCTCCCTGATCTGCCCGGCGGCTTCTATGACGCACCCTGCGTCATCCCACAACGCGTCGTAGGAGACCCTCGAGGCGGGAATATGGGAGGCGCGGCCGTGCAGGACGAGTTCTTCGCCCGCGCGCTCGCCGGGGAAGCCGACGTTTCTCAGACCGCAGGTAACGAGGAGCCCGCCGGGGAAAGAGCGGAGCCAGCCCTCGCCCTCAGGTTCGTAGATCGACGGCGCGACCACGCCGTTCGGGGAGAGCCAGGACAGCGGCGTGCCCTCGTACTCGGCGAAACCCAGGTCCATGCCGCGGTCGGAGAGGATGTCGAAAGAGAGTCCTCTCCCTGTCCTGAAGCGGAAAGCGCGCACCCCGCGGGCCGGCCCATCATCGAAGATGAAAGGCTCGATTCCCGCGATCTGCTCCAGCCTTCCTATCCGCCTGAGCAACTCCCTCCGCGTCAGCGGGTTGCCCGAGGGATCGGTTATCATCGCGGTCCTCCTCCCTTTCCGGGCGTGCGCCCGAGGCTGCCAACAAGGGTAGAATACCCCTGTTTGGAAGCGAGGGGATAGGGAGATGGGCCGTGGACGCCTACCCGATCAAGCTGAGTTACCACGCGCGCGATTACTACTTCGGGGAGCGTTTGATCCCCGAGATGCTCGGCAAGAACGACGCGCCCGAGGGCGTGGTGGCGGAGACCTGGGAGATCAGCGACTACCGCGAGACGACGGGGACGGTCGCCAACGGTCCCTACGCGGGACGCACGCTCCACGAGCTCGTCGAGGAGTTCCCCGACGAGCTCGTCGGAGAGGGCTGGCATGGGCCGCACTTCCCGCTACTGATCAAATTCCTCGACGCTTCCAATATGTTGCCGGTCCATCTGCACCCCGACGATCAGACCGCGAGGGCGAAACACGGCGAGCCCCACGGCAAGTCGGAGGCCTGGCACATCCTCTGGGCGGCCGACGACGCCACGATACTCGCCGGGGTGGCGGAAGGCCACTCGCGGGAGGAACTCATCGCAGCGTTCAGGGCCGAGGACTTCGACGCCGTCATGCCGCGCCGCGGGGTCAGGACCGGCGACACCGTGTACGTGCCTGGGGGTATCCTGCACACCTTCGGCCCTGACACCCTGATCCTGGAGGTCCAGCAGACTTCGGATCTAGGCCAGTTCGTCATGCCCTTCGACCTCTACGGCAACCGCCTGAGTGAGGAGGAATGGGAGGCCAACATAGAAGCCACCCTCGACGAGCTGAAGACGGACTACCTGCCCCTCCCGAACCCTGGACTCGTGCTGGAAGATGCGGCCAACAGGCGTGTCCTTTGCTGCGCCGGCCCGTACTTCGCCCTCGAACACTGGACACTTACGGAGACCCACACGGAGCCCTCGCACCTGCGGCGCTTCCTCACGCTTTCCAACGTCGGCGGAGGGCCGGTGGAGCTGGCTTACGAGGGCGGTTCCGTGACACTCGGACTCGCGGAGAGCTGCATCTTGCCAGCTGCGATCGGAGAGGTGAGGGTAGGCACCGGGGAGGCCAGCCTGGTGGCGTGCTACGTCCCCGACCTCGAACGCGACGTCATAAGTCCCTTGCGGGAGACGGGGTACTCGGACGAGGAGATAAGTACGCTGGGCGAAGTAGGAATCTAGCAGGTCGGGAGGAAGTTTTGGGGAGGATAGTCGCGCTGGGAGAGGTCGTCTCGGATATCTACAGGGGGCAGGAGATCTCCGCGGTCGAGCTCGGGTTCGTCGCCAGGCCTGGAGGTGCGCCGGCGAACGTCGCTGTCGCCGCTTGCCGCCTCGGCTCTGAGGCTGCCTTCGTCGGTAGCGTCGGGGAGGACCTCTTCGGAGACTTCATCCTGCAGGCCCTCGAGTCCGAGGGTGTGGATACCTCCGGTGTCGGACGCCAGAGTCCGCCGACACGCACCTCGCTCGCCTTTGTGGAGATAGGCGCCGATGGTGACCGCGAGTTCACCTTCTACCGGTCCAGCCCCGCCGCCGACGAACTGCTTTCGCCCGAGGACGTTACCGAGGATCTCGTCTCCGGAGCCTCTTTCGTCAACTTCGGCAGCATCCCCCTGATCCGGGAGCCTGTTCGCTCGGCGACGCACCGAATCGCTAAGCTCGCATGCGAGCAGGAAGTCCCCGTAGCGTTCGACGTCAACTTCCGCGAGCACCTGTGGGAGAGTGCCGATACCGCCAGGGAGGCCGTGGACCCGCTCCTCGACCTCTCCACCATCGTCAAACTGGGAGACGACGAGTTCGCGCCACTACTCGGCACCGACGACATCGAGGAAGCCGCTGGGAAGCTCCTGGATCGCGGCGTCTCCCTGGTGCTCGTCAGCAAAGGACCAGAAGGCGCATTCTACGCCACTACGCAGTACAGCGGCGAAGTACCGACCTTCGACGTCGGTGAGATCGTGGACGCCACCGGCGCAGGCGACGCTTTCCTCGCCGCCACCCTCGTCCACCTCTCAGGCGAACCCCTGGAAGAATCCAGGGTGCGCGAAGCGACCCTGAGGGGCTGCGTCGCCGGCGCCCTCGCCTGCACCGACTACGGCGCCATGCGCGCCCTGCCAACGAAAGACGAGTTGGAGCGGTTCATGGAAAGGGGTTGAGTGACCGGGCGCGACGATGCGGGTCGGTACCTGATCGAGACGGCCCGGCTAAGACTTCGCCAGGTCTCCATCAGAGACCTGGACGCCCTCTATAGAATCTGGACAGAGCCTGCGGTGAGGCGGTTTTTCTGGGACGGAGAAGTCATCTCGAAAGAGAGGGCCGAAGCCGCCGTGCGGGAGGGAAGCGAAGACTTCGCGAAGCACGGGTTCGGGCTGTGGGTGGCGGAAGAGGGTGGGCGCTTGATCGGGTTCTGCGGCCTGCGCCGCCTCGACTACGCGCCGGGAGTGGAGGTACTTTACGGCTTTGCACCGTCGCACTGGAACCGAGGGTTCGCGACAGAGGTAGCCGCTGCGATGCTTCGATACGGCTTCGAAGAGGTCGGACTGGACCGTATACTAGGAATCACGGATAAAGAGAATACCGCCTCCAGTAGAGTACTGGAGAAGCTCGGGATGACCTTCGAAGGACAGGGCGTCCACGAGGGCCGCGAAGAGGTCTGCTACTCGATTTCGCGGGAGGACCTTCGTCCGGATCCGTCAACTCCAGGCGCAAGAGTGAGGCGTTAGGGGACGCTCGCCGATGTCTTCAGTGCCCCCCGACGTGTTGGTTTGACGGTCGAACACCTCGGCGAACATCGTAAGGGATTCTGGGAAAAGTTTCCGAACTTGAAATCGGAGTTGGAGGGGAAGATCCCCCTGACGTTCTCCCTGGTCGCGCGCCGCCCGTAAACGTTAACGCCGCACCCGGCTAACCTCGACGGGCACATCCACGATTTCGGCGAGCCGCAGGGCGAGTGACTCCAGCGAGGGCAGCTCTGTGGCCGCGTGCCCGGCGTCGATCACGGTCACACCGAGCGACTCTGCGAGCAACGCGTCGTGGTAGTCGACATCACCCGTCACGAAGGCCTGCGCGCCCGAGGCCGCCACCTCGGGGATAAAGGAGCCGCCAGAGCCCCCGAGGACGGCGACGGTCTCGATCCGCTGTCCCACGTCCGCGACGAGGCGCGATGGAAAATCCAACGAGCCAGAAACGTGCTCGCGCAACTCCTCAGTCGTGAGCGGCTCCGGAAGAGTCCCTCCTCTCCCATAGCCACAACCCTCGGGGAAGCCCTCTACAGGGTAGACGTCCATCGCCACCTCCTCGTAAGGATGGGCCACGGTGGCGGCATCTACGGCACGCTTAACAGAGTGGGCAGGTACGATGGTCTCTACGCGCACCTCCTGGACTCTCTCAAGTCTGCCCTTCTCGCCGAGGTAGGGATTCGCCTCCTCGCCGCCGCGGAAGGTGCCGGTACCCGGCGTCCTGAAAGTGCATTCTGTGTAGTCCCCGATCACACCGGCACCAGCACCTGAGAGCGCCTCGGTTACGGCGTCCACGTATTCCTCCGGAACGAAGACCACGAGCTTCCGCAGGGCTCCTCTCGGCGAGAGTACGCGTAGTGGTCCGCGCAGGCCTAGGGCACCGGCCAGGGCGACGGACACGCCTGTGGGGGCGGCGTCGTAGCTCGTGTGCGCCGCATAGACTGCGACACCGGTCCGGATGGCCCTGGCCAGGAGGTCTCCAGGATAGGATGAGGTGACTATGGATTTGAGTGGATCGAAGATCAGGGGGTGATGGAGGAGCAGGAAGTCCGCGCCCTTCTCCTCCGCCTCCTCGAAGACCTCGGGCAGCGGCGTTAGCGCGACCAGGACCCGGCCCACTGGTGCCGCCGGGTCGCCGACCTGCAGACCGCAATTGTCCCACTCTTCGGCCAGGGGTAACGGGGCTATTTGTTCGACCGCTTCCGCTGTCTGCGCCACGCTTACCAAAGTTCAGGCATTGTACAATCCCCGAACCGTGAACCACCTCAGGCTGGCCGAACTCGTCTCAGCGGCAACCCGGCTGCCGCTAATCGCCGTACCGCTGTTTCTGGCAGTCGGAGTCGCGGCCGCCGGGACTCCGGGTTTGCTGTGGGCGGTCCTGTGCATCTTTCTGACCAGCTGGCTCTCGCTCCTCTACCTCGTCTACCTCACCCGCTCTGGTAAGGTCAGTGACCCGCGGGCCATCCGGAGAACCGAGCGGGTTGGCCCCTTGCGTGTAGTCGCAGCGCTCCACGCGGCGGCGTTTGTGATCGTCTCACTTCTCGGCGGACCGGAGGAGCTAAGGGCTGCGCTTCTGTCCTACGCCCTGGCCACGTTTGGCTTCGTGTTGATCACACCCGTGAGCAACCCATCCCTCCACGCGGCCGGTGTCTCCGGCGCCGCGGTCTGCCTGGCTTACGTCTTCGGCACGTGGGGTCTGACGGCATTCTTGCTCCTGCCACCCGTGCTGTGGGCCAGGCTCGCGCTCGGTCGCCACACGCTGGGCGAGTTGATGCTCGGCGTCCTCCTCGGAGGCGGGGGGACCTGGGTCGCTTTCCACTTTATAGGCTGATGCCAGGCGAAGCTATTTTCCGATTCCCGTATCATCAGGCAGGCTAGTGGAAGCGTGGATTGACTACGGAGGGAGATCAGATGTCCACAGAAGACCCCGAATCCCCGACGCTGCCGCGCTTCCTCTCTGTCCCTGGGCTTCTGGCCGTGGCCATCTTCGGGATCTCGGTCATCGTGGCGGCACGGCTGTTCGGCACCGAGAATATCCTGAGGGAGGTCTTTACGGAGATACTGGCAAGCTTCGGCAGTACGATCCTGCTCGTCGCCATCTTCGGATTTTTCTTCAGGAGCGGCCTACAGCGCCTGCTCCGGTGGGCGCCCGGCGGAGAGACCCTCGGGGAATCCGCCGAACACCTGAGAGAGTTTCTGCGAGATTTCGACCAGCGAGAGGGTGAGGCCGATGATTCCCAGCACGGGGAGAAGCTGGACCGGATCGAAGAAGGAGTCAAGACCCTGACTACGGACGAAATACCCCGGCTAGAAAATGAGATAAGGGAACTGCGGAGGTTGCTCGCAGATGACGGACACGGGAGGGGAGATCAAACCTCCGAGTGAGGCCGACTTCATGGGATCGAAGCGCTACCGTAGCAAACAAAAAACGGGGACCCAAGAGGATCCCCGGTCCGCCCTCGCGGCTGCTTGAGCGCTCGCTACCTGACGGTTACTCTGGTACAGCCACCGCCCACTTCACGCCTGGAGTCGACGATGCACCAGTCGCCCGAGCTGCCCCCTGAGGCCGTGTCGAAGGTGTCGCCGTCGGCCACGTTGATCTTGTCCCAGCCCGTACCGCCCTTGACGATGTCGGTGTCGTTGGTGTACGCGTTGGCCAGCACGACGTCGTGACCGCCCTTCATGATTATCTTGTCGAAGACCCCGTTGCCCTTGCGCTCGTAGATCTTGTCGTCGTTGCCCGTCCCGTAGCAGGGAGCGGCCTTACAGTAAATCAGCTGGTCCGCAGCATACGCCGCCGCCGCGACCAGGGGAACGAGCATCACCACCACCAACAACACCATAGCCGACTTGCGCATAAGTCTTCTCCTCTCCTACCCTCGCGGGGGGCTTACGCCCCACCGTCTACTCCATTGCTGGAACACTACCAGGGCTCTGAACGAATGCGCAACCCCTCCGTAGAACATTCTCGAAAAACGTATTACCACACACAGAAAGCAAGCCCAGTCGCAAATAGCTGCCAAACATCGCCACCGCTTGCTCGAAAGGTTGGCCGGAAACTCGGCCGCACGGTGCTTTCCACTCTCAAGTAAAGAGCCCCTGCCCGACAGCCGTCAACTTTCCCGAAAAGGTGTTATGTCCTGCAAATCAGTAGATAAAGAGAGTGGACCCGACGAGACTCGAACTCGTGATCTCCGCCACGCGAGTGCCATCGGGCCCGTTCTAGCCTGTACTACTGCGTCCTAGAATTACGCCATTTTGCAGGTGTTTTACGAGATTCGCTACGGCAGCTCGTCCATCCCGTGCGCTTCCGTACCGGCCCAGTTGCAGTACGGTTGCAGTAACGTTCCGACTTCGCAGCGCAACGCCCCTACAACACAAGTGCTGTATACTGAGTCGGGTGATACCGCAGTTCACAGATGAGGGGCTGCTACCGTCGGGCGTCCACGAGACAGACCTGGAGGAGCTCAAGGAGAAGATGGGTTGGAGCCGCAAGAGGAGGGAGTTGCTCGAGGGACTCGAGGGGCCCTGGAGCTGATGGTGTCCTCCGGGGTGGTGAGGGTGTACCTGGACGGTAGCTTTGTGACGGACAAGGATCGCCCGAACGACATAGACGGTTGCTACGATCTGGCGGAGGACGTGACCGCCGAGGACCTGGGCCGCCTGGCTCCGATCTTCCCGCCCAATCCCGAGGGTCGAGCGGAGGCAAAGAGGCGGTTCGGCGTGGATCTCTTCCCCGCCGCGGCTACGGAGCTGGGATCCGGTCAGCCCTTCCTGCGGTTCTTCCAGACCGACCGCGAAGGTCGTGGGCGGGGCGTACTCTCGGTGGAACTGCAAGCAAGGAGGTGAAGGCATGATCCGCAACGACAAGGAGTACCGTCACAGCAAGGAGAAACTCTCCGAGCTCCAAGCGGAGCTGCAGGGGCTCTTGTCTTTCCGCCGTTCGGCAGAGCGAGACGAGGCGGCCTCGGCGGTGATCGACGCCCTGCGGATGCAGATCGAGGATCTCGAGCGAGAGATCTCCGAGTACGAGGACCTCAAGGAGGGTCGCCTGCTCTCTTTCGGCGCCGACGACTTGGACTCTTTGGGAGAACTTCTCACTAAGGCGCGCATAGCCCGTGGCCTTACACAGGCAGAGCTCGGTGAAATCTTGGGCATGACTCAACAGCAGGTTCAGCGCTACGAGAGGGACGGGTGGCAGAAGATCAGCCTGTGGCGTTTGGCGGAGGCCGCTGACGCTTTGGGGTTGGATCTGAACATCCGTGCCAGGCTCCCCGCGTCGAACAGCGCAAGAGCGGCCGGCGTCGGCTAGGTTCGAAGCCTACTCGGCGAACCCACTGGAAGCAGCTCTTCGCGTCTCTGAGATTCGAAGATCTTTCATATCTGACCCGTGCATGACGACCGCATAACCCCGAACTTGCATATCCGCCCGCGAGGTCAGCGACGCTGACTGTGGCATCTTCCCGCGTTGCATCGCTGGCTCTGCAGTCAGGACGATGTGTGCAGCGACCTCACGTAGAAGATCGTCGACAGGACGCCCCCTTTGTCTGGGGAGTAGCCGAAAGGGGGGAGGGGGGTGTCTCCTCCCGAGATCGCGTGCACGCCCTCTGCACGCTTTCGGCCTGGAGCGTGCAGAGGGCGTGCAAGGGAGTGTGCACGCGTTTGCACGCTTGCACGCCCAGGAAGACTCGCGCCCACTGTCCGCTATGAAGGTTGCAAAACTGCTTAAACCAGGCCGCTCCAAAGGGTACGCTCTGCGAAAAATACTGATACATAGCGGGATCTGGAGGTCAATCGTCGAAAACCCTCGCCAGAAGATCTCGAGATACTCACCGAACCTCACAAAGTACAAGCATACAAAGCGTGCACGCGTGCAGTCTAAATGGAGGGGATACCCACCCCCCTTCCCCAAACGACGAAAATGGCCAGGAAGGGGGACGTGTGCACTTAACCCCGAAATCGAGTGCATGCCTGCACGCTTTGTATGCTTCAAAAGAAGCGGAGCAAGAGTAGGCACAAGTCCTCAATAGATAGTGACGGTAGGGAGCGAGTTTCACTGACGCACCCGATGCAGGATTCGAGCCTGAAATGACCCTACTCAGCGTCACCGGTGTTCGATCTTCGTTTGGCGCTGCTCTTCCAGCCACGCATCCGACTCCCTGCGATTAACCCGAACACTGCGACCGATCCTGATCGAGGGGATCTCGCCGCTCCCGACCAGCTCGTAGGCACGGCTGCGAGCGATACGCAGCACCCCTGCGACCTCGGGAACCTTCAAGTATTCGTGCTTGTCGTCCACCTACGCTCCTCCTCGTCGCCTTCCGCCGCAAACGATGCTATGGCATCCGGCCGGCGACGGTAACCGGAAAAGTTAAGAAAAACTATTCCGGAACTATGACTAGCTTCCAAGGACAGCCTGTCTCGGTTTCTCTACCAGAAGCCTCCGAAGCATTTCTTGAGCATCTCAAACCACAGGTATACAAGGTGTGCACTTGTGCAGGCGAAACGGAGGGTAGACACTCCCCTCCCCCCAACACAACGGAATAAGATCACAGAAGGGGGAGGGGGGGTACCTCCCCCCGAAAACGAGTGCATACCTGCACGCCTTATATGCTTCCAAGCATATGGAGCAAGATAAAGCACAAGACCTCAGAAATAGCGACGGTATGAACCCGGGTACGCCGTCGCTACCGTCGCACCTGGCACGTTGCCTGCCCGAGTGTCATGCGCGGTTTCCAGCTTTTACCGGCACCACGGCGAAGCTAGAGAGCGGATTAGCCCCGGCAACGGTGCGTAAGATCCACTCCACCCTCCACAAGGCGCTCTCCGGGGCCGTATCGGACGGTCTGATCCCCCGCGCAACGCCGCCGATGTCAAAGCACCAAGACCAACCCCCAAAGAGATGCGCCCATTCTCCGAAGATGAAGCTCGTACATTCCTGGAAGCGACACGCGGCGACCCCTTCGAGGCCCTCTGCGTACTCGCCCTGACCACCGGCCTGAGGCGGGGCGAACTCCTCGGACTCAAGTGGGACGACGTAGACCTGGACCGCGGTACCCTCCGCGTAGGTCGCGCCCTCGTAAGAGAAGGCGGCCGGCACACCGTAGGCGAGATCAAGACCCGCAGGGGCCGCAGGCAAGTCACCCTGACACCCCGAACCGTAAAAGCCCTCAGAACCCACCGCAAGCGCCAGCTCGAGGAGAAGTTGCGTCTCGTAGGACTATGCGAGGACAGCGGCCTGATCTTCACGACACAGACAGGCACACTAATCAACCCCGAAAACCTCATCAAACGGTCTTTCAAGCCCCTCCTCAGAGAAGCCAACCTGCCCGACATACGCTTCCACGATCTCCGTCACACCTGCGCCACCCTGCTCCTCGGCCGGGGCGTACACCCGAAACTCGTCCAGGAACTCCTCGGTCACGCCACCATAGCCATGACCCTCGACACCTACAGCCACTACC
>Ga0126307_10003339_pt1 | contig 10965 bp, 7 predicted proteins | sample Plot28_FD_89955 | JGI IMG/M metagenome (GOLD analysis project Ga0126307, IMG submission 89955) | Serpentine soil microbial communities from UC McLaughlin Reserve, CA, USA - Plot28 | ecosystem: Environmental > Terrestrial > Soil > Grasslands | place: USA: UC McLaughlin Reserve, Lake County...
CGCGATCGGATCCTGCTCGGATCCGACGATCCTGCCGATCTCGCTGAGGCTGCGTGACCGCGACCGGAACCAGTCGATCGCGGCGGGGCCGGTGAGCGCCTCGATCCGGCGCACGTTCGCTGCGCTCGAGCCCTCGGAGGAGATCGCGAAGATGCCGATGGCGGCCGTGTTGAGCACGTGCGTGCCGCCGCAGAGCTCGCGCGAGACGTCCTCGACCTCGACCACGCGGACCCAGTCGCCGTATTTCTCGCCGAACAGAGCCATCGCACCGAGCCGCTCGGCGTCCATCCGGGACATCTCGAGGGCGCGCACCCAGTGACTCTCCTTGATCCAGTCGTTGACGCGGTCGCCGATGTCGCGGAGCTCCTCGGTGCTGAGCGGCGCGCCGTGCGTGAAGTCGAAGCGCAGCTTGTCCGGGCGAACGGACGAGCCGGCCTGCCGGACGTGGGTACCGAGGCGCTCCCTGAGCGCCGCGTGGAGCAGGTGCGTCGCGGTGTGGTTGCGCATCGTGGCGAAGCGGGAGACGTGGTCCACCTCGGCCTCGACGCGCTCGCCGGGCTCCAGGCCGTTACTCGGGCCGTCGAGCTCCACCGCCTGGTCGTCGCCGATCCGGTAGACGTCAGCCACCGACGCGCTGCCGCCCTCCCAGCGGACCTCGCCGGTGTCGGCGACCTGGCCGCCACCCTCCGCGTAGAAGGGGCTCTCCTCGAGCTTGACCAGGGCGCGGGCGTTGTCGCCCTTAACGGCGAGCAGGCTGGTCTCGGCGCGCAGCTTCTCGTAGCCGACAAAACGCGACGGTGGTGCCTCCGAAGCGAAGCTGAGCACAGCGCCGTGGTGGTCCTCGGAGCCATGGGCGGTCGCCGTTCCCATCCGGGCGCGCGTCCGCTGCTCCTCCATCAGCTCCTCGAAGCCCTCGTCGTCGACCGAGAGGCCCGCCTCGGCGAGCAGCTCCTTGGTCAGGTCGTACGGGAAGCCGTAGGTGTCGTGGAGCTTGAAGGCGTCCTCGGCATCCACCCATGAGGTGCGGTCCTCGTGCGCGTGCCGAATCAGGTCCCGCACCATCTCCATTCCCCGGTCGAGGGTGCGGCCGAAGTTCTCCTCCTCGTCGTTGACCCACCGCGCCACCGTGTCCCTCTCCGCCTCGAGCTCCGGGTATGCGGGGCCGAGGATGTCGAGCGCGCGGCCGGTGAAGCGCTCCATGAATGGGGCCTCGAGCCCGAGCGAGCGGCCCCGGTGGATCGCCCGCCGCATGATCCGGCGCAGGACGTAGCCACGCTCCTCGTTGGAGGGCACGACACCGTCGGCGATCATGGCCGCCGCTCCGCGGGAGTGGTCGGCGAGGATGCGCATGGCGCGAGTCGTCGCGGCGTCCTCCGTATAGGAGCGGCCCGAGAGCTCCTCGGCGAGGTCCACGATCGGGCGCAGGGAGTCGGCGTCGAAGACCGACTCCACCCCCTGGAGGATCGTCGCCATGCGCTCCACGCCCATGCCGGTGTCGATGCTCTTCATCGGCAGCTCGCCGAGCGAGCCGTCCTCGGCGAGGTCGTAGGTCATGAAGACGTGGTTCCAGTACTCGAGGTAGCGGTCGGTGTCGTCACCGGGCCGGTCGTCGGGGCGTCCAAAGTCCGGGCCGCGGTCGAAGTACATCTCCGAGCAGGGCCCGCAGGGACCCGTGTCGCCCGCCTGCCAGAAGTTCTCCGAGCGCGGCAGGGCCACGATGCGCTCGTCGGGGATGCCGATCGAGCGCCAGATCTCGATCGCCTCCGTATCCGGGCCAAGTCCGAGGTCCTCGTCGCCCTCGAAGACCGTCACCCAGATCTGCTCAGGGTCGAAGCCGAAGCCCTCCGTGGAGAGCTCCCAGCCCCAGGCGATCGACTGCTCCTTGAAGTAGTCGCCGAAACTCCAGTTGCCGAGCATCTCGAAGAAGGTCAGATGCCGGGCGGTGTTGCCGACCTCGTCGATGTCGACCGTGCGAAAGCAGCGCTGCACGTCGGCGACCGTGGGGGCCGGCGGCTTCTCCTCCCCGCGGAAATACGGCTTGAAGGGCTGCATCCCGGCGGTGGTGAGCAGAACCGACGGGTCGTCAACTGAGGGGACCAGCGAGGCCGACGGCACGATCCGATGCCCCCGCTCCTGGAAGAACGAGAGGTAGGTCTTGCGGATCTCGTCGGCCTTCACGACCGGGAGGCTAGGCGATGGTCCCGTGGCCCACGACGAGGTCGCCGTCCATCAGGCAGGCAATCTGGCCGGGTGCGACCCGGTCGACGGGCTCCGACAGGGCGACGATGGCCTGGGTCGGGTCGCCGTTCACCTCCACCCGGCACTCCCTTCTGGGCGAGTGGTAGCGGAGCCTGACCCCGTCGACCCGGTTCGCCGACCTGTGAAGCCTCGCGCCACTGATCCGGATCCGGCTGGTGGCGAGCTGCTCGCGACCACCGGCGATGACCCGGTTCGCGGCGACGTCGGTCCCAAGCACGTAGAGCGGCTCGCCGCCGCCGACGCCGAGGCCGCGCCGCTGGCCCACCGTGAAGTTGTGATGGCCGGTGTGCTCGCCCAGCCTCCGGCCCGAGGCATCCACCACCTCCCCGGTCCGATCCTCGAGACCGGCGTGGCGCCGCAGGAACTCCCGCTTCCCCTGACCGGCGAGGAAGCACAGGTCCTGGCTCTCGGCGCGACAGGCGACCTCCAGCTCGGCACGGGCAGCCAGCTCCCGGACCTGGGGCTTGGTCAGGTCGGCCAATGGGAAGCGCAGGCGGGCGAGCGACTCCGGCGCGAGCGCGGAGAGCATGTAGGTCTGGTCCTTGGCTCCGTCGGCGGCGCCGGCCAGCAGCGGGCCGGCGCCGTCATCGGCGATTCGCGCGTAGTGCCCGGTGACTAGCTTCGCCGCGCCGAGGCGGTCGGCCAAGGCGATCATCGCGTCGATGCGAAGCTCGCCGTTGCAGAGCACACAAGGGTTCGGCGTGCGCCCCTCGGCGTAGCCGCTCAGGAATGGCCCGACCACCCCTGCGCGGAACTCCCGCTCGAGGTCGAGGGTCAGGTGCGGGATTCCCAGGGAGTGCGCCACCCGGCGGGCTCCGAGAACCGCCTCTGGCGAGCAGCAGCTCTTCTCTCCATCCGTGCGCTGATCGGCCCAGAGCTTCAGGGTGACCGCCACCACCTCGCGACCGGCCTCGCGCTCACGCAGAGCGGCGACGGCGGAGTCGACGCCGCCGCTGAGAGCGACGAGGACGCGCTCGCCGTCGGCGGGGCGATCGGCGAGGCGGTCTCGCGATCCCGCCAGCGCCGAAAGGGCTCGATGAACGGCGTCGGCAGCGAGGACAGCGGCGTGACGATGGGTGGGCGCAAGCCCGCCCAGCTCCGCCTCGACCTCGTCCGGGCCGATCAGGGCCGCCTCGAGGACCGAAGATCCCTCGACGAGCTCGGCGGCCGCCGCTGCGGCAGCGGCGCTGGCGGTGCAGCCTTCGCGGTCGAAGCTGACCCGCTCGATCCGGCCGTCGAAAACCAGCAACGAAAGTCGCACCAGATCACCGCACGGGGCGCCGCCGGCGGAGCCTGAGAACGTTCCATCAAGCGCGGGACCTCGCCGAGCCTCATCGGCGAGGTACTCCTCGAACAGCTCACGATTGCGGGTCGCCTCCGTCACCGGACAGAGGGTAAGCGGCTGCGCCCGGACGCGAATGGGCTCGCACGGGTGCTTGTCCCGATGGGCATAGGGGCTTCGGAATATTCGATCCGCGTGACGAATTCTTCATGCACGCGGTGAATCGAGTATTCACGGGACGAATGGAACATTCCGAAACTCCTAGGGCTCCTGATCGCAGAAACCCTGGCGAGCGAAATGGACGGCGCCTCTCGACGCCGTCGACTTAGAAGGCTCCAGCCTGCCGTTTTCCGCCCCGGCTTGGTAACCCGTGTCGCATAGGTGGTGGTCTACCGCCAACCCCGAGGGGATGACGGAAATCGACCCCCAAGCCAGTTGTGTTGGGTCAACGTTTGGAGCGGTTCGCGTACAGGCTCGGGCCTGTGTTCAACCCTAGCACCGGCGTTCGGGCGCTCGACCGACTCAGTCCGGCTCGTCGATCAGATACCAGGACGAGATCAGGCCGTCCCGGATCCCGAGCTCGATCCCCACACGCGAGGTGTCGCCGACCGCCCCGCTGTCCTTCCAGACGTACTGCAGCTCGGCGTGGACCAGTACGCCGCTCGGGGTCTCCTCGATCCCCACCGGCACATACCGGCGAACGAGGTGGTCGAAGACCTTCCCGGACCACTCGATCGCCGCCCGTCGGCCGCGATGGACGGTGCGCTCCGTCCGGATCTCGACCTCGGAATGGACGAGCTCGCCCACCGCCGCCCGGTCACCCACGCTGAGGGCGGCCAGGAAGCGGCGAGCGAGCTCTTCCGAATTACGGCTCAGTTATCTACCGCGCAGACTCTGGACCAGGCGTCGCGGTTGGTCGCCGAGGCTCGCCTCGCGGGTGAAGCTGATCGCGATCCCGACGAGTCCGAGCACGAGCAGAGCCCATGGCCAGACACCGAAGTGCGTCTGATGTGGCGGGGTGTTGTTCAGGTCGAGGCCGGCGATCACGAGGAAGAGCCCCAGGCCACCCGCTCCGACGTAGACGGGGCCGCGGGTCCCGATCAGCGAGCCGAGCCAGACCAATCCCAGCGCAACGACCAGGAGCATGATGTCCCAGGCGTTGGTCGTCTCAATCGGAGTCTGGATTCGCAGAGCTTCCGTCGGGCCGAAAGCCTGTGCCACCGACACGACGAAGAAGGTCACGAGCCCGCCCAGCGAACAGGCCAATACGGCCGCGAGCCCGGCTCCCGTCAAGAGCTCCGATGCCTTCCAGAGGCCAATTTCCCCTCCGGGGTAGGTGGCGGTGGCCGCACCCTCGTCGCCGCCCTTGTTCGTTCGCCAGAGGAACAGTCCACCCGCGAGCAGCGCGATCGCAATGAGCCCGAGCAGGCCGCGATATACGCCCCAGTTCTCGCCGATCCCTCCTCCAAGGAGGGCGTCCCACAGAGCGGACCAGGAGATGATGGCCGCAATCGATCCGAGGAGAAGCTGGAAGCGAACGCCGGCCACAATGCCCGCGTAGAAGGCGAGGGCCGCCGTCACGCCGAAGATCCAGAACGTGTTCATCGAGGTCCCCGGCGAACCGCCCACGAGGTCGACGAACTGAAGTAGCACCAGCGGGACGAGGAGCAAACCGAAGACCGCGTAGACCGCTTGCCACACGCGAAGTCCACCGGTCTTGTCCTTGGTGAACACACCGAGTCCGTACAGCGTCGCTGCCGGAATGGCGACGTCGAGGAAGAGTGGGAACTTCGCCCAATGTCCCGGGCCGCTCCCCTTCCGGATGAGAATCATCACGAACGCAAGGCCAAACAGGATCCCACCGGCGGTGCGCAGCGCGTCACGTGTGTCATCGGGTTTGAAGAGATCGTTCATCGGTCTCCTTTACCTCCGAGAGTGGACGGGGACTTGCGGCCGGACCCTACTCAGTGGGGGTGTCCTTCAGATCCACGATCCGGTCGTACGCCGCTTGGACCACCGAGCGGTCGAGCTGGCCGCCCTTCACCTCCTTGACGAGCTGGCCCAGCGCCTGCCCCGAGGTCTTCGTGCTGGTCGCATAGAGGAGAAGGTCGTCCCCGGCCTCCAGCGCGCTGCGGGCGGCCACCACCGGTGGCAGCGTGTCCGATATCGCAGCTCCCTCGAGGTCGTCGGTGATCACGACCCCGTCGAAGCCGAGCTGCCCGCGCAGCAGGCCCTTGACGATCGTCGGGGAGAGGGCGGCGGGCTTGTTGGCGCCGAGCGTCTTGTAGGTCGCGGTCGACACCATCACCATGCCGACGGCGGCGTCGACCGCGGCCCGGAAGGGCTTCAGATCGCTCTGCAGCTGATCGCTCGTCGCGGCGATGGAGACCGCTTGGTCGTCCGTGTTGGCCGTGGCACGCCCGAGGCCCGGGAAGTGCTTGGCGGTGGCAACCGTCCCGCCGTCCTGCAGACCCTGCGCGAAGGCGACCCCGACTGTGGCCACCGTGTCCGGGTTCGAGCCGAACGTGCGGCTCTTGATCGAGTCCGCCGTGTTCGGCTGCGAGACGTCCAGCACCGGCGCGAGATCGACGTTGACGCCGAGGCCCTTCAGGAAGGCTGCGGTCCTCTGGCCCTGGTCCGTCGATTGGGCTTCGTCGCCGCTCTTGCCGAGATCCGCCGGAGAGACGTCCGGCGGCCCGTTCGAGATGCGCTTCACGTCGCCGCCCTCCTGATCGACCATCACCAGCAGCGGCGGATTGTCGCCGGTGCTCGCAGCGGCCTGGAGTTGCTGGATGTCTCCCTTCAGCTGCTGGGCGTCGGTCTCGAGTGCGATCACTCCGCCGACCTGTCCCTTGCGGACGCGCCTGATCAGATCCTGGTCGGGGCCCTTGCTGCCGAGCTTCGCGACGATCGTCTGGCCGACCAGCCGCTTCAGCGGAATCGGCTCCTCGCTGCCGCCGCCCCCGCCGGAGATCAGCACGATCAGCAGGACGATCACTACGAGGACGGCCCCGCCGACGATGAAGTCCTGCCGGCGGCGCACCCTCGCGGGCAGGTCGCGGCGGCGAGTGCGGCGCCCGGGCGGCGGTCGCCGGCCGCTGCGCTCGAACTCGCCGGTGTCCCCTCGGATGCGTCGTCGCTCGGCTGTGCTCAGCCGGCGCCGCTCCTCGGTGCTCAGGCCTTCGCTCTCCGGTGGCGGGCCGGTGTCAACCCTCTCCCGCTCTCCAGTGCCCGGCCGCACTCGCTCGCCAGTCCCGGGCTCACGCTCCGGGCGCGGCGGCCGCGCGGGTGCATCCGTCCACTCGAACTCCTCGTCGCCGTCGGGTGGAGGCTGCCGCCCTTCCATCCCTAGCCCTTTCCGCCCCCGCCTCTGACGGAGATCCCGAGGTCGCGGAGCTGGCGCTCGTCGACCGGGGCAGGCGCGCCGGTCAGGGGGTCGCCACCCGAAGCCGTCTTCGGGAAGGCGATCACGTCGCGGATCGATTCCGTGTCGTGCGCCAGGGCCACGATGCGGTCGACGCCATAGGCGATTCCCCCGTGTGGCGGCGCGCCATAGCGCAGCGCGTCGAGGAGGAACCCAAAGCGCTCCTCGGCCTGTTGCTCGTCGATTCCGATCACCTTGAACACCTGTCGCTGCACCTCGGGGTCGCTGATGCGGATCGAGCCCCCACCAATCTCCCATCCGTTCCAGACGACGTCGTAGGCCTTCGCCCTCGCGGCGCCTGGATCGGCCGGATCGAACTCGCCGTCAGGCGAGGTGAACGGGTGGTTGTGAGGGTCCCAGCGCTCCTCGTCGTGCGCCCAGCCGAGCAGCGGCCAGTCGACGACCCAGGTGAGTTCGTTCGCCTCCGGATCGATCAGCCCGAGCCTCTCGCCCAGGCGTCGGCGCAACTCGCCCAGCACCTCGGCGGAGAGGAGCGGCGCATCGGCCACGATCAGGACCACGTCGCCCTCCGAAGCCCCGAGCGCCTCGTTGGCCGCCTTGATCTCGTCAGCGGAGAGGAACTTGGCGACCGGCGAGCGCCAGCCATCGGCCACGACGACCGCCCAGACCAGGCCCTTGGCGCCGAGGTCGGTCGCCTCGGCGACCAGGCCGTCGAGGTCGGCCCTCGACATCTCATGCTTGCCGGCGTTCAATCCGCGGACGAGGGCGCCGCCCTCGATCGCCTGGCGGAAGGCGTTGAACTCCGAGCCGCGGAAGACCTCCGTGAGGTCCTGGAGCTCCAGGCCGAAACGTAGATCCGGTTTGTCGGTCCCGTAGCGGTCGATCGCCTCGTCGTATGGAATCCGCCGCATCGGCAGCTCCACGTCGACCCCGCAGACGGCCAGCACGTGCGCGAGGAGGCGCTCGTTCAGATCGATCACGTCGTCGGTGTCGACGAAGGACATCTCGATGTCCAGCTGCGTGAAATCGGGTTGCCTGTCCGCGCGCAGATCCTCATCCCTGAAGCAGCGCGCTATCTGAAAATACCGCTCGAAGCCGCCGATCATCAACAGTTGCTTGAAGAGCTGCGGGGATTGAGGCAGGGCGTAGAAGTTGCCGCGCTGGAGGCGGGCGGGGACCAGGAAGTCGCGAGCGCCCTCAGGTGTCGAGCGCGTCAGGATCGGCGTCTCGATCTCGAGGAAGCCCTCGCCGGAGAGGAACGCGCGCATCGCGGCGGCGACGCGATGGCGGAGCTCGATCGCCGTCCGCATCCGGTCTCGCCGCAGGTCGAGGTAGCGGTAGCGCAGGCGTGTCTCCTCGCTGACCTCGCCGGAGAAGGACTCGATCTCGAAGGGCGGCGTATCGGCATCGGAGAGGAGCTGGGCGTCGGTGACACGGACCTCGACCTCGCCGGTCGGAAGGTCCTCGTTCACGGTCTCGGGCGAGCGCTTGACGACCGATCCGGCGGCACTCAGGACGTCCTCGGAGCGCAACTCGTGGCCGAGCTTGAAGGCCTCCCCCAGCTCGTCCGGATTGAGGACGAGCTGGACCAGCCCGGTCCGGTCGCGAAGGTCGATGAAGACGAGGCCGCCGTGGTCGCGGCGCCGGTGGACCCAGCCCGCGACTCGCACCTCGGATTCGACCCGGTCGGGCAGCACCTGTCCGCACCAGGTGTCGCGGTAGGAGTTGGCCCGCAGCGCTGGGAATCCCTCGCTCATCGCGAGGAGAGTGTCTCAACCAGCGTCGCGGGGTCGATCTCCCGCTCCTCGCCGGAGCCCATGTCGCGCAGAGTCGCCTTGGCGTCGGCGGAGAGGATCAGGGCGTGGCGCGCGCCGACGCGATCGGCCTGCTTCATCTGGCCCTTGATTGCCCGCCCGGCGAGGTCGAGGTCCGCCGGGATATCGGCCCGACGGAGCTCCGTGACCACGTTCAGGGCGCGGTCGCGCTCGCCCTCCTCGGCGACGACGAAGACGCCGATGCGTGCCTTGACGCCATCGCCGCCATTCTTCTGGAGGGCAAGTGCCACGCGATCGACTCCGAGCGCCCAGCCGCACCCCGGGGTGGGTGGGCCACCCAGCTGCTCGATGAGGCCGTCGTAGCGGCCCCCGCCACCGATTCCCGACTGCGCTCCCAGTCGCTCGCACTCGAACTCGAACACTGTGCGGGTGTAGTAGTCCAGCCCGCGCACCAGGGTCGGATCGAGGTGGTACTCGACTTCGTTCCGGTCGAGCAGCCGGCGGACCGCGTCGAAATGCTCGGCGTCGGCCTGGTCGAGGCGCTCGAGCAGCGTCGGAGCTCCGTCCATCACCCGGCGGGTGCCCTCGTGGTCGGCGTCGAAGGCGCGCAGCGGGTTCACATCGATCCGCGCCACGACCTCCTCCGAGAGGTCCCTCTCGTGGGAGCGCAGGTAGTCGCGAAGCTCGTCCAGATAGGCGGCGCGAGTGGCTGGCGTGCCGAGACTCCCCAGTCTCAGTCGGACGTCCGGGACCCGTAGCTCGGCCAAGGTGTCGTGGGCGAGCAGGATCATCTCCGCGTCCACCAGCGGCGAGTCTGAGCCGATCCCCTCGGCGTTGATTTGGGTGAACTGTCGGTAGCGGCCCGCCTGCGGGCGCTCGTGCCGAAAGAACGGCCCGTCGGTCCACAGCTTCACCGGCTGCGCGAGCTGCTGCATCCCGTGCTCGAGATAGGCACGGCAGACCGACGCAGTCGCCTCCGGGCGCAGGGTCAGCGAGCGCCCGCCCTGGTCCTCGAAGGTGAACATCTGCTTCTGCACGATGTCGGTGGACTCCCCCACGCCGCGGGCGAACAGGTTCGTGTCCTCGAAGATCGGTGTGTCCATCCGGCCGTAACCGGCCGCCTCGAGCCGCCGTCGCGCGACCTCCGCGATCCGGCGGCGGACGGACTGTTGCTCCGGCAGGACGTCGAACGTCCCCCGCGGGGCCTTGAACTTCTCCGTCATGGGCCGAGCCTAGTCGGGTTCTAGGTCGCTAGCTCGGCGAGAAACGGGTTCGTCGCCCGCTCGGCCCCCAGCGTCGTGACGCCCATGTGCCCCGGGTAGACCGTCGTCTCCGGCGGATGCGACTCGACCAGCGTGCGGATCGACTCCATCAGGGTCGGCCCGTCGCCGCCCGGCAGGTCGATCCGGCCCACCGAGCCCTGGAAGAGGACGTCGCCGGAGAAGATCGCCGACTCGCTCTGGATCGAGTAGGTCACGTGGCCGGGACTGTGGCCGGGGGTGAAGATGACGTCGATCTCGAGATCCGCAAGCTCGAGCTTCTCGCCGCCGCTCACGGTGTGCTCGGCCTCGTAGCTCTCGAATGGTCCGAACCCGGGCCAGGGCACGAACGAGTTGATGTCGGCCAGCACCGGCACCTCTAGCTCCGGGCACCAGACCTCGGCGCCCGTCGCCTTCGCGATCGGCGCCACGGCACCGATGTGGTCGAAGTGGGTGTGGGTGAGGAGGATCCCGTCGATGGTGAGGCCCAGCTCGTCGGTCGCGCCGAGGATCCGCTCGGCCTCGTCGCCAGGATCGACGATCAGGGCCCGATCCGAGCCGTCCTTTCGGAACACGAAGCAGTTCTCGGCGATCTGGCCGACCGTGAACATGCGGACGTCCATGGCGGCCTCAGCCCTCCGGTTGCTGGGCGCCGCCCGTGCGGCGGGCCTCGCGCTCCTGGCGCTTCTTCTCCTCCTTGCGGAGGTAGCGCTGGTGGAAGAAGCGGTCCATCAGGAAGGACATCGGGATGTAGAAGCCGAGCATCAGGACCCCTACCGCCAGCGAGGTGAGCGGATTCTGACCGAGCAGCGCGAGCAGTCCGACGAACAGGACCGCAGCGACACCGCCCTTCTTGAATGCGCTCGACCAGCTCGCCGGCTGCGGCTCGCGAGCGCCGGCGTTGCCCTTCTTCTTGGTCCGGCTGCGCGCCCGGTTCTGCGCCTCGGCGCGACTACGCGCCCGGCCGCGAGCCGGGCGGGTGTCGATCCGGCCGCCCTGGGTGCC
>Ga0126307_10003340_pt1 | contig 10964 bp, 8 predicted proteins | sample Plot28_FD_89955 | JGI IMG/M metagenome (GOLD analysis project Ga0126307, IMG submission 89955) | Serpentine soil microbial communities from UC McLaughlin Reserve, CA, USA - Plot28 | ecosystem: Environmental > Terrestrial > Soil > Grasslands | place: USA: UC McLaughlin Reserve, Lake County...
ACCCGTGTCGAGCAGCGCACCGACTTCGACAAGCTGATCGTCGACGTCGAGACCAAGCGCTCCATGCAGCCGCGCGACGCCATGGCGTCGGCCGGCAAGACGCTGGTCGAGCTCTTCGGGCTGGCCCGTGAGCTCAACGTCGAGGCAGAGGGCATCGACATGGGTCCGTCGCCGACCGACGCCGCGCTCGCCGCCGACCTGGCCCTGCCGGTCGAGGACCTCGAGCTGACGGTGCGGTCGTACAACTGTCTCAAGCGTGAGGGCATCCACACCGTTGGCGAGCTCGTCTCCCGCAGCGAGGCCGACCTGCTCGACATCCGCAACTTCGGCGCGAAGTCGATCGACGAGGTCAAGGCCAAGCTGCACTCGATGGGCCTCGCCCTCAAGGACAGCCCGCCCGGGTTCGACCCGAGCACCGCCGTGGACAACTACGGCGCCGACGACGACACGGCCTACGTCGAGGACGAGCAGTACTGACAACGGTCGGCTGACCCGACCCCTCGGACCTCGCAGACTGGAGACGGAACACCATGCCCAGCCCAGCCAAGGGAGCCCGCCTCGGCGGCGGCCCGGCGCACGAGCGACTGATGCTCGCCAACCTGGCCACCGCGCTGTTCGAGCACGGCAAGATCACTACGACAGAGGCCAAGGCCAAGCGGCTGCGTCCCCTGGCCGAGCGCCTGATCACGTTCGCGAAGCGCGGGGACCTGCACGCACGCCGGCGGGTGATGACCGTCGTGCGGGACAAGAGCGTGGTGCACGAGCTATTCGCCGAGATCGGCCCGCGATACGGGAACCGTCACGGCGGCTACACCCGGATCACCAAGGTCGGGCCCCGCAAGGGTGACAACGCCCCGATGGCCGTCATCGAGCTGGTCGAGGCGCTGACGGCCAAGGCCGAGACGGTGAAGGAGGCGGAGGCGGCCACGAAGCGGACCGCCAAGAAGACCGCCAAGAAGACAGCGAAGAAGGCTTCTGCCACGGACGAGGCGGCGACGGCGGCAGCGGCCTCCGAGGCTGCCGAGGCCGCGGCCGAGGAGGCCGCCGACGACGCCGCCGAGGGTGACGTCGAAGGCGCCGAGCAGGCTGCTGCCGAGGCCCGTGAGGCCGCGGACGAGGCGGCTGCCGCTGCCGAGGGCTCCACGGACGAGAAGGTCGACGAGGCCGCCGGCGAGGCCGAGGCCTTCGCCGAGATCGCCGAGGACGCCGCCGAGGACGCCAAGAAGTCGGAGTAGTCCTGACGCCCGACGCGCACGCCGTGACCGAGCCCGCCGTCCCCGTCCCCGGGGCCGGCGGGCTCGTCCGTCTGCGCCTGGACCTCGGGTACGACGGGACCGACTTCTCCGGCTGGGCCCGCCAGCCGGGGCGGCGGAGCGTGCAGGAGGTCGTCGAGGACTCGCTGATGACCGTGCTGCGGGTCCCTGAGTCGCGGGTCACCTGCGCCGGTCGGACCGACGCCGGTGTCCACGCGCGCAGTCAGGTCGCCCACGTGGACGCGCCGGTGACGGCGGTCGAGAGGGCCGGCGGTCCCGGCGCGCTGGCCCGCCGCCTGTCGGGGGTCCTGCCTCGCGACGTACGCGTGACCGAGGTGACGCCCGCACCGGACGGGTTCGACGCCCGCTTCGCCGCTCTCTGGCGCCGCTACGCCTACCGGGTCGGCGACCACCCGGCCGGGGTGGACCCGCTGCGCCGGCACGACGTGGTCGACCACCGCCGCAAGCTGGACGTGGCGGCGATGGACGAGGCTGCTCGTGCGCTGCTCGGCGTGCACGACTTCAGCGCCTTCTGCCGGCCCCGCGAGGGCGCCACCACGGTGCGGACCCTGCTTCAGCACGGGTGGTCGCGCGTGGACGGGCTGGTCGTGGCCACGATCGTCGCGGACGCCTTCTGCCACAACATGGTGCGGGCGCTGGTCGGCGCGGCCCTGGCGGTCGGCGAGGGCCGGCGACCGGCGGCGTGGCCGGCCGAGGTGCTGGCCGGCAGGGTACGGCGGCCGGACGTCCAAGTCGCTCCTCCGCACGGGCTGACCCTCGAGGAGGTCCGCTACCCACCGGACGAGGAGCTGGCGGCACGAGCCCAGGCGGCACGCCGCCGACGGGAGGAGCCCACATGACCACCACGGCGAGCCGCGAGGAGGTGCTGGTCACCTTGGCGTCCATGGTGCTGGCACTGCCCGAGGGTGCACCACGATCGGTGTGCCTCACCGGCGTCGGCTGCAGCGGCAAGACGACGCTGGCCGCCGAGCTCGTCGAGGTCGTGCAGGGCGCCGGCCGCCCGGTCGTGCCGGTGTCCTACGACGACTTCCACTTCCCGCGCGAGCGGCGTCACCGCCAGGGTCGTGCGTCGGCCGCCGGCTACCTGGACGACTCGTTCGACCCAGGGGCCTTGCGCCGGCTGGTCCTCGACCCGGTGGCCGAGGGCGCCACGAGCGTCGTGCCGGCGGCGTACGACCTCGCCGCGGACGAGCCGGTCGACCCCGAGCCGGTGCCGTTGCCGGCGGACGGGGTGGTCCTCGTCGAAGGGTCCTTCCTCCTCGTCCCGGACCTCGCGCGCAGGTGGGACCTCTCGGTGATGGTGGTCGCGGACCCCGGGAGCGTGCTGGAGCGCGGGCTGGTGCGCGACGCGGACCTCGGCACGCCGGAGCAGGTCCGGGAGCTCTACCTGCGGCGCTACCTGGCGGCCGAGGCGCTGCACCAGGAGCGCGACGACCCGTGGTCGCGAGCCGACGTGGTCGTCGAGATGTCGGACCCGGCGTCGCCGGCGGTCCTCGGCTCTCCCTAAAGGGGTCGCCGCGGGCGTGGGGCGCGCGCACACTCGTGACCTGTGGGCCACGTCGACGTCAACGGGATCAGCTACTACCTGCCGGACGGCCGCTGCCTCCTGTCGGACGTGTCCTTCCGGGTGGGGGACGGGGCGAAGGTCGCCCTTGTCGGCGCCAACGGCGCCGGCAAGACGACCCTGCTGCGGCTGGTCGCCGGCGACATCGACCCGCACGAGGGGTCGATCGGCCGCTCGGGCGGCCTGGGGGTGATGCGCCAGTTCGTCGGCTCGGTGCGCGACGAGTCGTCGGTGCGGTCGCTGCTCGTGTCCGTGGCGCCGCCGGCGGTGCGCAGCGCCGCCGCGGCCCTGGAGGCAGCCGAGCTGGCGATGATGGAGCGCGACGACGAGAAGACGCAGATGCGGTACGCCCAGTCGCTGGCCGACTGGGCGGACGCCGGGGGCTACGACGCGGAGGTGCTCTGGGACACCTGCACGGTCTCGGCGCTCGGGGTGCCGTTCGAGAAGGCCCAGTGGCGCGAGGTGCGGACACTCTCCGGCGGCGAGCAGAAGCGCCTGGTGCTCGAGGCGCTGCTGCGCGGACCGGACGAGGTGCTCATGCTCGACGAGCCGGACAACTACCTGGACGTCCCCGGCAAGAGGTGGCTCGAGGACTCGCTGCGCGAGTCGCCCAAGACCGTGCTCTTCGTCTCCCACGACCGCGAGCTGCTGTCGCGGACCGCCACCCGGGTCGTCACCGTCGAGCTCGGCGCGGGTGGGAACACCGCGTGGACGCACGGCGGGGGCTTCGGGTCGTACCACGAAGCCCGCAAGGAGCGCTTCGCCCGGCTCGAGGAGCTGCGCAGGCGCTGGGACGAGGAGCACGCCAAGATCAAGGCGCTGGTCCTCATGTACAAGCAGAAGGCCGCCTACAACGACGGGATGGCCTCGCGCTACCAGGCGGCGGTGACGCGGCTCCGGATGTTCGAGGAGGCCGGGCCGCCGGAGGCGATCCCGCTGCAGCAGGACGTGTCGATGCGGCTCCGGGGTGCTCGGACCGGCAAGCGCGCGGTCGTCTGCGAGCAGCTCGAGCTCACCGGGCTGATGAAGCCCTTCGACCTCGAGGTCTGGTACGGCGACCGGGTGGCCGTGCTCGGCTCCAACGGGTCGGGCAAGTCGCACTTCCTGCGGCTGCTCGCGCGCGGGGGGTCCGACCCGGACGCAGAGCACCGCCCGGTCGAGGACCTCGTGATCGCGCCGGTCGCGCACACCGGCCGGGCCCGGCTCGGTGCCCGGGTGCGGCCCGGCTGGTTCGCGCAGACCCACGAGCACCCCGAGCTGGCCGGCCGCACGCTGCTCGACATCCTCTGGCGCGGTGACGAGCACCGGGACGGCATGGGCAGGGAGCCCGCGTCCCGGGCGCTGGACCGCTACGAGCTGGCGCACGCGGCCGAGCAGCGCTTCGACTCGCTGTCCGGCGGGCAGCAGGCCCGGCTGCAGATCCTCCTGCTCGAGCTGTCCGGAGCGACGATGCTGCTGCTCGACGAGCCGACTGACAACCTCGACATCGTCTCCGCCGAGGCGCTGGAGGACGGTCTGTCCGCCTTCGACGGCACGGTCGTCGCGGTGACCCACGACCGGTGGTTCGCGCGCGGCTTCGACCGGTTCCTCGTGTTCGGCGCGGACGGCGGCGTGTACGAGTCGGACCAGCCGGTCTGGGACGAGGGCCGGGTCGAGCGGGCGCGCTGACCGCGGGGCGCCGGGGGATTTGCGGCTTGCGGCCGGGGGTTCCCCATACGCGGTGTTACGGCTAGGTTGCGGCGAAACGGATCTCGTTCCCTCCTCGAGGAGACCCGCCATGCCGCGTCGCGCCCCGGTCGTCCGCCTGCTCCTGGCGCTCGTCGCCTCCCTGGTCGCGGTGGCAGGCGTGGCCGCGCCGGTGGGCGCGACGCCGAAGCCGTCGGGCGGTGACGGCGCGACAGCGCGGCACTCGCTGCGCGAGCCGGTCACCGACGAGAACTTCTACTTCGTGATGGCCGACCGGTTCGAGAACGGGGACCCGGAGAACGACGACGGTGGCTACGGCGACGACCCCATGGTGTCGGGCTTCGACCCGACCAAGAAAGGCTTCTACAACGGTGGTGACCTCAAGGGCCTGCTCGACCAGCTGGACTACATCGAGGGACTCGGCACCGACTCGATCTGGCTGACCCCGAGCTTCAAGAACAAGCCGGTGCAGCCCGAGGACGGCCCGTCGGCCGGCTACCACGGCTACTGGATCACCGACTTCACCCAGATCGACCCGCACCTGGGCACCAACCAGGACCTGGGCAACCTGGTGGACGCGGCGCACGCGCGAGGGATGAAGGTCTACTTCGACATCATCACCAACCACACTGCCGACGTCATCGGCTACGACACCGGGGCGCGCAAGCCGTACGTGTCCAAGGACCAGGACCCCTACACCGATGCGAGCGGAGAGGCATTCGACGACCGGGACTACGCCGGGACGGGTACCTTCCCCGGGCTGTCAGCCGCCACCTCGTTCCCCAACGGCTACACGCCGGTGCTCGAGGCCGGCGAGACCGACCTGAAGGTCCCCGCTTGGCTCAACGACGTGCGGCTCTACCACAACCGTGGCGACACGACGTTCGTCGGCGAGAACTCGCAGTACGGCGACTTCTTCGGGCTCGACGACCTCTTCACCGAGCACCCGACGGTCGTCAACGGGATGATCGACATCTACCAGACGTGGATCAAGGACTACGGCGTCGACGGGTTCCGGATCGACACGATGAAGCACGTCGACGACGAGTTCTGGCAGGCCTTCGGCCCCACCGTGCTGGACTACGCCAGGGACAACGGGAAGCCCGAGTTCTTCATGTTCGGCGAGGTGGCGTACGACGGCTTCGGTGCCCGGCAGAAGGCCGACACCTCGCTCTACACCACCCACAACGAGATGCAGTCCGTCCTCGACTTCCCGTTCGCCGACGTGGCTCGAGACTTCGCCTCGAAGGGCGGTGCGACGAGCAACCTGGCCCGGTTCTTCGACAACGACGACTGGTACACGGACGGGGACTCGAACGCCTACCAGCTGCCGACCTTCCTCGGCAACCATGACCGCGGGCGCATCGGCTTCTTCGTCGCCAACGACAACCCGGGCGCCGCCGACGCGGAGATGTTGCGGCGGGACCAGCTCGCGCACGAGCTGATGTACTTCTCGCGAGGCAACCCGGTGGTCTACTACGGAGACGAGCAGGGCTTCACCGGCACCGGCGGCGACCAGCTGGCCCGGCAGACCATGTTCGCCAGCCAGGTGCCCGAGTACCTGGACGACGACCTGATCGGCACGTCCGCGACGCACGCGCAGGACAACTTCGTCACGTCGCATCCTCTCTACCAGACGATCAGCGGGCTGGCGGCCCTGACCGAGGAGCACCCGGCGTTGCGCGACGGTGCGCAGCAGGACCGATGGTCGACCGACGGGCCCGGCATCTACGCGTTCTCGCGGCTGGACCGCGCGGACCAGCGTGAGTACGTCGTCGCGCTGAACAACAGCGAGTCGCAGAAGTCGGCTGCCGTCCCGACGTACATCGGCAAGCGCAACTTCACGAAGATCTACGGTGCCGGTGCCGCCGAGGTGAAGACCAAGGCGGACAAGACCCTCGAGGTCACGCTCCCGCCGCTGTCGACGGTGGTCTACGAGTCCAGCGGGCGGATCCCGCACTCCAAGGAGGCGCCGGCGATCTCGTTGGGCACGCCGACCCCGACCGACGAGGCGCGTGGCCGCATGCTCGTGCCCGCCGCGGTCGCGGGTGACTCCTTCTACGAGGTGAGCTTCGAGGCGAAGGTGGGCAACGGCGCCTGGGAGTCGATCGGGACGGACGACAGCGCTCCGTACCGCGTCTTCCACGACGTCGCGTCGGAGACGCCTGGCACGGCGTTGCAGTACCGCGCGGTCGTTCTCGACAACGGCGGGCACACCCGCGACAGCAACGTCGCAGCGGGCGCTGTCCCGGCGCCGAAGCTGACGATCGAGGTCCCGGCAGAGGGAACCAAGGTGCGCGGCACCGTGCAAGTGCGAGCGGTCGCCGACCCGGAGCGTGCGGACCACGTGGTCACCTTCGAGCGAAGCGTGGCCGGCGGCGCGTGGACCCAGATCGGGACCGACGACTCGTCGCCCGTCTACACGGTCTTCGACGACGTGGACGCGCTCGACCTCGCGGAGGGCACATCTATCAGCTACCGCGCGACCCTGCACTATGTCGGAGGGGGGACGGTGTCGGCGACACGCACCGTCGAGATGGCAGGTCCTCCGCCTGCCAGCGCGACAGTGCACTACTTCCGCCCCGCCGGCGACTACCTCGACTGGGGCCTGCACCTCTGGGGTGACGCGATCGCGGACGGCGTAGCCACGGACTGGGGGACGCCGCGACAGCGGGACGGGGTCGATGACTACGGCGCCTTCTACACGATCCCGCTGAAGGACGCGACCAAGGCGGTCAACTTCATCATGCACCGCCCCTCCGGGGACAGCGTGCCGTTGACGCGCGAGCCGGGCGGTGACCGGTCGTTCGTCCCGATCGAGCACCAGGAGATCTGGCTCGTGCAAGGTGACCCGACGGTCTACACGAGCCGGCCCAGCGCACCCTGACCCCGCAACCGGGTGACCAAGGACATGGTGCGCGGCCTGCACCGCCTCGGCGACGAGGTGGAGGCCGTCCGGCTGCCCTGATCCGGCGTTTTGACCCCCTCGCCGCGCGGACGGTAGTCTGCGAGGTCGTTGTGCCCACCCCTCCGGTGCGTGCACCTGCCAAGCAAGCCATCTCTGCGAGCAACGAAAAGGCCTTCCCGTGCGCACGTACAGCCCCAAGTCCGGCGACGTCCAGCGTCAGTGGCACGTCATCGACGCGACCGACGTCGTCCTCGGGCGCCTCGCCAGCCAGGTCGCCACGCTCCTCCGGGGCAAGCACAAGCCGATCTACGCCCCCCACGTCGACACCGGTGACTTCGTCATCGTCATCAACGCCGACAAGGTGGCGCTGACCGGCAACAAGCGCGAGGCCAAGATGGCCTACCGGCACTCGGGCTACCCGGGCGGCCTGCGCGCCACGCCGTACGCCGTGCTGCTGGAGAAGCACCCGGAGAAGGCCGTCGAGAAGGCCGTCAAGGGGATGCTGCCGCACAACAGCCTCGGCCGGAACATGCTCAGGAAGCTCAAGGTCTACGCCGGCCCGGAGCACCCGCACCGGGCGCAGTCGCCGCAGCCCTACGAGATCACCCAGGTCGCGCAGTAGGCGCTCCGCCTCACCCGCCGACAGACCAGAGAGAGAAGCCGAGAGACACCGTGGCCGAGACCACCACCGAAGCCGTCGAGACCGACGCCGAGACCCCCGACAGCTACACCTCCGAGTCGTCGGTTGAGTCATTCACCTCGGCGACACCGCGTGACATCGTCACCGCTCCTGGCGCGGCCACCGGCCGGCGCAAGCAGGCCATCGCGCGGGTCCGGCTCGTCCCGGGCTCCGGCCAGTGGACGGTCAACGGCCGTGCGCTGGACCAGTACTTCCCCAACAAGGTGCACCAGCAGCTGGTCAACGACCCGTTCGTGACCCTGGGCGCCGAGGACCGCTTCGACGTCATCGCGCGGATCCACGGTGGCGGCGTCTCGGGCCAGGCCGGCGCTCTGCGCCTCGCCATCTCGCGGGCGCTCAACGGCATCGACGAGGAGGGCAACCGTCCCTCGCTGAAGCGGGCCGGCTTCCTGACCCGCGACCCGCGGGCCAAGGAGCGCAAGAAGTACGGCCTGAAGAAGGCCCGCAAGGCGCCCCAGTACAGCAAGCGCTGATCGTCGGCGGCCTCGTGGGACGGGTCTTCGGGACCGACGGGGTGCGGGGCCTGGCCAACCGTGACCTCACGGCCGAGCTCGCCCTCGACCTGTCTGTCGCGGCCGCGCACGTGCTCGGGGACGTCGGTGCCTTCGAGGGGCACCGGCCGGTCGCCGTCGTCGGACGCGACCCCCGGGCGTCGGGCGAGTTCCTCACCGCGGCGGTCGTCGCCGGGCTGGCGAGCGCCGGCGTCGACGTCGTCGAGGCCGGCGTCATGCCGACCCCGGCCGTCGCGTTCCTCACCGCGGACCTCGGTGCCGACCTGGGCGCCGTCATCTCCGCCAGCCACAACCCGATGCCCGACAACGGGCTGAAGTTCCTGGCCCGCGGTGGGCACAAGCTCGCCGACGAGCTCGAGGACGCGATCGAGAAGCGCCTGCGCGAGGCGTGGGAGCGTCCGGTCGGCGCGGCCGTGGGCCGGGTGCGCCAGGACCCGTCGCTCGGCCAGCGGTACGCCGACCACCTGCTGTCGACGGTCCCACACCGGCTGGACGGGCTGCGCGTGGTGCTCGACACGGCCAACGGGGCGGCGTACCGCCTCGCGCCCGCCATCCTGCAGGCCGCCGGCGCGGAGGTCGTGACCATCGGCGACCGGCCGGACGGCCTCAACATCAACGACGGCTACGGCTCGACGCACCTCGACCGGTTGCAGGCAGCGGTGCTCGAGCACGAAGCGGACGCCGGCATCGCGCTCGACGGCGACGCAGACCGCTGCCTTGCGGTCGACGCGTCCGGGGCCGTCGTCGACGGCGACCAGATCCTGGCGGTGCTCGCGCTCGCCATGCGCGAGAAGGACCGGCTGCACGACTCGACCGCGGTCGCGACGGTGATGTCCAACCTCGGCTTCCGGCTGGCGATGCAGCGGGAGCGGGTGTCAGTCGTCGAGACCCCCGTGGGCGACCGCTACGTGCTCGAGGCGATGAAGGACGGCGGCTACACCCTCGGGGGTGAGCAGTCGGGCCACGTCATCATGCTCGACCACGCGACGACCGGCGACGGCACGCTGACCGCCCTGCACCTGCTGGCCCGGGTGGCGGAGACGGGGACGTCGCTGCGCGACCTGGCCGGCGTGATGACCCGACTGCCCCAGGTCCTCGTCAACGTCCGCGGCGTCGACCGCGGCGGGGTCGACGACTGCGAGCCGCTGCAGAAGGCCGTCGCCGAGGCGTCCGCCGAGCTGGGGGAGACCGGGCGCGTGCTGCTGCGGCCGTCCGGAACCGAGCCGGTGGTGCGGGTCATGGTGGAGGCGGCGGAGGCGTCGCAGGCTGAGGCGGTGGCCGCCCGGCTGGCCGAGGTCGTGCGCGCCGAGCTCGCATTGGGCTGAGGCGTAGGGACGGGCCGGTTGGCTTGGCCGCGAGCTGACTGCCCTTGTGGACGGCGTCAGCGGCACGTCCAAGGTGTATGCCAGAATCGAACATGTGTTCGACAAAAGGATGCGCGACGCGATGTCGGAGGTCGCTGCGCTCGCCACGTCGGGCCGGGACCTCGGGGCAGCTGTCGGGTCGGCGGGAGCCGTCGCCGCCGTCGAGGCGGCCGGGGCCCGGCTCGACCGGGTGGCCGCCCTCGCTCCCGGGCCGTTGCAGATCGGGCTGCTGGCCGCGATCGACCCCGACTCCTTGGACCACGCCGGCCGGGTCGAGCTGCTCCAGGCCTGGGAGCGGGCCTCCCGGTGGGTCACCGCCCGCCAGCTGGACGCCGTTGTCGCGGTCGCCGGGCCGACGGCGACGAACCGGGACGACTTCGCCCGCGAGGACGTGCGAGCCGCGCTGCGCGAGGCAGGCGGCTCCTGGCGACAGGACGTCGACCTGGCCCGCTCGTTGCACGGTCGACTCGCGATGGCTGGAGCGGCCTTGGCGGCCGGCTCGCTGTCGTACCCGCAGGCACGGGCGCTGGAGCAGGAGACCGAGCCCCTCGACGACGAAGCGGCCCGAGAGGTGTGCGACCGGGTGCTCGCCGACGGGCGGACCCGGACGCCGGCCGACTTCCGTCGCCGGGTCAGGGCGGCGGTCATCGCGGTCGACCCCGTCGGCGCGGCGATGCGCGCAGAGACAGCCTCCGAACGTCGTCAGGTCGCCCGGCGCGTGCTGCCCGACGGGCAGGGATCCCTTGAGCTGGTCGGTCCGGCCACCGCGATCGCGGGCATCTGGGCGGTCCTGGCCCGGCGGGCCGGCCTCACCCACCCCGACGACCCACGCACCCTCGACCAGCGGCGCTTCGACGCCTTGCTGGACATCTGCCAAAGTGCCAGCACCGAGCAAGATCTGGCCGACCTGACAGATCTGACCGACCTGACCGACCTGACCTACATGACCGACATGA
>Ga0126307_10003341_pt1 | contig 10961 bp, 12 predicted proteins | sample Plot28_FD_89955 | JGI IMG/M metagenome (GOLD analysis project Ga0126307, IMG submission 89955) | Serpentine soil microbial communities from UC McLaughlin Reserve, CA, USA - Plot28 | ecosystem: Environmental > Terrestrial > Soil > Grasslands | place: USA: UC McLaughlin Reserve, Lake County...
CGACGCCAACCCGCCCTGCTGGGTGGCCGACAACTGATTCAGCAAGTGGGCATCATCGACACCGATGACCGAATGATCCCCCGAGAGGAGGGCTCCCCGAGCGGTGGCGAAAGAGGTGATCGGGTCTCGTAGAGTCGCCGCGCACAAGAGGCGGGGCGAACATGCCCAGCGGGATGCTGCGCGTTGGCTCTTTCCCGTAACCCAGCGCACCGGGGTGGCAGTGCCCGCGTCACCAACCGGGGCCAGCGCCGTCTTTCCTACCCCCGGATCGCCGATGGTGACGATGCCACAGATCCCCGGTTTATCGACAAGCGGCCGGGACGGCCGTGTATTCGTTTTCCCGTCGCACAACAGGCCAATTACGGGCCATGGCCAGCGTCATTTGTTCCTCCGGCTCACTGCACGTCGGGCAACCGGGAGGTTGGCACCACCGACCCTGTGCGCATTGGCCTTGGCGACCGTGACCAATCGCTCGTCGTGGGTGGGCCAGCCCATGTCTGCGCGAAGCGTTCGACCCGAGGTGTCCGTACTCAACACCATCGTGGATTTCATGATCGTTCCCTTCTGTGCGACGGTCGTCTCGTCACCGGCGACACCCACACAACCCGGTCGCGGATAGTGCACATCGCAAGTCGTCCACTAGAGATCCTTATCCCGGATCTGACACCAGTTCTCACGGCGCCGTTGGCACGACTCCACCGTCCATGCCGTGATGATTGCCGTGCAAAGCAAAATCAGCGCGGTCATGACCAGACCTCCTCGCCATCTCATGCTCGGTTATGTGATTGCGGCACAACTATGGTCGGAGACGGTCGAGGACCAAGACAGCCTGCCAATACCACCATTGCGTTGGTGTGCACACGGTGGTGTCTGCACAAGTCTCGGGGAGGTCACCGTGGCGTCGCGCACAAGCCGTCAAGCACGGCACGATTGGCATTGCCGCGCTGGCGATTCAGAAGAGCGGAAACGCGAGCACAAAGGCGGCGTGCACGCACGACGGCTGTTGTTATTCATAATGGCGCGCACTACGCTGTCGCTGCCGAGGCGGATTGTGCTTCGGGAAGATTGTTGTCTGTGCGAATCAGCCGCTGTTATGACTGCTTTGCCGTCGCGAATGACGATGTGCTGGCCGGTGAGCGCCTGCAGTTGAGTGGCGAGATCGCGGGCGCGGCGGTCCTTAATGATCCGGGATTCGTGGTATCGGCCCCTGAGCTCGCAGAACCTAGCGTCGGGGTCTGACAGCAGGTGGTAACGACGGTGAGCAGCGAGGTGCTGGCGGGCGACTCGCTTTTTTGGATGACTGGCCGCCGAGCAGAAATCGTTGTGGCGCAGGGGCAACCATCGTGGCCGCCGTCCGCCGATGTGGTCACCTGGTGAGTACCTGGTGATCGACTGGGCGTAGGCCGCCATCACTCGATTCCGCTTGGCGGCCGACTTCGGTCCGGCCCCGTCACTCCCGCGCCGCCGATCGCCAGCTTAACTTCCGCCTCCACGTCATCCCCTTTCCCAAGTTCGGCAAAAGACCCCAAGTAGAATTTCCTCCTGAGGAAACGATTCGAGGCAAGAGCCACAAATAAGCGATGCGGCCGCAGTAGCGGCAGATCCGGAGGACACCCGGGGACGGCTCTCATGTCCTGCGCGGACAGCTGAAACTGCGCATACCGGCTCTTCGGACAAGTCACTTTCCGGACCCGCCAGCAGCCACCCGACAACGCCAATGAAACCGCGGCCCTTGAACAGAGAGGCGCCATGCCAGCGTCGTCATCACCGACGGCGAGTCGTTCCGCATGCGCGATGCCCAACACAAGCGAGGTGACCGCACTGAACTGAGCTCAACCGGGCAAGGGACCGGGAACATTTCCTGGCCACCAGCGGGGACTTCAACACGGCCAGGGACAACTCGGGCGGGCAACCAGCGCCCTGGTAAAGACTCGCTTGCCGACTCCATAAATAGGCGCGGTGCATGTACGGCGCCTTTGGCGTAAAGCATCGCTTGCTTGGAATCGTCAGCGGACAATGCAAGTCGTTGCCACGCTTGGACGCGTGCGCGGCCAAGCGCCGGCGTCGCGATCAGGGCTGGAGATGATCAGCGCCGCATGTCGGTTTAGGTCGCCGGCAACATCCGTAGGTGACCTGATACAAACACCACCATGTGCGCACCACCAGCAATGGTGGTGTTGGCAGGCTGGCTGTGACCACCACCGTCTCCGACCATAGGTGAGTCAGGAATCCCTGTCTGTGACAACGGAACCGGCGCGAGCAAAAGATGGAAGAGGTCTCCGAATGAGCGTTTCCCGGTCAATGAACAGTGCTGCCGACAAGCAATCCCCACCAGACGCCCGTGCGGAGATACCCTCTCCGACGTCACGATACGCCAACCCTCCACTAGCGCTGACTTAGGCGCTGCCATGCCGGTAGGCGAGTTGCCCTCATTGACCCGAATCAGGTCGAAACCAATGCGCAAGCCGGCGCAGTTGATGTTGTCGTGACGACGACGTGACCGACCACCCCGAGACTGCTCCCGATCGACACAGTAACAGGAAGGAACCATGACAGCCGTGCCTGATCCAACCGCAAATGCGACACTGGCCAACCTCGAAGGGACCATCGAGCAGCCATCCGCAAACGGGAACCAGGCGGAGGCCGCGGTCATCCAGGCCCACCGCCGTCCGGGATCCCGCCCTCAAAACGGACCGACGACGTTAGAACGGAGCTGAATTATGAACTTAAACAAAGAGATCCGCACCAGGATGGAGTCGATCGGTACATATCTACCGTCGACTGTCGTCACAACACGCGAATTGGTCGCATCGATCAGCAGCCGCGTCGCACCACCGGTTGAAGAACTAACCGGCGTGAAGGAACGGCGGGTCTGCAACCGTACGGAAGCCGCCTTTGAGGACTCCTACATCCTTGCCCGAAACGCAATCAATGACTGTTTGTCACGGTCGCGGTACACGCCCGACGACTTGGACGTCGTCATCTCGACGTCGATCACCCGAACGAGGAACCGCTCGTTGTTCACCCTTGAGCCGTCCTTCGCCTCGATGCTGGCTCGTGGGATAGGCGCCAAGAAAGCCATTGCCTTCGACATCGGGAACGCCTGTGCGGGCATGGTCACTGGGGTAATGGTGCTCGACCGTTTGATCCGTCACGGGGTCGTACGCAGCGGCATCGTGGTCAGCGGTGAGCACATCACACCCATAGCCGAGACTGCGGTCAAAGAGATATCCGAAGCCTATGACCCACAGTTCGCGTCTCTCTCTGTCGGCGATGCCGGCGCCGCAGTGGTGATCGACAGGGCAACCGATGACCGCGACTTCATCGACCACGTAGACCTGATGACCTCCGCCGGGTATGCCGAATTCTGCCTTGCCATGCCGAGCGATCGACACCAGGGCATCTCCATGTATACCGACAATCGGTCGATGCACAGCGAGGGCAGATATCTGCAGGGCATCCACTGGTATCTCGACTATCTGCGTTCGCGGGGCACCAGCATCTCCGAGCAGGACTTCGACTTCATCATCCACCACCAGTTCAGCAGCAGAGCCATTCAATACATCAACGCATTACTTGAACGTGAGTCAGGAGTCCCCGTACCGGAGAGCCTGACAGCCCTCGAGCATTACGGAAACACCGCCTCTACTTCGCACTTCGTCACCCTCCGCCACCATTTGGCAAAGGGATCGATCGCACCCGGCTCGAAGATCCTGATTGTGCCGTCCGCATCGGGAATGGTCTACGGACACATGTCCGTCCGCATCACAACACTGAAGGGTTGACAATGGCTACATCGATAATTTCCAACGCCACAACTACCGCTTCGCACAATAGCAGCATCAAACGGTCGGCGCTTGTAGTACAGGAATGTATTGCAAGGGCTGGCGTGGAGGCGATCGACCTGTTGGTAAACACCGGAATATACCGTGACGACAACGTTGTTGAGCCGGCGGCGGCCGCTTTGATTCAAAAGCACGCGGGTATCGGGCTCGAATATAGCCGGTATGCGTCTCCGATGCTGTCGTTCGACCTCATGAACGGGCCATGCGGCTTCCTGGATGCGGTAGAGATCGCGGCTGCCATATTCGGTACTACCGAAGGTCGAAGCTGCGTCGTCGTATCCGGTGATGGACATCCCTCGCGTTCGCCGCGCCCGGATCCGAGCTTTCCGTACCTGGGTAGCTCCGCTGCAACACTCCTGATGAACAGCGCGGACGGATCCGGCTTCGGATCGGTCTACCGAGTTGGATCGCCTCCGCAAAATCCACTCGGCTATGTCGATATCGCCACAATGGGGCTGATTGGCCGAACATTCGTCACCGTGGACGAGCCGGACGGAATCACCCGGGAGCAGGGGCAGCAGGTCGCGATCGATGTCACCAGGCTTTGCCTCGAATCGGAAGGCATCGATCCCGCGGACTGCGTACTGGTGGCAAGCGAACCGCGAACAGGATTCGCCAAGACCGTAGCTGCCGCCGTCCAGATCGATCAGGTCGTTACACCGTCCACGACCGGAAACCCGCACACTGCAGCCTTGCCGTTCGCCTATCAGGCTCTGCTGGAGGCGGAGCCGGCTCGCACCGAGGGACACGCTCTCTTCCTTGCAGCTGACGGCTACTTCAGCGCGGCGTGCGCGGACTACCGACTTTCATCAACAGACGTTCTGCCCGGCTTGGCCGGGTAGCGCAATCCCAGGAGGAAAAAGACATGTCCATTCATCGAGGACCTCGAACCGTGATGAAGTTGGCGCTCGCAGTAATCGAGTCTGCGCGCTTACTGTTCTGGACGGGTATCTACGGCGCACGATACATGGCGAGCACGTCCCGTAGACGCGGCATGGATCAGCGCGCCTCTGCCCGCTTGCTGCGAAACTACCTACTGCGCATGGGGCCGCTGTACGTCAAGGCCGGCCAAATCCTCGGCACGCAGACGGGGGTGATGGCTCAGGATGCGACCGACGAATTCCGATCGTTCTTCTCGGGACTTACTCCAATGCGCAGCCGGGATTTGCGCGAGACACTTCGCAACAACTTGCACCTCCCTGTCGATCAATTGTTCAAGGAATTCGATTGGGAACCAGTCGCTGTCGGATCCGTAGCTCAAGTTCACCGGGGCGTGCTGAATTCGGGCGAACCAGTAGCACTCAAGATCGTCAAGCGAGGGGTGCCCGAGCGGCTTCGCGCGAGTGCCTCGGTACTGAGCGCGTTGCTGGCGACTGCTCATCGCCTGTTCCCCGCGATCCGGAAACTTGACGGTCCCGCGCACTTCGCCGAACTGCGGCCATTCCTCACCGGCCAGTGCGACATGCGAGCTGAGGCAGCGCGTCAGAACGCCGTGGCGGAGAACTTCCGGACGCACCCCTTCGTGCGGGTCCCGCGAGTGGTCGAGGAACTGTCGAACGATCGAGTGCTCGTAATGGAGTTCATCGACGGCATCCCGGGGGAGAACGTCGACGCGATCGCCGAAACGAAGCGGCCCGATCTTGCCCGTCGGCTGCAGGACGTTTTCTACACGATGGCCTATTTTCACGGCCTGTTCCATGTCGACCCGCACCCGGGCAACGTCATGTTCCGAGAGAACGGCGAAATCGTCATTTTGGATTTCGGTCTGGTCGGCCAGCTCACTGAAGAGGACAAGTGGAATCTCGCCTCTTTCTATTTCGCATGTGTGCGGGGCGAATGGGATTACGCCGTTACACGGTGCACTCGGGCGTTCATCGGTAACCGCGGCCGGATCGACGAACACTGGGAGGAATACTCGCGAGGCCTCGCCGAAATTTTGCAGCACCACTTCCAGGAACAGAGTGATCGATGGTCAACAATGTCGTTCTTCAACGACGCGTCTAAATTGCTCAACCTCTACGATGCCCGGCCGACGACTCGGTTCACCTTGCTTTCCCTGGCATTCCTCACCGGCGAGGGGTTCGTGACCGTCCTAGATCCCAAGATCGAAATCTGGGCCAATGCGCGCCGTTTCAACGACAAGTATTCGCCGTACATGAGTGAGGAACTGCGGGCTGAGTTCGAAGAGGAAATCAGCAGGACGAGCCCGCAGTCAATGGCGCTCAAGGACGACGCCGATCGGGCGCTTATTGCGCCAACCCACCTGGATCGATACGTGCTGCCGAGCCAGTTTCCAATAATCGTCGATCAAGCTCACGGTTCACGGATCCAAGATATCGATGGCAACGAATACATCGATTTGTCCTGCGGTTACGGCCCGCACATCCTGGGCTACGCACCCGACGTGGCGGTGCAGGCCATCCGGCAGGCCTCGGAGATTGGCGCGGTAAACGCGATGGGCAACCGAGCCGAACTCGAACTCGCCGAGGTAATCGCGGACGCTTTCCACCCACTGAACCGTGTGATTCTGTGCAACTCCGGTACGGAAGCGTGTCAGGTTGCACTACGGATCGCGAGGGCACACACCAAGCGGGAGCGCGTCGCGAAATTCGAAGGCCACTACCACGGCTTCTCGGATCAGGGCACAGTGAGTTCCTGGTTTGTCTTCAGCGGAGAAAAATACCAACCACGGGCAGTCAACTCTGCGGGGGCACAGCGCGCGGTCACCGAAGGCACCGTAGTGCTGCAGTATGGCCACCCTTCAGCGTTCGAGACCATCGCCAGGCATGCCGATGAACTTGCCGCCGTGATCGTAGAACCCATGCCTGGGGCAACGCTCGAATACGACCGTGCGTTCCTCCAGCAGCTCAGGGAGGTGTGCACCAAATTCGGCATCACGCTGATTTTCGACGAGGTCGTCACGGGATTCCGCGTGCACTTCGGTGGTGCCCAACACCTCGCTGGCGTGCGTCCCGACCTCACGTGTCTCGGCAAGATCATCGGCGGCGGACTGCCCTGCGGTGCGGTAGTCGGCTTGCCCGGCGTCATGGAGTACGGGCGAACGAGCGGGGACCCGTTCCGGGACGTGGAAGAACGCGCCTTCGTCGGCGGCACGATGAGCGGTAACTCGCTCACCACCGCTGCAGGCCGGGCCGTCTTGACACACCTAAGGGACCACCCCGCCATCTACGCAGAACTGGACGAGAAGACGAGGTGGTTGGTGGCGACGATGACAGCCTCCACCAACGAGCTCGGCATCGCGGCCAAGATCAAGGGATCGCATTCGATGTTCAACATCTCGTTCGACTACGCGTCGCCGAAGTTGGTCCGGGACAAGGTCGCTGGAACGAATATCAAAGCAACCATCGCCCTCGGGTACTACATGCGCCGCCACGGCATCTACTTCCCGGAGCTGCACGGCCTGTTCTTGAGCGATGCCCACTCCCAGGACGACCTGGAACACATTGCCGAATCATTTGCCAAGTGCATCGGCGAAATGGACGAACACGGTCTGTTTCTCGCCTAGATCGCGTGTCAGCCGAAGGAGACATCCGCGGCCTCGCCCGGAAGCCTCTGGGCGACGAGTAGGAGGTATTTCATGCCCGCTATTGGAGTTATGCGATTTTCGTCGAGGCAACGTTGGACATGTGTTGACGACTCCTGGACGCGACGATGAGCGTGCACAACGTGGCTGGGCCGGCCGGCGTCCGATGGATCGCGCAGCCACCGCACGAGAATCTGAGGCGCGGCCGGCCGTTGTTGCCACCTGACGATCCTTTCTACCAAGCACCTTCTGGTTATCACCACGCCGAGCCCGGTACGGTGCTGCGTTCCCGCGACGTCGAGCTGGCGTTGCTCGGGCTGATACCGCAACGACTGCCAGCCACCCAGTTGCTTTACTGCACAACAGATATGGACGGGCAGCCCGAGGCGACGGTGACCACCGTGCTCCTGCCGCCCGGACGGAATATGCAGAAACCATGCCCTCTGTTGTCCTATCAGTGCGCCATCGACGCTGTGGCCGCGCGCTGCTTCCCCTCCTATGCCCTGCGTCGTGGCGCGCTGGCGATCGGTGCGCTGGCGCAGTTGGAGTTGGTGCTGATCGCGGCTGCCCTGGCGCAGGGCTGGGCAGTGTCGGTGCCGGATCATGAAGGCCTCAGCGGGCGTTGGGGCGCGCCATGTGAGCCGGGGTACAGGATTCTCGACGGCATCCGAGCCTCGCTGGATTGCCGGCGGCTCGGTTTGTCTGCATCGGACCCAGTTGGGCTGTGGGGATACTCCGGTGGGGGTTTGGCGACGGCGTGGGCAGCTGAAATGAGCGCCGAGTACGCACCAGAGCTGAACGTGGTCGGCGCCGTCCTCGGTTCACCCGTTGGCGATCCCGGAAACGCCTTCGTGCGGTTGAACGGTTCCTGGGCGTCCGGGCTTCCCACCTTGATGGTGTCCTCCCTGGTGGAAATCTACCCGGAACTGGGCCGGGTGCTGCACCAGCATCTCACCGACAAGGGACGCGCCGTCCTAACCGCGGTCCGTCGGATGACGACGGCTTCAGGGGTACTTCAGTTGGCCAAGACGGATATGGCCGACTTCGTCGGCCGTCCACTCGATCAGATCCTCGACTTGCCTGAGGTCCAATACGTATTCAACGACATCCGGCTGGGCAGGTCGATCCCAGCGCCGCCGGTGTTGATGGTCCAGGCGGTTCACGATCCGATCATCGCCGTCGGAGACATCGACGCGCTCGCAGAGATCTACACGGCCGGCGGAGCTGCCGTCACATATCACCGGGACATGTTGAGCGCGCACGCGCTACTGCATCCGATGTCGGCACCGATGACGTTGCGCTGGCTCACCGACCGGTTCGCGGGCCGTCCGTTGACCGGTCACGTCGTGAAAACCACTTGGCCGACGCTGTTGAACCCGACGACGTATCGGGACATGGCACGGCTGACCGTCATCGCCGCAAAAGTCGTCGCTGGACGCAGCATTGGTCGGTCGCGATTAGTCTCACTCACGCGCGGGGCCCGACTGCGTACGGTGATGAGAGGCAGTCGCACGAAACCTCGAGTTGACTCCCGGGCCTGCCCGTCGATCTCGCAAAAGGCGCTTTCGCTGTGCACAGACGAGCCGCCAAATATCGTAGAAGATACGACAAGGTAAGCAGGAGAGGTTTCCCCGTTCGGGCGGTCGATGGCATGTGACCCGTCTTCGAGGACTCTTTCACGACTGCCTAACCACCGGCTTCGACGAGGTGCTGGCAGTCGCGGGCTGAGACCGGTGAAGCGCGGATCAGATCGGCGGCCTTCTCGCCGATCAGCACGCTCGGTCCGTGCGTGTGCCCGCGAATGATCGACGGCATCATCGACGCGTCGGCGATCCGCAACCCGTCGACGCCGCGAACCCGCAGCTGCGGATCCACCACGCTGGCGTCGTCGCTGCCCATCCGGCAAGTGCCGACCGGGTGATACACGGTGTGCGAGCAGCTGTTGATCGCTTCTTCTACCGTCGCGTTGTCGAGCTTTGTCGCAACGCGCGTGATGGGCTCCAAGCAGGATCGACCAAATCAAGACGGCGTGGCCCTCATCCGGGTCAGGGAGCGGCTGTCGGACGAACCCGCACGGTATCTCGGCGCCGAAATAGGTGTCTCGTTGCGTCGAAGCCGAGCGGCGCGCACAGGTGGTCGGTCAGGTTCTTTCCGACCTCCGGCGCATGCTGGACCACGTCGATGCCGTGTGCGGCGAGCTGTTGGCGATCCCCGATGCCGGAGAGCATAAGCAGCTGAGGAGTGTCGATGGCGCCGCCGCGGACCAAGACGAGCTCGCGAAATACTCTGTTGCCCTGGGTAACTGGCTCGACCCCGAGGACGCCGTAGGCCGTGCACAGCGCATCCCACACATGACTCACCCGCGACGACACAATCTGGACCGCGATCGCCCCCGACGCCATCTTCTCCGCGACGCCCTGCACCGCTAGAACGAGTCAGCTGCGAAGGGTTAGTTCGCGCGCGAGGTGATCTGCGAGAGCATCGATTGTCGGGTGATCCAATAGGATAATCGGGGACAATCGACGCCCGACAATCTTTTCCAACGTGCCCGAAAGCTCGATGGATGACCGCGAGTCCAGGCCGTAGGCCTCGAACGGCTTAGCCGAGTCGACCTCTGATTCGGCGCACTTGACCCTACGGGCCAACTCGGCGACCAACCAGGCTCGTAATGTCTCACGCGTCAGCGGTCCGTCGATGGTCGAAATTCTCTTGTTTCCAAACATTGTTCACCATTCCTGTCTGCTTGTTCTGTAGTTACACGGTTGAAGAAGTACGGTTTCGTCGCAGCCGGTTGTTGATCGTGCGGCGAGTCGGCATCTTCAGATCCCACACAATCCCTACCTTGCCGAGGGCGGTTAGCACCCAGCCACTGAGATCGGGTTCCCACCAGCGTATTCCGTGGCGATAGGCACCCGGAAACGCATGATGATTGTTCTGTAGGCCTTCACCGAAGGTAAAGAACGCCACCGGCCAGTTGTTGGCACTGTTGTCGTGGGTGGCGAACGGGCGCGAGCCGATCATGTGGCTGATCGACCCAACACACCACGCCGCCTGATTGGCCACGAACACCCTCGCCAATCCCCCGATGATGAAGCCCGACAACGCAGCCGCGACGGTGCCGCCGATAACGAAGCCCAGAACTGCGGGAAGAAGCAAGCTCGCCAACGCCCAGATCGGATACGTCCGGCTGTAGTTGTACAGATGGCGGTCACGCATCACATCGGGGGCGAACGCGCTCACGCGCGACTCCTTGTCGCTGAACATCCACGGAATGTGGGCATACCACAGGCCTCTCAACTTCTCGATGAAGCCCGCGCCGTGGAGATTCGGCGAATGCGGATCGCCCGCTTCGTCGGAGAAACGGTGGTGGCGGCGGTGGGTGCTCACCCAGAACAAGAGCGGGCCCTCCAAGGCCATCGACCCGGTGACCATCAGCACACCCTCGAAGAATCGAGACGTCTTGAAGGACTTGTGCGCGACGTAGCGATGGAATCCAATGCCGATTCCGAATGTCTGAATGGCGTAGAACACCGCGAAGAGCGTGTAGTCGAGCGCAGTGGCCCTGCCGCTGC
>Ga0126307_10003343_pt1 | contig 10959 bp, 9 predicted proteins | sample Plot28_FD_89955 | JGI IMG/M metagenome (GOLD analysis project Ga0126307, IMG submission 89955) | Serpentine soil microbial communities from UC McLaughlin Reserve, CA, USA - Plot28 | ecosystem: Environmental > Terrestrial > Soil > Grasslands | place: USA: UC McLaughlin Reserve, Lake County...
CGTCCCCGTCGAGGACGTAGCGCAGAGGTGAGATCTCGGCTGACAGGTCCGGGCCAAACTCGGAGGGAAAGTCCGTTCCCATGCCGGCGACGCCGGTCAGCTCATTCAGGAGCGCGGCGGACTCTTCGTGCCAGGGATGCTCGACCACCTCCATCTCCGGAGTCTGCTCTTCGCGCATCCTTGGTGCCTCGATGTTGTTTGTGAGGACGTGGGCATCATCCATGGTGACCAGGACGCTTGCCACGCCGACGGGGTCGCCGTGATCCACCCTGTTGTCCGCGCCGCCCGTGTACCAAGCGAAGTTCGCCGGACTGCTCAGGAGGAGCGCACCTACGCCGTGCCCGTCCATCAGCTCCCGCAAGCTGCGATCTCTCGACTCCCTGCTCATCTACGTCCCTCCCACCGATAGATCTCTGACTGAAGACCGGAACCTGGTCTATTCCCCGATCCCAGTCGCAAGCTCCGCCCCTGCCGCCGGAACGAACTCGTAGAACGCGGGCTCCTCGAACCCACGCCCGGCGAACTCCCGCTCGCAAGCGTTAGTAAACGCAACAGTCTCACCTTCGGGCACTAAGGCGATCGCGCACCCACCGAAACCCGCGCCTGTTAGACGCGCGCCCCTGGCGCCGTGCTGTTTGGCCGCTTCTACGAAGGTGTCCAGCTCGGGGGTCGAGACCTCGTAGTCGTCGCGCAGAGAGGAGTGCGAGGCGTACATCAGGCGCCCGAACTCTTCGAAGTCCCTGTCTCTTAGCGCCCCGACCGCCTCTAGGACGCGGGCGTTTTCGGAGACGACGTGCCTGGCGCGTTTCAGCTCTGCTCCGGAGAGGAGATACAAGTCCCCTTCCGGGGCGTCGCGCAGTTCCTCGACACCAAGCATGCTGGCCGCACGCTCGCACGTCGCCCTCCTGTCGTTGTAGCCGGTGTCGGCGAGACCTCGCTCGATGCGGGTGTCGCAGACGACCAGGGCCAGGCCCGCCGCTTCGAGGTCGAGCGGCACGCTCTCTGCTTCCAACGAACGGCAGTCCACGAGCAGGGCCGTACCGGCCTCGCAGAGCAGAGAGGCATACTGGTCCATTATGCCGGTGCCAACCCCCACGTAGTCGTTCTCGGCCCGCTGGCAGATGATGGCGAGGTCGGTGCGCCCGACCCCAAGACCGAAGAGCGCATTCAGGGCGAGTGCCGTGGCTGCCTCGATGGCCGCAGACGAGGAGAGTCCAGAGCCGAGCGGCACGTCCCCGGCGAAGGCGGCCCCGAACCCTCCGATCTCATGCCCAGCCTCCCCCATCGCCCAGGCCACGCCGCGAGGATAATCGGCCCAGGAAGAGTCCTTTTCATCTATCTGGCGCGTCTGGTCGAAATCGGCGGAGTAGAGCCCGCCTTCGCCGGCCCCTACCGCAACGGCGATGCGGCAGTCGATGGCGCAGGGTAGGACGAAGCCACCGTTGTAGTCCGTGTGCTCCCCTATCAGGTTCACGCGTCCTGGAGCGCTGGCCACGAGCGCGGGTTCCTCGCCGAACTGCTCTCTGTATGCCCGCGCCGCCCTCTGTTCTGTATCTCGCAAGGCAGGCTCCTACTCGTAACCATTGGGATGGTCTCTCATCCAGGCCCAGGCGTCGGAGATCATGGTCTCCAGCCCCGGCTTCTCGGGTTTCCAACCGAGGTCGGCCTGGATCTTCTCGCTCGAGGCCACGAGCGCGGGTGGGTCCCCCGCCCGCCGCGGCGCCTCGACGGCGTCTATGCTCTTGCCTGTGACGCGGCGGGCGGCTTCGACGACCTCCCTGACGGAAAAGCCAGCGCCGTTGCCAAGGTTGTAGACGCTGTGCTCTCCTGGCCCGGCAGCCTCGAGCGCCAAAAGATGGGCGCGGCCGAGATCTTCGACGTGGATGTAATCGCGAACGGCGGTGCCGTCGCGCGTCGGGTAGTCGGTACCGAAGACCCTCACGGAGGAGCCTTCAGCTGCGGCCTTGAGGACGAGGGGGATCAGGTGCGTCTCAGGATGGTGGTCCTCCCCGAACCGTCTGCTCGCCCCCGCCACGTTGAAGTAGCGGAGGCTCGTCGCTGCCAGCCTACGAGCCCCGCATACGGCGCTGATGAGCCAGTCCACGGCGAGCTTGGAGCTTCCGTAAGGGTTGGTAGGCAGGGTTGGAGCTGTCTCCTGTATCGGCACCTCCTCGGGCTCCCCGTAGACGGCGGCCGTCGACGAAAAGACGAGCCACCCTGTACCCGCTTCGCGCATCGCCTCCAGGAGGTTGAGCGTCCCGCAGACGTTGTTGCGGTAGTAGCGCTCGGGTTGCTCCACAGACTCTCCGACGAGGGAGAGCGCGGCGAAGTGGAGCACGCCGTCGAAGCCCTCGGAGAGCGTCTCGCGGGCGAATCCGGCATCCATGAGGTTTCCTTGGACCAGACGTGCTCCTTCCGAGAGGGCCTCTCTGTGTCCTTTGGAGAGGTCGTCGAGCACGACCGTCTCGTGGCCCGCTTCGACGAGCTGGGAGGCGACGACGCTACCTATATAGCCGGCCCCGCCGGTTACAAGGACCTTCACGGGCCTTCTATCTTCCCGCGCAGGGTCTCGGCGGTCCTCTCCGGCAGAACGTCCATGATGTAAGCGCCGGCCCCGGTCTCGCTGCCGGCGAGGTACTTCAGCTTGTCAGCTGTACGGTTCGGCGGGTAGAACTCGATGTGGAAGTGGGCGATGCCATCGTAGGCCCCGCCGTCCGTCGGGGCCTGGTGCATGACCATCATGTAAGGGAGCGAGAAGCCGAAAAGGGAATCGTAGCCAACGAGCAGCCGCTTGAGCACGGAAGCAAGATCCAGGCGCTCCGCGCCTTCGAGGTCCGCTATGGAGGGTGTGCAGCGCCTGGAGTAGACATGCGCCTCGAAGGGGAAGTGGGCGTAGAAAGGGATGAAGGCCGTGAAGTGCTCGCCCTTGGTCAATAGCCTGCGGGCGTCCTCGTGTTCCTGGGAGAGGAGGTCGCAGTGCAGGCAACGGCCTTCGTTTTGAGCCCTGTACGCTCGGGCTGTCTCCAGCTCCTTCGCAGGACGCGGCGGGATGAATGGGTAGCCGTAGATCTGCCCGTGCGGGTGGTGCAGAGTCACCCCTATGGCCTCGCCCTTGTTCTCGAAGATGAAGACGTACTCGACCACTTCGTTGGCGCCAAGCTCCTCGTAGCGGTCGGCCCAGACCTCGATGAGGTTCCTGATGCGGCGCTCGCTCAAGGTCGCGAGCGTCGCGTCGTGGTCGTCCGAGTAGAGGACGACCTCGCAGATTCCGCGCCCTGGGGCCGTTGGCGTAAGGAGGCTGCCCCTCTCATCGGGGACAGGGGCGTCAGGGGCGAAAGAGGGGAACTTGTTCTCGAAGACGACTATGTCGTAGTGCTCCCTCGGCACTTCCGTCGGGAAGCCCCCAGGTTCTGTCGGGCACAGGGGACAGTACTCCGTCGGCGGCAAGAAGGTGCGGTCCTGACGATGGGTGGCGTAGGCCACCCACTCGCGCAGCGTCGGGTCCCAGCGGAGCTGGTTCAATCCTCTTCCTCTTGTTCCTCGAAGGTGTAGTAGATGATGTAGCGGCCATCTTCCTTCTGCTCGATCTCTTTCTCCAACCCGACTCCTCCATCCTCACGGTCCACCGGATACGATACCATCACCCTGCTGCTAGCGGCCATCACCAGGTTGCTCGAGACGGCGCCTGTCACGCGGTTCGGATCAACCGCTCCTGGGCCAGACGCGCATCGCACCACTCTCACGACTCGCCCACGAGTAATAGGGGATAGCCGTTATCTCTCTGGCTTCGGTCCGCACGTTCCCCCCACCCTGGTGCACGGTGCGGTAGAGACGATCTTCCCACCCGGCGTCAGGCGCGACGGACCGTGCCTCAGCCTGTAAGACGACCACGCCCCCGAGCAGATCCGGCTCAAAGCGGGCGGTGGGTTTGGTACTCTCCAGGGCCAGGTCTCTCAGGTCCACGTCGTGATTGTCTGGCTGTTCTACGCAATAGAGCAGGGGACCGCGCATGAGCGCGACGCGCCCGGCGTTCTCGGCGACGTATGGATGGCATTCGACACATCGGACCGGCATGGGGAGGGCCAAGTTTATCGTGTCGCCAGGACGCCACGCGCGGCGTATCTTCGCGTACGAGCCTGGAGTGATCCCAGCGTCTACCGATTCGCCGTTCACCTCGAACGCCGCGCCCTCCTCACACCAGGCGGGGATGCGGAGCATCACTGTGAATTCCCCTTCGGCATCGACGTCGATCTCGACCCCTCCATCCCACGGGTAGCGGGTGCGCTGACGGAACCTGATGGTCCGTTCTCCGTCCAGCTCGACGGTCGCGGCGCCCTCCGCGTAGAGGTGCACCCAGACGGCGTCTTCCGAAGCACCATAGAAGTACCCTGGCAACGAGGCCAGGAGGCGGGCTACGTTGGGTGGGCAGCAGGCGCAGCCGAACCAGGGCTGGCGACGGTGGGAGCCGTCGTCGGCGAGGGGATTCTGGTAGAAGTAGTGCTGTCCGTCAAGCGAGACGCCAGGCAGGACGGCGTTATAGAGGGTGTGTTCGATCAGGTCTGCGTACTTTGCTTCGGCCTCGAGCCCGAGCATGCGCCAGTTCCACATCACGCTGCCGATGGCGGCACAGGTCTCCGTGTACGCCCGCTCGTTTGGCAGCTCGAAGTCCTTCCCAAACGCCTCGCCTTCGTAGCGCGAACCGAGACCGCCGCTCACGTACATGCGACGTGCGGTCGTGTTCGCCCACAAACGCTCCAGGACTTCTACTAGCGCTGGCTCGCCTGTCTCCGCATACACGTCCGCGGCGCCGGAGTAGAAGTACATGGCACGGACGGCGTGCCCCACGACCTCGCTCTGGTCCCTGAGAGGCTCGTGGTCCTGGCTGTAGGATGGATCGTGTTGCCCGTAAGGGCTACCGAGCATGCCATGTCCGCGCGCGTCGACAAAGTACCTGGCCCCTTCCAGATAGCGCTTCTCACCAGTGACCCGGAACAATTCGACGAGGGCCATCTCGACCTCTTCGTGGCCGTCGACGGCCTGGCGCTTTCCCTCCTCAGGGCCGAAGGTGTCGCAGATGTGGTCGGCGAAGCGCGTGGCTACGTCGAGGAGGCGCCGCGATCCGGTAGCCCTGAAGTGGGCCACAGCTGCCTGGAAGAGGTGCCCGGCGCAGTACATCTCGTGCAGGTCGAAGTTGGTCCAGCGTTCGGCTGCCCTCTCGAACGTGAAGTACGTGTTCAGGTATCCGTCCGGCCTCTGGGCGTCCTCGACCTCGGTGATGGCGGCGTCCACCATCCGCTGCAGGCCGGGGTCCGTATGTTCCGCGAGCGCCCACGATGCGGCCTCAAGCCACTTGTAGACGTCCGAGTCGTTGAAGTAGATCCCCTGATACTCACCACCCGTCTTCCCCGACGCGCGGCGGAAGTTGTCCAGGCGACCCGTTTCTTCGAGGTGTCTGCACTGGGAAGGCAGAGTAACTTCGCGATTGATACGTCGCCTCGGCTCCCAGAAACCGTCGGCGAGGTTGACGGCGTCGAGTGGCAGGGGGCGCAGAAGGACGTGTGGGCTGCGGACGGTGTCCACCGCCACGGCCTGACCTTGCGTCGAGCCGAGCAGATCCTCCTTCATTCCGCCACTCCGGCGCGCAGGACCGTGATCGAACACGCAGGGAAGCCGTACTCAAAGGAACGGCCTTCGGTCTTTACGGAACGCCCACTCACGCCGACCGCCTGACGGTCGAAGGAGTTGGTCGCATCGGGGTCCTTGCCGGTCACCTCGTAGGCCGTAGCGTCGCCTTCAAACGTGGCGTCGACAAGCTGAACCGTGGTCACTATCTCGCGATCCGGGTCGCGGTTGACCACGACGAGGGTAAGGTCGCGGCCTTCCGCATCGCACGTCGCTGAGACGTCGAGCACTTCGAAAGGTCCGAGGTCCGCGACGCGGTGCGGCCAGGACGACGCTTCCGTGGTCAGATCGTGAGTCTCACAGTCTACATGGGCGTCGAGCACGACCTCGCGCATGTGTTCCGCGCAGAGCTTGAGGGGATGGTAGATCGTCTGGAGGAACAGGCCTTCATCGTTGGTGAAGATCGGGGCTATCACGTTCACCATCTGGGCGAGGTTGGCGATCTTGACCGTCTCGCAGTTGCGGGCGAAGATGTTGAGATAGGTGGCGACGGCGAGAGCGTCGGAGAGGTTGTAGCATTCCTCCAGCCCCGAGGTCTGCTCGCGCTCGCGGAACCACACGTTCCACTCGTCGTAAGCAACGTAGATGGGATGGTCGATGCTCTGCTCGTAGCGGGCCCGCTCTATCATAGCGCGCGTAGTACGCAGCGCGCGGTCCGCCTGGTGTGGGGCGAGGATGTTCGACCAGTAGTCGTCGCTGCCCGTGTAAATGTGGACGCTGTGGTAATCGACGAAGGGCGCGAGGCCCTCGATCACGACCCTGTCCCAATCGGTGAGCCCGCTCAAGCCGCAGCCAACGAGCTCTATGTTCGGGTCCGTCCACCTCATCACTTTGGCGAACTCACGGGCCTTCCTCACGTACTCCTCGGCAGAGAGCGCCCCGATCTGCCACTCTCCGTACATCTCGTTACCGAGCCCCCAGTACTTTACATTATAGGGTTCTTCATGGCCGTTCTCGCGCCGCAGGTTGGCCCAGTAAGTATCCCCTGTGCCGTTGCAATACTCGACCCAGGCCTGTGCCTCTTCCATGGTGCCCGTTCCCATGTTGACGCAAATGTAGGGCTCCGTGCCGAGAAGGCGGCAATACTCGATGAACTCGTCGGTACCGAATCGGTTGGATTCCTCTGAGAACCAGGCCAGCTCCGTCTTCCTCGGTCGCTCCTCGCGCGGCCCCACACCATCCGTCCAGTGGTAGCCGCTGACAAAGTTCCCGCCGGGCCAGCGCAGGACGGGCATCCGCAAATCTTTCGCGGCCTTGAGGACGTCTCGCCTGTAGCCTCGGTCATCGCTCAGAGGAGAGCCTTCAGCGAAGACACCGCCGTAGATACAGCGACCCAGGTGCTCGATGAATCCCCCGAAGACCCTGCGGTCCAGTCCGCCGATCCTGCGGTCGAGGTCGAGTTTGATCTTCGCCACTCCTTACTCCTCTCTGGAAGTCGCTTTGCTCTCAATGCTTACCTGGGCGCCGCATGAGCCGCGGCGTACGAGACGGACCGGCAGTAGTACACGCTTCGTCTTGGTCGTGCGGCCAGCTATGACCTCGAGCAGGAGTCGCACGGCGGTCTTCCCCGTCTCGTAGTAAGGCACGTGCACCGTGGTGAGGGGCGGGATCGCGTGCGCGGCCATGGGGATGTCGTCGCACCCGACCACCGCGCAGTCCTCGGGCACCGCGAGTCCTCGCTCGTGCAGTGCGCTCAACACGCCGAGCGCCATAGTGTCGTTGTGGGCGTAGACGGCAGTGATATCAGGTGCTCTGTCGAGCAACCGTAACGTTGCTGTGTACGGCCCCTCCGCCTCCCAGTGCCCGCTCTCGACGAGAGTTGGATCGTAACGCGCCCCGGCCTCTTCGAGGGCGCGCTCGTAGCCCTTGAGCCTCATCGCCGTAACCTGGCGGTCCCTCGATCCAATCACCGTCGCGATGCGCCTGTGCCCGAAGCCGAGCAGATGCCGCGTCGCGAGCAGGGCGGTCTCGACGTGGTCGGATCCAACGAGGGAAATGCCTCCGCCAGGGATGCGGTGGATGCTGACCGCCGGGACAGGACCGCGCAGCAGCTCCCCGATCCTGATGTTCCGCTCCATCTGGGGAGCCGCAGTCAGGATGCCGTCCACGCGACGCTCGAGTAGCATGTTGAGATAACGTTCGGCATCGGCACCATCGCTGTCGATGCTGCCGATCAAAACCCCATATCCCTGACGACGCGCCTCACGCTCGGCGCCGACCACGAAACGCGCGAGCTCGGCGTCGCTCAGGTCGCTGGCCACGATGCCTATGGTGCAGGTGCTCCTTGTAACGAGGCTCCTGGCCAGGGCGTTGGGGACGTATCCCAAAGCCTTCGCGGCGTCGAGGATGCGCTCCCTCGTCTGCGCGGAGACCGACCCCTTACCGTTCAGGACCTTGCCGGCGGTCTGAAAGCTGACCCCGGCCTTCGAGGCGACGTCCCGCAGCGATGCGTGTGTCAGAGTCGGCTCCTCTCCGGGCCGGAACGGTCGATACAGGGCCTTCTCGCCCGGTGTTTCGGCTAGCCCTTCAGTCCCGTGCCAGCGATGCCCTGTACGATCTGGCGCTGGAAGAACAGGAAGACTATTAACAGCGGTAGCCCGCCGAGCACGGCGGAGGCCATGATTTGAGCGTTGTGGATACCGTAAGCACTCTGCACCGTTGCCAAACCCACAGGTATCGTCATCATGTTCGTCCCCGTCAGGGCGATAAATGGCCAGAGCCAATAGTTCCACGAGATCACGAAGGTGAAGATCGCCACCGCAGCCATCGCGGGCCTGGAGAGAGGCAGAAAGATCTGCCAGTAGATCCGGAAGCGACTCGCCCCGTCGACCAGGGCGGCGTCCTCCAGTTCGTGAGGAAGGCCATCGAAGAACTGCTTGAAGATGAAGACGGCGATGGGAGAGGCAATCTGCGGCAGGATGATGCCCTGGTAGGTGTTTATGAACCCGAACGTGTTCATCTCCGTAAAGAGGGGCACGATGAGTATCTGCGGGGGGATCATTATCCCGGCCAGCACCACCCAAAACAACACTCCTCGTCCTCGGAAAGGCACCCGTGAGAAGGCGTAGGCTGCAAGGCTGGCGAGTAGCACGACGACGACGGTGATGATCACGGACGTTAGCGCGCTGTTGAAATACCACCGCAGGATGTTCCCCGCGTCTAGCACCTGTCTGAACGCGTCCAGGGTGAAGTTGGATGAGACCCAACTGATCGGGATAGCGATGGTCTCGCTCTCGGGCTTGAGCGCTGTGTCCACCGCCCAGGCAAGCGGCACGAGCCAGATAATCGCCAGCACGAGCAGCACCCCGAAAGCGAGGCCACTCGCGATAGCGCTCCGCCAACGGGAGCCGGTCGGCGCATTTCGGGTGCGTGGGGGCGCAGCTCCGGCTTCCATCAGGCGTTCCCCTCTCGACGTCTGGCCACCGCGAACCAAATTACAGACACTGCCAGGATGATCACGAAGAACACGTAGGACATGGCCGAGCCGTAACCTACCCGATAAGAGGTAAAGCCCTGGTCGTAGACGTACCCTACGATAGGCCTCGTGACGGGATAATTGAGGCCTCCCTGCGTGTACATGACGTAGATCTGGTCGAACACCTTCAGCGACGCGAGTATTTGCAGTACGACGACCAGTACCGTGGTGCGCGACAGCATGGGGATGGTCACCCAGCGCGTCTGCGCCAAGGCACCCGCGCCGTCTACCGCTGAGGCGTCGTATAAATCTCGCGGTATCTCCTGCAAGCCCGCGAGGTACAGCACGAAATTGAACCCCACGGTCCACCACACGGTCACGATGACGACGGTAATCATGGCGACGTTCTCATCGGTTAGCCAACCAACTTCTCCCAAACCCAGCGAGGTGAGGTAGCTGTTGATCAAGCCGTACCCTGGTTGGAAGAGCCAAATCCAGATCAAGGCCACCACGGATACCGGTAGGACGAAAGGCGCGAAAAAGGAGAAGCGGAAGAACCACTGCGCGAACGTTACCCGGTTGACCAGCATCGCAAGTACGAGCGCGATCAGCACAAGCGGAGGGGTACTGAGCAGGGTGAACAAGACCGTGTGCCACATGGAGCTCCAGAAGACGGGATCACCGAAGAGTTCCCTGTAGTTCTCGAGCCCCAAAAACTCCGAAGCGCCACCACTCACGAGGCTCCAGTTGAATAAGCTCATCCGGAACCCCAGGATGATGGGCCATATCAAGAACAGGGCGTACGCTATCAGGAACGGCAGCAAAAAGATGAGGCCCGTCAAGTCGGACCGCCGGCGGGCGGCCGGTTTGGTGCTAGATACCCGTGTGGTCGGGCGCGCGACCTCCTGTGGTGCCTCCATCTCTAACTCCTTTGCGGAAAGTCTCTCGCTCCTAAAACGGTCTCGGCGCCTCGATCAGCGTCCGTAAGCCACTCCGAAACTGATTTACTCCCTGCCCTGGCGTTATCTCCCCGGCCATCACCGCCTGGAACGTCGCGGAAGCTTGTATCTCCATCTGAGAGCCGGAACCGCTGAACCAGGCTACGGGGTCGAGTACGACATCGTCGGCTACCCCAGAGTAGTTTGACTGGGGCTTCAGCTTCTTGTACGCGGCGCTCGTAGCCACGGGCTGGTAAGCTGGGATATGCCCGCCTTCGGCCCACGTCAGGCTACTTTTCAACATGGAGTTGACGAACTCGAGGGCCGCTTCCTTCCGTGCGGTGTCGACGCCCCGAGGGATAACGAAGGAGTGGCGATCGGCCTGGACCTGGTTGCCGCCGAACACGTCGGGGAAAGGAACCATGTCGAAGGGCATCTTCGCCGCCTCGAAAGTTGTCACCTCCCACTCCCCATTCCAGTAGAATCCGGCTTTGCCGCTCTGGAATAGGGCCACCGAATCAGGGTAACCGGAGTCCTTGGAGGCCACCTCGGTGTCGAGCGTGAGCTCGGCCATAAAATCCAGCACCCGACGTACCTTGGAGTCGTCCAGCACCACTTCTTTCGCCTCGGGCGAGAGAACTTTTCCTCCCATCTGGCTGTAGAGGGTGTAGAACAGACGCCACGGACCCGCCGGGTCGTTCGGATAGAACGATAGGCCGAAGGCCCCCGTCGCCTTCTTCGCCGCCTCGAACGCCCGAATGACATCATCGGGCCCTTCGAGCGTCTTGAGCTTGTCATCCGGTCCGAGCAACCCGGCTTTCTTGCAGATGTCGGTGTTGTAGTACATCACGAACGGGTGCGTATCCAAGGGTACGGCATACACTTTCCCATCGTACTTGGCGCTCTCCCATATCCTGGGCAGGA
>Ga0126307_10003344_pt1 | contig 10957 bp, 12 predicted proteins | sample Plot28_FD_89955 | JGI IMG/M metagenome (GOLD analysis project Ga0126307, IMG submission 89955) | Serpentine soil microbial communities from UC McLaughlin Reserve, CA, USA - Plot28 | ecosystem: Environmental > Terrestrial > Soil > Grasslands | place: USA: UC McLaughlin Reserve, Lake County...
ACCAGCGCGAGGAACTCGCGCCACACGCGCCCGTAGTCCGTGTAGCCGGACACGTCGGCCACGCCGGCGTCGCGGGAGATGGCCTGCGAGACGGCCTGGAACGAGCGCTCGCGCTCGAAGACGTCCGTGACCTCCGAGATGCGCTCGACGAACACGAACGAGCGCATCTTGCGGAACGCGTCGTGCAGCGCATGCAGCACGCTGAGGAAGAACACCGACGCGCTGGTGACGCTCGTGGACACGTCGCAGAGCACGTAGAGCTCGGGCCGGCGCGGGCGGCGCGGGCGGTAGCGCAGGTCGACGGGCACGCCGCCGGTCTGCAGCGACGCGCGCATCGTCCGGCGCACGTCGACGTGCGCGTGCCGGCGCCGGCCGCGGCTCTCGCGGCCCTGCGTGGCCAGCCGCCGCTTGAGCTGGACGACGACGCGGTGTACCGCCGCGAGGTCCTGGAGCGGACCGGTCGGCAGCGCCCGGTCGAGCTCCGTGAGCGGCCGCGACGGCGGCAGCGCCTGCATGCGCTCGATCTGCCCGCGCTCGAGCTCGCGCCGCAGGTGGGCCTCGAAGCGGCGCACCTGCTCGCGGGTGAGCGGCGGCAGCTCCGTCTCCGCCACCGGCCCACCGGGCTCCGAGCGCAGCCCGAGCGCGCGGCGGATCCGCTGCACGTCGACGCCGAGCACGCCCGAGCCCTCGCCGCGCCGGCCGAGCGCGGCGATCGCCAGCCGCGCGAGGTCGCGCATCGCGTTCTCGTCGCCGTCGCGGATCGCCTCGAGCAGCTGCTCGCGCAGGTTGTCGAGCTCCAGCCGCTCGCCGCCGGTGATGCCGTCGTCCTCGCGCACCCCCTGGCGCAGCGCCTGCGCCTCGGCCGCCCGGAAGAAGAAGCGCTCGAACACGAGGTCGAAGACGCGGCGGTCGTCGGGCGACTTGGCGAGCGTCGCGGCCAGCGCCTCGCGGAACGCCACCGGGTCCGTCCACTCGACCGCGCCGAGCGCCGCGAACGCGTCGTTGAGCTCGGACGTGCCGATGGCGACCTCGTCGGCGCGCAGCGCCTCGGCGAAGCGGACGACCTCGGCAGGGAAGCTCACGCCGCGGCGGCGCCGAGGCGCACGCCGACGCGCTCGGCCACCGTGTCGAGGTCCGTGCGGTGCTTGACGATGATCGACAGCGTCGAACGGAAGACCTCGGGCGAGATGTCGTCGGCGCCGAGCAGCAGGAGCGCGCGCGCCCAGTCGATCGACTCCGCGATCGAGGGCGGCTTCTTGAGGTCGAGCTCACGCACCATGGCCACGACCTCGACGAGCCGCCGCGCCACCGTGTCGGGCAGCTCGGGCGCGTGGAGGCGCACGATCTCGAGCTCGTGCTCGGTGCCGGGGTAGTCCAGCCACAGGTACAGGCAGCGCCGCTTGAGCGCCTCGGTGAGCTCGCGCGTGTTGTTGGAGGTGAGCACGACGACGGGGTGCGTGCGCGCGGCCACCGGCCCCAGCTCGGGGATCGTGATCTGGAAGTCGCTCAGCAGCTCGAGCAGCATGGCCTCGAACTCCTGGTCGGTCTTGTCGATCTCGTCGACCAGCAGCACGACCGGGTCCTCGGAGGCGATGGCTTGCAGCAGCGGCCGCGAGAGCAGGAACTCCTCGCCGAAGATGTCGTCCTGGACGGCGTCCCAGCCCGTGCCGCTGGCCTCGGTCTGGATGCGCAGGAGCTGCTTGCGGTAGTTCCACTCGTACAGCGCCTTGGCCTCGTCGAGGCCCTCGTAGCACTGCAGGCGCACCAGCCGGCGGTCGAGGTGGGCGGCGAGCGCCTTCGCCAGCTCGGTCTTGCCGACCCCCGCGGGCCCCTCGACCAGCACCGGCTTGCCGAGGCTGGCCGCGAGGAAGCTCACCAGCGCCGTCGACGGGCCGGGCAGGTAGCCGACGGAGCGCAGACCGGCGGCGAGGTCCTCGACGGAGGCGGGGAGCACGTGGTCAGTCTAGGGTCCGTCCGGTGTGGGACCCGGAGCCGCTGCCGTTCATCGCCCTGATGCTGCTCGGCTTCCTGGTGGGCATCGGCGGGCACGTCTATGACTCCAAGACGGCCGTCGCGACCGGCATCGCGATGATCTTCATCGCGACGCTGCTGCTGCCGCTCGGGTTCTACCTGAGCGACCGCTGAACGAGGTCGCACCAGCGGTCGGTGAGCTCGAGCAGCGCGAAGTCGCGCACGCGGCGCTGGTAGAGGAAGACGCGCGCCCCCAGCGGCGCGAGCAGCGCGTCCGCGAGGTACTCCGAGTCGTCGGCGTGCCCCGCCTCGCGCAGCAGGAAGGTGAGGTGGGTGCGGTACATCTCGTACGGCCCGCCGTTGAAGCGGGCGCCGCCGGCCTCGGCGGCGAGGATGAGCGCGGCGTGACGCTCGAGGAACGCCATGTACGCGCGCCCGAAGGCGTGGATGCGCTCGAGCGGCGGCGCGCCCGGGCCCAGCGGCGCGGGACCTCGCAGGATGGCCTCCTGGAGGCGGCTCTCGGTCTCCGACAGGACCGCGCGCGCCAGCCCCGCGCGGTCGCCGAAGCGGCGGAACAGCGTGCCCTTGCCGACGCCGGCCTCCTTGGCGATCGCGTCCATGGACACGCAGTCGGGCCCGTGGCGCTCGAACAGCCGGGCGGCCGCGCACAGGACGCGCTCGCGGTTGCGGGCCGCGTCCGCCCGCTCGTTGGGCTCCTGCCCGATAACCGGTAGCTCCTGTGTCACCACGGGACCATTCTAGCCGATCGGACCGCGGTCCGCTTCCTGTGCTACAGTTCTGGCCGGGTAAGCGGACTTCGGTCCGAATCACTGTGGGAAAGGGAAGTTTGCATGAGCGCCACCGCCACCACCGCCATTCCCGTCGGCACCTACAAGGACGACGGGGTCCACTCGTCGGCGACCTTCGCCGTCAAGCACATGGTCGTCTCGACCTTCCGCGGCCGCTTCGAGGACTTCAACGCGACCCTGAGCGTCGGTGACGACGGCGAGCCGCGTCTCGTGGGCATCGTCAACGCCGACTCGATCGTCGTGAAGGACCCGAACCTGGCCGGCCACCTCAAGTCGCCGGACTTCTTCGACACGGAGCAGTACCCCGAGATCCGCTTCGAGTCCGTCGCCTTCGCCACCGACGGCGACCGGCTGACGGTCGAGGGCGACCTCACGATCAAGGGCCGCACGGAGCGCGTCACCGGCACGGGCACGATCACCGGCCCGGCGGAGGACCCGTACGGCAACCAGAAGCTCGGCCTCGCGCTCGAGACGATCGTCGACCGCACGAAGTTCGGCCTCGAGTGGAACGCGGAGATGCCCAAGGGCGGCCGCGTCCTGGCCGACGACGTCAAGCTGATCGTCGAGCTCGAGCTCGTCAAGCAGGCGTAAGCCATGAAGGTCCTCGGCATCTCGGGCTCGCTCCGCGAGGGCTCGTACAACACAACGCTCCTGCGGGCGGCGGCCGAGCTGCTGCCGCCCGGGGTCGAGCTCGAGCTGTACGAGGGCCTCAAGGCGATCCCGCCGTACGACGCCGACGACGACGTCGAGCCCGCGCCCGCCGCGGTCCAGCGCCTGCGCGAGGCGATCGCGCGGGCCGACGCCGTCCTGGTCGTCACCCCGGAGTACAACGCGTCGATCCCCGGCGTCCTGAAGAACGCGCTCGACTGGGCGTCGCGCCCGCACGCGAGCAACGTCCTCCGTGGCAAGCCGGCCGCGGTCGCCGGGACGAGCACCGGCATGTTCGGCGCCGTCTGGGCGCAGGCCGAGACGCGCAAGGTGCTGACGACGATCGGCGCGCGCGTGCTCGACGAGGAGCTCCCGGTGCCGGAGGCCGACGAGCGCTTCGACGCGGACGGGCGCCTCGCCGACGAGGACCTCCGCGAGCGCTACGCCGACCTGCTCGCCCAGCTCGCCGAGGCGGTGCGCGACCGCCGCGCCGCGCTGGCGGCCGCGCAGGCGAGCCGCTTCTCGCGGCCCGAGCGCGCGGCCGCCTAAGGTGAACGGACTCCGAGATGTGCCGACGGGTTCGGCTCATCTGGGCTCCATTTTGTGGGCACCGTAGACGAGTTCGGCTGGGCATCGCCCGGCCGTGATTCGTCCGGTGTGCGCGCGCTGGTGGTTGTAGTCGCTGAGGTAGTGCGCGAGTTGGCCGCGCAGGCCGGTGAAGCGGACTTGCAGAAAGCGCGCGAACGCCGGTCGCCAGCATTCTTCGAGGATCGTGCGGTGCAGGCGTTCGACGTGGCCGTTGGTCTGCGGTCGCCCGGCGCGGATGCGGGTGTGGCGGACCTCGAGCTGGCTGAGGGTGTCGGTGAAGGCGCGGCTGCGGAACTCGTTGCCGTTGTCAGAGAGCACGCGCTCAAGCCGCCAGCCGGCGGCCTTGAGCTCGGCGGCGACGCGCCGCGCGAGTCGGCTGGTGTGCTCGGCGCCGGGTCCGTCGTTAGGCGCCGCGACCAGGTCGGCCCAGGCGTAGCTGGAGTAGGTATCGATCGCGGTGATCTGCCAGACCGTGCCCGCGGTGCCGTGCAGTCGGCCAACGTAAAAGCAGTCGATGCCGACCAGCTCGCCGGGGTGTGTCGTGTCGATGTGCGGCTCGGGCTCTGGCTCGCGCGGCGGCTCATAAGGCGCCCGGTAGCCGGCGACGAGCGCCAGTCGCTTGGCGCGGGTGTTCAGACCGTGGCGGCAGAGCACTTTCCAAACGCCGTTCGGGCTCACGCTCAGTCCGCCCCACTGCGGCCGTGCCAGCTGCGCCGAGATTCGCCTCGGACCCAGACCGGGGTGACCGAGCGCGAACGCCACGATCCGCTGCTCGACGACCGGCGAGAGCTGGTTGGGCATCACCGGCCGGCGCCGCTCGCGCGGCCTGAGCATCTCCAGTCCCTGGCGGTCGACCTCGCGCTTCCAGCGGTAATAGCTCGAGCGATGAACGCCCATCAACCGGCACGCCTCAGACACCCCACGCTCCCCCGCGAGCGCGAACAACTGCAGGCGATAGCCGAACAGCACGTCATCCTGCGTCACGCGGCTGCTCCCTTCGCTTGGCGGTGAAAGGAGCCTGAGCCGCAAACCGGACGGCCCCGACACTCTCGGGGCCGTCCACTTCTTCAGGCGATATCCCCCAACAACTGTCGGGAGAACACGGAGTCAGTTCAGCCTAAGGCTCCGCGATCGGGTTGCGCGGCTCCGGGGGGTGCACCGCCCGGAGCCGCGCGCCGGCCGCGATCAGCGCCGCGGCGGCGAGCAGCGCGCCGAAGATCCCCCACTGGATGCCGATCGTCGCGCTCGGCTCGTCGGTGTCCGGCTTGTCGAACAACCGCCAGACGAGCAGCAGCATCGCCCAGCCGCCGGCGACCGTCACCACGACGCCGTCGCCGCCCGGCAGGTGGAAGGCCTTGCCCTCGCTGCGCGCCCAGACGAGGAACAGGACGCCCGCGGCGACGAGCAGCACCGCCGCCTCGACGAACGTGAAGACGCCGAATGCGCTGATGTTGTCCTGCGCGAACGCGCGCGCCCCCTGCGGCACGAACGACTTCTCGTACCACGGCAGCACCAGCGAGAACGCGAGCGCCGCCGCCGCCGCACCGGTCAGCTGGAGCTCGCGCGGGAGCCGCTGCAGCCGCTCCTTCATTCGATCGGGATGTCGCGCACCTCGCGCTCGGCCGGCGCCGGCCGCTCCAGGCGCAGGATCGCGAAGTCCAGTACGGCGCGGACGGCGACCAGCAGCTCGCGCACCGCGTCGGCGAGCTGGCGCGCGAGCTCCGGCGGGAGCTGGGTGCGCACGGTGTCCAGCAGCCCGGCGAGCGCCGCCAGGTCGCCGAACGCGGCTGACGGCTCGCCGTCGGCGCGCGGGACGTCCCAGCCGCGCGGCGGCGCCTGGTCCTCGCGCGCGCGGCGCTCGGCCTCGCGCACGAGGCGCTCGGCCGTGGCGTGCGCGTCGTCCAGCCGCGTCCGCACGGCCTCGAAGTCCTCGTCAGCCACCCTCGAACCCCACGACGAGCGAGCCGTCGGCGAGCGAGGCCGAGGTCGGCTCCATCCCGGCGAACGCGGCCGGCAGGGCGATCGTGCGCTTCTGGCCGTCGACGCGCACGACCAGCTCGGCGCCGATCTTCTTCAGCGACACGTCGCCCTTCTCCGCGAACGGCAGGTCGAGCCGCAGCTCCGCGCGGCCGTCGTCCAGGCGCAGCTCCTGGGCGAGGCGGTCGTGCAGCACGGCGGCCGGGTCGCGGCGGTCGAACAGCGCGCCGGCGAGGCGGTCGAGCATCGCCGGGCCCACCACCTCCTGCTCGAAGAACGGCGCGCACAGGACGGGCACGGGCGCGAAGCCGGCCCGCACCTGCTCGAGCTGCCGGGCCTGGAGCTCGCGCCACGCGCCGAAGTACTCGCCGACGTCGTCGCCGAAGACGCGGTTGACGACCACGGCGTCGCACAGGTAGCCGTAGAGGTTCAGGTAGGTGAACGTGCGCATCGCCTCGGACACGACCATGCGGTCGGGCGTCATCACGAGCCGCAGCGTCACCCGGCGGGCGTCGCGCAGCAGCTCGTGCATGGCGATCAGGTTGCGCACGAGGCGCTGGATGTCGTCGACCACTCGCTCGTCGGGCAGCGAGAGGTCCAGGAACGCGCGCGCGATCGGTCGCGCGGCCGCGAGGAGCGCATGCTCGCGACCGAGAACGCGGTCGAGCCACCAGCGCGCCGCGTCCGGGAACGACAGCAGCCGCAGCGTCTCCCCGGTCGGCGCGCAGTCGACGATGACGACGTCGAACTCGTCACCGTCAGCGTGGCGCTTGAGCGCGAGCAGGCTGAACAGCTCGTCGGCGCCCGGCGGCACCGTGAGCTCCTCGGCCGCGATGCGCTCCACGCCGCGCTCGGCCAGCACGCCGCCGAGCCACTCCTGCACCGAGGCCCAGTTGCGCTCGAGCTCCTCCTGGGCCTGCACCTGCTGGGCCCACAGGCGCGTGCCGGCGGGCGTCGGCTCGCGGCCGACGTCGATCTCCAGGGAGTCGGCGAGCGAGTGCGCCGGGTCGGTCGAGAGGACGAGCGTCCGCGCACCCGCGGCCGCGCAGCGCCGGGCGCTGGCCGCGGCCACCGACGTCTTGCCGACCCCGCCCTTGCCGGTGTAGAGGATGGTCCGGGGCGCCATCAGAGCCCCGGCAGTCTATGAGGCCTTGACGACCTCGATCCGGCCCACGAGCGTCGCGGCGTTGCCCGCGAGGTCGCGGGCCGCGATCTCGACGTCGTAGGCGCCGCGCTCGCGCGGGACGCGCCAGCGGACGCGGCGCGTGCCGTGGCCGGCGATGCCCAGGTCGCGCTCGAGCACCGTCTCGCCCTCGCGGGAGATGGTCACGGTGACGGCGGAGACCTTCGAGAGCTCGAACTTCAGCTTGCCGCGGCGGCCGCGGCGCAGCTCCTCGGTGACGAGCTCGAGCACCGGCGGCTGGGTGAGGTAGGCGGTGAAGCGGTCGCGCGTGGCGCAGTAGACCTCGGCGCCGGTCCGGCGGCACATGCCGTCGAGGAAGTCGGTGACCAGTTGGTGGTACGAGAGCGTCGACTCGGCGCCGCCGTCGGAGTACAGCGACCAGGCGCCGGTGTCGTGGCGCGGCACCTCGCGCTCGGCCTGGCGCTCGCCGGCCTCGTAGAGCGCCTGAGCCGTCGCGTCGCCCGTGATGCGCGCGTAGTCGTGCAGGCCGATCAGCGTCTGCAGGAAGCCGTTGAGCACGCGCAGGTCCGGTTTGAAGGAGTAGAGGAGGTAGTGGTCGGCGCCGGGGTCGCGCAGGCCGGTCGGCGCGTCCCGCTCGAACGGCGCGACGGCGCGCGCGAGGACCGGGAACACCTCCGCCTCGCGGTTGAGGCGGTTCGCGGCGCGCGCCAGCGCCTGCAGGCCGGTGGCCTGCGCCATGCCGCTGGCCCACGGCGCCCGGCCGCCGCCGAAGGCGAAGTAGTACTCCCACGCCAGGCCGCCGGCGCGCTCGGCCGCGAGCGGCAGCATCTCGTCGAGCAGCGCGCCCATGCGGCTGCGCCGCCCGTCGGCCCAGAGCGCGTTGAGCTTGCCGAACGTGGCGAGCACCTGGAGCTGGAGCCCCTGGCCGGGGTAGTACTGCCAGACGATCTCGGAGCCTTCGAAGCCCACGCGCCCGCCGGGGGCCGGGATCGCGGCGCCCGAGGTCCACCACTCGCGGTTGCGCTCGAGGATCAGCCACAGCGGCGCGAGCCGCGATCGGGTGAGCTCGCGGCGCGCGGCCACGCCCTTGATCGCCTTCACGACGGCCTTCAGCTCGGTACGTCGCGTGCCTTCGAGGTCCGCCGTGGCATCCTTGGCCAGCTGCAGCGCGGCGAGGCGGGCGGAGCGCTCCTCCTCGCTGATCTGGGCGCCCTCGACCAGGTCCGCGAGGGCGCGCGACACCGAGCGGCGCTTGCGCTTGGCGATGGTCGCCACGCTGGCGCGCGGCGGCGCCGGCAGGTCGGCCTTGCGCCCGAGATCCTGGTCGGTCTCACGCACCTCGCCGTCCGTGCCGAGCGTCAGGACGGTCTCCGCCTGCGCCGGCGCGGCGGCGAACGCGCCCACAACCAAGGCGCAACAAACGAGCCGCATCGCTCCCACCGACCCAATGGTAGGGTCGAATCGATGCCGCCTCTTCGACGACTGCCCCTGCTCATGCTCGCCCTGCTCGCCGCCGCGCTGGTCGCCTCCGGCTGCGGAGGCGACGACAGCGCCGACTCCGGCACCGACGTCGACAAGCTGCTCCAGGACACGTTCTCGGGCGACAAGAAGGTCGAGTCCGGGCGCCTGGACCTGGGCATCCGGATCGAGGCGGAGGGCGGCGGCGCCGGCACGCAGCTCCAGGGCCCGGTCAACGTCCGCCTCGAGGGCCCCTTCCAGAGCCAGGGTGACGGCCGGCTGCCGCAATTCTCGTTCAACGCGTCGTTCCAGGGCGCGGGGCAGAACCTCCAGGCCGGGGTGACCTCGACGGGCGACAAGGGCTTCGTGAACTTCCAGAACGCCGACTACGCGGTCTCGAACGAGGTCTTCGAGCAGTTCAAGACCGGTTGGGAGCAGGCGCAGAAGCAGGACCGGGGCAACGACAGCCCGTCGCTCGCCTCGCTGGGCATCGACCCGCGCAAGTGGCTGACCAACGCGCGCAACGCGGGCGAGGCCAAGGTCGGCGACACCGACACGATCAAGATCACCGGCGACGTCGACGTGCCGAAGCTGCTCGACGACGTGAACAGCGCGCTGCAGAAGGCGCGGTCGCTCGGCGGCCAGGCCGGCGAGGGGCTGCCCGAGCAGATCACCGAGCAGGAGAAGCAGCAGGCCGCCGAGGCCATCAAGTCGCTGAACGTCGAGATCTACACCGGCAAGGAGGACTCGATCCTGCGCCGCATGGTCGTGGACCTCGACGTGGCCGCCGACACGGGCCAGGGCAACCAGTCGGGCACGATGCGCTTCGACCTCCAGCTCCTGGACCTCAACGAGGACCAGGAGATCTCAGAGCCGGAGAACCCCAAGCCGTTCGAGGAGCTGGTCGGCAACCTGAGCAGCCTGCTCGGCGGGTCGGCCGCCGCCGGCGGGGCCGGGTCGGGCGGCGCGAACTCGGAGAACCTCGAGGAGTACTCGAAGTGCATCGAGGACGCGGGCAGCGACGCCGACAAGGCCCGCGAGTGCGCGGACCTGCTGACGCCCTAGTCTTCCGCGCGTGACGCAGGCCCGCCGGTTCCTCCTCAGCGGACAGGGCTGGCCGTACCTGCTCGTCCCCTTCATCCCGATCGCGATCGCGCTCGAGGTGGCGCACGCCAGCGCGACGATCATCTTCGTCACGTCGGCCGTCGGCGTCATCCCGACCGCCGCGTTGATGGGCCGGGCGACGGAGGAGCTGGCGGCGCGGTCGGGGCCGGGCATCGGCGGCTTCCTCAACGTCACGTTCGGCAACGCGCCGGAGATCATCATCGCCTTCTTCGCGTTGCGCGAGGGCCTGCAGGAGGTCGTCAAGGCCTCGCTGGTCGGCTCGATCCTCGGGAACATCCTGCTCGTCATGGGCGCGGCGATGTTCGTCGGCGGCCTCAGGCGCGAGCGCCAGTACTTCGAGCGCACGGCGGCCAACACGCAGGCGCTCATGCTCCTGCTGGCGTGCGTGGCGCTGATCCTGCCGGCGATCTACGAGCTCGTGATCGGCGGGTCGCTGCCGAACCCGACCGAGAAGTCGGACGAGTTCCCGGCCGACATCGAGGCCATGTCGGTCGGCGTCTCGGTCGTGCTCCTCGCCACCTACGCCGGCGGGCTGCTCTTCTCCCTGCGCACCCACCGCAGCCTGTTCAACCCGGAGCACGCCTCGGAGGACCACGAGGGGGAGCCGTGGTCGGTGCGCACGGCCGTCATCGCGCTCGCCATCGCCGGCGTGGCCGTAGGTGTGATGTCGGAGATCCTCGTCGGCTCGATCAGCGAGGCGTCGGAGAGCATCGGGCTGTCGCCGTTCTTCGTCGGCGTGATCGTGGTCGCGATCGTGGGCAACGCCGCCGAGCACTGGGTCGCCGTCTACTTCGCGGCGCGCGACAAGATGGACCTGTCGGTCAACATCGCCATCGGCTCGAGCGCGCAGGTGGCGCTGTTCGCGGCGCCGCTGCTGGTGCTCGTGTCGTTCTTCGTCGGGCCGTTCCCGATGGCGCTCGTGTTCAACGGCCTCGAGCTCGGCGCGATCCTGCTCGCGGTGCTGATCGCGAACCAGGTCACCCAGGAGGGTGAGTCGACGTGGTTCGAGGGCCTCCAGCTGCTAGCTGTCTATCTGGTGCTGGGGCTCGTCTTCTTCTACGTCGAATGACGCCGTTCCCGGCGTTCATCAACGGGCCGGGACCGTGGCTCACGCTGGCGGCGATCACGGTCGCGTTCCTGTGGCTCGACCTGCACTTCTTCGCGCGCGGGCGCGAGGCGACGTTCCGCGAGAGCGTCGTGTGGTCGATCGGCTGGCTGGTGCTCGGTCTGTCGGTCA
>Ga0126307_10003345_pt1 | contig 10955 bp, 9 predicted proteins | sample Plot28_FD_89955 | JGI IMG/M metagenome (GOLD analysis project Ga0126307, IMG submission 89955) | Serpentine soil microbial communities from UC McLaughlin Reserve, CA, USA - Plot28 | ecosystem: Environmental > Terrestrial > Soil > Grasslands | place: USA: UC McLaughlin Reserve, Lake County...
GCGACAGCCGTCTCCGGCACCGCGTGGTCTGCGCGCCTCGCCGTCCGCCCAGGTTCGTTTCGCGGGCGCGTCCGCGTGACCGCCAACGGGCCGCGCCGGCTCGCGGCGACGGCCGTGCGGTCGGGCGGCTCCTACCGCGTGCGGCTCGTCTTTCCGGTCGGCGGCAAGTGGTCGCTGACAGCACAGGCGGGCGGCTCGACCTCGCGCCTCGGCTCCGTCTCCGTTCGGCAGGCCCCGCGCCCGCCGCTCCCGCCGCTCGTCCTGACCGAACCGACCTCGATCGCGTACGAGCCCGCCGGCACGCTGCTCGTAGTCGAGAACGGGCCTGGTCGCGCCCTCCGCGTGAACCCCGCCACGGGCCGGGTCGACGTCCTCGCCTCGTCGCTGCCGCAGCCGTACGCCGTCGCGCGAGCCCCGTCCGGTGCGATCTACCTCTCCGTCCAGAGCACGCTGCGCCGCATCGACGGGCCGGCGGCGGTGACGGTCGCGGAGGCGGACTCGACGATCGGCCCGGTCGCGGTCGCCGCGAACGGCGACGTCTACTACGCGACTGCGACGCGCGTCTTCCGGCTTCCCGGCGGCGCGGGAACTCCAGTCAGAGTCGCGGGGACCGGCGTCGAAGGCGGCGGTGGCGACGGCCTGCCGGCGCTCGAGGCGCAGCTCGCCGCGCCGCACGGGCTGGCGGTTGCGGCCGACGGCGCGGTGCTCGTCGGCGACACCGGCAACGACCGTGTCCGGCGCATCGATCCGGCGACCGGAGTGATCGCAGCGTTCGCGAGCGTCCGCATACCCGACGGCATGGACACCGGCGCCGACGGATCGATCTACGTCGTCGACGGGAACGCAAAGCGCGTCGTGCACCTGACCCCGTCCGGCGAGCGGATCGGCTTCGTCGGCGGGACGTTCGCGATCGGATACGACGTCGCGGTCGCACCGGACGGCGTGGTCTACGTCCTCGAAGCCGGGCCGTCGGGGCGGATCAAGCGCGTCGCACGCGACGGCACGACGACCACGGTCGCGCGCGGATGAAGCTCGCCCTGGCGACGGCGGTCGCAGTCGCAGTCTCGTCGACGGCGGCCACGCCGCAGCCGCGCCTCGCCGTCGCGTTCTCGCCGCGACCCGCGACGGTCGAGATGGGGGCGCCGTGGCAGGCGACCCTGACCGTTCGACGCGGCGGCAAGGCATACACCGCCGCGCGTCCGCGGGTCGAGACGCGCCTCGGGAGCGAATCCCGCTCGTTCGCGACGACGCGCGTGAGAGCGGGCGTCCATCGGACACGAATCGTCCTGGCGCGGCCGGGTCGCTGGCGCCTCGGCGTCCGGATCGCCGGCCGCAACGTCGCCGCCGGAGCGCTTACAGTCATACCTGCCCTCACGAACGCAATGGACGCCGACGTTCTCCCCGACGGCTCGCTGCTCGTCGGAGACTTCGCGAACTACGTCCTGCGCGCTCGACCGGGAGAAAGGCCGTCGATCGCGGCAGGGAACGGAGCACTCGGATCGGGCGGCGACGGCGGCCCGGCCACCGCCGCACGCGTCGGGTTCCCCGTAGAGGTGGCGAGTGACCCCCGCGGTGGCTTCACGATCGTCAGCGACGAGCGGCGCGTGCGCCGCGTGGCGCCTGACGGGACGATCTCGACGCTCGCCGAGCTCTACCAGCCGACGTCGCATGCGCACGATCCCGCGGGCAACGTCTACGTCTCGGAGCTCGGGGGCCGGCTGCGGCGGATCGACGCCGCAACGGGAGCGGTGACCACGGTCGCGGAGGGGCTCGACCGGCCACATGGCCTCCTCGTCGACGGCGACGGCACGCTCGTCGTCTGCGAAACGTTCGCGAATCGTGTTGTGCGCGTCGACCCGACGACCGGACGCGTGACGCCGGTCGCCGGAGGGCTGACGCAACCCGTCGACGTTGGGCGCACCCGCGACGGCTCCTTCTTCGTCGCCGCCGCCGAGGGAATCGTTCGCATCGAGAGCACCGGCGGCATCGCGAACGTGACGCCGGCGCTCCGTCCGAACTCCGTGGCGGTCGACGCCGCGGGGCTCGTCTACTTCACCGAGCTGAGACGGCCGCGCGTCCGGCGCCTCGATCCAGCGACGGGCATTGTCACGACCGTGCTCGGTCGCGACACCTGATTCGCGCTACAGCACTGCCAGGTACTTCTCCAGCTCCCACTGCGTGAGCTGCACCCGGTACTCGTCCCACTCCTTGCGCTTCAGCTCGACGTAGCGGTCGAAGATGTGCGGGCCGAGCGCCTTGCGCGCGAGCTCCGAGCCCGCGAGCTCGGTGATCGCCTCGCCGAGCGTCTCCGGCAGCGCGGTGATGCCGCGGTTCGTGCGCTGCTCGGCGGTCAGGTGGTAGAGGTTCGTCTCCATCGGGTCCGGCAGCTCGTAACCCTGCTCGATCCCCTCGAGGCCTGCGTGCAGCAGGCACGCGAACGTCAGGTACGGGTTGCACGCGGGGTCGGGGCAGCGGATCTCCGCCCGCGTCGCCTGCTCGGCTCCCGGCTTGTAGAGCGGGATCCGGATCAGCGCCGAGCGATTGCGCCGCGACCAGGCCACGTAGACGGGCGCCTCGTAGCCGGGAACGAGCCGCTTGTACGAGTTGACCCACTGCGCGAACACGCCCGCGATCTCGCGCGCGTGCCGGAGCTGGCCGGCGATGAAGCTCTTGCCGACGGCCGAGAGGTTCCAGTCGTCCTCGGCGTCGAAGAACGCGTTGCGCCCCTCGTTGAACAGCGACTGGTGCGTGTGCATGCCCGACCCGTTCTCGCCGAAGATCGGCTTCGGCATGAACGTCGCGTGGTAGCCCGCCTTCTTCGCGATCTCCTTGACGATCAGCCGGTATGTGAGCGTGTGGTCCGCCATCTGGAGCGCCGGCGCGAAGCGCATGTCGATCTCGTGCTGCGACGGCCCGACCTCGTGGTGGACGTACTCGATCGGGATCCCCATCGATTCGAGCGCACGCACCGTCTCCTGGCGCAGCTCGGTCGCGGCGTCCATCGTCGTCATGGCGAAATAGCCGCCCTCGTCGAGCGTCTCCGTCCCGTGGTGGTCCTTGAAGAGGAAGTACTCGAGCTCGGGCCCGACGTTGAAGGTGTCGAAACCCATCGACTGCATACGCTCGAGCGCGCGGCGCAGCACGTAGCGCGGGTCGCCCTCGTACGGCGCGCCGTCGGGTGTGACGACGTCGCAGATCATCCGCGCCACCTTCGTCTCGCCCTCGCGCCACGGCATCAGCTGGAATGTCACCGGGTCCGGGATCGCGACCATATCCGACTCCTCGATCGCGTTGAACCCCGTGATCGACGAGCCGTCGAAGCCCATCCCGTCGTCGAGCGCGGCTTCCACCTCGCCGGGGGTGACGGCGAAGCTCTTCAGGTGCCCCTCCAGGTCGGTGAACCAGAGGAGGACGAACTCCACACCCTCGTCGTCGATGCGCTTCAGCACGTCCTTCCGAGCCGACTCGTCGGACGTCGCGCGATTCTTCGTCTGCACCTGCGTCATCGAATCCCTCCCTGAAACGGAAAAAACCCCGGCCGCCTCGTGGGCGCCCGAGGCCTCGTCGCCTGCCGGACGGGCCGCAGTCTACTAGGGGGCGGCGGGCTGAGGCAGCTCGACGAGCTCCGGCTCGCGGCCGCCGTGGCGGAGCGCACGGCCGTAGAGCGCGAGCGCAGGCGCGATCACAGCCGCGCCCGCGACGAGTGCGGCGCGAATCCCCCAGACGTTCCCGATCGCGCCGAGTGCCGGGCCGCCCGCGGCCTGTCCGATCGCGTCCGACTGACCGGTGATCGAGATCACCGTGGCGCGGACCGACGAGTCGGTGATCTGCTGGTTCAGCCACGTCATCTCGAGCGGCCACGTCAGCGTCCGCGCGACGCGGTACACGAGCAGCGAGCCGTACGCGAACGCGATCCCGCCCGCGAGCCCGAAGGCCACCTGCGCGACCATCATCACCGACGTGAGCGCGAGGAGCGCACGCACGAGCCGGGGCGCGTCGGCGCCCTCGAACCGCTTCATCAGCACGCCCGCGCCGAAGAACGAGAGCGCCATCATCGGGATCGAGAACAGCACGAACCAGACGACGGGATCGAGGGAGCCGATCGCCGGCAGGCCGATGTCGCGGATGAAGTGCGCCTCCCAGAGGCGGTCGAGCGTCTCGGTCGCCATCCCCGCGAAGAAGCTGATCGCGAGCAGCAGCAGGATCAGCGGCTGGAAGCGGACGTACCGCGCACCGGCCGTCGCGGTCGTTCGCAGCTCCGCGAATGCGTGGCCCCGTTCCTCCTTGGGGCGACGACGGAAGCCGGTCTCCGGCATCACCAGCAGGCATGCAAGGCCGCTCGCCATCGTGACGGCGCCGCCGAAGACCACGGCCCCGCGCAGCGACTGAGTCGCGATCGCAGCCTGCAAACCGAGGCCGATGAAGGCGCCGACGAAGCTGAGCCGCGCGCCGCGGAGGAACACCGGCCCGACGCGCTCGGCGCCGACCTCGTCCGTGATCCATGCCTGGTAGGCGCCGCTCATGAACGTGTACCCGAAGCCCCACAGCCCCCATGCTGCGATCGCAAGCGCCGGCACCTCGGCCGCTCCGACGATCACGATCGCGATCCCCTGGATCACGAAGCTGACGATGAGCGACGCGCGCCGGCTGTAGGTGTCGGCGAGCACGCCGGTCGGGATCTCGAACAGGAAGACGGCCGCCTCCATCACGGTGCCCATCAGCACGAGCTGGAGCGGCGACATGTTCAGGTCGCGCACGAGGTGCACCGCCGTGAACACGAACGCCGGCATCGCGAGGATCAGCTCGAGCGCGTAGAAGACCGTCGTCGCCGGGAGGCGCTTCACAACTTCTCCCACACCGACACATGCTTCGTGCTCTCGCTCGTGAACGGCTCGCGCTTCCAGCCGCTCCATCGGTCACGCAGGCGCATGCCGGCGATGCGCGCCATCAGGTCGAGCTCGCCGGGAGAGACCGAGCGGAAGGGCGCTGACAACCGTTGCCAGCTCCCGTCCACGAGACTGAAATGGTGCGACACGAGCCGTTGAGTCGGGAAGTCGAGCTCGTCGACGCCGACGTGCGTGTCGCTGAGGTCGAACACCTCGAGCGGTCGCGTGTTCGGCACGCCGACTTCGACGACGAAGCACCCGCCGGAGTCGAGGTGCGTGGCTGCGTTCTCGAAGCTCGCGACCTGCGCGTCCTGCGTCGTCTGGTTGTTGATCGTGTTGAAGACGAGATAGACGAGCGAGAAGGTGCCTGCGATCCGGGTCGTCGCGAAGTCGCCGATCACGACGTCGATCTCGTTTGCGCCCGGCTTCGCGCGCAGTTGGGCGACCATCGCCGGCGAGTAGTCGATGCCGCTGACGCGGACCTGACGCTCAGCGAGCGGCAACGCGATCCGTCCCGTGCCGATCGCGAACTCGAGTGCCGCGCCGCCGGCGGCGAGGCTCGCGAGGGAGTCGGCGGCCGCGCCGATGACCGCCCCATCGAACTCGGAGCCGGTCGAGTCGTCGTAGCGAGCGGCGACCTCCTCGTCGAACCAACCGCTCACGGCAGCGGCAGCGGCGCGCGAAGCGTGTGGCTGACGTCTCGCGTCACGTACCGCAGGCGCTCGTTGACGGCGCGCATGTCGTCGTTCGCTTCCTGCGTCCACGTGTACAGCTCGCGCAGTCCGTTCGCCGACGCCCACGCGATCACCGCCTGCTTCACCGCGCGCGCGACGCCGCGGCCGCGCCAGTCGCGACGGACGGCAGTGAGGCTGTTCTCGGCGCGGTCGGACCGGTCAGCGTCGCGGACGAGGCCGGCGCAGCCGACGATCTCGTCGTCCGCGATCGCGACGAACGAACCCTCCGGCCAGGTCACCCACTCGCGCTCCCACGTCTCGAGCGAGATCGTGATGCGGCCGGGCGTGGGAATGTCCTCGAACGCCTCGACGGCGAGCTCCTCGTACGTGCGGCGGAAGAGCTCCGGCCGCTCCGCGAGCGACACGAGCTCGATTCCGGCCGGCGGGTCCGGCCGCGGCTCCGTTGCCCGGATGGTGCGCACCTGCTCGACCTGGCGTCCGACCTCGCGGAAGCCGAAGCGCGTCCCAAACGCGACCGCACCCGCGTCGCCCGCCTCCGACCCCGCCTCCTGATGGCCGAGGCCGGCGGCGTGCTGCGCGAGCGCATGCAGCAACACGGTGCCGACTCCCCGGCGCCGGAACTCGGGGAGCACGCGCGGCGCGACGAAGGAGCGGTCGCCGCTCAGATTGGACTTGTTGGCGATGCCGGAGCCGGCAAGCCGTCCGCCGATCTCGGCGAGCAGGAACAGCGTCTTCTCCGTGGAGGTGCGCCGGAGCATCTCCACGCCGGCGCAGCGCTCGTTCGGGTGCACCGCGATGCGAACCTGCCGCCAGGCCTCGAGATCGCCGTCGGTCGTCGCCTCGCGCAACTCGATCACGGCAACGGCCTCAGCGGCAGCGGCGCGCGCACGCTGACGCTCACGCTCCGTGTGACGAAGCCGAGCTTGTCGTTGACCGCGCGCATGTTCTCGTTACCGGTTTGCGTCCACGTATAGATCTCGCCCACGCCGTGCGCACCGGCCCATACGAAGATCGTCTCCTTCAGCGCCCGCGCGAGCCCGCGGCCGCGCCAGTCGCGACGTACCGCGGTGAGGCTGTGCTCCGCGCGGTCGGGGTGGTCGTCGTCGCGAACCAGGCCGGCGCAGCCGACGATCTCGTCGCCGGCGAGGGCGACGAATGACCCTTCGGGCCACGTGATCCACTCGAGCTCCCAGAGCTCGGGCGTGATCGAGATCGGACTCGGCGTCGGCATGTCTTCGAATGCCTGGAGCGCGAGCTCGTGGTAGGTGCGCGTCCGCAGGTCCGGCCGCTCCGCGAGCGACACGATCTGCACGCCCTCTGGCACGCGCGGGTCCTCTTCGTTCGGCCGAATCGCGCGCACCTGCTCGACTTCGCGGCCGGTCTCGCGCAATCCGAATCGAGCCGCAAACGCGAGCGAGCCCTCATCCCCAACCCGCGAGCCGACGCTACGGAACCCGAGAGATTGGGCGTGCGCCGCGAGGGCTCGCAACAACGCCGTCCCCACGCCCCGCCGGCGCGCGCCCGGAACGACGCGAGGCTGGACGAAGCCGTTATCGGCGCCTGTATCGCTCTGCTTGGCGATCCCGCTGCCGACGACGGCGCCGTCCACCTCCGCGAGCAGGAGCAACTGCTCAGGCGTCGCCATCCGCCGCAGCTGCTCGATCGAGTCTGTGCGCTCGTTCGGCAGCACGGCGATCCGAACCTGCCGCCAGGCCTCGAGCTCGTCGTCGGTGGCAACTTCGCGCAGCGAGATCATCCGGACCTCTTCAGCTTTCCGTGCTGCTTCGCGTAGCGCTCGCCCGTGCGGAAGACGAACAGGCCGAGCGGCACCGACACCGCGCCGATGACGAGCAGCGGCCACACGTCGGCCCACGCGAGCCCGGCGCCGTCGAGGATCGCGTCCCGGATACCCCGCAGCGCGTACGTGGCCGGCGAGATCTTCGCGATCCACTGCATCCACTCCGGCAGCACGGAGACCTCGTAGTAGACACCCGAGACGACGAGCATCAGCCCCTGCGCGATGAACCCGAGCTGCGTTCCCTTCTCCGGCGAGATCAGGGGCAGGACGGCGGTCATCATCCCGATCCCGATGAACGAGATCGAGGAGATGCCGAGCAGCGCGAGCGCGGCTGGATAGTTCGCGTTCGGCACGTCGATCCCGATGAACGCGACGATGGCGACGAACAGGATCGCCGCGCGCACGACGCCGTAGAGCACGGCGAAGATCCCCATACCGAAGAGGTGCACGGGCCGCGAGACCGGCGCCATGAACGTGTACTCGATCGTCCCCTCCCAGCGCTCCCAGGCGACCGTCTCGGTCACGATCTCGAAGATGATCCCGAGGTACGCCCAGATGACGCCACCGACGAGGAACTTCGTCGCCAGCTCATTCTGCTGCGCCTCCGAGACGTCGACGCCGCGCGCGATGAACACGATCGTCAGCGTGTTCGCGACGGTCCACAACACGAACGCGACGTCCCACCAGATGTAGCGCTTGACGAGGTAGACGTTGCGCTCGACGACGCCCGAGAGCCCGATCAGCTCGTGGCGGACCTGCGACGCGATCCCGGGAGCTTGCACGGCACTCACGCGAACACCTCCCGTTCCTCGTCGTCCTCGGTCTTCTCGTCTTCGAATGTCCGTCCGGTCGCGGCGAAGAACGCCTCCTCGAGCGTCTCGACGCCGAACCGCTCCTTCACCTCGGCGACGGGCTCCAGGAACAGCAGTTGGCCGCGGTCGAGGACTCCCACGCGGTCCGCCAGCAGCTCCGCCTCGTTCATGTCGTGGGTGCAGAGCAGGATTGTCGAGTCGTGCAGCGCCCGCATCTCGCGAATGAACTCCTGCACCTCGAGCTTCGAGCGGGGGTCGAGACCGGTCGTCGGCTCGTCCAGCAAGAGCAGCACCGGGGACGTGAGCAGCGCCCGCGCAAGCGCAACCTTCTGCTGCATGCCGCGCGACAGGTGCTCCATCGCCTCGTTTCGCCGCACGGCCGGAAAGCCGACGCGCTCGAGGATCTCGGGGATGCTCTTGCGCGTCTGCGACGGCTTCAGGCCGTAGAAGCGCGCCGCGTAGCCGAGGTTCTCGGCCGCGGACATCTTCTTGAAGAAGCTCGCCTCGACGGAGACGCGGTTCACGAGCCGGCGCACGGCGCGCGTCTCGCGGCGCGCGTCGTAGCCGAACACGTGCGCCGTCCCGCCGTCGTCGAGGAGCAGGGTCGAGAGGAGCCGCACAAGCGTCGACTTTCCCGAGCCGTTCTGGCCCAGGATCGCGACGCACTCGCCGCGCTCCATCGTGAACGAGACGCCGTCGATCGCGGCAACGCGGACGCGGCGGCGGTCCTTCTTGCGGACGAACTCCTTGCGCAGGTTGTGAACTTCAACGGCGTACATCAGTGCTCCAAAGTCGACGGCGGGACGGAAACAGGGCGCACCGCCGAACGGTCAGGCGGCGCGCGGCGAAACCCGAGTCAGCCGAGGAGCAACATCGCGCCGAACAGGCTACGCCACCCGCTCCGGCGATGCAAGGACTTACGTACCGAGACCTGCGTTCAGCCGCTCGAGCAAGCCGACGAGGCGGTCGCGGTCGTCGGCGGGAAGGTCGCGAAGGCCTCGCTCGAGCGCTTTCGCAAGCTCGGCCCGGCGCCGGTCGATCAGCCTCCGCCCCTCCGGCGTCACGGCGATCCGGACGGCGCGGCGGTCGTCGGCGTCCTCGAGCCGCTCGACGAGCCCGGTCGCGACGAGCGCGTCGACCGTGCGGCTCGCGGTGGCGTCGGTCGTTCCCATGCGGTCGGCAAGCGCGCCGAGCCGGAGCGGCCCCCAGTCGGCGACCGCCGTCAGGGCGACCTTCTGCGGTGTGGTCGCGGGCACGGGGTCGTCGGTCGGCGTCAGCCGGCGCGCGAGCGCCTCGATCTCCCGGACGAGCCGGCGCCCGTGCGCGGTCATTCGACTTCGGCCGTCGCGGGCGCCGAAGCCAGCCCGACCCGCCGGCGCAGCGGCGTAACGAAGAGCGCCACGACCGCCCCGGCGGCGGCGGCCACGGCGCTGACCGCGAACGCGATCACGAACGCGGACTCGGCGGGAACGCTCGTCCCCGCGATCGTGTCCGCGCTCAGCAGCGCGGCACCGGCCTGGCCGCCGATCACGCCGCCGATCGTGCGCATGACGGTGTTCATGCCCGTCGCGACCCCCGTCTCGGACGGACGCACGTTCGTCACGATCAGCGTCGCCATCGCCGCGAACGTCATCGGGAGGCCGCTGCCCAGCACGAGGTTCGCGACGACGATGTGCCACGGGTGCTCGTGCCAAAGCGCGAGCATCGAGATCCCGGCCGCGGCCGACGTCATTCCGAAGACCAGCGGCACCTTCCAGCCGAAGCGGCGCCCGAGCCTCCCTGCGACGGGACCTGAGACAAAACCGATCAGCGCGCCGGGCAGGAGGTAGAGCCCGGTCTGCGTCGCGCTCGCACCGAAGCCGTAGTCGACCAGTCGCGCGAACGGCTCCGGCAGGTCGCCCGGGGCCTGGACGAAGTTCGGAATCAGCACGAACGACCCGAACATGGCGAAGCCCGCGATCATCGCGGCAACGTTCGTGAGCAGGACGGGGCGGCGGACCATCATCCGCATGTCGACCATCGGGTCCGGCACGCGTAGCTCGACGACCACCCACGCTGCGAGAAGCGAGGCGGCGACGACGAACAGCGCGTCGATCCGCGCGTCACCCCAGCCCCAATTCGTCCCTTCGGAGAGCGCCAGGAGCAGCGCGACGAGGCCGCCCGAGAGCAGGGCGGCGCCTGGGAGGTCGAGCCGCGACTCGGTCTTGATCGGCGACTCGGGCACGAAGAAGTGGACGAGGACGATCGCGATCCCGACGCCGGCGGCGCCGAGCACGAAGAGCCAGCGCCACGAGAAGTTGTCGACGATCACGCCCGAGAGCACGAGCCCCGCAGCGCCGCCGACCGCAAACACCGCGGAGACGATTCCGATCGCCATCCCCATCTTCTGCGGCGGGAACTCGTCCTTGATGATCGCGAAGGAAAGCGGGAAAACGGCGCCGCCCGTTCCCTGGACGGCGCGACACGCGATCAGCACCCAGATGTTCGGCGCGAAGATCGCGCCCACGCTGCCGAGGAAGAAGATGCCGAGACTGATCAGGAGCAGGCGTTCCTTGCCGTGCTGGTCGCCGAGCTTGCCCAGGAGCGGCGTCGCAACGGACGCGACCAGCAGGAATCCGGTGAGCAACCACGTCACCCAGGTCGTCGAGGTGCCGAGGTCGCGCTGGAACGCCGGCAGCGCCGGGATCACGAGCGTCTGCTGGAGCGCGAACGCGATCCCGGCGAAAACGAGCACGGCCAGCGTGACGTTGTAGTGCTGCCTGCC
>Ga0126307_10003346_pt1 | contig 10955 bp, 10 predicted proteins | sample Plot28_FD_89955 | JGI IMG/M metagenome (GOLD analysis project Ga0126307, IMG submission 89955) | Serpentine soil microbial communities from UC McLaughlin Reserve, CA, USA - Plot28 | ecosystem: Environmental > Terrestrial > Soil > Grasslands | place: USA: UC McLaughlin Reserve, Lake County...
CGCGTAACCCGCGCGCGGGCTCCGGCGTTGGCGCCATTCCGATTGTTGCGTCGGTGCGCTCCGTGCCCACGTCGTCTGCCTAACTCCAGCGCGTCTGCATAGATGCGCAGGTACTCGGCGATGTGCCGACGCCGGTAGTGCGCGTCGTGGTCACCTGGCCAGACCTTTAGGCGTGCGCCGGTCAGCTTCGCGAACTCGACCGTCGTCTCGCGAAACGGGTCTTCCCGGCCGACGTCGACCCACAGGCGCGCCGCGTGGAATTTCTTGCGCGCGCGCGCAAGACGGAGGAGGTCGCGAAGTCGCGCCTATCGTGGTGGTAGCTGGCGTCGCCGCCATCAACGACGAGCAGCGCCGGCGCGCGGTCGCCGAGCCGCTCGAGTTCGTCGTAGCTTCTTCCAGAGCAGGTCCTTCGGCTGCATACCGCGTCCGTGCAGGAGCACGAGCAGCGGCCGACGCGGCGGCCCGGGATCGACCGTCAGGTTCGTCCGGCCGTCGACTATCAGTTCCTTCGAGCGCAGCTGCTCGTCTCCCTCGGAGCCCGAACACCCTGCGAGTGCGAGCACGACGAGCGCGATTTCTCTCGGCACAGGCGGCCTAGCATCGCGAGGCCGCTGGCCGCGCTAAACGCTCGCCAGGACGTCGAGCAGCCGGTCGATCTCGCCAGCGGTGTTGTAGTGCATGACGCCGATGCGGAGGGCGCCTCCGCGCTCCTCCAGGCCGAGCGCGCGTAGGACCTCGAGGGCGTAGTAGTTGCCGTGCCACGCGGCGATGTCGCCTTCGGCCAGGCGTTCGGCGAGGGTGGCGCTGTCGTGCTCGGGATGGGTGATCGCGAAGGTCGGGACGCGGCCGTCCATGGTCGGAAGGCCGTGCAGCGCGAACGCGTCGGGCAGCCCGGCGAGGAAGCGCTCCCCCAGAGTGCGCTCGCGCGCGACGATCGCGTCCCAGCCGAGCGAGTCCACGTACGCGATGGCCGCGGTCACTCCGGCGAGCAGCTCGTGTGGCTGCGTCCCCGTCTCGAAGCGATTGCCGAGCGGCTCGTCCGGCGCCGGCCGCACCTTGTACGGTCGCCAGCGTTCGAGCAGCTCGGGGCGAGCCCACGCGAGGCCGAGATGCGGGCCGTAGAACTTGTACGGCGAGCAGATCAGGACGTCGACGCCGGCCGCGGCCACGTCGATCGGCCCGTGCGGCGCGTAGTGGACGGCGTCGACCCACGCCAGCGCGCCGGCTTCGCGGGCGAGCGCCGCCACCTGCTCGACCTCCACGAGCGTCCCGAGCGCGTTCGAGGCCCATGGGAAGGCGACGACGCGCGTCCGCTCGGACAGCCGCCGCTCGAGGTCGTCCACGTCGAGCCGGCCGTCGCCGTCGATCTCGACGAAGCCGACCTCGAGCCCGAGGTCGTGCGCGAGCTCCAGCCAGGGAGAGATGTTGGCGTCGTGGTCGAGCTTCGTGACGAGGATCGCGTCGCCGGCCGTGAGCTCGCGGCCGAGCGTTCGCGTGAGCGTGAAGTTGAGCGAGGTCATGTTCGCGCCGAACACGATCTCCTCGGGCGCGCCGCCGACGAACGACGCCGCCGCGCGCCGCGCGTCCTCGAGCACCGCGTCCGTGCGACGGCTCGTCTTGAAGAAGCCGCCCGCGTTCGCGTTCGACTGGCGCAAATAATCGGCAATCGCGTCGATCACCTCGTCCGGCACTTGCGTTCCTCCAGGCCCGTCGAAGAACGCGGTCGGCCCCGAAAGCGCGGAGAAGCGCGCTCGAACCGCCTCGATGTCGAGCAGCGTCGTGCTCATGCCGCAGACGCTAGCGGCGTCGTCCGGGGGCCGTCGTACGGTACGGCGGTGCGCAGGCTCAGGGAGCTGAGCGAGGCTGAGTGTTACGCCCGCTGCTACGGGAGCGGCGACGACCAGGTCCGCGTCGTGAAGCTCGCCCAGCAGCCGAGGCCCCGGTACGCTCAAGCCGTCTCAGGTGAAGAGCTCCGCCGCCTCTTCGAGCTCCGGCTCGACGCCCGCCAGCCCGAAGCAGCCTAGTGCCGTCCCCGATGTGCTCGAGCCCGGTCTCGACGTCGTGTTCTGCGGCATCAATCCCGGCCGCGTGTCGGCCGCTGCGGCGCAGCACTTCGCGAATCCGCGAAACGACTTCTGGCGCCTCCTCCACGACGCCGGCTTCACCCCGCGCCTCCTCGCACCGGCGGAGCAGCTCGAGCTCCCGCGCTTCGGTTACGGCCTGACCAACGCCGCTTACCGTACGACGCCGGGGTCCGGCGACCTTCGCCGCGCTGACTTCGACGGGTCGGCGGCGCGACTCGCCGCGATCGCCGATCAGCTCCGTCCGGGCGTCATCGCCTTCGTGGGGAAGGAGGCCTACCGAGGCGCGTTCAACGAACGACCGGACCTCGGCCTCCAGGAGCGGACGCTCGGCGAGACGCGCCTCTTCGTCCTTCCGTCGACGTCGCCCGCGAACGCGGCGGTGCTCTATTCCGAGCGCCTGCGCTGGTTCAGGCGCCTCTACTCGTCGGTCGTGTTCGTCTCGCCTTCGGGGTCGAAGCCGCCCGACTGATTGAGCGGCTTGCCGTCGATGGCGTCGATGCAGCCCTGCTTGGTCGGCTCCTTGAGCTCCGGCTGGCCGGGGTTCGAGCGCGCGACCGCCTCGCCGACGGACTCCTTCGTCGCTTCCTCGGCGTTGTACGTCTGCTGCAGGTCCTTGAGCGGGAACCCCGTGCATTGCTGGTACCCGTTCTCGTAGGCGAGCTGGACTTCCTGGTCGTTCGCGGTGCGCGTCGCATTGCCGCCGCCCCCGCCGGCGCCCGTGTCGGTGCTTCCGCACCCGGCGAGCAGAGCCGCAGCCACGAGCGTCGCCGCAATGGATATGCGCATGACCGGGCGAGAATAGCGCTGTTGCGACTCGGGTGGTAGTGCGAGGGGCTACCCGCGCCAGCGATTGGTGATCGGGACGCGCCGATCGCGGCCGAACGCCTTCGGCCGCAGCTTCACGCCCGGCGGCGCCTGCCGGCGCTTGTACTCGGCCCGGTCGATCAGCCCGAGCGCGCGCTCGACCGTCTCGCGGTCGAACCCGTCGCTCATCAGGTCCTCGCGCGAGCGGTCGAGCTCGACGTACGCCTCCAGGACACGGTCGAGCGTCGGGTACGGCGGCAGCGAGTCCTCGTCGAGCTGGTCTGCCCGGAGCTCGGCGCTCGGCGCCCGCTCGATCGTCGTCGTCGGGATCAGCTCCCTGCCCGCCCGCTCGTTCAGGTGCTTCGCCAGCCGGAACACGTCCGTCTTAAACACGTCCTTCAGGAGCGCGAAGCCGCCGGCCATGTCGCCGTAGAGCGTGGCGTACCCGACCGCGAGCTCCGACTTGTTCCCGGTCGCGACGACGAGCCAGCCGTGCTTGTTCGAGAGCGCCATGAGCAGTACGCCGCGGCTCCGCGCCTGGATGTTCTCCTCGGTGAGGTCGCGCTCGAGCCCCTCGAAGCTCTGGGCAAGCGTCGTCTGGAAGGCCTCGACGACCGCCTCGATCGCCAGCTCGCGGAAGTCCGCGCCGAGGTTGTCGGCGAGCTTGCGCGCATCCGCACGAGTCGCCTCGGACGAGAAGCGGGACGGCATCGAGACGAGATGGACGCGATCCGGGCCGAGTGCCTCGACCGCGAGCGCGGCCGTCGCCGCGGAGTCGATCCCGCCGGAGACGCCGATCACGATCTCGCGGAAGCCGTTCTTGTCGACGTAGTCGCGCAGCCCCAGCTCGAGCGCGCGGCGCATCTGTTCGAGCTCGTCGAGGAGGGGGGCGATCGTCGGCGCCGCCGGCTTGCCGTTCGTGGACGGACGGGCAGAGCCGACGTGGATCACCGGCAGGTCGAGCGGCTCGCCGCGGTCGCGGGCGAGCGCGCGGCGGCGGACGTCTCTGAGGCGGCGAGCGATGGCCACCGTCGGCTCCACGTCGACGACGAGCAGCGCCTCCTCGAAGCCCGGCGCGCGGGCGAGCACCTCGCCGTTGTCGTCGAGCACGACGGAGTGCCCGTCGAAGATGAGCTCGTCCTGGCCGCCGACGGCGTTCACGAACGCGAAGAACGCGACGTTGTCGCGCGCGCGGGTGGCGAGCATCTGCTCGCGCTCGCGATCCTTGCCGACGTGGAACGGGCTCGCCGAGAGGTTCGCGATCAGCTGCGCACCGGCGAGGGTCAGCTCGGTCGCGGGCGGGCCCGGCTGCCAGACGTCCTCGCAGATCGTCGGCCCGATCAGCACGTCGCCGTGCTCGAGCAGGAACGGGTCGTTGCCGGGCGCGAAGTAGCGGTCCTCGTCGAAGACGCCGTAGTTGGGGAGGAAGCGCTTGCGGTAGATCGCCTTCACCTCGCCGGCCGCGCAGACCGCGCAGGCGTTGTAGAGGTCGCGGTCGAAGTGCGGTGTCCCCACAAGCGCCGTGATCCCTCGCGCCGCCCTGGCGATCTCCTCGAGCGAGCGCTCGGCCGCGCGGATGAATCCGGGTCGCAGCAGGAGGTCCTCCGGCGGGTAGCCGGTGACGGCAAGCTCGGGGAAGAGGGCAAGGTCGGCGTCGGCGTCCTTCGCCTCTTGCAGTTGGGTGAGGATGCGCTCGCGATTGCCGTCGAGGTCCCCGACGACGGTGTTGATCTGGGCGAGCGCGAGTCTCATGGACGCAGTCTAGGTTTTCGCCTCTCAGTCGAAAACGTAGCATCGGAAGCGCGTGAGCGAGCAGATCGTGATCGAGCGGCACTTCCGCGGGCCGAGCGAGTCGGGAAACGGCGGCTATACGTGCGGCCTCGTAGCCTCGTTCGTCGACGGGCCTGCGGAGGTGACGCTTCGCCTGCCGCCTCCGCTCGACACCGGGCTGCGGGTCGAGCGCGTCGACCGGGCCGTCCGGATCTTCGACGCCGACAGGCTCGTGGCCGAGGCCAGGCCCGTCGAGGTCGACGTCGAGCCGCTCGACCCGCCCGCGTTCGACGTCGCCTCCCGGGCCGCGCTGCCCGAGGGCGACCTGGCCAGCCCATTCCCGCAGTGCTTCGTCTGCGGCCCGCAGCGGCCGCCGGGCGACGGTCTACGCATCTTCGCCGGCCCGCTGCACGACCGCGTGGTCACGGCGCCGTGGGTCCCGCGCGACCGCTACACGGGGCCTGAGTTCGTCTGGTCGGCGCTCGACTGCCCAGGCGCGTACGCCTGCGGCTTCGGCGAGCGAGGCGTCCTGGTCCTCGGCCGCCTCGCCGCGCGGGTCGACGCGCTGCCGCGGGCAGGCGAGCGGTGCGTCGTGGTCGGGTGGCCGCTCGGCGAGGAGGGACGCAAGGCGTACGCAGGCACCGCGCTGTACGGCGAGGGGGGCCGACTGCTGGGCGTCGCGCGCGCCACCTGGATCGAGCCGCTCGGCCTCGGTTAGCGGCGCAGCCGGATCGAATTCAGGTCGTCGGTCACGATCGCGTCGATCCGCGTCTCGAGCTCGTCCGGCGGGTCGTGCTCCGCATGGAGGTAGCGGCCGGAGAGCCTGTCGAAGCGGCCGGTCGCAAGCTCGCGCACGAGCCGCGGCGCCGCCTCCGGCGGCGTCCAGGGCGCGTCGTCGGGGAAGACGCCGTCGGTCATCTCCGTGCGCACGAGCCCGGGGCTGATCGGGAACACGGGGATGCCGTAGGGCTCGAGCTGGAGCCCGAGCGTTTCGCCGAAGCGCGTGACCGAGGCCTTGCTCGAGCTGTACGCGGTCGACTTCGAGCCCGGTAGGTACGCGGCGCCGCTCGCGGTGATCACGATCCGCCCGTCGCCGCGCCCGATCATCCCGGGGATGACCGCGCGGCAGCACAGGTAGACGCCGAGCACGTTGACCTCGTGGATCTGCCACCAGTCGGCCGGCTCGACCTCCCATGCCGACGGCTCCGAGAGCGCGACGCCGGCGTTCGCGACAAGCAGGTCGATCGGCCCGAGCTCGCTCGCGACCTTCGCGACCATCGCGTCGACCTCGGACCGGGTCGACACGTCCGTCGCCACGGCGAGGCCTCCGATGTCCCGCGCGATCTCCTCGACCTGGTCGGCGCTGCGGGCCGAGACGGCGACCCGCATTCCGGCGCGCGCCAGCTCGCGCGCGATGTTCGCTCCGACACCGCGGCCGCCGCCCGTGACGAGAGCGACCTGACCTTCCAGCTCAGACGGCATTTGCAATCTCCTCCAGTGCCTCGGGGTTCTCCAGCGACGACAGGTCGCCCGGGTCGCGGCCGAGTGCCTTCGCGCGGACGGCGCGGCGCACGATCTTGGCGCTGCGGGTCTTCGGAAGCGCCGGGACGAAGAGCACGCGCTCGGGCCGGAAGGCCTTGCCGAGGTCCTCCGCGATGCGCGAAGCCACCTCGCCCGCGAGCGCCTCGTCGCCGACCCGGCCCGGGACGAGCGCGCAGAAGACCCAGGCCACCTCGCCCTTCACGTCATGAGGGACGCCTACGGCCGCGGCCTCGGCCACGGCCGGGTGAGCCACGGCGGCCGACTCGAGCTCGGCCGGCCCAACACGCTTGCCCGCGATGTTGAGCGTGTCGTCCGAGCGTCCGTGCAGGAACCAGTAGCCGTCCTCGTCGACCGAGGCCCAGTCCCCATGCGTCCAGACGCGGGGAAAGCGCGACCAGTACGTCTCGATGTAGCGGTCCGGATCGCGCCAGAAGCCGCGAGTCATCCCGGGGAAGGGCTTGCGGCAGACCAGCTCGCCGACCTCCCCGGTGCCGAGGAGGGACTCGCCGCCGACGTTGACGACGTCCATCGCCATCCCCAGCGCCGGCCCGCCGAGCGAGCAGGCCTTGATCGACATCGCCGGCGTGGGCGAGAGAAAGCACGCGCCGACCTCGGTCCCGCCCGAGCAGTTGATGATCGGGCAACGTGAGTCGCCGACCTCCTCGAACAGCCAGCGGTACGGCTCCGGGTTCCAGGGCTCGCCGGTGGTCACGATCGTCCGCAGCGACGAGAGGGCGGCCTCCGGGTCGCCGTGCGGGATCAGCGCGCGGACGAGCGTGGGCGACAGCCCCAGGATGGACACGCGCTCGTCCTCGACGAGGCGCCACAGCCGGTCGGGCGGGAAGTCCGGCGCGCCCTCCGCGAAGACGAGTGTCGCGCCGAGCGCGTGCCCGCCGACGACCGTCCACGGGCCCATGATCCAGCCCATGTCGGTCGCGAAGTGGATCACGTCGCCGGGCCGCGCGTCGGCCTGGTAGCAGACCTCGCGCGCGATCGAGACGAGGAACCCGCCCTGGACGTGGACGACGCCCTTGGGCCGACCGGTGGTGCCCGACGTGTACGTGAGCAGGTAGGGCGTCTCGGAGTCGAGCTCCGCCGCCGGCAGCTCGCCCGTCTGCTCGGCGAGCAGGTCGTCCCACGGGGCGAGGACCACGTGCTCGAGCGCCGGCGCGTCGACACGCGCCTCCTCGAGGATCTCGAGCATCGGCACCTCGCGGCCGCGCCGGAGAGATGTTCGCCTCGTGATCGCCACCTTGGCCTCCGACGCCTGCAGGCGCTGCGCGACTGCCGGCGCGGCGAAGCCGGAGAAGATCGGTACCTGGATGGCGCCGAGATGCGCGCAAGCATGGGACGCGACGGCGACCTCCTGCGACATCGGCAGGTAGATCGCCACCCGGTCGCCCACGCCGACGCCGAGCGCGGCGAGCGCTTCGGCCAGGCGCGTGACCTGTTCGGACAACTCCGCGAAGGTCAGCGTCCGCCGCCGCCCGTCCTCGCCGAGGGAGACGCAGGCGACGGCTTCGGGCGTCCGCTCCGCCCAGCGGTGCGCGCAGTTGTGCGCGATGTTGAGCCTGCCGCCGACGAACCAGGTCGCCCATTCCGGCCCGCGTGAGAGGTCGGCGACCTTCTCCCACGCACGTGCGAACTCGAGGCCCATGTCCTCCACGGCTGCGGGCCAGAACCACTCGGGATCGTCCTGCGAACGGACGACGAGATCGCGGTAGTCCGCGATTCCGTGACGGCGCATCAGGCGCACGACGTTCGCGCGCTCGAGCACCTCTCGAGACGGCCGCCAGACGATCTCTGCCACGCCGGGAAGCCTAGTGCGCGCGCCGTTGACACATTTAGCTAGTACCTGCTAAGTTAGCGGGCGCTAACCATGCGGGCCAGAATCCTCGATCCGCAGACGCGCAAGTGGTGGACGCTCGGCGCGGTCGCCTTCGGCCTGTTCATGATCATGCTGGACAACACGGTCGTGAACGTCGCGCTGCCCGCGATCCAGGAGGACCTCGGGGCCGACCTGTCCGAACTCGAGTGGATCGTCACGGGCTACGCACTGACGTTCGCGGCCCTCATGCTCAGCGGCGGCAAGCTCGCCGACCTGCTGGGACGGCGGCTGATCTTCGTCGTCGGGTTGTCGATCTTCACCGCGTCCTCGCTCGCGTGCGGTCTGGCCGACAGCGGCGACATGCTGATCGCAGCCCGGATCGTGCAGGGCGCGGGCGCGGCGCTCATGAATCCCGCGACGCTCTCGATCATCTCGGCGACTTTCCCGCCTCACCAGCGCGGGATGGCGATCGGGATCTGGGCGGGCGTCTCGGCGTTGGCGCTTGCGATCGGGCCGCTCGTCGGCGGCCTCCTGACCGAGCACGCCAGTTGGCACTGGATCTTCTTCATCAACATCCCGATCGGCGTCGTCGCGATCGCGGCCAGCTTCCTCCTGATCGACGAGTCGCGGGACACCTCGGAGGAGCAGCGGCTCGACCTCCCCGGGCTCCTGAGCTCGGGAATCGGGCTCTTCTCGCTCACGTACGCCCTGATCGAGGGCAACACGTACGGCTGGACCTCCGCCCGCATCGTCACCTCCTTCGTGGTCGCCGCCGTGAGCCTCGTCACGTTCGTCCTCCTCGAGCGGCACCAGCGCACGCCGATGCTCGATCTGTCGCTGTTCCGGAACCGGACGTTCGCCGGCGCCAACGCCGTGATGCTGCTCGTCGCGCTCGCGATGTTCGGGGTCTTCTTCTTCGTCTCGCTCTACATGCAGAACATCCTGGGCTACTCGGCCGTTCAGGCCGGCGCGGCATTCCTGCCGATGACGCTGCTGATCGTCCTGATCGCGCCGCTCGCGGGCAGGACGTCGGACCGCTTCGGTTCGCGCTGGCTGATGGGAACCGGGATGACGCTGCTCGCGATCCAGCTCTTCTACTTCTCGCGCCTCGGCGTCCACGAGTCGTACTGGGCGCTACTGCCGGCGATGTTGATCGGGGGTGTCGGAATGGCCTCCGTGATGACTCCGAGCGCCGCCGCCGCGATGAGCGGCGTCCCGATCGACAAGGCGGGTGTCGGGTCGGCCGTGCTCAACTCCGCGCGGCAGGTCGGCGGCTCGGTCGGGATCGCGCTCATCGGGGCGATCATCGCGCACGAGGCGGGGAGCCGGCGTACGCCTCAGGCATTCGTCGACGGCTTCTCGACCGCGCTCGTCGTGGCGTCGCTGATCGCTCTCGCGGGCGCCGGTCTCGCGATCCTCGTGGTTCGCGCGCCCCGGCGAGCCGAATCGGCCGAGCCTGTCTCCGAGCTCGCCGCGTGAGCGCCCAGCGAGTCCGTCTCCCCGCGGAGGAGCGCCGCGCGGCGGTGCTGGAGGCGGCGTGCACGATCTTCTGTCGCGGCACGTACCGGAGCACGACGACGGCCGAGATCGCCAAGTACGCGGGCGTCACCGAGCCGGTTCTCTACCGCCATTTCAGCTCCAAGCGCGACCTCTACATCGCCTGCCTCGAGGAGGCCTGGAGCGACAGCCGTGAGCTGTGGGACAACGCGGTCGCCGAGGAGCCCGACTCGACGCTATGGCTGATCGCGATGGGGACCGCGTATCTCACCACCAAGGACCGGCGCGGGCAGCTCGTCCATCTCTGGCTCCAGGCCCTCGCCGAGGCAAGCGACGACCCGGAGATCCGCAAGTTCGTTCGGCGCCAGCTCCAGGACGTGCACCGCTATGTCGCCGACGTGATGCGGCGCTCCCAGGAGGCCGGTGGGATCCTCCCCGAGCGCGACGTCGATTGCGAGGCCTGGGTCTTCATCTCGCTCGGGCTGCTCGGCACGGTCGGCCGCAGGCTCGGCGGCGTCGTCGGGGACGACTTCCCGCAGATCATGGACGCGCGCCGCGAGTGGATGACCGGCCGTCGCGCAGGCGACTCCATTTAAGGGGCCAGCCGAGCCTCTGCTGCACAGCCCGAGGCGCAGGGCGCGCGGCGCGCGCCCACGCGGTGCCAGGCACCGTCAAGAAAGCGTCACGAATCTTCCACACCCTCGAGCGTCAGGCGGAAAACCTTCGTCTCGCGCTCCTCGAAGCCCAGACGGCGATAGAGGCGATTCGCGGCCTCGCGCGTTGGCCGCGAGGTGAGCTCCACCGACCGCGCGCCCGCATCGCGGGCGATTTCGACCGCCCGGAGGGTGAGCGCCTCGCCGATCCCACGCCCGCGGGCGGATTCGTCCACGACGACGTCCGCGATCCAAGCCCGTACCCCGGTCGGGATCCGAAAGACGGCGACGGTCAGCGTCCCGAGCACCGAGTCGCCGTCGCGAGCGATGACAAACGAGGTAGCCGGCGCGTCAACGATCGCCTCGAGCTCACGTCGAGAGGGCGGTGAAGCAGAAGACAATCGAGGGAGAAGCGCGGCGACGGCGTCGACGAGCTCGGACGAAACGGAGTCCACGACTTCGATCCGCATTCGAGGATTTTGACCCGAGGTCGCGAGTCACCGCCGCCCCGGTGAAGCAAACGGTGAAGCACCGCAGGGGAGTTGCCGTCACGACTAAAGACCGCCGGCCGGGAGCCTAGGTCGTCTGAAGTGTGCAGCACTTCGGACAAAAAAGAGCCCCCGGCTGCGGCTCCGGGGGCTCGTATGTGCGGCTACGAGAAGCCGCCTGTATGTGTGGTGGCGACAGGTCGGAGGCTTTTGGCTCTGCGGCCCAGCCAAGGCCTCCGACCCGTGTGTCGCCATCTCTGTGGCGCGCCCCTTGCACCTCCGCTCTGGC
>Ga0126307_10003347_pt1 | contig 10955 bp, 10 predicted proteins | sample Plot28_FD_89955 | JGI IMG/M metagenome (GOLD analysis project Ga0126307, IMG submission 89955) | Serpentine soil microbial communities from UC McLaughlin Reserve, CA, USA - Plot28 | ecosystem: Environmental > Terrestrial > Soil > Grasslands | place: USA: UC McLaughlin Reserve, Lake County...
CCGTCTTGATGGCCGCGTCGGCGGCCCGCTCGAATGCCGCGACGTCGACGGGTCCGGCAGGCGCGTACAGCAGCGTGGTGTGTTCGCGCCTGCCCAGCAGGTTGAACAGCCGCAGCGGCCCGGTCACCGCGTCGCGGGTCAGACCCGTCGCGTCGGGGGCGCGGGCGCCCGCACCGTCGGCCACGATCGGGCTGCCCGCGTAGTCGATGAGGAGTTGGGCCTCACGGCGGATGACGTAGCCCATGTCGGTCGAGTCGGCACCGATGCCGTCCCTGGCGCTGCGCACCGTGCGCCCGACCACTTCTTCGCCGACCGGCCGCCGCTCGACGTCATAGCTCTCAAGCAGTCCCGGCGCGGCGTGCCCCGACAGGGCGAGCGCCAGCTTCCAGGCCAGGTTGTGGGCGTCCTGGATGCCGGTGTTCATACCCTGCGCGCCGGTGGGTGGATGGATGTGCGCGGCGTCGCCTGCGACGAACACCCGACCCTTGCCATAGGCGTCGACGATGCGGTGGCTGATCCGGAAGACCGACGACCATCGCATGTTGCGCGCGGTCGTCGGCTCGGGGGAGAGCCGGTCCAGCACGGCCTGGATGAGGTGCAGCTCTGGTTTGCGCTCGCCCTCGAAGCCGTGCGCGACACGGTCTGAGCTGCCGCTCGTGCCGGACAGTTCCTGGGGCACCAGCATCGACATCCGGTATCGACCGCGGCCCGGCAGCGGGATACACACCAGTAGATCGTCGGTCTTGCCGTCGCTCTGGTGCATCGACCGGATGCCGTATCCCTGGGGCATCGACCAGCCGACCTCGACGTCGCCGAGCATGTACTGCTCCTCGAACGCCGCGCCCTCGAACGTCAGCCCGAGGCCCTTGCGCACCGCGCTGTGCGCACCGTCGGCGCCGACGAGGTAGGCCGCACGCACCGTCTGCTCGGTATCGCCTGCCAGGGTGGCCGTGACACCGTCGGCGTCTTGCTCAAAGCCGGTGACCCGCACGCCACGCTGCACTTGAACGCCGTGCATCGCCAGCTCGTCGCGCAGGATTGCTTCGGTCGCGTACTGAGGAATTGCGATGAAGCCGAACGGCACGTCGTCCGGCAAGCTCATGTCGGGCCGCGCGACCTCCTTACCGTTGACGTAGACGATCTGGCCACGCATGAGCACCGCCGCGTCGAGGATGCGGCGCAGCACACCCATGCCCTCGAACACCTCGAGCGTCCGCGGTTGCACCCCAACGGCTTTCGCATACTGCGGCGGTTCGACGAGCGGGTCGACGATGCGGCATGCGACGCCGCGCCTGGCGAGTTCGATGGCGGCCGTCATGCCGATCGGGCCGGCGCCCGCGATCAGTACCTGCGTTTCTGAGGTGTTGGTCACGGCCGTGATTATGCTGCGGCCATGAGCATCGAGGCTCCAGTTACGGTGAACGCCGGACATCTGATCGCCCGCCGGTTGCGTGCCAGCGGCATCGACACCATCTTCACCCTCTCCGGTGGGCATCTGTTCTCCATCTACGACGGCTGCCGCGCCGAGAACATCCGGCTGGTCGACACCCGCCACGAGCAGACCGCCGCGTTCGCCGCCGAGGGCTGGTCCAAGGTGACCAGGTTGCCGGGCGTCGCCGCCCTCACCGCCGGTCCTGGCGTGACCAACGGGATGAGTGCGATGGCTGCCGCGCAACAGAACCAGTCGCCGTTGGTGGTGCTGGGCGGGCGGGCACCCGCATTGCGCTGGGGGCAGGGGTCGCTGCAGGAGATCGACCACGTGCCGTTCGTGGCGCCGCTGACGCGGTTCGCCGCCACCGCGCAGTCCGCGGATGCGGTCGGGCCGCTGATCGATGATGCGCTGAGGGCCGCGGTCGGTGCACCGTCGGGCGTCGCGTTCGTGGATTTCCCGATGGATCACGTCTTCAGCGAGGCGCATGACCCGGGTGGTCCCGGCGCGCTGGCCAATCCGCCCGCCGCAGTCAAGCCGGACGGGAATGCCGTAGAGACGGCCGTGCGTCTGCTGGCCGAGGCCCAGCGGCCGGTGATCATGGCGGGCACCAACGTGTGGTGGGGGCACGCAGAAAAGGCCTTGCGGGCGCTGTCCGAATCCCTGCGTATCCCGGTGCTGATGAACGGAATGGCTCGCGGAACGGTGCCTGCCGATCACGAACTGGCGTTCTCGCGCGCGCGGTCAAAAGCTTTGGGGGAGGCCGATGTTGCGCTGGTGATCGGGGTACCGATGGACTTCCGGCTCGGCTTCGGCGGCGTGTTCGGCGCGCAGACCAAACTGATCGTCGCCGACCGCGCCGAGCCCGACCGGCCGCATCCCCGCGACGTCGCGGCAGGCCTTTACGGTGACCTGCCCACCGTTCTCTCGGCGCTGGCGGGCACCGCTGCCGGTGAGCACGAAGGCTGGATCGGCGAACTGCGCGCGGTCGAAAGCGCCGCGCGGGCAGCCGAGCAGGCCGAACTCGACGACGACCGCACCCCTCTGCACCCGATGCGGCTCTACGCCGAACTCAAACCGCTGCTGGACCGCGACGCGATCATCGTCATCGATGCAGGCGACTTCGGCTCGTACGCCGGGCGGGTCATCGACAGCTACGTGCCGGGCGCCTGGCTGGACACCGGCCCGTTCGGCTGCCTGGGCTCGGGTCCCGGCTATGCCCTGGCGGCGAAGCTTGCCCGCCCCGACCGTCAGGTGGTGTTGTTGCAGGGCGACGGCGCGTTCGGGTTCTCCGGCATGGAATGGGACACGTTGGTACGCCACGGCGTTCACGTCGTTTCGGTCATCGGCAACAACGGCATCTGGGCGCTGGAAAAGCATCCGATGGAAATGTTGTACGGCTACTCCGTGGTCGCCGAGCTGCGGCCCGGCACCCGATACGACGAGGTGGTGTCCGCACTCGGCGGCCACGGCGAACTGGTGTCGACGCCCGCGCAGGTGCGGCCCGCGCTGGAGCGGGCCTTCTCGTCGGGGCTGCCCGCAGTGGTGAACGCGCTGACCGACCCCACCGTCGCGTACCCCCGTCGCTCCAATCTGGCCTGACCCATTCTCCGCGAGCGACCGTGTCTGCACACGCCACGCCGACAAAATGTGTGCACACGTGGGCGCTCGGCGGGCTTGAGCGCTACGAAATTCGGTGGACTCCTTGAGCTTTGGCGCCCATCCTTGAGTGGATGAAGACGCGATGGCACGAGTCTGTTGAGGAGTTCCGCGCGATTGCGGAGCCACTCTATCGCAGCGATCCCGTCCGGCACACCATCGAGCTGACCCTGCTCGAAGCGAACAAGTTTCCGGACGACGCGATCTTGCTCACCGTGTGGGAGGACGCCACACCTGTGGGTGCCGCCTTACAAACACCGCCATACCCGTTGGTGTGCAATGGAATTAACCGAGCAGCGATCGATACAGTCGTCGCAGACCTCGCTGGGTGGCGTCCAGGACTGACGGGGGTCCACGGAGCACGGCCGCACGCCGTCGCGTTCGCAGATGCATGGCACGCGATCACAGGCCGAGCCGGCACGACGAGCTCCGAAGAACGGCTTTATCGGCTGGGCACGTTGCGCCCGCCAAAGGGTGTCGCCGGTACAGCGCGACCGGCTACTGACGACGACCGCTGCGTACTCGTGGACTGGGTGGAACTGTTCTTTCAGGAAACCTTCAGCCATATACGCGACAACGCGGCCGGCGAACGGTTTGTCGACAGCGCTAACCGGATTGGTGACCGGTTCATGCTGTGGGGCGCCGACAACCGGCCGGTCAGCATGGCGATGCTGCGCGCACCGGCGTTCGGGGTGTCGCGGATCGGTCCGGTGTTCACACCGAGGGACCGGCGCGGCCGCGGCTACGGCTCAGCCGTCACCGCAGCTGCCGCGAATCTGGCACACCGCAGTGGCACTGCGGACGTCGTACTATTCGCCGATCTCGCCAATCCAACGTCCAATGCGATCTATCAGCGGATCGGCTTCGCCCCCGTCGTCGACAGCGTCCGGATCGATTTCGCCACGCTCGGCTGACGCGAGCATGCGCTCACGGCAGCTGGCGACCGCGTACCGTAAATGTGTGGCGAAGACGAAAACCCGCACCTCAGGTCGCGTCGGCAACCGGTTCTGGAAGCTGCTCGGCGCAAGCACCGACAAGGATCAGTCCCGCTCGATGGCGCAGGTGCGCGAGTCCGCGGAGTTCGACGAAAAGGCTGCCGTCCTCGACGACGAGCAGCTGCGTAAGGCCGCCGAACTGCTCAACCTCGACGACCTGGCCGATTCCGCGGACATCCCGCAGTTCCTGGCGATCGCCCGCGAGGCGTCCGAGCGGACCACCACGCTGAAGCCGTTCGACGTCCAGCTGCAGGCCGCGCTGCGAATGCTGGCGGGCGACGTGGTCGAAATGGCCACCGGTGAGGGCAAGACGCTGTCGGGTGCGATCGCCGCGGCCGGCTACGCCATCGGCGGACGCAACGTGCACGTCATCACCATCAACGACTACTTGGCCCGTCGCGACGCCGAATGGATGGGCCCGCTACTGAAGGCAATGGGGCTGACGGTCGGCTGGATCACCGCCGACTCCACCGCAGAACAGCGGCGCAACGCTTACAAGTGCGACATCACCTACGCCTCGGTGAACGAGGTCGGATTCGACGTGCTGCGCGACCAGCTGGTCACCGACGTCGAAGACCTGGTGTCTCCGAATCCGGACGTGGCGCTGATCGATGAGGCCGACTCGGTGCTAGTCGACGAGGCGCTGGTGCCGCTCGTGCTGGCCGGCACCAGTCATCGGGAGACGCCGAAGCTCGAAATCATCCGGCTCGTAGGCGAACTCGTCGCGGGCAAGGACTACGACACCGACGCCGACGGCCGCAACGTGCACCTCACCGAGTCGGGCGCGCAGAAGCTCGAGGCCAAGCTCGGCGGCATCGACCTGTACTCCGAAGAACACGTCGGCACCGTCTTGACCGAGGTCAACGTCGCGCTGCATGCCCACGTACTGTTGCAGCGCGACGTGCACTACATCGTCCGCGACGACGCGGTGCACCTGATCAACGCCTCCCGCGGCCGCATCGCCCAGCTCCAGCGCTGGCCCGACGGTCTGCAGGCCGCCGTCGAGGCCAAGGAGGGCATCGAGACCACCGAGACCGGGGAGGTCCTCGACACCATCACCGTGCAGGCGCTGATCAACCGGTACCCGACGGTGTGCGGGATGACCGGCACCGCGCTGGCCGCAGGGGAGCAGCTGCGCCAGTTCTACAAGCTCGGCGTATCACCAATTCCGCCGAATAAGCCCAACATTCGCGAGGACGAAACCGACCGCGTGTACATCACCACGGCCGCCAAGAACGACGCGATCGTCGAGCACATCGCCGAGGTGCACGAGACCAGGCAGCCGGTCCTGGTGGGCACCCGCGACGTCGCCGAGTCCGAAGAGCTCCACGAGCGGCTGGTCAAGGCGGGCGTCCCCGCCGTGGTACTCAACGCCAAGAACGACGCCGAGGAGGCCGCCGTCATCGCCGAGGCGGGCAAGCTCGGATCGGTCACGGTGTCCACCCAGATGGCGGGCCGAGGCACCGACATCCGGCTCGGCGGCTCCGACGAATCCGACCATGATGCGGTCGCCGAGCTCGGCGGGCTGCACGTCATCGGCACCGGACGACACCACACCGAGCGGCTGGACAACCAGTTGCGTGGCCGCGCCGGGCGCCAGGGCGATCCCGGTTCGTCGGTGTTCTTCTCCAGCTGGGAAGACGAGGTGGTGGTGTCACATCTGGAACGCAGCAAGCTGCCGATGGAGTCCGACGACGACGGCAAGATCGTCCGCCCCAAGGCGGCCAGCCTGCTGGACCACGCGCAGCGCATCGCCGAAGGCCGGCTGCTCGAGGTGCACGCCATGACCTGGCGCTACAACCAGCTGATCGCCCAGCAGCGAGCGATTCTCGTGGAGCGCCGCGACGCACTGCTGCGGACCGCGACGGCCCGCGAAGAACTCGAGGAGCTGTCCCCGAAGCGATACGAGGAGCTGGTCGACGACCTCGGCGAGCAGAAGCTGGAGAAGATCTGCCGGCTGATCATGCTGTACCACCTGGACCGCGGCTGGGCCGATCACCTAACCTACCTGGCCGACATCCGGGAGAGCATCCACCTGCGCGCGCTGGGCAGGCAGAACCCGCTCGACGAGTTCCACCGGATGGCGGTCGATGCGTTCGCCTCGCTGGCCGCCGACGCGATCGAGGCCGCCCAGCAGACATTCGACACAGCCGCCTCGATCGAGGACGAGCCGGGCGTCGACCTGTCCAAACTCGCTCGGCCGACGTCGACGTGGACATACATGGTGCACGACAATCCGCTGGCAGACGACACCATGTCGGCACTGAGCCTGCCAGGAGTGTTCAGATAGGTTTAGCCCATGGCGGGCGCTGCTCCAGAGGTGCGCGACCGGGTGCTGACAGTGCCCAACGCGCTTTCGGTGCTGCGCCTCGTGCTAGTGCCGGTATTCCTCTACCTATTGCTCGTGGTTCACGCCAACGGCTGGGCGGTGGGCGTGCTGATGTTCAGCGGGTTCTCCGACTGGGCCGACGGCAAGATCGCGCGGTTGGTCGCCAACCAGTCGTCGCGGCTGGGGGAGTTGCTCGACCCGGCCGTCGACCGCATCTACATGTTGGTTGTGCCTGTGGCACTGGCGATTTACGGCGCAGTGCCGTGGTGGATCGTGCTCACGCTCATAGGCCGTGACGCCGTTCTTGCCGCGACGCTGCCCCTGCTGCGCAGCCGGGGATTGACCGCGCTGCCGGTCACCTACATCGGCAAGGCCGCCACCTTCGCCCTGATGTCGGCCTTCCCGCTGATCCTGCTCGGCCAGTGGGATGCGCTGTGGAGTCACGTCGTCCTGGCGTGCGGATGGGCGTTCTTGGTCTGGGGAATGGCCATGTACCTGTGGTCGGGCGTGCTGTACCTGATCCAGGTGGCGATGGTGGTTCGGCGACTGCCCAAGGTGTCGACATGAGCATGCTGGGCGGCTACGACCCCGAAGCCGGCCGCAATGCTCATGTGGCCGACATGCCGGCGCTGATCCCGTTGCCGTCGCTGCTGCGCTCCCTGCTCTCCGATCACCTCGATCCGGGGTATGCCGCAGCGGCCCAGGCAAAAGCGGGCGGCGCGAAGCGCCGGACGTGGCAGGCGTGGACGTGGCAGCTCGCCGGTGCGCTGCTGATCGCGGTCGTGTTCGCCGCGGCCGTCGCACAGGCACGCTCGACGGCACCCGGTGTGCGCGAGACACAGCAGGTGCTTGCGGGCAGCGTCAAGTCCGCGGAAGCCGCCACCAACGACATCACCGCCCGCCGCGACGCCCTTGCCACGCAGGTGGATGCCGAGCGGCGCAGCAGGCTCGAGGGCGACGAACGCGGCCAGCAGCTGCTGGGCAGCCTCGATGCGGCGAACTTCGCGGCGGCCGCCATGCCGGTGATCGGCCCCGGCTTGACAATCACCATCACCGATCCGGGGATGTCCGAGGACCTCAGCGATGTCTCCAAGGAGCGCGTCGCAGGTAGCCAGCAGGTGATCCTGGACCGCGATCTGCAGCTGATCGTCAACTCGCTATGGGTCAGCGGTGCGGAGGCGGTCTCGGTGGGCGGGGTGCGAATCGGTCCGAACGTGACGATCCGGCAGGCGGGCGGCGGCATCCTGGTCGACAATCAACCGATCAGCAGCCCATACGTCATCCTCGCGGTCGGACCACCGCACGCGATGCAGGATGTGTTCGACCGCAGCCCCGGCTTGCAGCGACTTCGGTTGCTGGAGACGAGCTACGGCGTCGGGCTCAATGTCAGCGCGAACGACGGCCTGACCCTGCCCGCCGGTTCCGTGCGAGATATCAACTTCGCCAAGCAGATTGGGCCTTAATGATCGGACGCAAATGATCGGGATCGCCGCGCTTGTCATCGGGATCGTGCTGGGCCTGGTGTTTCACCCCAGCGTGCCCGAGGTCATCGAGCCGTACCTGCCGATCGCGGTGGTGGCCGCATTGGACTCGGTGTTCGGCGGATTGCGGGCATATCTGGAGCGCATCTTCGACTCGAAGGTGTTCGTGGTCTCGTTCGTTTTCAACGTGCTGGTTGCCGCGCTGATCGTCTATGTCGGCGACCAACTCGGGGTCGGTACCCAGCTGTCCACCGCGATCATCGTCGTGCTCGGCATCCGGATCTTCGGCAACGCAGCCGCCCTGCGGCGCAGACTGTTCGGCGCATGAGCACCCTAAGACGACCGCAAGTGAGGATCGCAGCGAGGCTCAGGTCGATGGCGCGAACCGCAAGCTCCGGCGCGAAGCGAGGACCGGAGCGAGCGGGAGTCGAGGCATAAAGCGATGACAGATCACGCTCCCCAGCACGCCGCCGAGCCGGAACATCACGGCCGCCACGAGTTGCCGGCCGACGAGCCTGTGCCGGAGATCGGCGATCTGCACGCAGGCGGGGTGAAGGGGGTGGCGCGCGGGGGCCGATCACAGCTCATGTTCGGAGCGCTGGCGGTGCTGCTGTGCGTGCTGCTCGGCGTCGCGATCGTCACGCAGGTGCGGCAGAACGAATCCGGCGACTCGCTGGAGACGGCGCGGCCCGCCGATCTGCTGGTGCTGCTGGATTCGCTGCAGCAGCGGGAGGCCGCGCTCAACACCGAAGTGACCGACCTGCAGCGCACGCTGGCGCAGTTGCAGGAGTCGGGCAGCAGCGATGCGGCTGCGATCGAGAATGCACAGGCCCGGCTGGCCGCACTGGCGATCCTGATCGGCACGGTCGCCGACGGGTCCCGGCGTGACGCTGACGATCGAGGACACCGCACCGGGCGTGCCTGCCGAAACCATGCTCGACGTGATCAACGAGCTTCGTAACGCCGGCGCCGAGGCGATGGAGATCCGCGGCGCGGCTGCGGCGGTCCGGGTCGGCGTCGACACCTGGGTGGTCGGAACCCCCGGCGCACTCGTCGTCGACAACGCGACGCTGAACCCGCCGTATTCGGTTCTGGCGATTGGTGATCCGCCGACGCTGGCCGCGGCGATGAACATCCCCGGCGGCGCGATGGACAGCGTCGAGCGCGTCGGCGGCTCGATGGTGGTACAACAGGCCGACCGCGTGGACATCACCGCCTTGCGGCAACCGAAACCCCGCCAATACGCTCAGCCAGTCAAATGAGCATCCGTCCTCGAGGAGCCTCGTGAGCGAAATCCCAGCCGACCTGAACTACACCGAGGAACACGAGTGGGTCCAGCGCACCGGCGACGACACCGTACGGGTCGGCATCACCGACTACGCCCAGTCGGCGCTCGGCGACGTGGTTTTCGTCCAGCTGCCCGACGTCGGCGCCGACGTGACGGCGGGCGAATCGTTCGGCGAGGTGGAGTCGACCAAGTCGGTGTCCGATCTGTACGCACCGGTCACCGCGAAAGTCGTTGCTGTCAATGGTGAACTGGAGGCAAAGCCGCAAGCGGTCAACTCCGACCCGTACGGCGAGGGGTGGCTCGTGGAGCTTCAGGCGGACGCGGCTTCGCTGGACGACGGCCTTCGCGGGTTACTCAATGCGGACGGCTACCGCGCCACGGTGACCGAATGACGGGTTGTTAGGGTTGCGTAGTACCGGAGTCCAACACGGGCGGATCCGGCGGTGGTGGGCACAATCATGTCCACTGCGCGGTACGGTCGACACCAGACGCATGACGGCTGGGGGGCCCGGCCTGATATCGCCACAGCAGCCAGTGAGGAGCAGCGGGTGACGCAAAAGGACCATAACTCTGGGGCTGACCAGACGTCTGACGATGTCACTGTGGAGACGACATCCGTTTTCCGCGCCGACTTCCTCAACGAGCTGGACGCTCCGGCCGCGGCCGGCACCGAGGGTGCGGTCTCGGGCGTCGAGGGGCTGCCCGTCGGCTCCGCGCTGCTGGTCGTCAAGCGCGGTCCCAACGCAGGCTCGCGATTCCTGCTCGATCAGCCCACCACCTCGGCCGGTCGACATCCCGATAGCGACATCTTCCTCGACGACGTCACGGTCAGTCGCCGTCACGCCGAGTTCCGGCTGGAGGGCGGCGAGTTCCAGGTAGTCGACGTCGGCAGCCTCAACGGCACGTACGTGAACAGGGAGCCCGTGGATTCCGCGGTGCTGGCCAACGGTGACGAGGTCCAGATCGGCAAGTTCCGCCTGGTGTTTCTCACCGGTCCCAAGGGCGACGACAGCCGCCCGGGCAGCTAAGCGATGAGCGCTCGCGCGAAGAGCCGATGACACAGCCCGACACGCCGGCTCTGGCCGGGATGTCGATCGGAGCCGTCCTCGATCTGCTGCGGGGCGACTTCCCGGATGTGACCATCTCCAAGATCCGTTTTCTGGAGGCCGAAGGCCTGGTCACGCCTGAGCGCACCGCGTCGGGATACCGGCGGTTCACCGCCTACGATTGCGCGCGCCTGCGGTTCATCCTTACCGCCCAGCGCGACCAATATCTACCGTTGAAGGTCATCAAGGCACAGCTGGACGCCCAAGCCGACGGAGAGCTGCCCCAGAACGGATCCGCTTACGGCGTACCGCGTTTGGTTCCCGTGGACTCACGGTTCGACACGGTGTCCGACGAGAGCGCGGCTGGACTCTCGGGCGTTGCGCCGCCCCAGGTGCGGCTGCGACGCGAAGACCTGCTGGCCCGGTCCGGTATCGACGAAGTCCTGCTGACCGAACTGATCAAGGCGGGCGTGATCAAGCGGGGAGCGGCGGGCTTCTTCGACGAGCATTCGGTGATGATCGCCCAGTGCGCCAGGGCACTGGCGGACTACGGCGTCGAGCCGCGGCACCTGCGTGCCTTCCGCTCGGCGGCCGACCGCCAGTCCGATCTGATCGCCCAGATCGCGGGTCCGGTGGTCAAGGCGGGCAAGGCAGGTGCCCGCGACCGCGCCGACGATCTGGCCCGCGAGGTGGCCGCGCTGGCGATCACGTTGCACACCTCGCTGATC
>Ga0126307_10003348_pt1 | contig 10954 bp, 7 predicted proteins | sample Plot28_FD_89955 | JGI IMG/M metagenome (GOLD analysis project Ga0126307, IMG submission 89955) | Serpentine soil microbial communities from UC McLaughlin Reserve, CA, USA - Plot28 | ecosystem: Environmental > Terrestrial > Soil > Grasslands | place: USA: UC McLaughlin Reserve, Lake County...
GGCCTACGTCCCGGCGCAGGACCTCTACATCGAGAAGGACTCGTCGATCAACGACGAGATCGACCGCCTCCGGCACGCCGCGACCGCTTCGCTCTTCGCCCGGCGCGACGTGATCATCGTCGCCTCGGTCTCCTGCATCTACGGGATCGGTTCGCCGCAGCTCTACCGCGAGCAGATGCAGCTTTTCAAGGTCGGCGACTGGGTCGACCGCCAGGACGTCTTCCGCAAGCTCGTCGGGATGCAGTACCGGCGCAACGACTCGACCCTCGGCCGTGGCACGTTCCGGGCGAGGGGAGAGGTGCTCGAGATCTATCCGGCCTATGCCGAGTCCGCCTATCGGATCCAGCTCTTCGGCGACGAGATCGAGGCGATCCAGCACTTCGACCCGCTGACCGGCGAGATCCTCGACGTGATCGACCACGTCTCGGTCTGGCCCGCCACCCACTATGTCGTCAAGGAGGAGACGATGGAGCGGGCGGTGGACGAGATCGAGCGCGAGATGCGCAATCGCGTCGCCTATTTCGAGGAGCACGGCAAGCAGCTCGAGGCGCATCGTCTCCAGCAGCGCACTCGCTACGACATGGAGATGCTCCGCGAGCTCGGGTTCTGCCCCGGCATCGAGAACTACTCGCGGATCCTCGACGGCCGGCCGCCGGGGAGCCCGCCGTACACGCTGATCGACTACTTCCCCGACGACTTCGTCGTCTTCGTCGACGAGTCGCACCAGACGATCCCGCAGCTGGGTGGGATGTACGAGGGGGACTTCTCGCGCAAGTCCACCCTGGTCGACTTCGGCTTCCGCCTGCCGAGCGCGGTGGACAACCGGCCGCTCAAGTTCGACGAGTTCCTCGATCGGGTCAAGCAGATGGTGCTGGTCTCGGCGACGCCGGGGCCGTGGGAGCGCGCCGAGTCGTCGCGGATCGTCGAGCAGATCGTGCGCCCCACCGGCATCGTCGATCCCGAGGTCGAGGTCCGCGAGACCAAGAACCAGATCGACGACCTGATGAACGAGGTCCGGGTCCGTGCCGAGAAGGACGAGCGCGTCCTGGTGACGACGCTGACCAAGAAGATGGCCGAGGACCTGACCGAGTACCTGCTCGAGCACGGCTTTCGGGTTCGCTACCTGCACTCGGAGATCGACACCCTCGAGCGCATCCAGATCATCCGCGAGCTGCGGCTCGGCGAGTACGACGTGCTGGTCGGCGTCAACCTGCTGCGGGAGGGGCTCGACCTGCCCGAGGTCTCCTTGGTCGCCATCCTCGACGCCGACAAGGAGGGCTTCCTGCGTGGGGAGACCAGCCTGATCCAGACGATCGGACGCGCCGCGCGGAACGTCGAAGGCCGCGTCCTGATGTACGCGGACAAGGAGACCGAAGCGATGCGCAAGGCGCTCTCCGAGACCGAACGCCGCCGCGCCATCCAGCTCGCCTACAACGAGGAACACGGCATCACCGCCGCGACCGTCGTCAAGGGCATCTCCGACATGGCCGAGTTCCTGGCGATGGAGTCGAACGCTCCGAAGCGCCGTCGGCGCCGGCGCGAGGAGACCGCGACCAAGACCCCTGAGGAGCTCGAGAAGATCGTGATCGAGCTCGAAGAGGAGATGCTCGCCGCTGCCGACGACCTCCGCTTCGAGGAGGCCGCACGGATCCGGGACGAGCTCAAGGAGCTCCGCGCCGACCTCGACGCGATCCGCGCTTGATGGCGCGCGGGAGGCTTCTCCAGCTTGGAGTTCTCCCGGGCGGCCTGACCGCCGGACTCAGGTCCTGCGCTAACCGACCGAAGCGTGGAGTGAGCGGACGACCAGCGCGCCGTCCCCGACTGCCGCCGCCACGCGCTTGGTCGAGCCCCTGCGCACGTCACCGATCGCGAATACGCCGGGACGCGTGCACTCCAGCAGCAGCGGGTCTCGGTCCGCCTCGTTCCAGTGCCTGGAGAAATCCGGGTGCTGACGCCCCTCCTCGCCAGTGACCACGAAGCCCTTGTCATCTTGGCCGACGAAATCGACCAGCCCCTCAGACCTCGGAGTGGCGCCGATCATCGCGAACACCGCACTGGTCTCGACGCGCTGATCGGGTCCGGCGCCCGAGATCACGACGGCTTCGAGGTTCTCGTCACCCTCCAGCGACCGCACCTCGCATCCCGTCCAGACACGAACGTTCGACTTGGCTGCGATCTGATCGACGAGGTAGCGCGACATCATCACCTCGAGGGGCCGCCGGGCGACGACATGGACCTGATGCGCATGGTCGGCCAGCTTGACGACCGCCTGGCCGGCCGAGTTCCCTCCGCCAACCACGACGACGTCCTCCGCCGAGCATTGCTGCGCCTCGATGTGCGTCGCCGCGTAATAAAGGCCCAGACCCTCGAAGCGGTCGGCGTTCTCGGCCGGTAGCCGGCGATAGTCGGCGCCCGGGGCCAGAACCACGGATCGGCCATGCACGCGCTGACCGTCCGCAAGCCCGATCTCGCGAAACCCGTCGGCCTCGTGCTCCGAGATTCCGGATGCCTCGTGGGCACTCGAAATCACAGCGCCGAACTTGCGCGCCTGCAGGGTCGCGCGCCGGGTGAGGTCGGAACCCGTGAGGCCGGTTGGGAAGCCGAGGTAGTTCTCGATCCGAGCGCTCGTGCCGGCCTGTCCGCCCGGCGCGAATCGCTCGACCACCAGCGTGCCGAGGCCCTCTGAGGAGGCGTAGACCGCCGCGGCCAATCCGGCCGGACCGCCGCCGAGGATGACGACGTCGAACGTCTGACCGTCGACCTGAGCGCGAAGAGCGAGCTCGTCAGCGACCGAGGTGACAGTGGCCTGGCGGATGACGTCGTCGGAGCGAATCAGAACCGGGCAATCGTCCTCACCGATGCCAAGCCCCTCGAGCAGGACGCGGCTCTCCTCGTCGGTGGCCAGGTCATGCCAGGTGAAGGGAACGAGGTTGCGCTCCAGCAGCTCCCTGACGGCGAACGCCTCCCCCGACCAGCGCGAGCCGATCAGCTTCTGCTGGCCCAGGCCGCGACCCATGAGCCAATCGCGCCGCGCGACCATGGTTCGCAGGAGGAGGTCACCGATGTCGGCGGGGGCGGTCGCGACCACTCGGCGGACATCCTCGGGCGGGAGCGCGATCAGCGATGTCGGTCCGGCGGCGTATCCGGCGGCGAGCGTCGGCTCGCCCGTGAACATCGAGAGATCGCCGATGAATGTTCCCTCCTGGCACTGGGTGAAGTACCGGTCGCCCTCGGGTGCGTGGTCGATGATGTCCACGGCTCCACTCTGGACGATGTAGAGCGGAGTCTCGCGCTGGCCATGGGCGAACACCTCCTCGCCGCGGGCGAAGGTCAACTGGGTCCCGATCTGTGCCAGGTATTCGACCTGCTCAGGCGTCAGGCGCGGGAACATCGCCGGATCGTCCGGATCCAGGAAGTCCTCCACCGGGATCGGTGCGTAGTCGGTCGCCATGCCTCCGGATTGATCCTAGGTGAGCGGCGGGTCCGGATTCAGGCGCTGGCCGACGCTCTCCCTTTCCTAAGCTGAATGGGGAGCAGTACCCATCGGAGGAGGGCTCAGCGTGAGGATCGGAATCGTCGGGGCGGGAAGGATCGGCGGCAACTGTGCGGTCCAGTTCGCCAAGGGCGGGCACGAGGTGAAGCTGAGCTCGCGAGACCCGTCGAAGCTCGAGCCGCTCGCGAAGGAGATCGGCGACGCGGCGAGCGTCGGCACTCCGGCCGAGGCCGCGGAGTTCGGGGAGGTCGTCGTGATCGCGGTCCCCTGGGATGGCTTCGGCGATGCGGTCGAGTCGGCCGGCTCCCTCGACGGCAAGATCGTGATCGACACGACGAACCAGTACGGCAGCTCGGAGATGCCCGCGGAGGGGCAGACGGCAGCCAGCTTTCACGCTGCCCGGGTCGGCGGGGCCCGGTACACCAAGAGCTTCAACACGCTGACCTCGTCCTTCCAGGCGGAGGTCGCCTTCCGGCCGGAGCCCGAGCGGGTCGTGCAGTGGGTCTGCGGCGACGATGTCGCCGCAAAGCAGGTCGTGATGAGCCTGATCGCGGACGCGGGCTATGCGCCCATCGATCTCGGCAGGAACGAGGATGCGGCTGTGATGGAGATGCCGCGCCGGCCCGGCGCCGTCTACGGCGAGGAGTACCGGCTTCCGGACGCCGACCAGGTCGTGCAGGCCGTGCAGGCAGGCGAGCAGATCCCGCCGACGCCGAGTTACTCGTGAGCACCGCGGCGATCGCACGCGATCACTGCCTGGCCCCAGAGCGCGTCGATGCCCCGATCGAGGGCGGGCGCTACCGCCGCCTCTTCGACGACCTCGAGCCGTTGGTCGCGGACGAGCGCGCGCTCCACGACCTCGGACGGCTCGGTGGCGTGGCGGACGTAGGTGCGAACGGAGACGCCCCGGACGCATCCGTGGCCGCGGGATGGCCGATGTTCGGTCAGTTCGTCGCCCACGACATCACCGCCGACCGCTCGCCGCTCGGCCACCGGGCGAATCCGGAGCAGATCCGCAACTTCCGCACCCCCCGCGCCAACCTCGAGGGCGTCTACGGCGCCGGCCCGGTCGGCTCTCCCTACCTCTACGACAAGGCGGACGCGGCAAAGCTCCTGCTCGGCCCGGACGGCGTCGATGTCCCGCGCAACGAGCAGGGCATCGCCCTGGTCGGCGACCCCCGCAATGACGTCCACCTGTTCATGAACCAGATACAGGTCGGGTTCATCCGGCTGCACAACCGACTCGTCGACCGGCTGCGCGAGGACGGCACGCCCGAGGCCGACCTCTTCGAGGAGGCGCGCAGGGCCGCCACCTGGCACTACCAGTGGGTGATCACGCGCGAGTTCCTCCCGATCCTGATCGGAGCCGAGCTGACCGATCGCCTGCTCGACTTCGGCGCCGACCTCTACCGCCCGCAGGACGAGGAGCCGTACATCCCCTTCGAGTTCGCGGATGCCGCCTACCGGTACGGCCACAGCCAGATCCGCCAGCGCTACCAGGTCAACGACTCGCTCGGACCCGTCCCTGTCTTCCCCGACCTGATCGGCTTCTGCGAGGTGCACCCGGAGCGCCGCGTCGAGTGGTCGCTCCTCTTCGACGTCCCCGGCCGGCCCGCGGCGCAGCGTGCGAAGCGAATCGACGGCCGGCTGCCCGAGTCCCTGATCGAGCTGCCACAGGCGATCAGCGGCGTGGAGGAGACCGACGCATATGCCTCCCTCGCCAACCGCGACCTGCAGCGTGGCCAGGCGATCGGCCTGCCGTCCGGCGAAGGCGTCGCGGGGGCGCTCGGGGTCGAACCCCTCAGCGCAGACCAAATCGGGCTCGCCGAGCACGGTTGGAGCGAAGAGACCCCGCTCTGGATCTACGTCCTGCGTGAGGCGGATGCCCTGCACGACGGCGATCGGCTCGGGCCGGTCGGTGGCCGCATCGTCGGCGAGGTCCTCGTCGGGATCATCGACGCCGACCCCGAGTCGTTCCGCTCGGTCGACCGAGCGTGGAAGCCGACGCTCCCGTCACACGACCCCGACAAGTTCGGGATCGCGGACATCCTCGTCCCACCCGAGTAGCTCGGCGCTACTTGAGCAGCTGGAAGATGAAGTAGACGATCACGACGAGGTTGACGAGCCACGCGTTGGTGGTCAGCCAGTTGCGGAGTTTCGGCATTGCGTCCCGCGCTCTGTGTCCAAGGAGCATGTAGGCGAGGAATGGCAGCGCCATCAACAGGGTGGTCGCCGCCACCAGCGGCCAGCCGTCGAGCAGGCCCTTGTCGTTGTCGTGCAGCCAGTTGGCGGTTGATATGACCGCGACGATGTCTGTCGGCATCAGCAGGATGAGCAGGAACGCCAGGGTGAATGCGCGCTTCGGCTCGGCCTCCTGGAGCGCCGTCATCCATTTGGGCACGCTCGCCTTGCCTCGTCCGAGGAAGGTGTGAATCGCCGCGAGCGCCAGCAGGCCCGCAATGATCCAGTCGGCGGTGGTCGGACCACCGCTCTCCTTCGGCTCGATCCCGATCGCCTTCACGATGCCGAACCAGATCGCGAGGCTGATGCAGGCCGCGAGAATCACCCCGACCACCATTGCGATCGAGTTCTTGACGGGCTCCCGGCTGGTCACCAGGAAGATCGAGGTCAGGATCTGAGGCCCCATCACCATGATCAGGGCCAGCGGGAGGATCTGGAGTTGTGTGGTGGTGGTGGACAAGTCGAGGATGGTGACGCGCGGCGATCCTATGCCCTACTAGGCTTTGCGTGATGGCGGAGCGGAAGAACGTCGATGAGCTGGCCGCCCAGGCAGGCGACGCGGTGCGGCAGGTGCTCGCCCAGGCCGAGTCGAGGGCCGAGGAGATCGTCCGCGACGCGGAAGCGAAGGCGGCGAGCATCCGCGAGCAGGCCGAGGCTGGGGCCTCGCAGATTCGCGAGCGCGCCGAAGCGGATGCCCGCGCCCAGATCGAGGCCGCCAAGCGGGCGCTCGACGAGCTAGGCGGGAGCCTCGCCGCAGCGGTCTCCTCAGCCATGCCAAAGGGGGAGACCGAGCCCCAGCCGACCGAGACGGAGGAGGAGACCGAGCCCGGACCGCACCCGGACCCCGAGCCGGAGGAGCCGGCCGAGTCCCCGGGCGCGCCCGAGGCGCCGGTGTCCCCGCCCGCCGAGGAGCCCGAGCAGGCCGCCGCGGGCAACGGCGATGACGCCGCGGAGCGCCTGGTCGCAATGAAGCTTGCGGTCGATGGCAAGGATCAGGCCGAGATCGAGGCAGAGCTGACCGAGAAGTTCGGCCCGGGTGACCGCAGCGGCCTGCTCAAGCAGGTCCTCGAGCGCGTCGCCCGCTAGCCCGGCTCAATCAATCGAGCGGAAGGTGCCGGGCGTCCCGTCGGTGCGGGCACCGGAGGTGTACTGGCCCATGTCCTGGCTCCAGAACTCGACGACGTTGCCGTCGGGGTCCGTGACGTAGATCGCGCGGCCAGGCCCGAGCCGGATCGGGCCCTCGACCTCGGCGCCCGCCGACTCGATCCGCTTCTTGAGCCGGTCGACCTCCTCATCGGGGACGCTGAACGCGTAGTGCACATGGGCGCCGCCGCGCCCGCCCGCCAGGCCGACCTGCTCGGTCCAGAGGCCGAGGCGGGCGGTCTCGCCGACGAGGTACCAGTAGCGGCCCTCGGCACCCTCGCCGTAGAGCGTCTCCACGAAGCCGAGCACGTCTCGGTAGAAGCGCCGGGCTTCCTCGAGATCCGAGACCTCGAGGACGAGCTCGGAGATGCCGCTGACGGGAGGCTCGCTCACGAGCCGAGCTTATTGGCCGCGATTGCTCTAATCGTCCCCAGCATGGTTCCGGCCACCTACAAGCGGATCCTCTCGATCAGTGCCGTCCGGCTTCCCCTCACCGGGGCAACCATCGGTCGGCTGCCCTTCGCGGCGCAGACGCTTGCGGTGCTCCTGCTCGTGCAGGGAGCGACCGACTCCTTCGCGGACGCCGGCCTGGTCAACGCCTGCTACTCGATCGGAGCGGCGGCGGGGCTTCCCACACAGGGACGCATCGTCGACCGAATCGGTCAGACGCGCGTGATCGCGGCCGCCACCGCGATCAATGCGGTGGCGCTCGTCGGGCTCGTCCTGCTCGCCGAGGATGGGGCCTCGGTGGCGGCAATGTGTGCCGTGGCGGTCTTCGCCGGATTCGCGATCCCGCCGCTCGGCACCTCGATCAGGACGCTCTGGTCGGAGCTGGTCCCCGATCAGGAGCTGCGCCAGTCCGCCTTCGCTCTGGACGCCGTCACGGTGGAGGTCGCGTTCATCGTCGGCCCCCTGCTGGCGGCTCTGGTGATCGGCATCGCCTCGCCGGCCGCCGGCGTTCTCGTGAACGTCGCGCTCAGCATCCTCGGCTCGACGCTGTTCGCGCTCTCGCGGGCGTCTCGGGACTGGCGGGGGCAGCCGCACGGCCTGGGGCTGATGGGCCCGCTGCGCTCGGGCGGAGTGCTCACCCTCATGGGCGTCGGCATCGGTCTGGGCATCGGAGTCGGTGCCGTCGAGCTCGGGATGACCGCCGTCGCCGCTGATCATGGCCTGCGGGAGCTCGGCGGGGCGTTCCTCGCGACCCAGGCGGCGGGCAGCCTGGTCGGCGGACTCATCTACGGCAGCCGCACCTGGCGGACGCCGGGGGCTCGCCGCCTGGGTCTGCTCTCCGTGGCGCTCGCCGTCACGACCGCACCTCTCGTCATCACGCCCTCGCTCGAGGCCACCTTCCCGCTGTCGCTGCTCAGCGGCTTGATGCTGGCCCCGACCGTCTCCGTCCTCTACGTGCTGCTCGACTCGGTCGCGCCGACCGGGACCGCGGCCGAGGCGACCGGGTGGGTGCTGACTGCCTTCGTCAGCGGGGCCTCGGCCGGCGCCGGCGTCGCCGGGGCGGCCGTGAACGCCTCGGGCCCACATGCGGGCTTGGCGGTCGGGCTTGCCGGAACGATCTTCGCCGCGGCAGTCGCCTGGCTCTGGCAGCCGCAAATCGCGCTCGCTCCGGCGCTCGAATCGGCTCCCCCAGCCAGATAATTGGGAACAACCGTTCGCCTGCGTACACTCGATGTGATGGCTCCGTCGGAGCAAATAGTGATCCGCGGGGCGAGGGAGCACAACCTCAAGGATGTAGAGCTCGAGCTGCCTCGCAACTCGCTGATCGTGATCACCGGCCTCTCGGGGTCCGGGAAATCGAGCCTGGCCTTCGACACGATCTACGCCGAGGGGCAGCGCCGATACGTCGAGTCGCTCTCGGCATACGCGCGCCAGTTCCTCGGTCTGATGGAGAAGCCCGACGTCGACTCGATCGATGGGCTCTCGCCCGCGATCTCGATTGACCAGAAGACGACCTCGCGTAACCCGCGCTCGACCGTGGGGACCGTGACCGAGATCTACGACTACCTGCGCCTGCTCTGGGCGCGGATCGGGAACCCCCACTGCCCCGAGTGCGGCGAGCCGATCGAGGGTCAGTCGGTCGAGCAGATCACGGACCGGGTGATGACGCTCGACGAGGGGACTCGCTTCATGGTGATGGCGCCGGTCGTCCGCGGCCGCAAGGGCGAATTCGAGAAGCTCTTCGAGCAGTTCCGGCTGGAGGGCTACACCCGCGTCCGGGTCGATGACGAGCTCCGCCGTCTCGACGAGGAGATCAAGCTCGACAAGAAGTACAACCACGACATCTCGGTGGTCGTCGACCGCCTGGTGATGAAGGGCGACCTACGGCGCCGGCTCTCCGAATCGGTCGAGGCGGCTGCGGCCCTCGCGGGCGGTGTGGTCGAGATCGACGTCCTCGCGGAGGGCAGCACTGGTGAGGCCAAGGAGCGAGAGCCGGCCGAGAACGTCGGCGGCGTCAAGGGAGCGAAGGGAGCCGGAAAGCTCCCCGAGGGCATCGCCGATCGGCTGACCTTCAGCGAGCGCTTCGCCTGCCTCAACTGCGGGACCTCGATCCCGGAGCTCGAGCCTCGCATCTTCTCCTTCAACTCGCCCCACGGCGCCTGCGAGCGCTGTCACGGGCTGGGCTTCCAGCGGGTAGTCGACCCCGAGCTGGTGGTGCCGGACCCGACACTCTCGCTCTCCGAGGGCGCCCTCCAGCCCTGGCGCACCGGCCACTCGCGGTACTGGAAGCGGCTGATCGAGGCGGTGGCCGAGGACTACGGCGTCGATATCGACACCCCCTGGCAGGACCTCCCCGACGAGGACCGCGAGATCTTCCTGTACGGCACCGGTGGCGAGCGCCACAAGGTGAGCTATACGAACCGCTTCGGGCGTCGACGTTCCTACAGCGTCCGCTTCGAGGGGATCGTCAACAACCTCGAGCGCCGCTACGACGAGACGGATTCCGACTCGGTCCGCGAGCGGGTCGAGGGCTACATGGCCGAGCAGCCCTGCCCGGTCTGCAAGGGGGCGCGGCTGCGGCCGGAGAGCCTCGCCGTGAAGGTCGGCGGGATCTCGATCCACGAGTACACGGAGATGTCGGCTCGGGCCTCCCTGGGCTGGATCGAGGACCTCGAGATGACCGACACCGAGCGGGCGATCGCGCGACTGCTCGTCCGCGAGATCACCGAGCGGCTCGCGTTCCTGGACAACGTCGGCGTCGGCTACCTGAACCTGGCGCGTTCGGCGCGGACCCTCTCTGGCGGCGAGGCGCAGCGGATCAGGCTCGCGACGCAGATCGGCTCGAGCCTGGTCGGGGTCCTCTACATCCTCGACGAGCCCTCGATCGGGCTGCACCAGCGCGACAACGCGAAGCTGATCCAGACGCTCGAGCGTCTGCGTGAGCTGGGCAACACCGTGATCGTCGTCGAGCACGACGAGGGCACGATGCGCTCCGCCGACCACCTGGTGGATCTGGGACCGGGTGCCGGCGAGCACGGCGGGCACGTGATCTCGGAGGGGACGCCGAAGGAGGTCGAGGCCGACCCGGCATCGCTCACCGGCCAGTACCTCGCGGGCCAGCGGCAGATCGAGGTGCCGGAGAAGCGGCGGAAGCCGCGCGGCGAGCTCCTGGTCAGGGGTGCCCGGCAGCACAACCTGAAGCGGATCGACGCCCAGATCCCGCTCGGTGTGTTCTGCTGCGTGACCGGGGTCTCCGGTTCGGGCAAGTCGACCCTGATCAACGAGACGCTCTACCCGGCGGTCGCCAACCGCCTGCACCAGGCGAAGCTGCGGCCGGGCGCGCACGACCGAATCGACGGGATCGAGCAGGTCGACAAGATCATCAACATCGACCAGTCGCCGATCGGGCGCACGCCTCGCTCGAACCCGGCCACCTACACCAATGTCTTCGACCACATCCGCCAGCTCTACGCGCAGACCCGCGAGGCGCGGGCCCGCGGCTACAAGCCCGGCCGGTTCAGCTTCAACGTCAAGGGCGGCCGCTGCGAGGTCTGCCGCGGGGACGGCCAGATCAAGATCGAGATGCACTTCCTGCCGGACGTCTACGTCCCGTGCGAGCAGTGCCAC
>Ga0126307_10003349_pt1 | contig 10953 bp, 8 predicted proteins | sample Plot28_FD_89955 | JGI IMG/M metagenome (GOLD analysis project Ga0126307, IMG submission 89955) | Serpentine soil microbial communities from UC McLaughlin Reserve, CA, USA - Plot28 | ecosystem: Environmental > Terrestrial > Soil > Grasslands | place: USA: UC McLaughlin Reserve, Lake County...
AGGCCCACGTCTGTCGCATAATCCCGGGCGCGTGATCTCGCCGCACCCTGTCCGGGTGGCCGTGGAGGACGACCTCAGGCGCTCGCGCCTCACCGTCTTCTTCCGGCTGCTCCTCGCGATCCCCCACTACGTCTGGGCGGCCCTGTGGTCGGTCGTGATGTTCTTCGTCGGGTTCGTGAACTGGGTCGTGACGCTGGTCGCCGGCCGCCTCCCCGGCGGGCTCCACATGCTCACTGCCGCCTACGTCCGGTACCTGACCCAGCTGTTCGCCTATCTCTCGCTGGCCGCCAACCCGTACCCGCCGTTCACGGGCACCGAGCGGTACCCGATCGACGTCGAGATCGAAGACCCCGGGCCTCAGCGTCGCCTGATCACGCTGTTCCGCCTGCCGCTCGCGATTCCGGCGCTGGCGTTCGCCGCGGTCTTCCTCGCCAGCTACGCGGGCGGCTCGTACTCGTCCGGCGAGGGCAAGAACGGCTACAGCGGAGCGACGGCGTCGAGCATCGGGCTCGTCTGGACGGTCGCCTTCTTCGCATGGTTCGCATGCCTCGCGCTGGGCCGCATGCCGATGGGATTCCGCAACCTCCAGACGTATGGGCTCCGCTACGGCGCGCAGGCGTGGGCCTACTTGCTCCTGCTCACCGACCGGTACCCCAACCTGGACCCGGCCGACCCGCCGAGCACCGGCCCGCTCCACCCCGTCGGCCTCGTTGTAACAGACGACCTGAAGCGGTCGCGGCTGACCGTGTTCTTCCGCCTGCTGCTGACCCTGCCGCACGTCGTGTGGCTGATCCTCTGGGGGGTCGTCGCGTTCCTGGCGGGGATCGCCGGGTGGTTCGCCGCGCTGGTCATGGGCCGGCTGCCGCGCGCGCTCCACCGCTTTCTCGCCGCGTACCTGCACTACGTCACGCATGTCGGCGCGTTCCTCTTCCTCACCGCGAACCCGTTCCCGGGCTTCACCGGGACACCGGGCCGCTACCCCGTCGACCCCGAGCTGCCCGAGCCGGAGCGCCAGAACCGGCTGGTGACGCTTTTCCGGATCTTCCTCGCCATCCCCGCCTTCGCCGTGTCGAGCTCGCTCTACTCGCTCGCCTTCGTCGCGGCGTTCTTCGGCTGGTTCGTGGCGCTGGCTCTCGGCCGCATGCCTCGCTCGTTCCGCGAGGCCCAGGCATACGCGCTCCGCTACGGCGCCCAGATGAACGCGTACTTCTGGCTCCTGACGAGCCGCTATCCGTACAGCGGGCCGTCGCTCGGGCAGCCCGAGCCCGAGCCGGAGCCCGAGCTGGCGCCGACGCCCGCCGAGCTTCCGGCCTGAGACACTTCGCGCTCCCGCTCGCGGCGGTGGCCCTCTGGCTCGTGGCCGCATATCTCCTCTGGCCGACCGACGTCCCCGGCGACCTGAAGCTGCCGTCCGTCGACGAGACGCAGATCTTCGACCCGGCGTTGCTGGACGAGACCGAGGACTTCGAGCGCTTCCTCCGCTGGAACGACATCGCCTCGAACGTCGTCCTCCTCGTCGTGCTCGTGCTCTTCGCTTGGCGCGGCTGGCGGTTTGCGCGCGAGTCGGCGGCCGGTCGCATCGGCACCGGGATGCTGCTCGGGATGATCGGCCTCGCGCTGGTCTGGATCGCCCAGCTGCCGTTCGCGATCGCGGGCATCTGGTGGCAGAAGCGCTATGACATCGTGACGGCGGGCTACCTCGAGTGGGTGCTCGAGAACTGGCTCGTGCTCGGCGCGCAGTTCCTCTTCATCTGCCTGTGGCTGCTGATCACGATGGCGCTCGCAGCGCCGCTGCGCGACCGCTGGTGGCTGGCGGCCGCGCCCGTCTTCGCCGGGCTCGCACTGCTGCTCGCGTTCCTGACGCCGTACCTCGTCCCCGATCAGCGCGATCCCGATCCTGGGCTGGCCGCGGACGGTCGCCGAATCGCGAGGGCAACGGGACAGCAGGACGTCGACCTCAAGGTGCAGGAGATCGGCGACCTGACGGAGGCGCCGAACGCGTTCGCCGCCGGGCTGGGCCCGAGCCGCCGCGTCGTCCTCTGGGACACGCTGCTCGAGCCGCCGTTCGACCGCGAAGAGGTCCGCGTCGTGATCGCGCACGAGTACGGGCACCACGAGAGCGGACACATCTGGAAGGGCCTCGCCTGGTACGCGCTCGTCTCGCTGCCGATCCTGTTCGTGGTCGCGCGGGTCGCCCGGCGCTGGGGTGGGCTCTACCAGCCTCGCGCCGTGCCCGTCGCGCTGCTCGCCCTGGTCGGGGCGAGCCTCGTCGTGCAGCCGTTCGACAACCTGATCACGCGGCGGATGGAGATGGAGGCCGACTGGGTCGCGCTCGAGACGACCAAGGATCCCGACTCGGCGAGGGAGCTGTTCGAGGAGTTCGCCGACACGGCCCTGCAGGACCCGGATCCGCCGGAGTGGGCACACGTCTGGTTCGACACTCATCCGTCGATCGTCGACCGGATCGCGGAGGCGACCGCGTGGGAGCAACGCCGCTGACGCGGACGCGGCTACGCGACGCCGATGAGCCCCGCGAGCTCGCGGGAGATCGGGTGGCGCGCGTTGCCGACGGCGACCGTGACCGGGCCGCCGAAGGGCTCGATTCCGGCGATGCGGACGCGGCGGCCGGGGGTCAGCCGCAGCTTGCTGAGGTAGCGAAGTAGCTCGCCGTCGCTGTCGGGGACTCGGCGGATCGTCGCCTCGTCGCCGGCGTCGAGCGCGGCGAGGGGGCGCAGGCCGCCCTCGGCGATGCGGAGGTTCGCGTCGGGGATCGGATCGCCGTGCGGATCATGCGTGGGGTAGCCGAGCGTCTTGTCGATGTGTGCTTCGAGCGCCTCCGAGAGCGCATGCTCGAGCCGGTCGGCTTCCGCATGCACCTCATCGAGCGAGAGGCCGAGCGTCTGGGAGAGGTACTGCTCGAGCAGCCGGTGGTGGCGAACGACCTCGAGCGCGGTCCGCTGGCCCTCCTCCGTCAGCGACGCGCCTTTGTACGGCGTGTGCTCGACGAGGCCGAGGTCGGCGAGCTTCTTGATCATCCCGGTGACAGACGGCGCCGAGACGCCCATCCGACGGGCGAGCTCGCTGGTGGTGGCGCGCTCGCCGGCCGCCTGGAGGCTGTACAGCTCCTTGAGGTAGTCCTGGATCGCTTCGCTCAGCTCAAGTTTTGTCACGGCAAGTCTCATTTTAGCAGCGGCTTCCGATATAGTTTAGGCATGACTAAAAAGCTGAGCCGAAAACACTTCCTCGCTGGGGCCGCTCCAATCGTCGTGGCGGCGCCGATTGCGCGCCTGGGTTGGCAGCAGAACGCGGAGGCAGCGGCCCCGAGCGCGACCCACCTGGGCCACGACGACCACCACGCCAAGATGGGTCATGCGGCGATGGTCGGCGAGATGGCGCCCTCGATCGACCGCAGCGTTGCGATCGACAAGCTCCTCGTGCCGCCGAAGGCTCTGCCGCACCAGCCGGGGCGCGTCCGCGCGCATGAGCTCGTCGCCGTCGACAAGGTGATCGAGGTGGCGAAGGGCGTCACGTTCCCGGCCTGGACGTACAACGGCACGGCGCCGGGCCCGGTCATCCGAGCCACCGAGGACGACGTGCTCCGCGTGAAGTTCACGAACCGCGGCTCGCACCCGCACACGATCCACTTCCACGGGATCCACCCTTCGAGCATGGACGGCGTGTTCGAGATCGTCGAGCCGGGCGGGTCGTTCGCGTACGAGTTCAACGCCCGGCCGTACGGCATGCATCTCTACCACTGCCATGCGACGCCGCTCAAGAAGCACATCCACAAGGGCCTCTACGGCGCGTTCATCGTCGACCCCAAGCAGCCGAGGAAGCCGGCGCAGGAGCTGGTCATGGTCATGAACGGGTTCGACACCGACGGCGACGGCGAGAACAACTTCTACGCCGTCAACGGGCCGGCCTTCTACTACGCGCGCTACCCGATCGTGGTGCAGCGGTCGCAGACCGTGCGCATCTACCTCGCGAACCTGACCGAGTTCGACCCCATCAACTCGTTCCATCTGCACGGCGAGTTCTTCCGTTACTACCCCACCGGCTCCAGCGACCAGTTCGAGTACACCGATACCGTCATGCTCTGCCAGGGGCAGCGCGGGATCATCGAGATCGACTTCCACAACAAGGGTCTGTTCATGTTCCACGCGCACCAGTCCGAGTTCGCCGAGCTCGGCTGGATGGGCTACTTCAACGTGGTGGACTGATGGAGTCGGGCTCGATCGCCGCGACAGGATTCCTGGGCCGGTTCCGGCTGTGGAGCCTGATTCCACTGGCGCTGCTGGCGGCGGTTGTGCTCGCATTCGCCGCGGGCGGCGACTCGCTGACCGGGCTCGTGCGCGACAACCCGCCTGCCGCCGACCAGTTCGACATCCGACGCGTCGAGTTCCACCCCGGCAAGATCGAGATCCGGGTCACCAATCCGCAGCCCGACGACCTGACGATCGGGACGGTCACGGTCGACGACGCGATCGTGTCGTACGAGCTCGACGGGCCGGCCACGCTGGGCCGCCTTCGCTCGTCGACGATCGTCGTCCCCTTCGAGTGGGTTAAGGACGAGCCGATCTCCGTGGGTGTCACGAGCTCCACCGGGATCCAGACGACCACGGACATCACTGCTGCGGTCGAGACGCCGACCGCCTCGGCGCGCAGCTTCCTCGGCTACGGGTTGATCGGGCTGATGGTCGGTGTCATACCGATTGCGCTCGGCCTGCTCTGGCTACCGTCGTTGCGGCGCGCGGCGCCGCAGTGGCTCGCGGCGTTCATGGCGCTGACCGGCGGTTTGCTCGCGTTCCTGGCGCTCGAGGCGCTCGGCGAGGCGCTGGACCTGCAGGCGGCGTTGCCCGGAGCTCTCGGTGGGCCGGGGCTCGTCCTCCTCGGCGCGTCGATCAGCTACCTCACGCTGACCTTCATCTCGCATCGATTCTCTGCAGCGGAGGGCTCTGGCGGGGTCGTCAGCGGCGTCGCGCTCGCCACGCTCGTGGCGATCGGGATCGGGCTGCACAACTTCGGCGAGGGCCTTGCGATCGGCTCGTCGTTCGCGCTGGGCGAGCTCGCACTCGGGGCGTTCCTGATCGTCGGCTTCATGGTGCACAACGTGACGGAGGGGCTCGGGATCGCGACGCCGATTGCCGAAGGCGGGCGCGTGGCGAGCCTGGCGCGCCTGGCGACGCTCGCGATCGTCGCCGGAGCGCCCGCGATCCTCGGTGCCTGGCTCGGCGGCTTCCTGACCAGCGACGTGCTCGGCGTCGTGTTCTTCGCCGCGGCCGCCGGCGCGGCCCTCGAAGTCGTGGTCGAGGTCGGCCGGTACGTCGCCCGCCGGGCGCCGGGCGGACTGACGTCGGGTTACGTGATGGGCGGGTTCCTCACCGGCGTCACCGTCATGTATGCCACCGGCCTGCTCGTCGGCTAGCGCATCCGACATGTCGTGGCGGCCAGGCACCGGTTCCGACCGAGACCTCATCGATGAGGCCCTGCCGGGTGAGGCGCGGGTAGCCGAGGCCGCGCGCCAGAGCCTGCACGGCCAGCGGCGCGGCCTGCGGGCGCTGTGGCCCTTCCTCGGCCCTGCGTTCATCGCCTCAGTCGCGTACATCGACCCGGGCAACTTCGCCACCAATATCACTGCCGGGGCAGAGTACGGCTACCTGCTGCTCTGGGTCATCGTCGCCGCGAACCTGATGGCGATGCTCGTCCAGACCATGAGCGCCAAGCTCGGGATCGCGACGGGGCTGAACCTGCCCGAGGTCTGTCGCGAGCGCTTCTCGCGGCCTGTCTCGATCGGTCTCTGGATCCAGGCGGAGCTGATTGCCATGGCCACCGACCTGGCCGAGCTCGTCGGAGCCGCGCTGGGGCTCTCCCTGCTGTTCGGCATCGGCCTGTTCGAGGCGGGGATCGTCACCGGCGTCGTGGCGTTCGCGATCCTCGGCCTGCAGACCAGTCGAGGGTTCCGGCACCTCGAGGCCGTGATCGTCGTGCTCGTCGGCGTGATCATCGCCGCCTTCGGGTACCAGGTCTTCCACGCCGACGCGTCGGCGTCCGGGATCGCGTCGGGGTTCGTGCCCCGCTTCTCGGGCAGCGAGAGCGTCCTGCTGGCGGCTGGGATTCTCGGCGCAACGGTGATGCCGCACGTCATCTACCTGCACTCCGCCCTGACCCAGCGCCGCGTCGTCGGCACGACCGCGGACGACCGGCGTCGGATCGCTCGCTTCGAGCGGATCGACGTCGTGATCGCGATGACGATCGCCGGGCTCGTGAACATGAGCATGCTGATCGTGGCTGCCGGTGTCTTCCATGCCCGTGGTTTGACGGACATCGCGGATCTCGACGAGGTCTATGCCGCGCTCGGTCAGCTCGTCGGCCCGCATGCCGACGAGATCTTCGGCGTCGCCCTCCTCGCCTCGGGGCTCTCATCGTCTTCGGTCGGGACGCTCGCGGGTCAGGTCGTGATGCAGGGCTTCATCAGGCGGCGGATCCCGCTCTTCGTGCGGCGAGCGGTGACGATGACCCCTGCCCTCGTCGTCCTGGCCATCGGCGTGAACCCCACGGACGCGCTCGTGCTCAGCCAGGTCGCGCTCTCATTCGGAATTCCGTTCGCGCTCGTCCCGCTGACGCTGTTCTGTCGCGACCGTGCGCTCATGGGCTCGCTCGTCAACGCCCGCGGCACGAATATTGCGGCCGCGGTCGTGACCACGTTCATCGTGACGCTCAACGTGTTTCTCCTCTACAGCACGCTGTTCTGATCCGCCCACCGCGGACTCGTTGATTGCGCGCCACGTGAAAGGGCGATCGTCGCGGGCTAGGCACGGACGAGCGCCCGGAGGCGGGCTCGCTCCGCCGGCAGGTAGAAGCCGAGCGGCAGCAACACCAGCGGATAGACGAGCGCGAGCGCGATCGCCCCGGCGAGCGGGACGTCGAGCAGCTTGCCTGCGACAGCGAGCGCGGCTGCCGTTCCGAGCGCGGTGCCGACGCGCCGCCACTGGTACGGGACCGGATAGATCCGCTGCGCGTAGGCCGACATGAACGCGAACAGGACGGCGAAGGCCGCCAGAGCCGCGGCGGCGGCGCCCTCCATCCCGTACCCGGGCACGAGGATGGCGTTCAGCCCGAGGTCGACGGCAGCGGCGGTCCCCGTCACGACCCAGTTGAAGCCCGTTCGGCGGGCACGGCCGATTCCGATCGAGACGACGATGAAGCCGCCGAACAGCGCCGCCGCGAACGCCAGCGGCGCGACTACCCGCTCCCCGGGCCAGAACGCCTCGTTCGTCGGCGCGAGGATCCGGACGAGCCATGGGGCGAGCAGCCCGAGGCCGAGCGCCGCCCAGCTCGCCAGCGCGACCAGGTAGGTCAGCACGAAGGCATACGTGGTTTTTGCCTCCCCCTCATCCTCGATCGAGTAGGCGAAGCCGGGCCACGCCATCCGGAAGGCCGTCAGGAGCAGGACCATCGCGGAGGCGATACGGACGCCGAGCTCGTAGCGTCCGACCTCCTCGAGACTCGCGAGATGCGCGATGAAGATGCGGTCGCTGAAGTTGATCGCGATCAGCGCCAGCGCCGACGGCACGAGCGGCCAGCCGAAGCGCTGCATCGCGCGCAGGAGCGGCCGGTCGAGCTCGAGCCCGAGCTGCTCGCGCCGGTAGCCCAGCAGCGCGAGGTAGACGGCCAGGGTTCCCGTGAAGTTGCCGACGATGACGCCGAGCGCGCCCTCGTCGAAGCCGACGACGAGGACGACCGTCGCCGCGATGGTGATTGCGACGTTGGCCAGGCTGGCGGCGAGGAAGCGCGTCGCGCGCTGCTCGACGCGGAAGACCGCGGTCAGCTGCTCGTAGTTCATCTGCGCCCAGAGCGCGACGAACTGCGCGCGGACGAGCCAGACCTGGCCGTCGAGCGAGAGCGCGTCGGCGATCGGCGCGGCGAAGATCCAGCCGGCGACGAGGCCGAACGTGGCCATGCCCATCGTGAACCAGAAGCTCGTGCGGAGGACGGTCCTGCGCTTCTCGGGCTCCGGCGAGTCGAACCAGAAGCGGAAGAAGGCGCTCGAGACGCCGCCGCGCAGGACCGTGACGAGCACCGCGTTGAGCGCGATCAGGACGCCGACCGCGCCGAGGTCGTCCGGGTCGAGGTAGGCGGTGTAGAGCGGGAGGAGAAGGACCGCGAGGACGCGCGAGACGAGGCCGCCGAGGCCGTAGACGGCGGATTGCCCGACGAGCTGGCGCAGGCGGCCTGCGAGCATGGTCAGAGTCGAGCGTAGAGAGCCAGGAGGCGGTCGGCGACTCGCTCGACGTCGTGGACCCGCTCCGCGTAGGCGCGGCTCTCGGCGCCGATGCGTCTTCTCTCGGCCGCGGACGCGGCGAGCGGGCGGAGCGCCTCGACGAGGTTGTCCTTGTCCGCGCGGACGATCGGTACGCGGGTGTCGAACGCCTCTTCGGTACGCCGCGTCGCCTCGTCGTGGAGGAAGGTGACGACCGGTTTGCCGAGCGCCATCGCCTCGATCGCGAGCATCCCGTACCAGCCGGCGTTGAGCTGGTCGAGCACGACGTCCGCCCGCTCGTAGCGGCGGCGTGCCTCGCCGTGGTGGAGGCCCTCGACGATCTCGAGCTCGACTCCGAGCACGTCGCAGGCGCGCATGAAGTGCTCGGTGCCCTTTCGGGCTCGGCTCGAGGGGGCATGGACGAACACGGGCTTGTCGCCGTTCGGTGGCGCGATCGGTCTCAGCTTGGCGAGGTCGACGCCGGGCGGGATCACCTCTGCGTCCGGTACCCAGCGGGTCGCGTCGTACGAGCCGACGATCCGTGCGTCTGCCCGCTGCGCGTAGGCGAGCTCCTCCGGCGGCTTGCCGCGGATGTCGGAGCCGAGGAAGTGGAAGACGCTCTTGCGGCGCGTCGCCCGGAGGAGCGGGAACTGGGCTCGCTTCGGCACGAGAGTGAGCCCGAAGTAGAAGTGAAAGACGTCGGTGCGGGGGAGGAGGCGTGCGAGCGCAGCCGCCTGCACCGCCTGGCGCGCGACGAAGTTGCGCGGCCGCCGGATCTCCCGGTCGGCCTCGGGGTGCAGCTTGTACCGCTCGAAGACGATGAGCCGCGCGTCGACCCCGCGCCTTCGGAGAGCTTGCACGTTGTCCCATGGAATCCCGGCGGTGTTGACGGGGGCATGCGTCACGCGCAGCGGCCGCTCCCCGCCGCGACGACCTTTCACGAACTCGGCATTCCCGCGTCACACCTTCCCGCGCCGCCGCCCTTACTCTTGGAGGTCCCCGTGGGTGGGTGGGGGTTAGGGATGGGTGGCAACGCTTCGCTCACGTGTCCCATTCGACCTGGTCGAAGTAGCGCGAGGCCACGCGGCCCGGGCGCACTCGCGACGCGGCTGCCGTCGCCTCCTCGCCGGTCAGCTCGCCGAGCGCGTGCTTCACCCCGAGCCACGGGAGGTTCAGGTCCTCCTGGTAGACGATCGTCGAGATCCGGGGATTGATCTCGATCACGTGCTCGCCGACGAGCTGGATGTTGAAGAAGTGGTCGAGCCCGAGCTCCTCGACGATCCGAGCCGCGATCTCCATCAGCTCCGGGGCGTCGAGCGTCTCGAAGAACATGGCGAGACCTGCGCGCATCGCCTCGCGCGTCTTCGGATGGCCGAGCACGATCCGGCCCTCGCGCGCGAATCCGTCGATCGTCCGCTCGCCTCCGGTCGCGAGCTCCATGACGAGCAGCTCGGTCTCGTCGTCGTCCGGCAGGAGCTCCAGGAGGTCCTCGAGCCGAAGCGCCTCGGCGACGCCCGGCCGGTTCGTCAGCAGCTGCTCCCGCCGGTCGGCCGAGGTCGAGAGGACGCGGAACCCACGCGACCCCGAAGAGAACACCGGCTTCAGCGCGACTTCCTCGTCCGGATACCCGAGCTCGGCTGCGGCTTCCGCCACCGCCGCGCCCCCGCTCACCCGTCGCCACGCAGGCCCGCGCACGCCGATCGAGTCCAGCAGCGCGTAGCTCTCGGCCTTGTCGTTCGCCCGGTGAATCGCCTCCGGCGAGGCCACCATCGCCACCACGCCCGCCTCGTCGAAGCGGGCGTTCGCCTGGGCGAGCCCGAGCAGGTCGAACGACGACTGGGGAAGGACGACGTCGACGCCCTCGCGCGCCGCGACGTCGAGCATCGCGTCCGCGAAGTCAGGGTCCGAGCCTGCAGGAACGACGTGGAACGCGTCCGTAAGCTCCCGCCCGACCGCCCGTTCTGACATGTCCGTGCCGACGAGCCGGACCGTGCGCTCGCCGTTCTCACGCAGCGCGCGCAGAAGCGCCGCTGTCCCGGGCGCGCCCGACGCCGAGACGAGGATCGTCAACGGCTTCACGCCAGGTCGATCCGATCCTCGGCGAGCTGCTCCAGGCGCCGCTCGCGCTCCGCGTCGAGCATTGCGCGCATCGTCTCCCCCATCGTCGCGCCCGGATACACCCAGATCTCCGGGTGTGTCAGCAGCTGCAACCACTCGAAGTCGCCGCGCGCGAGCTCGTCGTGCGGGCACCCCGAGCGCCAGTGCTGGTTCGAGTCCGACCGGTACAGCCCCTGCGTGAACCACGGCTCGGCCATCACGTTGAGGAACCCGTGGACGGGCGCGCCCATGTACTGCGGCTCGGGGTTGTGCCAGGCGAGCACCGGGGAGAAGCGGTCGAGGGTCTCCGGCACCGCGGGCCAGACGGCGTGCGGGCCGACGTCGTGTCCGAGCTCGAGCAGGCGGGACACGGCCGCCGTCCCCTCGCGCGAGGCGAGGTTGTAGAAGACGCTCTCGCTCATCAGGAAGTAGGTGGCGGTGACCCGCGCCGCGGCCTCGAGCTCGGCCATCCGCACGGCGGCGTCGAGCGAGAGGTCGACGTCGTGGCGCAGGTAGACGCGGCCCGGCTCGGGCTCGCCCTCGAAACGTCCGAAGCGATAGCCGCCGGCACGCGCGGCGTCGAGCAGCTCGCGGTA
>Ga0126307_10003350_pt1 | contig 10951 bp, 11 predicted proteins | sample Plot28_FD_89955 | JGI IMG/M metagenome (GOLD analysis project Ga0126307, IMG submission 89955) | Serpentine soil microbial communities from UC McLaughlin Reserve, CA, USA - Plot28 | ecosystem: Environmental > Terrestrial > Soil > Grasslands | place: USA: UC McLaughlin Reserve, Lake County...
AGGTCGCGTTCAGCCCTGATGGGTCGATGATCGTGATTACCGAGCGCGGCACCGACTCGATCGAGACGTACGAGGTCGCGTCCGACGGCACCTTCGAGGCCTCCCGCACGATCGCCTCGCAGGGCCCCACCCCCTACGGCTTCGCGTTCACCTCGGAGGGCACCCTCGTCGTGACCGAGGCCTTTCGCGCCGAGAAGGGGGCGGCGGCGGCATCGTCGTACGCGATCGTCGACGGGTCGCTCGTGCCGCGCACCTCGTCGGTGGGCAATGGCCGCAGCGAGATCTGCTGGGCGGTGGTCACCCCCAACGACCGGTTCGCCTTCACGACTAACTTCGCCGACGGCGCTGTCTCGCGCTTTGCGATCGCGGCCGACGGTTCGCTCTCGCTGGAGGATGCGACGGCCGGTATCGCAGTGGAGGGCATGCCGGGGCTGCGCGACGAGAGCATCTCCAGCGACGGGCGATTCCTCTACGCGATCGACGCCGAAGGCGGACGCATCTACGGCTGGTCGGTCACCGCCGAGGGCACGCTCGAGCCGGTCGGGTCGTGGGATGGAGTGCCGGAGACGGTGGCCGGCCTCGCGGCGAGCTGACGCTAGAGAGCGGAGCGAGAACAGCCGGCGCCTGGGGCATGATGGGGAGCGGAGCTACACTGGTTAGATAAGCCACCAGGGCCGGGGCTTCTAGCAGCTCCGGCCCTTCTTCTTACCTTGGAATTCCGAGAAGACCGCTTCTCGCCAATACAGTGAATAGGGGCAAGAGAAAGGGCCGGAGGAGGAGAAGCGCACCGGCCCTATACTTAGCGATTCCCTTCTAGCGGGTACTCGTCCAGATGTTTGCGCTTAGCCCCCTTGAGCCGCCCTCTTGATGTACTCGACCATAGCGCGCAATTCCGCCCTAAACTTCTCGTTGTCGTAATCAACACCGTACATGTAAGCACTTGCCCCGGTCACGCTCTGAACGACTTAGCTAGCCTCCCTGATATGCTCGTCTCCCATCTCGTTCAGCGCAAACTGCGCCGAGTGGAAGGGCACTCAGTAAGCACAGTGGATAGCCGTAGCTGCCCCGAACGCGACCAAAGCCTTGTAACGAGCTGAAAGAGCTGTATCGCTTAGTACCCAGTTGAGAGTGTTATTGTACTGCTACCTCCAGCTAGCGCCAAACCCGACCTGGAGGTGCTCGATCTCAAGACCCTGGTTTCGGCGGCGTCCCTGTAGCCACGTCCTCCTTGTGTTCTCGGCAATTCACTTCGCTTGTGCGGGTCACTGAAGCCAGCTGGGGAGTACCAAAAAGGGTCGTTTTTGTTACGGCCAAGGAGGCAACGGGGCAAGCCCCTGACCACCTATAAGCGGATGGGAGATTTGCTAGACGAAGGCCATTCCTAGGATATGCAGTATTAAGATGATCAACCACCCTAACACTCCGCCAATGGCACTTATGAGGATGGTGATGATGTTGATAGGAATCGGCGGGCTTATGACTAGGTTCGTCAGGAAGATCAGTACCACCCCCACGATTCCGTTAATGATAAGCGCCGGTAAGGTCAATTCCCCGATGCCAGTAAACATCAGGATCACTAACACCACCACTAATACTATGAGCACGGCCAGTTCCACAAAAACCACCACCTATACCGACAAGCCGTTCGCACGTTCTCTCTTACGAGAACTATAAAGCATTGTGTTGGCACATCCTACAGTGAGAACCCATAAACAGCTGACTGTATAAAACACGCTTCGCCGAGGCAGGGGGGGCCATCCTAGGATACCTCGACACGAAGTACCGACCACAACATCTCGTGGGGGTGAATAAAGATCCACTCCGTGCGAGTCGGGCTACGACGCGTCCACACGGCCTACTACACCCTGGCTTCTACCTCCTTCACAGTGGCCCAAGAGCGTCCGCCCAGGGGTGGTGGTGGGCGGGTTTGCCTAGAGTAGTAGGTCCTTTTCGGGGAGCCAGGATCGGTGAGGGACCAAGAGGGCAGGCGGGACGCTCAGAAGGGGACCGCGTGGCCTGCGTTCTTCCTCCCCATAGGTTTTGACGTCAACTGGGTAGCACCCGCTCGAAGCGCATCTCTCGAGTACCATCATTACCTAGCAGAGCCCGAAGGACTAGCCCACACGTGCTAGCATCGGCGTCGTGAGTAGGAGTAACGATCGGCGGATTTATGCCCTGAGTAAATACTTGGTACGTACTTTCTACCCCGCAATCACTCGCTCGAAGCGCACCTCTCTCGCGCCGTCGGTCAGTAGGACGCGGAACTTCAGTACGGGGGCCTTGATGCTTTGTAATTTGGAACCAATATGCTCACGTTCTCGTAACCCATGGCCACCAGTTCACGGGCGGCCTTTTTAGAGGACGTTCACCTGAAGCTCCCGCAGTAGACCACCACATCCGTCTCCTTGTCCGGCAGCAGCTCGGGCGCCAACTCCCTCACCCTTGCGACCGGCAGGTTCACGGCGCCCGGTAAGTGGGCACGTCGGTAATACTTCTCGGGCAGTGCCTCGGCGAGGACGAAGGCGTCCCCCCGGTCCAGCTTGGCCTTCAATTCCTCCCGCTCGATGGTCTCCACCACTTCTCATGCCTCCTACCATATGTTCTCGTGTTGCGGTGCATGCGCTCTAGCATACCCCCTAATGTGCTAGCGAACCTACTCCACCAGGTAAGGTTCGGAATTGATATAGAACACCTCCTGACTCGCATTCTCGCTTACCGAAAAATGATCACATTTAGTGCGGTCCGTCGTATCTGCAATAGGCTAGCATCGAGGAAGGCTGCCGCCGCTGCCTCTAGAAAAGCGACCGGGAATCATAGTTGTACGGGGCGTGCAGTCTGACCGCCGGAGCAGGTTCTGCTATAAGGGCTCTGGCTTTCTTGTAACGCCGCGGATCAAAGCTATGGCCAAGCCAACGGAGCCACAGCCGCGAGTGCTACTAACCCTTGCCGTCCTGCTACGAGCACCCAAAATAGCAACCCATCGGACCGGGCTCCTTCGAGCCCCAACCTGGGCGTTTGGGGTCTGCTAAACAAGGGTAGGCGTTTGGTTTGTGGGAGCGCAGTTGCCAAGCGGTATCCTCCTCTTCTTCGCGCTCGTCCTCTTACTCGCGGCTGTGTTCGTTTTCTTTTCGGGGGGCGAGGGCGTTAGCACCCCGTCCGTGGTTATCGGGATAGCTCTCGTCGTGCTCGGAGGATCTTTCATTTGGTTCGCGAGCGGCGAAGGCCGGCAGGAAGCCCGTCCCGAGACGACGCGCATCGAACCCGAGAACGCTGTGGGAACCACGGCGCAGGAAACGACGAGTACGTCCAGACGAGCCGGGCAAGCTCAAGACGAGACCACCTCCTACGCGAACTACTGCATCGAGAAGCAGTTCGCTACGGCTACCCAAAGCCTGGGCCTTGGACCGCAACAAGCCACCGACTACGAAACCGGGGTGATAAGCGAGGCTGTGGCTCGGGGTATGGATCCCCGCACCGTTTTGACCGAGCGCGGTTTCCCTTGCTAGCATGCTGCTCGGGCTTTCTTTCTATGCCTTGGCCGCCTTTCTGTTCGCGAGAGTCTAAACCTCGACTAAATCTTTAGATAAGCCTTTAGAGGAATCACGGGTCAAGCGTAAGCTACGTCAAGTTGAATACGGTTCACGTTGTATTCATTACGGAACTGTGTGAGGCTAGCCCTCACGGAGCATTAGCGTGGCTATCGGTGCCACGATCGCCGCTGTAGAAGAGTGGAAGGGGGTCACGTGCGGCGTAATTCGGAGCCGGAGGGAGAGCCGGAGCGCTCTCTCCCCTGTTCAGAGCGCATCGTCCTCGAGTGCAGATGCGGAGAGAGGTTGGTACTTCTGGGCCTCGAAGAAGACTGGTACTCGGAAGGACGCACCACTTTCGAGTGCGAATGTGGAGGTAGGATAACCCTGGCCAATCGCGTCGAAGAAGGAGGCCTCTATGTCACGAACTTGATGCACGATCTTAGAGTTACCTACTACGATCAGTAAACGTTTCCTTTGTAGGCGCTCATGAAGGATACTTGCGTCCGGCATCTTGGTGGTACGTCGGTAGGTCCTCCAATTTTTGGAGCTCGAACAACCTTCGGCTTGCTTGAGCGAATCCGCGCCTCCTCGCAGGAGGCGGACCGTTCGTGGCTCCGAAGCGGGAACGCCGAACAAAAGCACGGCGAGCGCCGCCTCCTAGTACCGGCGGAGGGCCTGGATCGAGCAGAGCTCCGAAGATGCCAAGAGCCGCTTCGGGTCGGCCCGCGTCCAGGTCTGTCGCCACGATCATCCCCACGCATGAGTTTAATGGGTCTCGACCCGAAGCACCGGGTAGCGCCATGATAGAGGCGGTCGTCTTCGACCTCGACGGCGTCATAGTCGATTCCGAGCACGTTTGGGACGCTGCGCGCGAGGCCCTCGCGCGCGAGCGCGGCGGGCATTGGCACGAGCGCGCCCAGCAGGACATGATGGGTATGAGCTCGCTCGAGTGGTCGCGTTACATGCATGACCGTATAGGCCTTCGCGAACCGCCGGAGGAGATCTCGGCTGAGGTGGTGCGCCGCCTCGAGTCGATCTACCGAAAGAAGCTGCCGCTTATCGACGGAGCCCCGGAAGCGGTCGCCCGCCTCGCGGAGCGATGGCCGCTAGCCATCGCTTCCTCGTCGAACCGTCCGCTCATCGACCTGGTCCTAGAGCTTAGCGGGCTCGGAAGTTACTTCCGGGCGACCGTCTCGTCCGAGGAGGTCCCGCGCGGAAAGCCGGCCCCGGACGTCTACGTTGAAGCCGCCCACCGCCTAAGTACCGAGCCCAGCAGGTCTGCGGCCGTCGAGGATTCGCACAACGGTATCCTGTCGGCAAAGGCCGCCGGCATGTACGTCGTTGCCATCCCCAATACCCACTACCCACCGAGCGAGCAAGCCCTCGTCACGGCCGATGTCGTGCTCAGGTCGATCTCCGAGCTGGCCCCGGCCATCATAGAACCGCCGGTTGTTCCTTAGGCCGATACATTTCGCCGCTCATCTAGACGATTCTCCTGACCGGCACGTTGGTCAGTCGCCGGGGTTCGCTGACGCCTACAGCCGTTGGAGCGCCGGATAGGAGCGACCAACGGCACTCGCTTTCCGACCAGAACACAAACATCGACCGCTGTTCGTGTGTACCTGTCGCAGATGGAGCACGATACGATCGCATCTTGCGAATCTTCTTTCACAAGGTTACTGCTTTGGATGCGTCCCGAGTTCACTGGGCCTCCTTTCCTACGACGGGCGGTTGTAGATCGTTAGCGAGGTCCGCCGCTATGGCGCCATCCTGTTACTATTGGACACCGGGAGAAGGTATGCCGGTACACCGGGCCGCCGATCCGAAGACGAGCGAAGGAGGAAGGTCATAGATCGAGCACAGCAACGCGAAGTTCTGGCGGCGCGGATCTACGCGAATACCCGCAGCCTCCGCGTCGTCGAGGAGGCCTTCGTGGAGCTAGGCGAACTGGCGCCGGCCGAGGTGGCCGCGCTCTTCGAGGACGAGGGCTTCCGCGAGCGCGTCAGGGTACTCGCCTGGTGCCTGGAGCACTCGAACTCTCCAAAGGAGTTCGAGGAAAAAGCCTCGGTAATCGCAGCCGCCCGCCGAAGGGGAGAACAAGTGCTCCCCGAAGAGTACTAGCGAGAGGAGGATCGGTGTCGGAAGACCCTGGAAAGAGCGGTATGGATCTTGCCATCAACACGTTTGTGGACAAGATCAAAGAGATCCACCCCGAGCTCAACCAAGAAGAATTCCACGATGTGGTAAGCGAATACGTGCAGGAGTACGTGCAGGAGGCCGATGAGGAAGAGGAGTCTGGGGAGCGGTCTTAGTCGCGGCAGAACAAAGGAAGCTAAAGACGAGCCGCTGCGATACAGGGGGCGAGCAGAAGGTCGCCGAGCAAAGAGGGTCTGCGCGAGGACCATCGTGAAGGCCACCTTCCCGGAAGCCACGCAGAAAGTAGGCTGACAAAGATCGCAATCTCGTCAATAGGGGCATCAGGAGTCGGGTAGCGATCACGGCCAGAACACTCCTGGCCTCATTCTCGAGGGCCGGACCACCAATGTTCCTCGTGATCGAGCTGCCCAGTGTTTGCCGGCTTTCGCGGCAGGGAACGTAGCGGCTGGCCGTCCTTTATTATTTGAGTGCCGTGGAAGACTACTGCCCAAACTCGTAGAGGTGAATCATGACGCAGGCTGAAGACGTTCGGAGGATTAAGGAGCGCTTGGAAGGGCATCCGGGGCCGGTGCTCTCGGTGTACCTGAGCGTGAACGCCCGGTACCCGGAGAACCAGAGGCAAGCGTACAAGACGCGCCTGAAGGATGCCCTGGGGGAGTTGGAGGTACCGGAAGAGAAAGGCAGGCGCGTCCAGGAGGAGGTTGAGGAGTTATACCGGCCACGCGCCCGCACCCTGGTCTTTTTCGCCGCCGAAGACGGACTCTTCGAGCGGTACGATTTACAAGTGGACCTCCCGGAGGCGTACCGTTTCGGAGAACCGTACCTGGCGCCGCTGGTCCTAGCGCTCGACGAGCACGAGCCGTACGGGGTGGCGCTCTTCGACGCCGAGCGGTTCCGATTCTTCGTCTCCGCCCCGATGGAGGAGCCGGGGAAGGGCAGCCACGGAGGATCAAGCGGCTTCTTTCGGGAGATTGATATCAGGCCCTCCAGCCCATACCCTCGGGGCGGGCTGGATCTGGACCACGTCAGCCGCAGGACCGAGGCGAACGTGCATAAGTGGTACAACGAGCTCGGTAAGCTGACCCGGGATGTGGCCTTCCAAGACGGTGTCAGGCATCTCATCCTCGCTGGGCCCAAGGAGCGGACCGCCGATTTTCGGAGCAGGCTCCCTGAGGACATAAAAGAAAGGGTCGTCGCCGAGGAGAGCATCCCCTCGGAAGCGCCAGAGAGGGGGTTCTTCGAACGTCTCGAAGCCGTCCACGAGCGAACCGAGAACGAGCGCAAGGCCGGCCTCATCGAAGAGGCACGCGAGAACGGGGTGCACGGCATAAAAGACACCGTCGAGGCCCTCCAAGAGGGCCGGGTCTACCACCTCGTCGCCCTCTGGGGCCTGAGCGCCGAGATCCGTTGGTGCGACCACGACGATCTGGCCATCACGGACATAGGGCGGGAGGAGTGCCCCTACTGCGGCAGGCAGACCAGGGTGCGCCCCCTCATGGAGGTCGTCATAGACCTGGCTACTGCCCGGAACGCCCGCATAGACTTCGTTCGTGGCGAAAACGAGGTCGCCGAAACCCCAAATGAGGACATGAGCCCGGGGCGCAACCGAAACGAGGTAGCAGACGTCTTACGCGAGGAGTTCGAGGGCATCGTCGGTCTCTTGCGCTTTACCTACGACCAGCCGGAACCTCCTAACACCTAACCCGGCATAGACGAGGCCGCGCGGTGAGTCCCGACTACCGCGCGGGCTCTCACCGCTGGAGGGAATCCAAGCTCGATAATTTACCTGTCGAGGGCCCGGTGCCCCCGGGGTTGCGCGGCCCTTTGTTTCGTAACAACCTGGGAACCTGAGAGGCAGGGACAAGCTGCGCCACTAGTTCGACAGGTACCGATGCCATACAGGTTCGGCTTCTACAAGGGCAAGGTCTACCTACGCCAACAGGGATCTCCGGAGCCTCCAGTACCGCCACCTCGAAGAAAAGGGAGGCTGTAGGCCACGCTGAACTCGCACCGTCCCATGTCGCTCCATCGTCATGCGTCTAACGAGGTCCTTCTCCCTGAGCAAAGCTTCGCCACAACGCGAGCGTCAACGTCCACAAGCTCGCCAGCCACTTCGTTGCCCTCACTTGTCGAGTTCGACCCCGAGACGCTCAAGACCGTCGGCGTCCATAGGCACGAAGTCTTCCGCTCGGTGCCTCTCGAAACCCTATACGCACTGAGTGAGGTCTTATCGAGCGGGGTGAGGCGAGCCACGTTCGCAGGCCTGATCCTCCAAGTCTCGGGCACGATGTAAGAGCTGGAGGGTGGCGACACAAGCAGTTCGGCCCAGGCTGGGCTTTCTGAGCTGGCATATGCACCCGTCTAGGGTGGAAGCCCGTTGATAGTAGAATCACGAGCGTGTGGAAGGACGTTGCAACAAAGGGGGGGCAACGCCGCCCGCTGGTGCGTCGGACGGCCCTTTTTCTCGTGGTGCTCGTGCTCGTTCTCGCCGCGGAATTGCACGGGCGCTCCCAGAACCCGGCGGCAGGATTGTCCGCCGAACATCAGGAGAGCGTGGCCCTGTACGCCGAGGCCTTGGACGTGGTCGGGGAGGCTTACCTTTACCGTCAAGCCCTCGACCCCGAAGAGCAGGCCCGCGGCGCCATAAGGGGGATGGTTGACTCTCTGGGTGACAAGTGGCACACACGCTTCGAACCCCCCGACGAGGTTGGCAAGAACGTAGAGGGGTACTCCAGCACCTACGTAGGGATCGGGGTCCGGCTGAAGGATAAGGGTGACGAGGTCGTCGTCCTGACCCCCATTGAGGGCTCGCCCGCCGAGGAAGCCGGGATCGAGTCAGGGGACGTCGTAACCGCGGTGGATGGCGCGAGCGTGCAGGGGAAAGATATCGTGGAGGTCAACGAGAAGCTTGAGGGGCCCCAAGGGAAACGGGTAGGGCTGAGCGTGCTCCGGGACGAAGAGGAACGCGAGTTCTTCGTCGAGCGGGCCGAAATCGATGTGCCGGCAGCTTCGTGGAACCTCATCCCCGGCACTGATGTGGCCCACCTCAAGCTGGCCTCGTTTTCCGACAACAGCGCCGCCGAGCTCGACGAGGCAATCGGCGAGGCCCAGGAGGCAGGGGCAAAGCGTTTCGTGCTCGATCTCAGGGACAACCCGGGGGGATGGGGAGAACAGGCCGAGAAGGTAACCGCCCGTTTCCTCCAGGCGGGCAGCAAGACATACATCCAAAGAGATGCCGACGGCAACGAAGAAAAAGGAATCGTCCCCGGTAACGCCGAGCCCTTAGACGTACCCCTGGTGGTCCTGGTGAACGTGGGATCTGCCTCCAGCGCCGAGGTCGTAGCAGGAGCTTTGAAGGACAACGACCGGGCCAAGCTCGTCGGCGGGAAGACCTCCGGGACCGGGACCGTGCTCGAGGAGCACCCTTTGAGCGACGGCTCGGCCATCCTGCTGGCCGTCGCCGAGTGGCTAACCCCGAACGGGGATTCCATCCGGGGATCCGGCGTCGAGCCGGACATCAAGGCGGGGCTGGATAGGGGCCAAAAGCCGCGCGGCCCGGACGAGGTCAGGGGTCTCCCCAAGGAGGCGCTGTTCGCGAAGGACGCCCAGATCGAACGCGCCTTCGAGGTCTTGCACAGAGAGTAGCGCGGACCTCGACGGAGGCCTTGCCTCAGCCTCCGTTACGCGAGTCGCGCCAGGCGATGAGCTCTTTGAGCGGGGCTAGGTCGTAGTTTGGGCCGGTAAAGCCGAGCATAAGGTGGGTGATGCCGTTCTCTACGTAACGGTCGGCGTTCTCGATCTAGTTCGGTCGGATGAGGATGGAGCGCTCTATCTTCTTCGGGTCGCGCCCGACCTTCTCGCACCAGTCGAGGATCCTGCTCTTCCGGCCTGCCCGCTCGGGGTCTCCGAAGCCGTTCCAGATGCGGGCGTGCTCCGCCACGATGCGTAAGGTCACCTTCTCGCCGCCACCCCCGATCAGTATAGGTATCCTCTCGCGCACCGGCGGCGGGTTCAGCCTCATCAAACGCCCTTCGGTCACCGGCATTGCCCAGTCAAGCGCCCTGAGCCTCCCCTCGCCGTCCCGAACTCGTAGCCGTACTCGGCGTAGTCCTTCCGGAACCACCCGCTCCCTAGCCCCAGGATGAGCCTACCGTTCGAGATGTGGTCCACGCTCCTCGCCATGTCCGCCAGCAAGTTCGGGTTGCGGTACGAGTTGCACGTGACGAGCGTCCCGAACTCTACCCTATGAGTCACTGCCGCCATCGCCCCGAGCATTGTCCTTGTCCAGCACTCGAAGTGCCGCCCCTCCGGCTCTGTGTAGAGCGGGAAGAAGTGGTCCCAATTAAAGAGCGCGCCCGCCCCCAGCTCCTCCACCCCCACCCGAGCGTCGCGCATCGCTTTGTAGCTCGCGTGCTGCGGTTGAATCTGCGCCCCAACTCGTACCGTCACCCTCGCCTCCTCAGACAAAAAGAACAGGCTTCTCTACCCCGATTTTATCCATGACCTTGTCAGCATAAAGGATACGGTTGCCGAGTAGTAGAGTTACTACGCGTCGCTTCAAGTTCCTTGCCCTGCTGGGCGGCGGGGTACCGGAGGTAGGCTTCGAGAGGGTGGAGGCAGGTTAGAATCACTCAGAAGTCAGCGACTAAGTAACTGTCCGTGATAGAGGCTATAGACGTTCGGCGTTTTTCGGCAGAGCCATGAGCGCTTGCTCGGGAGGCCGGCTGTGACAATTTATTTCTTGTTCTTTATAGCCACGGTCGTAGCGGGAGCGATCAATGCGCTGGCCGGTGGTGGTGGGCTGATAACGTTTCCCTTGCTGGCGCTAGTCGTACCGCTGGCGACCGCCGACGCCACCAGCGCGGTCGCCCTACTGTGCGCCTACCCGGCCGCCGTGTGGCGTACCCGCAGCGAATTGGCCGAAGTACCTAATCGCTTGATATGGTTGCTCCTCGTCCCTAGCGTGCTCGGCGGCTTAATCGGAGCGTTGTTACTGAGTTGGTCCGGTGACCGCAACTTCGTCGTCTTGGTACCGTGGCTGGTGCTGGTAGCCACCCTGCTAATCTTAGTGCGCCCTCTCTTAGTTCCTCAGAGCGCCAATGGCGAAGACCGCCACCCGCTCCACTTCTCCTCGGAACAGGGCGCGGGTCACCGGATCGCCCAAGATAGTCCCGATGGGCAGCCGGGTAACGGCCGTTACCCCGCTGAAGGCGCAGATAAAGAGGAACTTCTGCCAGAGGATGACTCGAATATCGGGGTGGACC
>Ga0126307_10003351_pt1 | contig 10950 bp, 8 predicted proteins | sample Plot28_FD_89955 | JGI IMG/M metagenome (GOLD analysis project Ga0126307, IMG submission 89955) | Serpentine soil microbial communities from UC McLaughlin Reserve, CA, USA - Plot28 | ecosystem: Environmental > Terrestrial > Soil > Grasslands | place: USA: UC McLaughlin Reserve, Lake County...
GGATCCTGGCGGAGATGCTGGCGGCGAGCCTCAACCAGGTCGGGATCCTCTGGCGCGCGTCGCCCGTCCTACAGGAGCTCGAGGAGACGACGCTCGACTGGCTCAGGAAGCTGCTCGGCCTGCCTGACGGATTCCACGGTCACATCGAGGACAGCGCGTCGGTCGGGACGCTGGCCGCGCTCGCGGCCGCGCGCGGCGCCGCACCCGGCAGGAAAGTCATCGTGGCCTCGGACCACGCGCATTCGTCGGTCGACAAGGCCGCCCGGATTCTCGAGCTCGAGCTGCGAAAGGTGCCAGTGGACGACGAGTACGCGATCCGCCCCGAGCTGCTCGACCTCGAGCAGGCGTGCGCCGTCGTCGCCACGATCGGTACCACGTCCGCCGCCTCCATCGACCCGGTGCCGGCGATCGCCGAGGCCTGCGAGGCCTCCGGAACCTGGCTCCACGTGGACGCCGCGTACGCCGGCTCGGCCGCCGTCTGCGAGGAGCTCCGGCCGCTGTTCGCGGGCTGGGAGCGCGCCGACTCGATCGTCGTCAACCCGCACAAGTGGCTCTCGACGCCGATGGACTGCTCGGCGCTCTGGACGAGGCGCGTCGACGCCTTTCGCGACGCCTTCAGCCTCGTGCCCGAGTACCTGCGCGTGAGCGAGGAGGTCGTGAGCCTGAACGAGGTCTCCATCCCGCTCGGCCGTCGCTTCCGGGCGCTCAAGCTCTGGTTCGTCCTCCGTTCGCTCGGCCGGCAGGGGTTGCAGGCGATGATCCGCGAGCACGTCCGCCTGGCGGCCGAGTTCGAGCGCTGGGTCGAGGAGGAGCCGGGCTGGGAGGTCTGCGCGCCGCGCCGCTTCTCGCTCGTCTGCTTCCGGAGGGACGGAACCGACGCGGAGAACGAGGCGCTGCTCGAGCGCGTCAACACGAGCGGTGAGGTCTTTCTCTCGCACACCCGCCTCGACGGGCGCTACGTGATCCGGCTCGCCGTCGGCAGTGCGCGGACGACCGAGGACGACGTCAGGCTCGCCTGGGACGTGCTGCGCCGCGAAACCGGCTAGGCAGCGACCGGTTCGACGTCGGGCAGCGTGCCGAGGAGGTTCTCGACCGCAGCCCGGTCGCCCGTGACCGTCGCCCGGGACAGGTCGCGGTCGACGAAGAAGTAGTAGAAGCCTTCGGCGTCCGTCTCGACGACCGCGTCGGGATCATCGACGGCGCCGGGCTGTGAGTCGCCTTGAACGAGCGATGCGACCTCGTCGCCGATGCGAAAGACGAACCGGCCCGAGCATTCCGGAGCGGCGTAGCCCACCATCCGCAGCGCTCCCTCCAGCCAGCCGGGATGCAGGTCGTCCTCCTTGGGCGGGCCGAGCGAGCGAGCTCCCCAGCGGGCCATCTCGAAGAGGACGGTCTTCAACGCGCTTCCGTACTCCGTCAGCTCGTAGACCTGCGAGGCGGCCGGCGGCGGCAGCCGGTACTTACGCAGCACTCCGACGGATTCGAGGTCTTTGAGGCGGCCGGCGAGGATGTTCGTGCCGATCCCCGGCAGGCCGCACGCCAGGTCGGTGTAGCGCTTCGGCCCGCCCATCAGGTCGCGAACGATCAGGAGCGACCAGCGCTCCCCCACCACCTCGAGGGCATGGGCGACCGGGCAGTACTGGCCGTAGTGCTTCACGGCGGGAAGTCTATCCGACCTACTTGCGTTTTGCAACATCACCCTTGCAAAAAAAAAGTGCTTCGTGTAGCTTCGAAAGCACCTCAAAGTGAAAGGAAAGCGAATGTTGGCATCACACGGACGCAAGTGGCTCGCATTGGCGCTCCTCGCGTCGGTGCAGTTCATGGTCGTGCTCGACATCGCGATCGTGAACGTGGCCCTCCCGTCCATCCAGACGGACCTGGGCTTCTCGCAGGAAAATCTTCAGTGGGTGATCAGCGCCTACGCGCTCTTCTTCGGGGGCTTCCTCCTCCTTGGCGGTCGGACCGCGGACATCGTCGGAAGGCGCCGCCTGTTCGTCGTGGGTCTGATCGTCTTCGCCGCGGCCTCGCTTCTGTCGGGGCTGGCGTGGAGCGACTCGGCGCTGATCGTCGCGCGGGCCGTTCAAGGGCTTGGTGCCGCGATGATCACGCCGGCGGCGCTCGCGATCTTGATGACGACCTTCCAGGAAGGACGCGAGCGCAACACGGCGCTCGGCGTTTGGGGCGCGGTCGGCGCCTTCGGCGCCGTCGCCGGCGTCCTGCTCGGCGGGATCCTGACCGACCTGCTCAGCTGGGAGTGGATCTTCTTCATCAACGTCCCGGTCGGCCTCGCTGCGGTCGCCCTGACCCCGCTCTTGCTGGCGGAGAGCCGCGACACGGAGGTGCGGAGCTTCGACGCGCCGGGCGCGGTCCTCGTGACCAGCGGCATGGTCACGCTCGTCTACACGATCACGCAGGCGAACCAGTACGGCTGGGGCTCGGTCGAAACCATCGGGCTCTTCTCGCTGGCCGGCGTGCTCCTCGCCGCGTTCGCGGCCTGGGAGGCCCGTGCCAAGGAACCGCTGATGCCGTTCTCGATCTTCCGGATCCGGACGGTCGCTGCGGCGAACATCTCGGGGCTGATTCTCGGGACGGTGTCGTTCTCGATGTTCCTGATGCTGACGCTGTACATGCAGCAGGTGCTCGGCTACTCGCCGCTCAAGACGGGCGTCGCCTACCTGGCCGTGGCCGGCACGGCGATCCTCTGGTCGACGGTGGCGGCGCAGCTCGTGACCCGGATCGGCGTCAAGCCGGTGATCGTGGCCGGGATGGCGTTCCTCACCGGCGGGCTCGTCTACTTCACCCAGGTCTCGGTGGGTGGGTCCTACGTCGGCGACCTGCTGCCCGGCTTCCTGCTGATCGCAGTCGGGCTCGGGTTCTCGTTCGTGCCGATCTCGATCGCGGCGCTCGCAGGCGTGCAGGCCTCCGACGCCGGTCTCGCGTCGGGCCTGTTCAACACGTCGCAGCAGATCGGCGGCGCGCTCGGCATCGCCGCGCTCTCGGCCATCGCAACGTCGACGACGGAGAACGGCGTCGCCTCCGGCACCGCGCTTCCGCAGGCGCTGACCCACGGCTTCGAGAACGCCTTCATCTGGGGCGGCATCATCGCGGCCGTCGGGATCCTGGTCGGGCTCGTCCTCGTCCGGCAGAGCGACCTCGAGGCGCCCGCCGAGGCGGTGCCCGAGCCGTTGCTCGAGGCAGCTTAAAGGTGCATGGGGGAAACCATGTTTCCCCCATGAGCCCCCTTCTTCAGCGGTCGCGATGAGCCTGACCGTTGCGAGCCTCCCGGGCGGCAAAGCCGGCCTCCGGCGGCGACTCGTTCTCGCCCAAGACGTTCTCGGACCGAGTGCGATTCGTCGCCGGAGGCGAGCTTGTCTCGCCGGGAGGCACACCGACGCAAATGCGTCTGGGTTACGCAAAGCTCCGCCGGCCCAACGACGATTTGGCCTACACCATGCGTCCGTAAGGAGGGGGCCAGTGGGGGAACCAGGGGTTCCCCCGCTACAGCGAGCGGAGCAAAGCGAGTGCTCCAGCGGGGCCGTCGACCACCAGGTCGGCGGCGTCGCGCAGTTCCTGGGGTCCTTCGGGTGACGCGACCGCCACGCGGACGCCTAGCTCCAGCCCGTCTACGCCCCTGAACCCGTCGAGGTCGGTCGTGTCGTCGCCGGCGTAGAGCGCGCGGCGGAGGCCGCGGTCGATCAGCAGCGCCTGGACGGCGGTGCCCTTGTCCGCCTGGATCGGCGGGCGGAGCTCCAGCACCTTGCGTCCAAAGCGGGCGAGCAACCCTTCTGCCCTGGCTTGCTCGGCGACCCGCTCGAGCCGCGCGTGCGCCGCGGCCTCGTCGTCCATGCCGCGGTAGTGGAACGAGACCGTGAGCCCCTTGTCCTCGACCGGCCAGTCCACGCTCTGCCCGAACTGGTGCAGGCGAGTGCGCCACTGCTCCGCGTCAGGCGCGAGCTCGAGGCCGTGCGAGCCGACGTAGACGACGTCGGGCACGCCGACGATGCGCTCGGCGTCGTCGCTCGTCCGGCCGCTGACACACGCTACGAGGGAGTACCTCGCAGCGAGGCGCTCGACCTCCGCGCGCGTCTCGTCCGGCACGCGGGCGTGCTCCGGCTGCAGCACGATTGGCGCCAGGACGCCGTCGACGTCCAGCAAGACGGCCGCGCGCTGGGGATCCTCCGCGAAACCGCGAAGCAGATCTTCCACCGGGCCAGGATATGGCGTCGCCGCTGGCGGGAGTCGTATGCTGCGCAAAATGGCCCGCCCGCTCGACGAGCTCTGGATCCCGCTGGTCGACGAGCCGATCGGCGGCATCGTCGCCCGCATCCAGGAGGAGCACCCGGACATCGACCAGCTGGTCTCGAGCCCGCAGCGGCTGCTCGCGTTCCGGACGTTCGCGTACATCCGCGTGGGGCTCCTGCTCGGCCAGCTCCTCGTCGACGACGACCTCGATCCCTACGACGGCTCGGAGACGTGGATCGACGCGATCCTGCGCGATCCCGGGCACCGGGCCGAGGTCGAGCGCGAGGTGCGGGCCGTGGCCGAGGAGATCGCGGCCGATCCGGCCTACGGCGACGAGGAGGACGGAATCGGCCCGGACGACAACGTTCGCGAGCGCTTCCGCGAGTTCGCGCGGCGGCGCCTCGACGCGTAGTCGACCGGGAGCAACATCTCTCCGATCTCGTAGGAAGACGCACGGGCGCCGCGTACGATGCACCCATGATGCGGCCGTTGGCCCAGCGTCTTGTGCTGCTCGCTGCGGGAGCGGCGATCCTGCTTGCCTCGGGGTCCACCGGAGCGTCCGCCCGCGGTGCGGCGACACCACCACCTGCCTCGCACGGGCTTGGCATCCGCGTGACGGTGCCCGGCGGGGCCGGCGCGGCGGCCGCGGCCGCGAACGCGCCGACCGATAGCGTCGCCACCGGGGGCGCGTTCGCGTACCCCGGCGACGGCTCGGTCGCGCGTGCTTCGTCGGTGACGGCCGGCGCCTTCGCGGTGACGAGCCCGGCGGCGCCTTCGGCGAGCGCCACGAGCGAGGCGCAGGGCGTCGTGCTCTTCAACGGCGAGATCACGGCCTCGACGGTCACGGCCAAGGCGAAGGTGCAGGCCGGGGTCACGAGCGCGAGCGGCGACACCAGGGGCTCGCAGGTGGTGGGCCTGACGATCTCCGGAGCGGGGGTGTCGGCCGCCCCCGGCGGGCGCTTCAACCTGGGCGACTGGGGCTACCTCACCACGCTCGCGCAGGCCGGGTCGCCGACGTCGAAGGCGGGTGGCAAGGGCTACATCGTCTCCCAGGCCGCCCTGCTCGTGCACCTGAACCTCGAACACGGCGGCTTGCCGGCCGGCAGCGAGATCCTCGTCGGCTACGCGGACGCGTTCGTCGAGGCCACGCCCGCGCCGCCTCCGGCGAAGCCGCGCCCGGTGAAGCCGGCCAAGAAGCCTGCACCGCCGGACGACCGTATCCGGCCGAAGAACGACGGGCAGGCCCCCGACGCCGACGGTCTGCAGCCCGGGAAGCTCCCGCCGCTCCTTCCCGTGCCGCAGGGCCTCGACGTCCGGATGACGAGCGGGCGCTACGTCTTCCCGGTCTACGGGTCGGCGTCGTTCTCGGACACGTTCGGCGCGGGCCGTGCCGACACGGGCTGGCACCACGGGGAGGACATCTTCGCGCCGCTCGGCGCGCCGATCCTCGCCGTCACCGACGGCACGGTCTTCCAGGTCGGCTGGAACGACCTCGGCGGGCTCCGCGTCTGGCTCCGCGACCGCTACGGGAACGAGTTCTACTACGCGCACCTGTCCGCCTTCTCGCAGCTCGCGGTCAACGGCAACCAGGTGTCGGCCGGCGACGTCCTCGGTTTCATGGGCAACACGGGCGACGCCGAGCACACTCCCTACCACCTGCACTTCGAGATCCATCCCGCGTCGCTGCTGGACAGGGGCTACGACGGCGTCGTCTCTCCCTATCGCTATCTCGTCGCGTGGCAGAAGCTCTCGGACGTCGCGATCGCGGGAGTCGCCGGCTGGGCGGCGCCGATCGCGCCGGGAGCCAGCGCGCCGCGGCCGGGCGCGATCCTGCTCCAGGTTTCGGACATCTCCCGCGCGAGCGGGCTCGATCCCGGATCGCTCAGGCGCGCGATGCGCGAGGCCGCCGCCGGCCAGGACGGCAGCCTCATCGGAGCGCGGAGCCGGTTCGCCGCGTTGTTGCGCCGGCTCACCGGCCGTTAGCGGCTAGGTGGTCGGCCCCGCCGCGGTCGGGTTGTTGTTCGTGGTCGCCGCCGTGTCGCCGAACTCGTCCTTGCCGAGGACGAGATCCGACAGCCAGCGGCGGGTCGAGGGTCCCGTAACCGGGTTGAAGAGCAGCCCGAGGGCGATGCCCGTCACGAGCAGCGTGGCGTTCCGACCGGTGTGCGTGTCCTTGCCCTGGACGCGGTCGGACGCCCTGCGCAGATCGTCGATCGCCGAGCGAAGGCTGTCCTGGAGATCCTTGTCAGTCGCCATGCGCGTGGCGGCGTACGTGACGCCGCGGGCGCCGATCAGCTCGTCGTAGATGTTCCGCGCGGCCGCGAGTGCGCTCTTGACATTCTCGCGCACCTCCTCGTCCTTGACCGCGCGCTCGACGTAGGGCCGAACGTTGTCGGCGGTATCGGTGATGCGGTCGCGTGTCTTGGCCATTGCCTCGGCCCGTCCTTTCGTCGCTTTTCCAGGCTGCTACCCGGCGTGCCGATCGTTGAAACTGAAACCCCCTACGCTGCGTGCGCCGCCTTGCGCCCAGGGAGCTGCGAGGCGCGTCGCGACCGGTCGGGCAGCAAGCCGTCGAAGGCGACCGCGAGCACCTCGTCGATCGAATCGGCCAGGACGAACGAGAGCTCGTTGCGGGCCTCGTCGGGCAGCTCGCTCAGATCCGGCTCGTTCTCCTTCGGTAGGACGACGGTCTTGACGCCGGCGCGCTGGGCCGCGAGCGCCTTGTCGCGCACACCTCCGATCGGGAGGACCTGGCCTGTGAGTGTGATCTCGCCGGTCATCGCAACGTCGGCCGAGACGGCACGCTCGGAGGCGATGGACACGATCGCCGTCGCGATTGCGATCCCCGCCGAAGGCCCGTCCTTCGGCTGCGCGCCGGCGGGGACGTGGATGTGAACGTCGTGGCTCGCGAACCAGTCCGGGTCGAGCCCCAGCCGCTCGGCCCGTGACCACGCCCACGAGTGCGCCGCCTGGGCGGACTCCTGCATCACCTCACCGAGCTGGCCTGTCACCTTGAGCTGCCCCTTGCCGGGGTAGGCCGTCGCCTCGATGAAGAGGATGTCGCCGCCGACCGGGGTGACCGCGAGCCCCGTCGCCACGCCCGGCTCGGCGGTCCGCTTTCGGACCTCCCCCGCGAAGCGCCGCGGCCCGAGCCATTCGCGCACCCGCTTGTCTCCAACGGTGAGGCGCTTCGCGCGTCCCTCGGCGATCTCGCGTGCGGCCTTGCGAAACAGCGCTGCGAGCTGCCGCTCGAGGTTGCGGACTCCGGCCTCGCGCGTGTGCTCGCGGATGACGACGCGGATCGCCGTGTCGCTGACCGTCACGCGCGACTTCGCGAGCCCGTGCGCCTCTAGCTGCTTCGGCACGAGGTACCGCCGCGCGATCGCGAACTTCTCTTCCTCGGTGTAGCCGGAGAGCTCGAGCACGTCCATCCGGTCGAGCAGCGGCGGCGGAATCGTGTCGAGGAGGTTGGCCGTGCAGATGAACAGAACCTTGGAGAGGTCGAACGGCAGGTCGAGATAGTGGTCGCGGAAGCTCGAGTGCTGCTCGGGGTCGAGCACCTCGAGCATCGCGCTCGCCGGGTCGCCGCGGTAGTCGGACCCCAACTTGTCGATCTCGTCGATGAGGAAGACCGGGTTCATCGTCTCCGCGTCCCGGATCGCGCGGATGATCGTGCCGGGCATCGCGCCGATGTACGTGCGCCGGTGGCCGCGGATCTCCGCCTCGTCGCGCACCCCGCCGACCGAGATGCGCACGAATTCCCGCCCGAGCGCCCGCGCGATCGACTGTCCGAGCGACGTCTTGCCGACACCCGGTGGCCCGACGAAGCAGAGGATCGGCCCCGAGAGGTCGTTCTTCAGCTTCGAGACCGCGAGGTACTCGACGATCCGCTCCTTGACCTTCTCGAGATCGAAGTGGTCCTCGTCGAGGATCTCGCGTGCATGATCGAGGTCGAGGTTGTCCTTGGTTGCCTTGCCCCAGGGCAGGGTCAGGATCCAGTCGAGGTACGTGCGGATGACGCCGTACTCGGCGGCGGCCGGCGGCAGCTTCTCGAGCCGTGCGAGCTCGCGGCGGGCGGCGCGGTCAATTTTCTCCGGCAGGTCCAGCTCGTCGAGCCGCGACCGCAGCTCGTTGATCTCGGCCTGCTGGTCGTCTGCCTCGCCGAGCTCCTCCTGGATCGCCTTCAGCTGCTGGCGCAGGAAGTACTCGCGCTGGCCCTTCTCCATCTCGGACTGGACCTGCGACTGGATCCGCGAGCCGAGCTCGAAGACCTCCAGCTCGCGGTTGAGGACGGCCGCGATCTCGCGCAGCCGCTCCTCGACGTTCGCGAGCTCGAGCAGGTGCTGCTTCTCCTCGGCCTTGATGCGCAGCGTGGACGCGACGAGGTGGCACAGCGCGCTCGGGTCGTCGACGTTCGCCGCGGCCAGCTGCAGCTCTTCGGGGAGGTAGGGGACGAGGCCGATGATCCGTGCGAACAGGCCCTGCACGTTGCGCGTGAGCGCCTCGACCTCCGGCGTGTCGGGGACGACGTCCGGCACGTCCTCGAACTCGCCCACGAGGTACGGGTCGCCGCTCTTCCGCTCGACGAGGCGGATGCGGCGGATTCCCTGCACGAGCAAGCGCAGGGTCCCGTCGGGGACGCGGATCAGCTTGTGGACGCTGGCCGCGGTCCCGACCTCGTACAGGTCGTCCCAGCCGGGCTCCTCGGCCTCGGCGTTGCGGACGGTCACGAGCGCGAGCTCCCGATCGGCGCCCACGACGTCGTCGATCAGGCGGATCGAGCGCTCCTGACCGATCGCCAGCGGCGTCATCGAGTCCGGGAACACGACGGTTTCCTTGAGCGGGAGGAGCGGGAGCTCGCTCATTGCGTCAGCACCCGGATGCGCACCTTGGCCGAGCGGGCTCGGGTTTCGGCCAGCGGAAACAGGATCGACAGGACGCCGCGCTCGTAGCGCGCCTGCCCAGCCGCCGCGTTGACGTCCGGGGCGAGCGGGATGCGGCGTTCGAAGGGGCCGTCCTCGATCTCCATCAGCTGATAGACGCGGCCCTCCTCGCGGTCGCGCCGGCGCGCGCCCGCGATCACGAGCTCGCGGCCCTCGACCGCCACGGTGAGTTCGCTCGGCTCGACGCCGGCAAGCTCGACCAGCACGACGAACTGCGAGTGCTTCGCGCTCCGATAGCAGTCGACGGGCGGCCGGAAGCCTGCCCGCGCGCTCATGAAGTGCGGCAGCTGCCAGAGGTCGGCGAAGAGCTCCTCGACCTCGCTCTGGAGGCGCTCCATATCGCGGCGCCGAGCCACGGAACCACCCTACCCGCGCACCCTTGACACCTCACGCTAGTGGCCACTAACCTAGCGCGCGCTAGCTTCCTGGAGGTCGCGGTGGCCGCCTTGGTGCGCACGATGATTCGGTTTCGCTGGGCGGTGGTCGCCGTCTGGCTCGTGCTTTTCGCGGCCGCCGGCTTCGCGTCGATGGGTCTGTCCGACCTGCTGACGAACCGCTTCGTCCTGCCGGGCGCCGAGAGCGAGAAGACCGGCGACGCGCTCGAGGCGCACTTCGGCCAGAAGCCCGAGGGTGCGTTCACGATCGTCGTCCAGGGAGCGCCGGGGTCGGCGCAGAAGCTGCTCGCGGCGACCGACGCCGCCGCGAGGCGAGCCGCCTCGCCGCTCCCGACAGGCAAGGCGGTCGCGTCCGAGCCCGCATCGGACAGCGTCGTGACGGCACGGATCGTCTCCGGGCTCCAGCCGGCGGACGCAAAAAGCTACGCGGATGCGATCCGCGAGGCGGCGGGCTCGATTCCCGGCGCCCGGCTGTACGTGACCGGCCAGTCGGCGATCGAGCACGACCTCGAGCCGGTTCAGAATCACGACCTCAAGGTCGGCGAGCTCTACATCGCGATCCCGATCGCGCTCGTGATCCTCGTATTCGTGTTCGGGTCGCTCGCCTTCCTGCTCCCGTTCATGCTCGCCGCGCTCTCGATCCCGGTCACGCTCGGGCTGGTCTGGATCTTCGCCAACTTCATGACGCTCTCGACCTACCTGACGAACATGGTCGCATTGATCGGCCTGGGGATCGCGATCGACTACTCGCTGCTCATCGTCTACCGCTACCGCGAGGAGCGGAAGGCCGGGCGGGCGCGCGAAGACGCGGTCGAGGCGACGATGGAGACGGCCGGCCGCGCCGTCGTCTTCAGTGGCACCGCGGTCGCGATCGGGCTCGCGCTCATGCTCTTCATGCCGCTGCCGTTCATGCGCGGCTTCGGGCTCGCGGGCCTGCTCATCCCGCTCGTGTCTGTGCTCGCGGCCGTGACGATCCTGCCCGTCCTGCTCTACTGGCTCGAGGATCGGCTCGACCGCGTGCGCCTCGTGCCGAGGCGGATCACCGACCGGCGAGACGACCCCGAGAACGGCTTCTGGCCGCGCCTCGCGCGCGCGATCATGCGCCGGCCGGCCGTGTTCGCGGCGGCCACCACCGCCGGGCTCCTGCTCGCCGCGGCGCCGGTCCTGGCGCTCCAGCTCGGGCCGGGGTCGAACCAGGGCATCCCGCAGGACCTGGAGGCGGTCCAGGGACTCACCATCCTCAGCGGCGCCGTCGGCGAGGGCGCCCTGTCGCCGAGCGAGGTCGTCGTCGACACCGGACGGGTCGGAGGCAGCGCGGAACCCCAGGTGCAGGCGGCCGTCGGCCGCCTGATCGCGGGCCTCGAGGCGGA
>Ga0126307_10003352_pt1 | contig 10946 bp, 4 predicted proteins | sample Plot28_FD_89955 | JGI IMG/M metagenome (GOLD analysis project Ga0126307, IMG submission 89955) | Serpentine soil microbial communities from UC McLaughlin Reserve, CA, USA - Plot28 | ecosystem: Environmental > Terrestrial > Soil > Grasslands | place: USA: UC McLaughlin Reserve, Lake County...
AATTCAGCGAAACGGCGCCCGCCGGTACTGGTGGCGGAGCGTTGCCTGGCGGCATCGGCTGGTACCGCAAAAGCTTCACTGTCCCCGCAGCCGCGAAAGGAAAATTGATCTTCATCGAGTTTGACGGCGTCTATCGCAATAGCGAGGTTTGGATCAACGGTCACTATCTCGGAAAACGCCCTTACGGCTACATCTCTTTCCAATACGAGCTGACGCCGCACCTGGTTTACGGCGCCAAACGGAACGTCATCGCCGTCAAGGTCGACAACTCGCAACAACCAAATTCACGCTGGTATTCAGGTTCGGGAATTTATCGGAATGTTTGGTTAACGACCCTCGATCCGGTTCACGTCGAACACTGGGGCACGTACTGGACGACGCCTGAAATTAACAGTCAGTCGGCCACAATCGTCATAAAGACCAAAGTTAATAACAGTTCGAAAAGCGCGGCTCCGATAAATCTCACCACGATCATTCAGGACGCGAAGGGAAAAGAAGTCGCGCGCGGCATTGAAAAAGAAGTGACAGCGAAAGACTCGCACGCTGAGGTAAGCCAAACGCTGAAGGTTTCAGCGCCGGTGCTATGGTCTGACGAGCGTCCGTATCTTTACAAAATCGTGTCGCAGTTGGAGCAAGGCGGAAGAATCGTCGATCGCTACGAGACGCCGCTGGGCATTCGTAACTTTCGCGTCGACATCAACCGAGGTTTCCTCCTGAATGACAAGCCCGTCAAGATTCGCGGCGTCTGCAATCATCACGATTTGGGCTCACTGGGCGCCGCGGTCAACACGCGCGCGATCGAGCGCCAGCTCGAGATGTTGAAGGAAATGGGCGTCAATGGTATTCGCACTTCACACAATCCGCCCGCGCCGGAGTTGCTGGAGCTGGCCGACAGAATGGGTTTCATCGTCATGGATGAAGCTTTCGACATCTGGAAGATACAGAAGACCAAGTTTGACTACCACCTCGATTGGGATGAGTGGCACAAACGTGATCTGGAAGACATGGTACTGCGCGATCGAAATCATCCGAGCATCTTCATCTGGAGTATCGGCAACGAAGTGATGGAGCAGTGGAACGAGAATCCTGAAGGCGGCCGCATCAGTAGAGAGCTCGTTGCCATCGTGCGCAATCTCGACAAGACTCGCCCCATCACATCAGCGTGCAATGGTGTCGACGTGAAGAACAAGGTGCTCACCGAGGGTGACCTGGACATCGTCGGCACGAATTACCAACAGGGTAAAATCCCGGAACTACAAAAGATGTTTCCGGGACGTGTGATTATCGGCACCGAGACGACTTCCGCAGTTCAAAGCCGCAGCACCTACCTCATGCCGTCGGATGAGATTCGACGTTGGCCCAGGAAATGGGACGAGGTTCTCAAAGAAGGAACTCCCGATTTCACCTGTTCCGCTTACGACAACTCGAGCGCGCCGTGGGGCTCGACGCACGAGGAGACCTGGAAGATCGTCAAGAAGCACGATTTCTTCTCCGGCATGTTTATCTGGACCGGTTGGGACTACCTCGGCGAACCGACGCCGTATCCGTGGCCGGCGGTCAGTTCGTATTTCGGAATCATCGATCTCGCCGGCTTTCCGAAAGACACGTACTACATGTACCAGAGCGAATGGACCAACAAACCGGTATTGCACCTGTTTCCGCATTGGAACTGGAAGCCGGGCGAGAAAGTTGACGTGGTGACGTATTTCAACGCCGGCGAGGTTGAGTTGTTTTTAAACGGGCGTTCGCAGGGGACAAAACGGAAGCAGGGCGATGACGTGCTGGTGTTCTGGCGATTGCCGTTCGAGCCTGGGGTGTTGAAAGCAGTCTCGCGTAAAAATGGGCAGGTAGTGCTCACGCGGGAAGTGCGCACAGCGGTAGCACCGGCACGGATCGTTTTGGTTCCCGATCGCCAAAACATCAAAGCTGACGGCGTGGACCTGTCGTTCGTGACCGTCAAGGTGGTCGACCGGAATGGAACGGTGGTGCCTTCGGCTGATAATCTTATCAAGTTCGACTTGGCGGGCGACGGCTCACTCGCAGGTGTTGATAACGGATACCAGGCCAGTCACGAGTCGTTCAAGGGAAAACAACGCAAAGCTTTTCGCGGCATGGCCCTGGCGATCGTGCAGGCAAAACAAAAACCCGGCCGGATCGTTTTGAAAGCAACTTCAGACAACCTGGCGCCCGCGTCACTCGTCATCACCACTCGTTAGGTCCTATCCACAGATTACGCCGATTTAATAAATCATCTGTGTAATCTATGGATAGTTGAAGGAAGTCTTGCGACGCATAAATCTCAAAAAAGCGAATGTTGCTCGCGCGGATACGATTCGCTATATCAATCGTCAGATCGTGCTCAACTACGTGCGTGAGAAGGAACCAATCTCACGCGCCGAGATCTCACACGAAACGTTGTTGCAGCGATCCACAGTTTCACTCATCGTCGACGAGCTGAAGACGCAGGGACTAATTTACGAAACGGAAGGTGAATCGACCGGAGGCCGGCCGCCGAGTCTGCTGCGCTTGCGAGCTGCCGGTTACATGACGATCGGCGCCGATGTTGGTACGGCCCAAACAACTGTTGCCGTCGCCGATCTCGTCGGGCGGGTCGTCGATCGAGAAGTGTTTGACACGAATCCCGATGTAGCCATCGCTTATCGGCGATTGCTTTCGTGCGTCCAGAAGTTCGTAAAGACTCATCCGAACGTCGAAGGCATCGGCGTCTGCGTGCCGGGGCTGGTCGATCCTGAAACCGGTACCGCGCTTTTTATTCCGCATTTCAAATGGCGGAATTGGGCCATCGCAAACGATCTGCATGAAGCTACCGGATTATCAGTGACCGTCGATAACGACGCTAATGCGGCCGCACTGGCTGAGTTGTGGTTGGGCCGGCCCGAAATTCGCGACGTGCGCGATTTTATTCTGGTGCTGGTCGAAGAAGGCCTTGGCACTGGAATTATTTTTGACGGCCAGGTGTATCAGGGAGTCGCCGGAGCCGCAGGCGAATTTGGTCACATGACAATCGGCAACGGCGCTCCCGTTGCGTGTGCGGCGGGAAGTGAACAGTGTTGGGAAGCCTTCGCGTCGGAACGTGCGACACTCGCTCGCTACAAGCAGTTGCGACCCGGCGTCGCGGATTCCGAGATCACTTTCAACAAACTGATCGACAGCGCTTTCGCCCGCGATCAGGCGGCGAAGGAAGCTCTGCTCGAAACGGCGCGTTACCTCGGTTTGGGAATTTCAAATCTCACAAAGGGCTTGAGTCCCGAAGCCGTGATCGTGGCCGGCGACATCGCACGCGCATGGCCGCTGATATCCGATGAACTGCGGAGCACGCTCGCCGCCAACATTCTCTGCAGTGGGTTGCCTTCCGCTCCGGTCTTTGCCTCGACTCTCGGGGACGACACGCGCTTGATGGGCGCGCTGAGTTTGGTGCTGGCCCGCAAATTCGCGTCAGTCATGCCGGCTTAATAAAACGTATGCCGTGTTTCGAGGCGTCACAAAATTATTTGTAGGGGTGGCTCTCCGTGTGGCCACCCCAGTCTTCGGCTTCACGGAGGGCCACCCTACAGAAATTTGGAGGCTTCCCAAAAAATCCAATAAAAGTTGACGATCGGCGATCATCGTCTTCTCTTAGCTTTCGCGAGATTACTCGGAGATCTGCACTGACCGCTTCCTTCACCTTCATCCGGCACTGGCGTTGCCTAGAGAACGATTGGTCTGCAATTCGTTTCGATCCACCTGTCCGGGTATTAAAGATTTTTTTAGGTGACTATAAAAAACTCTTGACAAAGAGTTCGGGCAGGAGTACTAAGGCTTTTGTCTGGTCGTGCAACAAACCCCTAAGTAAGACTTTACAGTTTGAATCCGGCAATCCTGCTCCACGGAGGAGAGTTATGACTCTACGAAGCACGCGCAGGCTGTATGCGACGCTTATCGTTTCCGTCTTTGTGTTTTCCCTGACAATCCTGGCAAGTGTGCAACCGGCAGTCGCCCAGTCTACCGGTAGCGCCACACTGCGCGGTACCGTCAAAGATCCGCAGGGAGCCGTCATACGCGATGCGACGGTCACGCTCGTCAGCGACCGAAACAAGGACGAGCGCCAAACAAAGACCAGCGAGGACGGTACTTACACTTTCACCGCCCTCTCGCCCGGCGGCTACACGCTGAAAGCTGAGCTCCAGGGTTTCAAGACCTCCGTAAAATCCGATCTCACGATTGAGACGAGCGGTACGCAGGGTATCGACATCACGATGGAAGTGGGCCAACCGACTGAAACGGTCACGGTCACTGCCGGCGTCGAGCAACTGCAAACCGAAACGGGTGCCCGCGAAAACACGATCAGTTCAAAACAGATCGATAACCTCTCAATCATCAGCCGCAGCGCCCTCGAACTGCTGCGCATCCTGCCGGGTGTGGTTGCGCCGGATAACACTGCCCTCGAGCAAATTGCCTTCGGAGGCGGCGCGAACGCGAACTCCCAATATCACGTGAATGGTTTGCGCGGTGAACAGAACAACGTCACCATCGACGGTTCACGCATGATCGATATCGGCTCAAATAACGGCACCGTCATCACCGCTAATCCTGACATGGTCCAGGAAGTTAAAGTCCAGACCAGCAATTACGCGGCTGAACATGGCACCAGCGCGGTACAGATCAGCGCGACGACTAAAGGCGGCAGCAGCGACTTTCACGGTTCCATCTACGACTACATGCGTCACTGGCGCTTCCAGGCGAACGATCGCTCGAACAGCATCAACAACGTGGAGCGACCGAAGAGCAAGTACAACTATCCCGGTGGAAATATCGGCGGACCGGTCCTCCTGCCGTGGACCAACTTCAATCGCAATCGCGACAAGTTGTTTTTCTTCGTTGGTTACGAGCGCTACTACCAGCAAGTTGACGAAGGTTCGAATAAGTTCATCGTTCCAACACTGAAACAGCGCGCGGGCGACTTCAGCGAGTTTTCGGGTGTAACCGTTCCGGCGGGCTGTTCCGTTGGTGGTGTCGTTGGCAACAACAATAACAACAACGACGTCGCGCCTGGCGGCAATCTCGCTCCGTGCGCGCATCCTTTCGGCAAGGCGTTGTTGAATCTGTTCCCAGCGCCTAACCTGACTGCTGCGCCCGGGCAGGCAAATTACGTTTACAGCGTGCTAAGGCCGAACAATAGAAACCAGTTCACTTCCCGTTTCGATTACTCCATCAGCGAAAAGACGAAACTGTACGTGCGACTTGCTCGCGAGTACGAGGAGCAGGGTTTCCCGCGTGGCTTGTGGTGGGATTCCTCGAACTACGAACTTCCCGGCAAGCTTACCAGCTACAACCTGGGCCGTTCGGTGGTGGTGAATCTGACGAACATCATCAGTTCTTCGATGACGAATGAGGTTCTGTTCAGCGCCAGCAAGCTGAAGTTGAATTATGACTTTAAGGAGCCGGACAAAGTTTCGTTCGCAGGGCTCGGACTTCAGAAAGTTGGGTTCTTCCCGAACAGTAATCCGTACGTTCCGCTCAGCGTGCTGACGTGGGGCGGTGGTGACTTCCATGCTGCATACGGTTATCCGATCCTGGCGTGGAACGACAGCTTCGCAATCACCGATAACCTCGTGAAAGTGCAAAACACGCACACGTGGAAATTCGGCGCGTTCATCGAACAGGCGAACAAGCGACAACAGTCCAACAGCGATACGAACATCGTCGTCGGTCAATGGGGACAAACGAATTCCACTCTTAACAACTTCGGCGATCTGTTTGTCGGCAAGCCACTCCAGTTCGCGCAGGGAACCGATCGCCCGATCGATAACTTCCGTTACTACAACTACGAATTTTACGTGCAAGACAGTTGGAAGATGCGGCCGAACTTTACGGTTGAAGCCGGACTTCGTTTCGCATACCTGCCGCAGAACTTCGAGCGCAAAGGACTCGGTGTTCTCTTCGATCCGTCCACATACGTGCAGGGTCAGGGAGTGTTTATCAACGGCGACCGCGCGCGTCCCAACGGCTTTAAGCTGGCGGCGAGAGATGAGATTCCGAAAGGCGTGCTGCCAAACGTGCCAATTCAGTGGATGCCACGCTTGAACTTCGCGTGGGACGTCGGCGGCAAAGGCGATCTCGTGCTCCGTGCCGGCGCCGGACTCTTCTACAATCGCGTGCAGGGTAATTACGATTACTACTCGAGCGGCCAAATGCCGAACACCTATAGAGCGAGTGTTGACACTCCCTGGGGGGCGGCAAACGGAAACGGACTCACGTTCAGCGATCTCGCCAACGTCGATCCGTTCAATACGATTGCCAACGTCGACATCAACTCTCGCGACCTCACTTCAAACGAGATCCCGAGAGTTGCGAACATGAGCTTCACCATTGAGAAGCGACTGCCGATGGACAACATCCTTTCGGTCGCTTATGTCGGCACTCAGGGCCGTCACCTGCCGCAGCAAAGAAACTTGAACATAGTTGGGCTGGGGAGACTATCTAGTGGAACCATACCATTGGGCTCACCGGTAACAGTAACTAACAACGGTGTAGGTACGACGTTCACCTCACTGGATTTGAGCAATCCCGCGGTCCGTGCTGGGCTCGATGGCTCCGTGCTGCGAAGTTTCCGGCCGTTCCCGGCATACAACTCCGTTGGCGTCTACCAGTTTACCGGTACGTCTTCGTATCACTCGCTACAAGCGACGTTAAGCCACAACGGAAGAAACCTCCAATACTTTGCCACTTACACCTTCGGCAAAGCGCTTGGAACCGTTGCGACCAACGAGAGTGATGGATCGGCGTGGGCCGACCCAATCGATACGCGAAACCGAAGCTGGGGAATTCTTCCGTTCGATCGGACACACGTGTTCAATCTCTCGTACAACTGGAGCGTGCCTCGCATCGTGCGTGGAAGGATGTCGAATACGTTGACCAGAGGCATCTTCAACGGATGGCAGGTCTCGGGTATTACGACCGTCCAGAGCGGAACTCCGATTCGTCTGAAATTCACCGGTGACATTGCCAGTGCCGCCCAGGCGCTTGCTTGGTACGGTTCAGACGCATTCAATGGCACCAACGCTGGTGCGAGTCTTGGCGCGGTCACTCCAATCTACCTCGGGAATCCGCAGGTAGGTGGAAACAACCTGAATGCGAAGATATTTGACCTGAACCAACTCGGGATACCAAGCTTCCCGAACACTGGTCCATCTCAGCCGCCGTTCTACATTCGCACCCCGGGTCGGAGCAACTTCGATATCTCGTTCTTCAAGAACTTCAACATTAGTGAGTCGAAGAAGATTCAGTTCCGGACTGGTTTGTTCAACATCTTCAATCAAGCTTATCCGACACTGATCAACACCACTTCTACAAACTTGACGGGAAGCGACATCTTCCTGGCATTGGATACGGTTTGCTTGCGGCGCGTAAACGTTCCCAACGGAAATGGGACCAACGTTACGAATCCGTGCGATCCGACTGGTGGGTTCCGCTACACCGACGGGCGTTCGGGCGACAGAAGTGACACGCTCAATAACTTCGGTAAGGTCGTCAACAAGCACGGTCGACGTATCGTGGAGTTTGCACTGAAGTTTACGTTCTAAAATCGCTTGCCTCATTGCCACAAAGAGGCACAAAATGCACAAGTCCGTTATGAAATCGTTTGTGCCTTTTGTGCTTTTTTGTGGCTTCGTTATTTGGGCCGGGACTGCGCGCGCGCAGGACGTCGAACCTAAATACAAAAACCCCGATACGAACAACGCGGTGATTCGCGGAAGAGTCACGCTTCCGTCCGGCTTTGCCGCCGAAGGTTATGCCCGCATCACGCTAAGAAACCAGCAGAGCATTCTCTCCACGATTTACACCAACAACAGCGGCGAGTTTCAACTCAGAAATCTGAGCGAAGGTACCTACTTCGTGCAAGCCGAAGTGTCACAGGGCAACTTCGATCCGGTGATGAAGAAGGTTGAGCTCGGCCGCGGGTTAATGGTGGATCTGGTCCTCGAGCTTAGACCGAAGCACGATTCGAGTCTCGCTCGACTGGGCAAGGTTGTTTCCGCGGCTGAGTTGCGACAGACAGTTCCGCCCGCTGCAAAAAAGCAGTACGAGCTCGGTTTGAAGTTTGTGAGCAAGGGCAACTTTCAGCAAGCTGCCAATCACTTTCAGGAAGCAATCACGATTTATCCTGAGTATATCGCGGCACGCAACGATCTCGGCGCGCAGTATCTGAAGTTGAAGCAGATCGATGAGGCGGAGAAACACTTTGAGATCGTGCTTAGTAACGACCCGAAGAACTTCAACGCCAAATTCAATATGGGATTAGTGCAGGTGGAACGGCGTAATTACGCCGAAGCGATTTCGGTGTTGCAGCAGGCGGTTGCGATCGATAGCACGCGACCGGTGGCGCGACTCTGGATTGGCGTTGCGAAACTGGAGCTGGGGGATATCGAAACTGCCGAAGCTGAATTGACGCGAGCGCTCATCATCGGTGGAGACGAATGCGTCGCCGCGCATTATCATCTGGCTCGTATCTACATGACCCGCGGCGATCGAGTGGCAGCGGCACGTTCAGTTAAATCCTATATTCAACTGGCGCCAAAAGGGGAATTGATCAAGGAAGCAAAAGAACTGGCACGGCAGATCGAGAACCACAGATAAACACGGATTTAAAATGCGGATTTCTATCCGTGTGAGGCCGAGCGGCCACACATGTTCAATGCAGTGTCGGTCGGCCTGTCTTGTGCTACACGGCTAGCAGCCGAGGTTGGTAAAATTTACTTTGTATGCCGCGCTGAACGAATTTACCAACACGTTTGGCAGCTTTCCGACAGTGGAACCTGGGCCATGGCTTGAATTCCATGTGAAGGTAGATGATAGGATTTCCTGTGGCAATCTTCCTTGACCGTGGCCCGATTTCAAGGGTAGGGTAATCGCATGAAAGAGATCATTATAAGGGTCGATGATGAACTCTATGAACGTGCCAGGAAAGCTCTTGGTGACGTCGATTCGTCCGTCGAGGAGCGGGTTACAAGCTACCTCGAAGATCTTAGCGGTGAAGACACTCAAATTAGTGCCGCTAGGTTACGGATGAAAGAACTATTTAATACGACTAAAGGATTTGGGGTAGGTCAAAAACCCTCACGTGAAGAGTTGCATGAACGCGGACGTCTTCATTGATACAAACGTTTTCCTCTACGCAATTAGTGATCTAGCCGAAGAACAGAAAAAGGCGACTCGTGCGCGCGCCCTGTTGCTCAACGAAAGTTGGGGATGGTCGATCCAAGTCGCCGGCGAATTCTTCGTAGCAGCGACGTCACCCAAACGTCAATTCCAACTCTCTCCTTCGCAAGCGGCGGAATTTATCAAAACCTGGCTTAACTTTCCCACCGCTACAATCAGTTCATCAACCCTATTACGGGCATTGGAAATACAGCAAAGATTCCGTTTGAGTTACTGGGATGCGGCAATAATTGCCGCCGCCTCGGAACTTGAGTGTCACACTCTATACACTGAAGACCTTAGCGACGGTCAGAACTATGATGGGGTTGTCGTCATAAATCCTTTTCGGTAATTAAGCACAAAAAGCACATAACGATAGCTAAGTAAGTTTTGTGCTTTTGTGCCTCAATTGATGATCAGTGCGAACTCAAATTCAGGATCCTATTTCCGAAGAAGCTGCGAAGTAAATTTATGGTCCGATTACGAAATCGGTAGAGCGACTCACGCTATTCACGCCATCACTCACGGTTACCTTTAACTCGAACTCTCCAGCCGGAAACTTATCGAGCGCAAACGAACTCGCATACTTGATCTGTCCGCGTTCGTCCGCAGGAGGAAGGTCACCTGACGTTTTACCGATCGGACGATTGTTCTGAAGAATCTCCAACGTTACCTGCATCGGCTTCGTCGCGCCTTTAGGTGGCCACGCGGTAAAGAAGTACGCGAGTTGTTTGATCGTATTTCGATCGATCCGCTCGCCGAGATTCGGGTAAACCAGCAACTCTCCAAAGCGCAGCGGCTGATCGCGTTTCTGCTCATCGGGCGTCAGGCGCTCCGCTCGTTTCAATACCGCAACGCTGCTGAGTCGTGGTTTCGTTTCGTCGACGTTTGCGATCTCCAGAGGCGTGGCGCTGACGTTGGCGCCGCCGGTGGTAGCGTCGTAGGAGATCAGTTGCACGCGGTATTTTCCGGGCGGAAGTTGTGCCTCACGATAGAAAAGGACGTTTCCTTTCCTCGCCTTATCGAGATCCTGAATCGCGCCGTTCAAAGCATAGTGTTGGCTTAGCTTCTGAACGACCTGATTGGATTGGTCTCGCACCAGGGCGACAATTGAAAAATCCGTGTTGTAGGTTTTGTTGTCGTTGCTGTTAGCGAACTTGAATGCAGCGAGCTGAGCCTCTCCAAGAATCAGCGTCAACCCGTTTTTGCCCGGTGCGGGATAACTGAGCGCGGTGCTGTATAGCAAGTTTGGCGTTGAGCCACTCTTCCAGTTTCTGGCGGCTGCTATCGCCGGCGCTTCGTAGTCGAGCATCGGCAGTTGACCAATCGATTCGACCGCGTAGTAGCCCTGGCGCGACTGGACTTCGACATTCGACCGCCCCACTTTCACACTGATGCGCCGGAAACGACCGTCGTACTCCTTGTTTTGCGGCACGTAGGTGAGGAAGTAGTAGCCGTTCATATCGTCGTCGATGCGACGCAGTCCCGAAACCAGATCGTTGGTGTCGTGAATCAGGAATCCGCCTGTTTGATCCGACAGCGACCCGAGACCGCTGCGAGCATCAAAGCGGAGCAGATCTTCATTACGCTCGAGCGAACGCATGTAGGGTCCGCTGCTGCCGCGATCGTTGCCCCGAGCCTGTTGTGCCATGCCCGCTGCTGTAATCGAGTTGAGCTCACGCGCAGCTTCTGCCGTTCCGCTTTGGATACGCAGGCCTGCTGCATCGATTGAATAGATACTCACATTC
>Ga0126307_10003353_pt1 | contig 10945 bp, 11 predicted proteins | sample Plot28_FD_89955 | JGI IMG/M metagenome (GOLD analysis project Ga0126307, IMG submission 89955) | Serpentine soil microbial communities from UC McLaughlin Reserve, CA, USA - Plot28 | ecosystem: Environmental > Terrestrial > Soil > Grasslands | place: USA: UC McLaughlin Reserve, Lake County...
GGATCGCATGGACGAGCTCGTCGGCCGGTGTGTTCTTGAGCAGGAAGCCGCTGGCTCCCGAGCGCAGGGCCTCGAAGACGTACTCGTCCCGCCCGAAGGTCGTGAGGATCACGACCTTCGTGGGGAGGTCGGGATGGCCGACGGTACGCCGTGTCGCTTCGAGCCCGTCCATACCCGGCATCTGGATGTCCATGAGCACGAGATCCGGACGCAGCCGCCCGGTCGCCGCCACCGCCTGCTCGCCGTCCTCGACGTCGCCGACCACCTCGATATCGGCCTCCGACTCGAGGATCATGCGCAGGCCCGCCCGCACCAGGGCTTCGTCGTCGGCGAGCAGGACCCGGATGGTCACGGCGACCCGTCCAGGGGGAACGTCGCCTGGACCGCGTAGCCGCCACCGGGCCTCGGTCCGGCGGTCAGCCGGCCGCCGTGCAGGGCGACCCGCTCCCGCATCCCGACCAGGCCGTGGCCTCCGTACGTCCCGGGCGCCACGGACTGCCCGACTCCGTCGTCCACGATCTCCACCTCGACCTCCTGCGGGCGGTACCGCACCCGGACCTCGGCCGTGGAGGCGTCGGCATGCTTGACGGTGTTGGTCAGCGCCTCCTGCACGACCCGGTACGCCGAGAGCTCGACGCTGGTCGGCAACGCCCGCTCCTCGCCCTCGACGCGCACGTCCACCGACAACCTCGCCTCGCTCAGCTGAGCGGCCAGCGCTTCGAGCTGACGCAATGTCGGCGCCGGAGCCAGCTCGTCGACGTCGCCCTCCTGCCGCAGGAAACCCAGCAGACCGTGCATCTCTACCACCGCCTGCCGGCTGGAGTCCTCGATCGACTCCAGCGCGGCGCTCGCCTTGCCAGGGTCCCGTTCCAACTGCCGCCTGGCGGCGGCGGCCAGCACGCCGATCACGCTGACGTGGTGGGCCACCACGTCGTGCAGCTCGCGGGCGATCCGCGTGCGTTCCTCGGCGACGACCTGTCGCCGGATCGCCCGGCGGGCGCGGTCCTGCTCCTCCCGACGGCGGGCGGTGCTGTAGCCGACCGCCCAGGTGGCCACCCAGACGACCAGCACGGTGACCGGCTCGAACGCCTGCGCCCGGATCGTGTCGGCGAAGTACACCAGGACGCCGGCCAGGATGATCGGCGGTCCCCAACGGGCGCGGGTCGGGGTGCCGTAGAGGCCGAGGGAGTACGCGCCGACCTGGACGGCGTAGGGAGAGAACACGCTGCCGATGTTCAGCAGCGACTCGGCGCACAGGGCCACGGCCCCGATCAGGAACGCCGCCAGCGGGAGCCGCCGCCGCAATGCCAGGCTCCCGGCCAGCACCAGGGTCAGGACCGCGGAGACCAGCACGATAGGACCGTCGGGCAGTGGGTCCAGGACCCGCTCGACGACCACCGCAGCGATGAAGATCCCGGCGAGTCCGCCGTCGACCGCCGGCGCCGGCACCCGGCGGAGCCGGGCGACGGGTCGGGCCAGGACGTCGATGCGCACTGTCACCTCTGCGGGCTCAGGCGGTCATCGCAACGGCTAGTCGGGAAGTACGCGGGTCTCGGCGGACGGCAACTTGGTCCACCAGTGTGCATAGCGGCGGTAGACGATGGGATCGCGATCGGCCAGGAACGCCAGCAGCGCGCGGGCTTCGGTCGCGAGCCCACCCCATGCCTCGTCGGAGAGCCGGTGGAACGCCGTCGCCTCGATGCCCGCGTCGACCGGCCGCCACGCTCCGGCGACGTGGCCGTCCACGAGCAGGGTCGCCAGGACGTCCCCGTTGATCCGGCTCACCAGTTTGCGGTAGTCCGGCGGGATCACGCGGCCGCGGTCGGCGTATGCGAGCAGGACGCTGTCCCACATGGCCATCAGCCTCGGCGGCGCCGGCGTGTCCTCGTCCGGGAGCCGCGCGCCCGGCGCGTCGAAGAGCTCGACGCCGTCCGGCCCCTCGAGCCGCTCCAGCTCGCCGGTCAGGGCATGCAGGGCGTCCCGAACCATCGGCCGCCTGAGAAAGGTGCCTGAGAAAGGTGAATGTGGCGATGTCGGCCGCCGTGGCCGGGCCGAAACCCTCCAGGTAGCGCCGGACCAGCCTCGCAGCGGACTCGTCGTGGCCCACCGAGGACGGCTGTATCGGAGCGGCTACGTACGACGGCCGGGACCCGAACGACCACGGCCCGCCGGTCGGGGCGTGCACCAGCGGCGCGAAGGTCCGCAGCGCCCACCACACCCAGCGCGTCGGGACGCCGTCGAGTCGCCTGTCGAGCAGTGTCTCGATCTCGGCTCCGGTGCGGGCTTGCGCGGCGAACGCCAGTACGTGCGGGACGAGCGCATCGGCGTCTGGGGTGGACAGCCCGGTCGAGATGAAGCGGCGGTCGTTGAGCCGGGAGGCGCGCAGGGCGAACAGCACCGCGTTGTGGAAGGCGGGGTAGTCCTCGACGCGCACCGCGTGCAACGTGATCCGCATGAGCGTCGCCTTGACCACTACGCGGTCCTCGAATGCGGCGTCGAGGTCGGCCGGGTCGAACGCGGCCAGCCGATTCCACAAGGCGAGGTACGGCGACGCGGCCTCCTGCGCCTGCAGCCCGACCACCCGGTGGACGGCGTCGACCACACCCATCGGCTCGCGGCGCAGCAGTAGCTGCCGATCGAGCGTCGCCCGGTTCAGCTGCCCGGCCGTCAGCCTCATGCCGCGATCCTGTCTCCTCCGTCAACCCGGCCGACTGACCGGTTCGACAGGACCCGGTCCGAGTCGCGGGCGGGTCGACTGTCCTCGTCGAGAAACCGCACCGATCCAGGGCAGGTGCCGCATGCGCCACCCGGTCGGTGGGGGCGGGCTAGCGCAGCACCCGGTACGTGAGGTGCGTGACGAGGTCGTTGCCGACGGACGAGACCGGCTCGAGATCGACGTCCGTGACGCCCTGGAAGAGCCGCTCGCCGGTGCCGAGGATCAGCGGCACGACGTGCAGCCGCAGCTCGTCGATCGCCCCGGCGGCGAGGTACTGGTTCACGGTCGCGGCGCCGCCCGCGATGGCGACGTCGCCGTCGTCGGCCGCGGCGCGCGCCTGCTCCAGCGCCGAGGCGATCCCGTCGGTGCCGAAGGTGAACGTGGTCCCGCCCTTCATCGGCACGACCTCGCGCGGGTGATGAGTCAGGACGAAGACCGGCGCGTGGTACGGCGGGTCCTCACCCCACCAGCCCGTCCAGGTCTCGTCCCAGGCACCGCGACCCGGACCGAACATGTTGCGGCCCATCACGTACGCCCCGGCGGAGGCGATCCCCTCGAGGGCCGCGGCGTTCTCCTCCGGCCGCTGGAACATCCACCGGTGCAGTCGCTCGCGCGGGCCGTCGCCGAATGGCGCCTCCAGCCGCTGGTTGACACCGGCGACGAAGCCGTCGACGGACATCGACATATCGCAGGTCACCTTGCCCATGGCTCTGCTCCTTCCCCGCCGACGCGGATCGCCGGTCCACCTTGGTCGGAGCGGGCGGTCGGGCCTCGACATCATCCGACGCCCCATCGAAACCGTGCGGTCTGGCTCTACCAGCCGGGCACGCCGACCACCTGGTGAGTCGGCAGGATTCCGGCGCCGCGGCCGGTCGTCGTGGATAGGCTCGGGGGGTGTCCAGGCCAATGACGATGAACCGGGTCATTCATGCAGCGGTGCGCCGGGACCTCGCTCGCCTGGCGTCGGCGCTCGGCGCCGCCCGAGACGGCGATGTGGCGCGGGCCAGGCAGCTGGAGCGGGCGTACGCCAACCTGCAGCGCGAGCTGACGCATCACCACGAAGGCGAGGACGAGTTCGTCTTCCCGTACCTCGCCAGGATCGGCAGCGCTCCCGACCTGCTGGAGGCGATGGACGACGAGCACCACGCGATGGCGGCTGCTCTTGGGGAGACCCGCACAGCGATGACGGCGTACGCGTCGAGCGGCTCGGCAGCGGACGCCGGACGCGCCCGGGACAGCGTCGCCCGCACGCAGGCGGTCGTCGAGCGGCACCTCACCCACGAGGAGAACGACCTCGAGCCTCTGATCGAGCCGCACCTCGGAACGGCGGAGTGGAAGACGGTCGAGAAGCAACTCCGTCCCAGATCGCCGGCCGTCGCCGGCAGGTTCCTCGCCTGGATCCAGGACGGCATGACCGAGGAGGGCCGGACCTACCTGCGCTCGACGATCCCGCCGCCGGTCATCGTGGTCCTCGGGAGGGTGGGCGGCCGCTCCTACCACCGCGATATCGCCCCGACCTGGCAGCGCTGACGGCGGCGTTCTGCCGCGGCACGACACGGTACTAGTCCGGCGGAACGACGCGGGCGCCCAGCTGCTCGAGCGCTCCGAGGAGATCGGCGGTGCCCCACCACTCGACGATCCGCCCTCCGGAGAGACGGACGACGTGAAAGGCGCGGATATCGACCCGCCTGCCGGACGGCGGGACGCCGAGGAACGAGCCGTGCTGGGTGCCCCGCCAGATCACGTGTCCCGCAACCAGGTCCCCGTCGGCGAGCACGGTCTCGACCGTCCCGCGAAGGTCCGGGAACGACGACCGGACCGCCGAGGCCCACTGCTTGAAGCCCGCGACTCCGGGGTTCTGGCCGGGCATCGGGTTGTGGTCGATCACGTCGGGTGCCATCAGGACGTCGAGTGCGGTGAGAACCCCTCCGCCGACCGCGGCGATCAGGCCTCGATAGACGTCCTTCCGCTCGTCGTAGGACTCCATCCCGTACGGCTCCTCATTCGTCGAGCCGTGGCGGGCGCGGCGTCGTGGGCAGGCGCGGCTATCCTCCCGCATCCCACGATTGCGGCTGCCCACGCCGGTTGGTTCGGCTGGCCGTCATGGGCCATCCCGGGGCGTGGGCCCATGGCGACGGGGGCTTGTCGCGGAGCGCGAGCAGGTCCGTCGCGGGACGGAAGCTGCGACACTCTCCGTGTGCGCCGGACGCCGCTTCTCGAGCGCGACGGCGAGGTCGCGGCGGTGCTGGAGGCCATCTCGGACGTTCTCGACCGGTCGCGGCCGCCTGGTGGCGGTCGAGGGCGAGGCCGGCGTCGGCAAGACCAGGCTGCTCACCCACCTGCGGGACCTGCCGGAGGCCTCGACGTTCCGGGTGTTCACCGCCCGTGGCTCCGAGCTCGAGCGGCCCTTCGCGTTCGGGGTGGTCCGGCGGCTGTACGAGCCGGCCCTGACGATGGCGGGCGAGAGCGAGCGGCGGCGGCGGCTGTCGGGGGCGGCGCGGGGGGCGGCCGCGGTCTTCTCCGCTCTCCGGAAGCTGGGAGTGAGCCGGCGTACTCAGCTGACCAAGCACGTCGCCGGCGCAGGGCTGGGGTAGCCGCAGCACCCGCCGGGCTAAGCCTTGGGGTCGGAGTTAGGGGCCGGCCCCGAGGCGGCCGCCGCCCGGCAGGGCGAGGCTCGAACTGGACGCACCCGACCTCCGGGTGACGCCACAGCCGGGAGAGGTGACGTTCGAAATGGGCACGACAGGTCGGCTCAAGCAGGCGCTCGCGCAGCTGTGGGTGGACCTCCGCACGCCTGCGCCGGCTCGCGACGGCGCGTCGCCTCGCGCACGGGACTACCCGATCGCGCGCCCCCACCACCGCTAGATCCCCGCTGCATGGCACCCACGGCGGCCAGCGCATCTCTCAATCCATCGGCACTCCCCCTTGCCTCGGCCTACGCGGCAGGCGAGGCTCGGGGGCGGCGGGCCGAGCACGGCTCGCCGCGGGCGTGGATGACGGGTAGGTACGGGGCAGCGGGGATGAGTCGACTCGACCCAGAGAAGCGGATCAGCGTCGGCGGGCCGGAGGCCGGCACCCGGCGGGTGCTGATCGCGTTCGTGATCTTCACCGCGCTCGCCACGAACGAGCTGCTGGGATTCACCGACGACACCGACGAGTTCTTCGCCTGGCATATTCGGGCCGAGCCGACCGCGGCGTTCCTCGGTGCGGCATATGCCTCGGGCCTGGTGTTGTCCGTCCTCGCCCTTCGACAGGATCGTTGGAGCCGTATCCGGGTGGCGATGGTCACAGTCACCGCCTTCACGGTGCTAACCGCCATCGCCACCATCATCCACCTGCATCTTTTCCACCTCACCTCCGGTGGGCCGCCGGCCCGGTTCGCGGCCTGGCTGTGGCTGGCGGTCTACTTCCTGATCCCGGCCGCCTGCCTCGCGGTCGTGGTCCGGCAGGAGCGCGGTCATCGACGGAGTGAAGCGGTCCACCAACCCATCCCCGGCTGGCTCATGGCCCTGCTCGGCGCCCAGGGCGCGATCCTGTTCCTGGCGGGCGTGGTCCTGTATGCCGGCGGCGCGACGCGTCATCACACGCCCAAGGGGTGGACGGCCTTCTGGCCGCTGCCGCTGGCGCCGATGACGTCCCTGGCGGTGGGTGCGTGGCTCATCGCGTTCGGATTCGCGGCGGCGATGGCGCTGTGGGAGCGCGACCTGAGCCGGCTGTTCGTGCCGGCGGTGGCCTACACGGTCTTCGGGGTGCTCCAACTCTCGGTCGTGCTCTGGTACCGGACGGAGGTCACCGTCGACGGTTGGCTCTGGGCCTATGTCGTGCTGCTCGTCACGATCGTCGCGGCCGGCGGCTACGGCTGGTGGGCCGCTCAACGCGCGGCCGCGGCGGCCGGGAGCGAGCCCACCGAGGCATCACGGTCGCGTGTCGTCCTCTCGGACGAGTCGCCCGGCTGAGACCGAACCCGCCCGGGCGACCCGTCGCGGCCGGCCGTCGTCCGTGCTTCGTGTGAGGAGTGACGCGACGTTGCCCGGAGCGCCGGGGCGGCGCTCCGGGCCTCGTCCTCACGGTGTAATGCGGGTGAAGAAGACGCTGGCCGGGTCGGTGCCGTGGGTCTGCGAGAACAGAGCCAGGAACTGACCGTTCTGGGTCGTCAGACCCTCGTAGTCGCCAACGAAGAGGCCGCGTGCGAACGGTGCCTTCCGCATGTCGAACGGGCTCGCCGTGATCCGGGACTCGGCCCAGGTCAGGCCACCGTCATGGGAGTGCAGGAACCAGTAGTCGGTGGGCAGCGTGGCTCCACCGTCCGGCGTGTTGTTCCGGAAGTCATAGTGCGTGACGCCGACCGTGCCGCCGGGGAGCACCTCGATCGACGGCGTGAACGCCTGAGTCGTCGGAACGGCGTTGATCCGCCTCGGAGCCGACCAGGTGAGCCCGCCGTTCACGGACTTGGACATTGCGATGGCCGAGCCGGACGGCGCCAGCGTGGCCTCTTGCCACACCACGTAGACCGACCGGTCGGGTCCGGCAGCGATCTCCGGGATGATGTCGCCGGTGCGGACGTCCGTCCCGTCCTCGGGGTCGCTGATGAATCCGGGCATGGCTTTCGCGACCCGAATCGGGGCCGACCAGGTCGCTCCCCGATCCCTGGAGATCATCACCGCGACCTCTTGACCCTTCTTGTTGGAGCCCGAGCCGTGGAACAGCATGAAGCTGTCCACCAGGGTGCCGTCCGAGAGAACCACGATCTGGTGCCCGATGCCGAACTGGTTGGCCCGCGGCCGGAAGATGGCCCGCGGCGTCTCCCACGTCCGTCCGCCGTCCGTGGTGCGGGAGAACATGGCGTCACTGCGGATTGAACGGGGGAACCCGGCGACGGAGTGCAGCTCGCGCTTGTCGCTGGGGAACCGGCTCCGATCCCAGATCGCGTACACGTAGTTGGAGTTGAACGGATCTGCGGTGATCGAGTTCTTGTCGTTGAAGTTGAAGACGCTGTCCTCTTCGATCAGCGTGATCGGCGCGCTCCAGGTCAGGCCACCGTCCAGCGACTTGTTCACGTACATGGCAGAGTCGTTGCCCGCGGACGTGGCCAGGGTGAAGAAGTAGGCTGCGCCGTTCGGCGAGATCGTGACCCACGGGTCCGTCGCCCGCAGATGGCTGCCGCCCACGCACGCAGACGTGCCCGGGATCGCGACCCGCCGCCACGCTCCCTGATACCAGACGCTGGCGTAGACGCCGCGGGCGGCGCCGTTGTCCCACCGGTCCTGCTGATACCCGGCGATGACGTCCGCGGCGCCGTCGCCGTTGCGGTCCACCTTGCTCGCCGCCACCCACGGCTCGACTTCGCTGTTGGGATAGACAATCCCGGGCTGTGCGGCGACGTTGTCAGCGGTGCATCCGGCGAACGGGGAGCTGCCGGAGACCTGCTGAAGCGGACCCACCGTCGCCGTCGACGCCTGAGCGGTGGTCGCCGTCATGAGCGTCAGCGCGGCGGCCGCCAGGACTGCCCGTACCGGACGAATGGCACGCATCGGACCTCCTTGTCGGGACGCGTGGTGCCGGCCACCCCCGACGGTCGGACGCCGTGACGAATAGTGCTCGCAACACAGTCGAGACACAACCGTCCCTAATACGACTCACCGGGCTCCGCAGTCCCGACTGCCCGCGACCACCGGAGGAGTCGCGCGTCCGACAGGATCGCCGGAGGCCGGCTCGACCGTCGGCGATCACAGCTGGACCAGGAGGAGCGGATCACCGGGGTGAGCTCGCCGTCGAGCACGACCGCTCGCACGGGTCATCGGTTCGGTGGCGCCGCCGGTGCGACTGGCAGGCTGCACAGGATCAGAAGCCGGCTCGGCGGGTACAGCGGGGCCAAGTCGCGACCCTGGAGGCAGGATGAGGTTTGGCAACGTCGAGATACGTCCGGTGGGCGGCGGCGTCGGTTGCCTGACGATGCTGCTCGTGTCGTTGATCGCTTCTGTCGTGCTGACGATCCTGCTCAACCTGGTCCTCTGACCGGCATCTCTCGTCCGCAAGCCGGCTCGTCTCGCCCCGGGGCGCTCTCCACCGCCGGGCGTCCACCTGGAGGTCGCTCTAGGACACGATCTGGGACGCAGTGACGCCCGGCGGCGCCAAGGACGTCGCCCGGTTCGCCCCGCCGGCTGTGGGTAGGCACCTGGCCGAGGTGGCTGCGCGTCGGTGCCTCACTCCGCCTCCCCCGCGCAACAAGGAGAACTCGATGGCCGATCAAGGGCTCTCGTACGCCGTTGACCTCGTCTTCTGCATCGACGTGTCCGGCAGCATGCGACCGATTCTCGACCAGGTGAAGAAGAATGCGCTGTCCTTCTACGACGACGTGCAGAAGAACCTGACGGCGAAGGGCAAGAACGTCGACCACCTGCGCGTGCGGGTGGTCGCCTTCCGGGACGTGCTGCACCCGGACGAAATGCCGATTGAGGAGTCTCCGTTCTTCGCTCTCCCGGACGACCAGGAGGCCTACTCGGCGTTCGTGAACCGGCTCACCCCGGCGGGCGGCGGCGACATTCCGGAGTCCGGGCTGCACGCGCTTGCGCTCGCCATCAATTCGGACTGGACCCGGGTGGGCGACCGGCGGCGGCAGGTCATCGTGCTGTGGACGGACGCGGAGGCACAGCCGCTGGACGCCGGCCCGGTGCCGCCGGAGCTGGGTGACCGCGTTCCGCGGGACTTCAGCGCGCTGACGGACATGTGGGAGAACGAGCAGGGAAGGATGGGGGTCAACTCCAAGCGGCTGATCCTCTTCGCGCCGGACGGATCGGGGTGGAGTGACATCTCCAGCGTGTGGGAGAACGTCGTCCACCATCCGTCGAAGGCCGGCGCCGGTCTGTCCGACGTGGACTACGGCACGATCCTCGACTCCATTGGGAACTCGGTCTGACAAGGCCGCCTCGGGGCGGCCGTATGAGGTGCACTTCTCGTTCTACACCGAGAAGGTGCCGGGCGAGGGTGAGGACTCCGAACCCCTGCTCGTCGTCGGGCAGGACCGGTCCATCCTGGCCGTGTTCGATGGGATGGGCGGCGCCGGGGGCATCGTCTACGACACTCCCGTCGGTCGGCACAGCGGCGCCTGGTTCGCCTCGCGGGCAGCGCTGGACGTAGTCCAGGGCCACCTTCCCGAGATCGTCGGTCCCGGTCCGGAGGTCGACGGCGCGCGCGCGGCGCGGCTGCTGCACGACCGGCTGCAGGAGGCGCTCGGTCGGCGGCTGGCGGACTTCGGCGCGCCGAGGAGCAGCCTGCGCAGCAAGCTGCTCCGGGCGCTGCCGACCACGATGGCGCTGGCCTACGTCGTCCGGACGGAGCCGGAGGGGCCGGACTGGGTCTGCCACTGCTTCTGGGCGGGCGACTCCCGGGTCTACACCCTCGACCCCGAGACCGGTGCGCACCAGCTGACCGCCGATGACCTGCGGTCCGACCACGACGCGCTGCAGAACTTGGTCGACGACTCGGTGATGGACAACTGCATCTCGGCGGACACCGAGTTTCACATCAACTATCGGCGCGGCGAGCTCCGCGCGCCCTTCATGCTGCTCGCTGCGACCGACGGCTGCTTCGGCTACGTCCCGTCGCCGATGCACTTCGAGCACCTGATCCTGTCCCATCTGCACGCGGCGGCCTCGGTCGACGGCTGGCGGGCCGGGCTGCGATCCACGATCGAGTCGGTGGCGGGTGACGACGCGACGATGGCGCTGCTGGCGGTCGGCGGAGACCTCGACGCCGTCCGCGCGATCTTCGCGCCCCGGTTGGAGCGCCTGGTGAAGACCTACATCGAGCCCCTCGACGACATCGAAGAGCAGATGCGGACGACGGTCCAGCGCGCGGACGAGCTGCGGCAACAGCGGGTGGCGCTGCGCTCCGAGCTGTGGTCCCGGTACAAGCCGGACTACGAACGGCTGTTGCCCGAGCCGGCCCGTCCCGCCGCAGAGCCGGTCGCGGAGCCGGCCGCGCCGGTCGCCGGGCCCACAACGGCCTCGGTGCCCTCCGACGCGGCTTCACCGGACACTGCCGGTCCCGGCCGAGCCGGCGACGACAAGAGCGAGATGAGGACGCCGTGAACAAGGGCGACGTGATCAACGACTACGAGATCCTGCAGGACTTCAGCGTCGCCGGTGCGGGCTTCAGCAAGTGGACCTTTGCGGAGAAGGACGGCCGGGAGTACTTCTTCAAGGAGTTCCTCAGCCCCACCTATCCGGA
>Ga0126307_10003354_pt1 | contig 10942 bp, 7 predicted proteins | sample Plot28_FD_89955 | JGI IMG/M metagenome (GOLD analysis project Ga0126307, IMG submission 89955) | Serpentine soil microbial communities from UC McLaughlin Reserve, CA, USA - Plot28 | ecosystem: Environmental > Terrestrial > Soil > Grasslands | place: USA: UC McLaughlin Reserve, Lake County...
AACGCCTTGAACTACAACCGTTATCGCTGCCAGAAATCGCGGGTTTGGTTGAGCACGTGCTCGGCAGCCCAGTGGATTCCTTCAGTGCACACCGACTTTGGCAATACACCCAAGGCAACGCGCTGTATCTGCGTCATCTTCTCGAAACCGAAGTGAGCGCCGATCGGATGACGCAACGCTCGGGCGTGTGGATGTGGAACGGACAGCCGAGGCTCTCATCAACGCTGGCGGAGTTGCTCGAGGCGCGGATCGCTCACGTGCCCAAGGCCGTCCGCGATGTTCTCGACGCCCTCGCCGTGGCCGAGCCGTTGGAGACAGACATCTTGGAGGCCATCGCAAATTCCGATGCCCTGGCCGAGGCCGAATCACTCAGCCTGATAAGTGTGGACCCCAGCGTGCGACCCGCGTCGGTGCGGCTCGCTCATCCGCTCCTCGGGGAGGTCCGCCGCACCAGCTCCCTCCAGATGCGGCGGCTTCGTGGGCGGGTCGCCGCCGAACTAGCCCGAAAGCGCTCAACCGATCCCCGAGACCTGGTGCGACGCGCGGCCCTGACCATCGAATCCAACCTCGCACCCGATGCCGAGCTTCTGACCGCCGCGGCTTCGGCCGCCATGCAGCTCGGTGATCTGCGACTGGCAGAGACCCTGGCCCAGCATGCTGCGGACGCAGGGGGGCTGCCGGCGAAGATCATCCAGGCGATGGCGATCACCTGGCAGGAGCGTGGCACCGACGCGGAGGCCGTCCTCGCCGAACTCGCCAACGAGACGAGCGGCCCGACCCGTGCTCAGATCGCCATCCTGCGCGCGATGAATTTTGCCCTCAGCCTAGGTGATACGACGAGTGCCGAACGAGAACTCGACGAACATATAGCCGCCGACGACGACGCGGCGCAAGCGCTTGCCAACGCTCTACGGGCAATGATCAATCTGGCGCGCGGCCACTGCAGGGCCGCCGATCGAGCCAATACCATCCTCGCGAGTACACCGGCCAGCGACATCGCACAAATGTTGTCGATCTGGGTCTTGGTCAGCGGGCTGGGCGATCTGGGCCGGATCGACGAGATCGAACCGGCGGCGAACGCCGGCTACCGACTCGCCGAGACGTCAGCCGAAGCCTCACATCTACGCCTGCCGCTGGCGGCGGTGCAAGGTATCGCGTACCGGCTCGCCGGTGCGCTGACATCCTTGGACGCACTGATCGCGCGCATTCGAAGCGACACGATCGACGTTCCGTTTCAGCAGGCGTGGCACAGCTTCTTCACCGGCCTGTCGGCGATGAGCCGAAGCGATCTCATTGCGGCGCACCGATCGCTACAGGAAACGGTCGCACACCTGGAAAGCGGCGGGGGCGGACGGATGACGAAGACCTTCGCCCGATCATGGTTGGCGGCCGTGACCGGTATGGCCGGCAGAGCAGTCGACGCGCGACGCGAGTTCGCGCCCATTGAGTGGGCCGCGCACGACGCCGAAGCCGGCGTATGGGAAATCGAGCGATTCATTGCCGAGGCGTGGACGTGCGCCGCCGAAGGTGCCACGTCGCAGGCGATCTCGATCGTCCGTGACACGGCATCAAAGGAATGTGAGCGGGGCCGACCCGCCTGGGAAGTCATTCTTCTGCAGACGGCGACCCAGTTTGGCGACCCCACGACCGCCGAAAGGCTGGCCGAGCTGACCGAACATGTCCAAGGGCCCCGCGCGGCCGCGGCCGCAGCACACGCCGCAGCGCTGGCCGCCGGAGACGGTGATGGGTTGGTCGCAGCGTCCCGCCGCTATGAAGAATTCGGTGACCGACTCGCCGCCCTCGACGCCGCAGCCCAAGCCGTCATCACATACCGACAAGCCGGATTGCGAGGGGCGGCGATGAACGCATCCGCCACGGTCGAGCGCCTGGCCGCCGAATGCCAAGGCGTCCACACTCCCGCGTTACGGGCCGCAGCGGCGCCGCAGCCGTTCACGGCCCGTCAGCGCGAAATCATATTGCTTGCCGCACAAGGACTCTCGAACAAGGAGATCGCCGACCGGCTCACCATGTCGAAACGTTCTCTCGAAGGTCACCTCTTCCGCGCTTCCCAACGCGTCGGAGCCAGCAACCGCGACCAGCTGATCTCCATTCTGCAAGGGTCCTGAGCCTACCTGCGCCGCATGGCAGGGCACGTCGACGTCGATCACAGCTCGCCGGCCTCGACCGCCTCACGGGTGTGCTGCGCGGTCGCGATCTGGCGTGCGGAGAAGCCGATCCAAAACGCAGCGACGCCGACGATTACGGCGATGCCTGCGACCCACAGCAGCGAATAGGTGTATCCGTTTCCGAGCGCGTCCAACTGCGCAGGAGTCATGTCCTTCACCGGTCCCGTGGTGCCGCCGAGATAGAGGGTCCTCGATGTCTGCACGGCCTGGATGACGACGAGAACCAACGGCCCGCCGAGGTTCTGCACCATCAGAGTGATCGCCGAAACGGGACCGATTTCGCGCGGACCGACCTCCGCCACCGCACAAAGCGGCAGGATCACCGCGACCACGCCGATGCCGAAGCCACCCACCACAATTGGCATGAAAAGGTCCGGGAAGTACGGGATGGTGCGGTCCAGTGTCGAGCCGTACAGCATGGCGCCCAACACGAGCACACCGGCGCCGATCATCAACCATCGCGGCGCCACATGCGGCGCGAGCCGGGCGGCCAGAAGGCTGCCGAGCCCGAAGGCAACCGCGAACGGGATGAAGCTGATGCCTGCGCGCAGTGCCGAGTAGCCGAGCACGTCCTGCACCAGCAGTCCGATCATGACGGTGACCGTCAGCAGCACGCCGCCTGCCAAGAACAGCGACACGAACGTCATCACCCGGTTGCGGTTGTCGAACACCGAGAACGGGACGAGCGGGTTGTCGGCGGTGCGCTCGACGATCAGGAACGCGATGAAGAACACCGCCGCTGCGATGCCTGCACCGATCACCAGCGGGTCGACCCAGCCTCGCGGCGGGCCTTGAGTGAACACCAGCACCGCCGAGGTACAGCCGAGCGTGGCCAGCAGCGCCCCGGTGATGTCGAGCTTCAGCCGTTCGTGGTGCGTCTCCCCGATCCGGTAGACCGCGATCACGATGATCACGATGCCGATCGGCACGTTGATGAGAAACGCCAGCCGCCACGAGATCACCGTGACCGCGCCGCCGAGCACCAGGCCCAGCACGGAGCCGATGCCCTGCATGGCGGCCGACACCGCCATTGCGCGATTGCGGGCATGCCCAACGGCATAGGTCGTCGCGATCAGCGCCAAGCCGGTCGGGGCGGCGACGGCAGCACCAGTGCCCTGCACCGCCCTGGCGACGATCAGCGTGGCGCTGTCTGTGGCAAGACCGCACACCAGCGACGCAATCGTGAACACGCCGACTCCGGAGAGGAACGCTCGCTTGTGGCCGATCGCGTCGCCGACCCGGCCACCCAGCAGCAGCAGCCCGCCGAACGTCAGCACATAGGCGGTGATCACCCAGCTCTTGGCCGCGTCGGAAAGTTCCAGCTCGGCCTGCATCTTCGGCAGCGCGACGATGACGATGGTGCCGTCGAGCGTGGCCATCAGCTGCATGCCGGTGATCGCGACGATCGCGATGCCCAAAACCGACGAGGACAGCGGTGTCGTAGTGCGCTCGGTCGCGCCCGAAGAACCGCCGACGCTGGACATGGCTTGCCAGCCTACCGAGGGGTCAGGACGCTAAAGCTCTACCCGGCAAAATGTCGAGCTAAAGCTCTCCGGCGTCCATCGCGTCCTTGACTTCCTGCGCGTGGGCCACCTGCGAGGAGGTGTAGCCGATGAATAGCGCGGCGCCACCGACGATGACCGCCACCGCCGCGACCCACAGCAGGCCGTAGGTGTAGCCCTGGTCGAGTGCGTGCAGCTGCGTGCTGTCCATGTTCTTCACCGGGCCCGTGGTGCCGCCCAGATACAGCGTGCGCGACGTGATCACGGCCTGGATGACGGCCAGCACGACGGGGCCGCCGAGATTCTGCAGCATCAGCGCGATCGCCGAGACCGGGCCGATCTGGTCGAAGCCGACACCCGCGATCGCCGACACGGTCAGCGGCACGACGATCATGCCGATGCCGAAGCCGCCAACGGTGATCGGCAGCACCAGGTTCGGGAAGTATGGGATGCCGCCGTTGAGCGTCGAGCCGTAGAGCATCGCGGCAAGCACCAGCACACCGCCGGCGATCACCAGGACCCGCGGCGGGAAGATCGACACCAGATGCGAGGACAAGCCGAGCCCGATGCCGAGCGCAATGACGAACGGGATGAAGCCGATTCCTGCGCGTAATGCGCTATAGCCCATGATGTCCTGCACATATAGGCCGATCAGCACGGTCAGCGTGAACATCACGCCGCCGGCCAGGAAGACCGCCGCGAACGTCGCAACACGGTTGCGGTCTTTGAACAACTCGAACGGGACGACGGGGTTGTCGGCGGTTCGCTCGACGTAGAGGAATGCGATCAGGAAGACCACCGCGGCCACGCCCGAACCCATTGTCAAGGGCGACAGCCAGCCCTGCTCCGGGCCCATCGAAAAGCCGAACACGGCCGCGGTGCAAAACAGGGTGGCCAGTACTGCGCCGGTGGCGTCGAGCTTCAGCCGCTCACGGTGGGTCTCCCGCAGCGTCTTGCGTGCCAGGTGGATCATCAGCAGCCCGATCGGGATGTTGATCAGGAACGCCCACCGCCAGGACACCTCGGTCAGCGCACCGCCGACAATCAGGCCCATCACAGAGCCGATACCGGTCATCGCGGCGAAAATCGCAGTGGCTGCGTTACGAGCGGGCCCCTTCGGAAAGGTGGTCGCGATCAGCGCCAGCGCGGTCGGTGACGCGATCGCGGAGCCCACGCCCTGCAGCAGGCGGGCAGTCACCAGAGTGGCCTCGTCCCACGCGATGCCGCACAAGATCGAGGCGATGGTGAACAGCGCGACGCCGACGATGAAGGTGCGCTTACGCCCGATGGTGTCGCCGAGGCGACCGCCCAGCAGCATCAGCCCGCCGAACGTCAGCACATAGGCGGTGATCACCCAGCTACGGCCGGCGTCAGACAAGCTCAGCTCGTCCTGAATCTTAGGAAGCGCGACGATGGCGACGGTGCTGTCCATGGTGGCGAGCAGCTGCATGCCGCCGATCGCGACAACCGCGGCAATGAACCGCCGCGACGGCAGCCAAGCCGGGTACCTGCCAGTTTGCTTCAACGACGTGTGTTCCACGTGCATTGGAAGCCCCCTGTTAGCCCCGCCCTCGGCGTCGCGACGAATGGCTGCGCGCTCTGCATCATTGAGAGCCGTCATAGCCGGTTACCTTACAGTAATCTTAAGAACCCTTTAACCGCCGAAGGCCGCCACAGAGCCGATCACGATGATCGCGGGGGGCCGAACGCCCTCTTCTCGGATGCGCTCCGGCGCGTCGTCCAACGTGGCGCGCAAAGTTCGCTGAGCCGTCGTGGTGCCGTGCTGGACCACCAGCACCGGTGTATCCGCAGGTCGACCGCCATCCAGCAGCGCCTTGGTGAACAGTTCGATGCGTTCGACGGCCATCAGCAACACGATGGTGCCCGACATCGCGGCCAGCGCATTCCAATTCACTAACGATTCGGGGTGCCCGGGCGCAACATGGCCGCTGACCACCACAAACTCGTGCGTGACGGCCCGATGTGTGACCGGAACGCCGGCCAATGCGGGAACTGCTATGGCACTGGTCACACCAGGCACAACTGTGACAGGAATCCCAGCATCCGCACACGCCAGCACTTCTTCGTAGCCGCGCGCGAACACGAACGGGTCTCCCCCCTTGAGCCGCACGACGAACTTGCCCGACTTGGCCCGATCGATCAGCACCTCGTTGATCGCGTCCTGGGCCATGGCGCGTCCGTACGGGATCTTGGCGGCGTCGATGACCTCGACCTGCGGCGGCAGTTCGGCGAGCAGCTCCTGCGGCGCCAGTCGGTCGGCGACGACGACGTCGGCGTGGGCCAGCAGGCGTCTGCCGCGCACAGTGATCAGTTCCGGATCGCCAGGGCCGCCGCCAACCAGCGCGACGCCGCCGTGCACGACGCCCGGGGTCTCCGCAGTAATGAGACCTTGCTGCAGCGCTTCATGGATGGCTGACCTGATCGCGGCCGAACGACGGTGCTCGCCGCCGGCCAATACCCCGACGGAGAGCCCTTCGTACTCGAACGAGGCGGGTGTGACGGCGGTGCCCTCGCGGGCCACGTCGGCGCGCACGCAGAAGATCTGTCGGCGCTCGGCCTCGGCGACGACGGCGGCGTTGACCTCCGGATCGTCTGTGGCCGCGATCGCGTACCAGGCGCCATCGAGATCGCCGTCGCGGAACTCTCTGAGCGTCAAGGTGATTCCCGGCATGCCCTCGACAGCCGGAGTGGCGCTACGGGTGATGACGTGGACGTCGGCACCGTTGGCGATCAACAGGGGCAGGCGGCGCTGCGCGACGGTGCCTCCGCCGACGACGACGACCTTCCTGCCGGTCAGGCGCAGGCCGACGAGGTAGGCGGTATCGCTCACCCGGCGAGCTTAGAGGTTGCGGCCGCTGGCGCTGAAGCGCGCCTCCGCCGCGGAAACGAAGCGGGACATCGCTAGCGGGTGCGCGGCCGGATGGGTGTGCAGATACGACGCGTGAACTCCGCGGTCGATGGCGCCGTCGCGAACCCGCCCTGAGAACACCCACGCAGGCGGATAACTGTCGGCGAACGTGACTGTGGTGCGGTGAAACTCATGCCCCATGGCGCGCTCGCCGATGGCGTGCAGCGACGAGTCGGCTATCGCCACGGCCTCCCGATAGCCGAGCGTCAGCCGCTCGGTGAACCGCGCCGAACCCGACAACACACCACACATCGGATGCCTGTCGAGCTCGTCGACCAGATAGGTAAGGCCCCCGCATTCGGCGTGGATCGGCGCGCCGCCGGCCGCTAGCTCGCGGATCTGTTGACGCACAACGTCATTGGCCGATAAGTCGGTGCCGAACTGCTCGGGAAATCCGCCGGGCAGCACCAGGGCCGCGGTTCGCTCGGGCAGCGGATCAGTCAGCGGGTCGAACTCGACTACCTCGGCGCCTGCCGAGCGCAACAGTTCGCCATGCTCGGCATAGCCGAATGTAAACGCCTTTCCAGCTGCCAGCGCGACCGTGACGTGCTGGGCGGCGGGCTCGGCGTACGCGGGATCCCACGGCTCGTCGGTCACTCGACTGGCCGCCGCGGCGGCGATTCCGACCAGATCGACATGGCGGCCCACCAACTCGATCATCGCCTCAACAGCCGCCCGCGCCTGCTCTCCGTGTTCGATGGCGGTGACGAGACCGAGGTGTCTGGATGGCACCGACAGTTCGTCGGCACGCGGTATCGCGCCGAACACCGGCACGCCGGCATGGTCACAGGCCTGCCGCAGTACCTCCTCGTGCCGAGCCGAGCCGACGCGGTTCAGGATCACCCCGGCGATGCGCACCGATTGGTCGAACGTCGAAAAACCATGCAGCAGTGCAGCAATGCTGTGGCTCTGGCCACGGGAGTCGACAACCAGGATCACCGGAGCGCCCAGCAGTGCGGCGACGTGAGCGGTGGATCCCTGAGCCACACCGGCGCTGTTGTCGCTGATGCGCCCGTCGAACAATCCCATCACGCCTTCGACGACCGCGATATCCGCGCCCGCGCTGCCATGCCGGTACAGCGGGCCGATCAGCTGCTCTCCCACCAGGACTGGATCCAGATTGCGACCCGGCCGCAGCGCCGCCAGTGCGTGGTAGCCGGGGTCGATGAAGTCGGGGCCGACCTTGAACGGCGCGACTCGTCGCCCGCCGCGGCGCAGCGCACCCATCAGACCCGTTGCGACAGTGGTCTTTCCGCTGCCCGACGCCGACGCGGCAATGACCACGGCGGGCGTGCTCATGTCACGTTCCCCTCGCGAACAGACGCAAAAGTGCCCTTTTTCTCGGCAATAAGGGCACTTTTGCGTCTCTCTCGAAAATGGGCCAGTTGCCCTGGTTGACGGCCTGTGCGCAGTCATGGCATCGCGAGCGTACGGAATATGACGGAATTAGCGCCAAATCCGTCATATTCCGTACGCTCGGCGCAGTTTTCATCCCCCACCATGGAGCGCAGCTTCCTTGGCGTCTGCTCGCGCAAGAAATGGTCACCACTCGATGCCCTTCTGGCCCTTGCGGCCGACGTCCATCGGGTGCTTGACCTTCGTCATCTCCGTCACCAGATCGGCGGCGTCGAGCAACTTCTGCGGGGCATCGCGACCGGTGATGACGACGTGCTGGGTGCCGTGCCGCGACGTCAAGACAGAAATAACCTCGTCGACGTCGACCCACCCCCACTTCAGCGGGTAGGTGAACTCGTCGAGCACGTAGAAGTCGTGCTGCTGCGCGGCGAGGCGACGCGCGATCTCCGCCCAGCCATCGGCGGCGGCGGCCGCATGGTCAATTTCGGTGCCATGCTTGCGCGACCATGACCAGCCCGAGCCCATCTTGTGCCACTCCACAGGGCCACCGGTCCCGTGCTCGTCGTACATGCGACCGAGTTCGCGGAACGCGGCTTCCTCGCCCACTTTCCACTTGGCGCTCTTCACGAACTGGAACACCGCGATCTTGAAACCCTGGTTCCATGCCCGCAGCGCCATGCCGAACGCCGCGGTCGACTTACCCTTGCCCGGCCCGGTGTGCACGGCGAGCAGCGGCGCGTTGCGCCGAACACGGGTGGTCAGGCCGTCGTCGGGGACGGTCAGCGGTTGACCTTGTGGCATCGAAATCTCCCTATGCAGCGGTACGCACGACGCCGGTGAGACTGTCGGCGCGAAGGTGGGCCAGCCGCACCGCGGGCGCATCGAGATAACCGGCCAGTTGCTCGGCCAAACCCAGTCGCACGTGCGAGGTTTCGCAGTCCACGACGATGGCGGCGGCGCCCTCGGCAACCAGGAGCCCGGCGGCGGTTCGCGTACGGCCAAGCGGATCCGGCCCCCCGGTGGCCCGCCCGTCGGTGAGCACCACCACGAGGCTGCGCCTTGCGCGGTCGCGGGCTTTCTCTCGCACCACCACATCGCGGGCAGCCAACAAGCCTTGTGCCAGCGGCGTTTTGCCGCCGGTGTCGAACCGGGCCAGCCGTCGGCTCGCGATGTGCACCGAGGACGTCGGCGGCAACAACAGCTGGGCGTCCCGCTGCCGGAAGGTGATCACTGCTACCTTGTCGCGACGTTGGTACGCGTCGCGCAACAGCGACAGCGTCGCGCCACTGACAGCCGACATCCGGTCGCGTGCCGCCATCGACCCGGAGGCATCGACGACGAAAATCACCAGATTGCCTTCGCGCCCTTCCCTGATCGCCCGACGCACGTCCTCGGGGCCGGGACGCGGTCGGCCGGGCTTACGCTGGCGACCCGCGGCGGCCAGCAGCGTCCCGAACACGTGCACGCCGTGGCCGGCGCCGGGTTGGGCCGTCGGCGAGATCGCCTTTCCGGTGCGGTTGCGTGCCCGCGACCGGCGACCCGGCGCACCCTCCCCCACCCCCGGAACGACGAGCGCCCGGGCCCGAAACACCGACGATGGCGCCGCGCTCGGCCGAGAGTGGGAACTTGAATTACGTTGCGGCATCGACCCTTCAGAGTCAGAAGCCGAGTCGCCACCGCCTTGCGGATCGGGATCGGGGTCAGGCTCTGGCTCGTCGGCAGACTCCCCGGCCTGAGCCATCGCCTCGTCGAGCTGGTCCGGATCCAGCCCTGGGTCGTCGAACGGGTCGCGGCGCCGCCGGTGTGGCAACGCAAGTTCTGCGGCCACCCGAATGTCCTCTTCCGCGACGGCGTCGGCCCCGCGCCATGCGGCGTGCGCGACGGCCGTGCGTGCCACCACCAGGTCGGCCCGCATCCCGTCGACGTCGAACGCCGCACACAGCGCCGCAATGCGGCGTAACTCATCGTCCGGCAAGTCAACAGAGTCGACCGAGTCGCGCGCCGCGGCGACGCGACGGGCCAGCTTGGCATCGGCCTCGGCATATCGATCGGCGAACCCGACGGGATCGGCCTCAAAGGCCATCCGCTGCCTGATCACGTCGACGCGGACGTCGACGTCGCGCGAGGCGCGCACGTCGACGGTCAGCCCGAACCGGTCGAGTAGCTGCGGCCGCAGTTCACCTTCTTCGGGGTTCATCGTGCCGATCAGCACGAAGCTTGCGTCGTGACTGTGGGAGACGCCGTCGCGCTCGACGTGCACGCGGCCCATCGCGGCGGCGTCCAGGATCACGTCGACCAGGTGGTCGTGCAGCAGATTGACTTCGTCGACGTACAGCACGCCGCCGTGCGCGCGTGCCAGTAGGCCCGGCGAGAACGCGTGCTCACCATCGCGCAGCACCTTCTGCAGGTCCAGCGATCCGACGACGCGGTCTTCCGTCGCGCCGATCGGCAGCTCGACCAGCGCGGCACCGTCAACCGCGGCCAGCACCTGGGCGAGTGCGCGCACTGCGGTCGACTTCGCGGTGCCCTTCTCGCCGCGGATCAGCACGCCGCCGATCTCGGGCCGCACTGCGCACAACAACAGTGCCAGCCGCAGCCGGTCATGGCCGACGATCGCGCTGAACGGGTAAATCACGGCTTCACCATCGGCACGTGCGGGATGCCGTCGTCGAGGAATTCCTCACCGTCTCGGACGAATCCGTGATGGCTGTACATCTCCGCCAGGTATGTCTGCGAGTTGATGTGGCAGGGGTAATCGCCGACCTCGGCCAGCGCGGCCTGTAGCAGCCGGGTGGTGTGGCCGTGGCCGCGGGCACTGCGTTTGGTGCAGACCCGGCCGATGCGGAAGGCCTTCTGGCCGCCGGGGTGTTCCTCCATCAGCCGCAGCGTCGAGATGACTTCGCCGTCAGGGCGTTCAAGCCAGAAGTGGCGCGTTTCGGCGGACAGGTCGCGGCCGTCCAGCTCGGGAT
>Ga0126307_10003355_pt1 | contig 10942 bp, 11 predicted proteins | sample Plot28_FD_89955 | JGI IMG/M metagenome (GOLD analysis project Ga0126307, IMG submission 89955) | Serpentine soil microbial communities from UC McLaughlin Reserve, CA, USA - Plot28 | ecosystem: Environmental > Terrestrial > Soil > Grasslands | place: USA: UC McLaughlin Reserve, Lake County...
GATGAGGCGCTGGGCGACAGAAGCGGCATCGTGCGCTTCGCCGACGCGAGCGCGCCGCTCATCGAGTCCCTCAGCACGGCGGTGGTGGATCTTGGCGGCAGGAGCCACCTCACCTGCAACCTCGGCTCCATGCCGGAGAAGATAGGGACCTTCGACGTGGAGCTCTTCCCCGAGTTCCTGCGCGCCTTTACCCAGCACGGACGCTTCACGCTCCACTTCAACTGCCATTACGGCGAGAACGCCCACCACAAGATAGAGTCGGGCGTCAAGGCGCTCGCGGTCGCCCTGCGTGAAGGCATCGCCCCTCGCACCTCGGGCAGCGCTTCGACGAAAGGGGTAGTCGATTGAGCATGTCAGCACTCCCGCCAGGTGTGCGGCCAGCGCGTATCAGCAACGAGCCGGGCCGAACAGGCTGAAATGCTGACCGGCTAACATGCTGACTAGCTTACGCGTGGCGGTTGTCGACTATGACGCGGGCAATACGCTCTCTGTCACCCGGGCGCTAGAGAAGGCCGGCGCGAAGGTGCATCTGACGCCTGATCCCGATCAGGTGCTCGCGGCCGATGCCGTGGTCTTACCTGGGGTCGGGGCGTTCGGGGACTGCATGAGTAAGCTGCGGGAGCGCGGGATGGACGAAGCGTGCAGAGAGGCTTACCGGTCGGGAAAACCGTTTCTCGGAGTGTGCGTCGCTCTTCAGGTCGTGTTCGAAGCCTCCGAGGAATCGCCGGGGGTGGAGGGGCTCGGGCTCATGCAGGGGAAGGTCGTGCGTTTCGCGGGAGACGGGCTCAAGGTCCCGCACATCGGGTGGAACGAGATATCACTGGTGCGGGGCCATCCGGTTCTCGATGGTCTCGACGGGGAGGCGTTCTACTTCGTCCACTCCTACTACCCCGAGCCGGCGGAGGTGGGGGACCTCATCGGCGAGACGGAGTATGGGGGGCGTTTTTGTTCCGCGGCCGGTCGGGAGAACCTGGTGGCCGTCCAGTTCCATCCAGAGAAGAGCAGCCATGCCGGCCTCGGGCTGTACGAGAACTTCCTCTCGTGGGCGGCGAGTTAGGGTGATGGCGGAGGGAGAGCGGCCACAGGGCGAGGATTTCCTGCGCGGTCCCCGGGTCCGGTTGCGACCGTTAGAGAGGGGGGATCTTCCGCGCTACCAGGAGCTGTTTTCGGACCCGGAGCTAAGCATGTCGTACGGTGGCCTGGGCGTACCTGACAACCTCGCGAAACTGCAACGCGGTTTCGATGCCGGGGAGTACGACACCACCGAGCGGTTTCTTATGCTCGTGATCGAGGCCGAAGGCACCATCATCGGATCGATGGTTCTCAAGAACGACGAAAATTTGCCGAGCCGTTCGGCGACGTTCGGCATCATCATCGGGGACCGGGGGTACCTGGACAGGGGTTTCGGTACGGAAGCCAGCATCCTCTTTCTCGACTACGCGTTCGCCGTGCTGGGGTACCACAAGATCAACCTCGACTACTTCGAGTACAACGCCCGCGCCCAGGCCGTGTACGAGAAGTTGGGTTTTGTCGTGGAAGGGCGCCGCCGCGAGAACCACTGGTCGCGCGGCCGCTTCTGGGACGATATCCTCATGGGCGTCACCGCCGAGGAGTGGTGGTCGAAACACGGGTCGCCGCGTCCACCCGGCTCGGAACCCACGCGCTGATGGTAGGGAAGAGCGCCTTCACAGTCTTCCCCGCCATAGACCTGCGCGGCGGCAGGTGCGTGCGCCTCAGGCAGGGGGATTTCGGCCGCAGCAAGGAGTACGACGCCGACCCCGTAGAGCGGGCTTGCGAGTGGGAGCGTCAGGGGGCGGCGGCGATCCACGTCGTAGACCTGGACGGTGCCGAGATGGGCTGGCCCGCGCAGCTTGACCTCGTAGGGCGCATGGCGAACGCCGTGAACGTCCCGTTGCAGGTGGGGGGCGGCATCAGGACGCTCGAAGACCTGCGCGCTGCGCGTGAGGCCGGCGCGGAGCGCGTCGTGATGGGCACCGCCGCGGTAGAGGACGGAGCCCTGCGGCTCGCGGCGGTCGAGGAGGTAGGCCCTTCCCTGGTCGTCGCGGTGGATGCCCGCGACGGTTTCGTGGCGACGCACGGCTGGCGTAAGTCGAGCGGCATCCCCGTTTTGGAACTCTCGGAAGAGCTGGCCGCCGACGGCGTCGCCTCGGTCCTGTACACGGACGTGGCGCGCGACGGCATGGGAGAGGGGGCCGCCCTCGAAAGCACGGCCGCCGTCGCCAGGATGGTCCCAACCATAGCCAGCGGCGGCGTCCGCGGCACCGGGGACGTGGCCGCGCTCTCCAGAACACCGGGCGTAACCGGCGTCGTCGTCGGAACCGCGCTCTACGAGGGCAGAGTTACGTTAATGGAGTTGATAAAGGCGCATCGCTAGAACCACACGCTCCTGGGAGCGGTCCGCGCGCGTTCGGGTACAGGTGGCGCCGGCAACAGGACCTAGTACTCCAGGGTGGAGGACACGGGCTCGCCCCCTTCGTATTTGGCGGCCTGGATGGCGCGCCAGGAGAACCTGGAGAGGGCCTCGTCGGTGGGACCTTTTTCGTCGGGATCTTCTTCGGCGATAGCCTTCCTCGCGACCTCGACCGCGCCGTCGAGGGCGGCGTTTATCTCGTAGGCGCGGGCGGCCTGGTATTTGATCTCCAACCCGCGCGGGGCGCCTTGCTCCACGGAGTAGACGACCTCGTACTCTTCCGTGCGGCTCTCGTAGTCGCCGATGCGCCTGACCGTGCAGTCCAACCGGGGCATGCCCGCATCCTACCATCTGCACGACAGCCTGCTTCGCGGGCCCAGGTACGCTCCCGGTAGCCGTTGCGCTGCCCCGTGCGTCCAGAGCACCGCGCTGTTGAGGCGCGGCTTCCAGGCACTCCTGGACCTCCATCTCCTTCGGGCGCCCGAAAGGGCACCCTGGAGCCCTCCTCGAGGCCGAACTTGGACGGTGCTGTCGGACACAAAGTGCCCCGGAGTACATAAAAAGGTGTAGAGACATGCTATACATCCTGAGCGCGAAAGGGAGTGAGGGTTAGGGCCAGCTCCTACGTTCCTTCCTCCCCGATATGGGTCTGGCCCCAGCATGGCGAGAATAAAGGAGGTTTTGGCTCTTGGAATCGCATGAGGCGCGTATCGGTACCTCGGTGGCGGTGCTGGATGGAGCCAGGCGGCCTGGGAAAGGGCGCGTCGGCACCATCGTACGAACCTACGGTCTTCCCGAATACTTGGCGGTGGACGTGCTCCTCGATGACGGTAGTGTCGAGCTTTATTGGCACTACCAACTGCGAACAATGGAGCGCCAACCTTTGCCGTGAGACGCCTGGTCGATGGTAGCTCAGACATGTGCTGCTGTTGAGATCGTAGAGCGTGGTGTGGCAGACGACGGCGACGGAATGAGTATGGTCTTGACAGAGGGAGAAACGGAGGCAAGAATCGTACAAGCGTACGAAGCTAGTAGAGGCACGGTGGTGAGGGTGAGGGATGGTCATTGGAAGAACGAGTTTGCCGGTATGAGGGGCACCGTTCAGCACTGCTGGGGACATTCCGAACATGCGGCAGTGGACGTGCTTCTGGACGACGGGCGTTTGGAGCTGTTCTGGCTTCCCGACCTTTCTATTGTGGACGAGGACATCGCCGTATAGCCATCTGGATTCGTGCTGGTGCGGCATGAAAGCACATACTGGCACGACGGGTTCGAGTTGCCGTTTGGCTATTACCTGGAACGTGGCGCAGACCTGCTAGTCCTGCGTCGGTTCGATGGGTCTTTCGTGGCCGCGTTCACCGCCAGGGGCGTGGACCTCTTCGAAGTAGAGCTGATGGCCTGGGAAGACGCAGACTAACGGCTGATGGTCGGAGCGTGGAAGGGCACTTGCCCACCGTAGAATCGGTGGCAGCTAGACACAAAACTAACCCTGATTCAGGAGGGGAGAGTTGGATCAGGGTTAGTTTCCTCTCAACATACCAATCTGCGATGATAAAGAATGTGCCTTGAAGCACATGGTGTTCCGCGATACAGTCGTATCTGATGCTTGCTACGCCTTGGCACAACTGTAGGTGCAAATTGTGCGAAAGACCCGATAGTATGGTATCGTTTGCTACAAGGCGGACGGGGCTGTTCGTGCTCGTGCGGTTGGTCCGTCTTTTGGGGCTGACGTGAGAGGGGGGTCGTTGGCCCCTTGGTGCACGCCGTCAGCTCATGGCGTTTCTACTTACCGCATGCTGGTCTTGGGTGTGCGTCTTTCGCATGCTTGTACCGTCTGAATGTCCGTGGCATCGAGTTCGGTTCGGCGGCTCCCGAGTATTCCTCTGACGCGGCTGCTACCGTGATGCTGGCTGGCTTGGAATCTTCCGTACCTGAGAGCATCGCGTATAGCTATTGCCTGGCGCTTTCCTCATCCTTAGCTTTAGCTAAAGGTACTTTCCCTCGAGTCGTTCTACCCACGAGCCATCTTTGCGTTGATAGCAGGAACCTTCATTGCGATTCCTACGTGTCACGAGCCACACTCCATTGCTGTAGACTTCGACTGTGAACGTGGACATTTGCGGGGGAATCGAGTGAACAACTTCTTCGAGACCAGCAAGAAGCGCTCGAAGAAGCGTCCGCTGGGGCGTTTCGTGCGGGGGCTACGCGCCCTCTTCAACCTCGCCCTGATCCTGGGCGTCTGTTCGGTGATCGTGGTCGCCTGCCTTTACCTTTTCGTCTCCAGGGAGTTCGAGGGTGACCTCGACAGGACCTATCCCGAGCTCGCCGAGAACTCCTACGTCTACGACGCGAACGGGGACGAGATAGGGGAGTTCCCGGTCTTGCAGAGCCGCGAGACCGTGGGCTTCGAAGGCCTCGGCGAGAACCTCCCCGACGCGGTCGTCGCCGTCGAGGACCGCCGCTTCTACGATCACTACGGGTTCGACCCCGAGGGGCTCGCCCGCGCGGCCTGGACCGACCTGAGATCCTGGCACGTGGAGGAGGGCGGCTCCACGATCACCGAGCAGCTCATGAAGAATCTCTACATCCCCGAGGACCAGCGCCTGGAGACCACCTTTCGCCGGCGCTTCGTCCAGGCCGCCCTCGCCTTCACCTACGAACGCGAGCACACCAAAGACGAGATCCTCACCGCCTACCTGAACACCGTGTACTTCGGGAACGGCGCCTACGGCGCGGAGACGGCCGCGCAGCGCTACTTCGGCAAGAGCACCGAGGAGTTGAGCCTCTCCGAGGCGGCCGCGCTCGCCGGCCTGCTCCACGCCCCTTCCACCTACACGACCTGGGAGGGCGACGTTCTCGAGCCCCAGATCAGAGACCGCCGCGACGACGTGCTGAAGCTGATGCAACAGCAGGGCATGATCTCGCGCCAAGAGCGCGAGAGGGCCGAGGCCGAGGGCCTCGAGTTCGCCCCCGACCCGCCGCCGCAAGACCCGGCCTACACGCCGTTCCTGGAGAAGGTCAGGCGCGAGGTGAGCGAGGAGCTCGGGCCCGAGGCCCTGGAGCGTGGAGGGCTCAGGATCCACACCACTATGGACCCGGACTTCCAGCACGCGGCCGTCGAGACCTCCGAGGAGGTACTTCCCTACCAGAACGATCCTTCCGCCGCCGTCGTGACCGTGGAGCCGCAGACCGGGGCCATAAGGGCCCTGGCCGGCCAGGAGGGCGCGTTCAACCTGGCCCTCGACGCCAGACGCCAGCCGGGGAGTTCTTTCAAGCCCATCGTGCTCGCGGCGGCGTTGAGGCAGGGCATCTCTCCTGACAGCACGTATATATCGCGCCAGCTCACCTTCGACTTCGAGGACGAGTACTACGAGATCCACAACTACGACTACGTAGAGCGGGGGAGGATCTCCGTGTTCGACGCGATGGCGGCCTCGGACAACACGGTCTTCGTGCAGCTCGCCGCGGACGTGGGCCTGAACAACGTGGTAGAGATGGCCAGAGACCTCGGCATCACGAGCCCCGTCGATCCTTACCCCTCGACCGCGATAGGCGGCCTGCGCACGGGCGTCAGCCCGCTCGACATGGCCTCCGCCTACTCGACCTTCGCTGGCGGCGGCATACACCGCGAGCCCTACTCCATCGAGAGCATCGAAAGGAATAGCTACGGCCAGAGCGAGGCGGTCTACGACCGCGAGATAGGCGGCAGCCGCGTGCTCACCGGAAACGAGGCCGCGGTCGCGACCCAGGTCCTCAGGGGCGTGGTGGAAGACGGGACGGCGACCATGTTCCACGACCTGGACGAAGAGATAGGCCGCCCCTCCGTCGGCAAGACGGGGACCACGGACAACTTCGCTGACGCCTGGTACGTCGGCTACACGCCCCGCCTGTGCACCTCCGTTTGGGTCGGCTACCCCGAGGGCCGCAAGTCCCTGGTGGGCGTCCACGGCATACTGGAGCCGAACGGCGAAACCCTGCCCATGGACGTCTGGTCAGCCTACATGGCACGGGCCACGCAGGGAGACCTGGAGCTCGACTTCCCCGAGGCCGACACGAGCGACCTGTACATACTGCATGGTAGCTCCTCGAGCGGGTTTTAGCGCGACGCTTCGCTCGCCGCTTCGCGACGCGAAGCGGCGCGGCACGCTCCGCCCTTGCGGGCTCCGCTTGTCAGCACGCCGCCTTGCTTCGCCCGGCGGCTTGTCAGCGCGGCGCCTCGCTTCGCTTGGCGTCTTGTCGGCACGCTCGGGCTTTTAGCCCTCGCTTGTCAGCTTGTTTTCGTCTGGAGGTGCGGTTTGGGGAGGTTGGGCTGTTAGAGTAGTGGTGTAGGAGGATCGTGAGGAGGTGCGATGACCAGCGGCAACATTCGGATGGGTCCTGACCCTGACAGGGTCATGGAGGCTTTGAGGGAGGCTCTGAGGGAAGATCCCAAGATGCGGGAGCTTCCGGCCGAGGAGGTCTCCGTACAGCTTGCGCGGGGCGGTTACCTCGAGGAGGAGCCCGATCCCGTGCTCGTGGCCGAGATGCTCGGCAGCATCGACCCGGAAGGTCCGGGCAGGGAGACCGACGAGGTGACCGAGGAGGGAAACCCGACGTAGGGCGGGGAGCGTTCCTGGCCGGGGAGCGTTCCTGGCCGGGTAGAATGGTGCGGTGGATCTTCAGAGGCTTTATGCAGGATCTTTTATAGACTGGGAGGCGGTTGCCGCGTCCTGGAACAAACGCACCGTGCCCTCGCGGCTGCTGCTCTTCGCCGCCCGCCGCTACCTGGAGGAACAGGACGGCAGCGCCGATAGCGAACGCTACGGGATGCTCGCGCAGGCCCGGTTGCCTGAGGAGATCAAGGAGGCCTTCGCCTCGCCGCCCGAGGCGCCCGCCTCGCGCCATTGGGGCGAGTTCGTCGACGCCGCCATCGCGGCGGAGCTAGAGATGGTCTCCTACGGCGAGAGGCCGCCGCTTCTGCACGAGCTGAGGGCCGGTCTCGAGCAGGCGGCCGAAGAGGCCGGCTCCCACACAGAGGCAGCAAGGTGGTTTCTCGCCCGCCGCGACGCGCTGCCTGGTACCGACCTTCCTGGTGAATCCGGATATTTGCCGATTTGAGGCACGCTGGCCGCGAAGGCCGAAAGGCCGGAGCGTGCAGCGCGGCGCGCCGCGCTGACATACAATCACGGCCACGCCGGACGTGGGCATGAGAGGACGAGGGAGAGGGGCAATAAGGTGGAATCGATACCGAGCGCGAGCTACAGCCTGACCTTGAGGGTCGAGTTTCCGCATGAGGCGGGCGCTCTGGGGAAGATCTTGACGATCATCGGGGAGGCCGGCGGGCTCGTCGGTGCGGTCGACATCGTAAGGATGCGCCAGGACAGGACTGTGCGCGACATCACCGTCAACGCCCGCGACTCCGAGCATGGCCAGCAGGTGGTCAAGGTGGTCGAGGAGATGCCGCAGGTCAGGGTCATAAACGTCTCGGACAGGACGTTCCTCATGCACCTTGGGGGCAAGATCGAGGTCCGTTCCAAGCTCCAGATCCGTACGCGCGACGACCTGTCGATGGTATACACCCCCGGTGTCGCCCGCGTCTGCCGCGCCATAGCCAGCGACCCCGAACGGGCCTTCAACCTGACGGTCAAGCGCAATACCGTCGCCGTCGTCTCCGACGGCACCGCCGTACTAGGTCTCGGGGACATAGGCCCGCGGGCGGCGATGCCCGTGATGGAGGGCAAGGCGGCGCTCTTCAAGCAGTTTGCCAACGTGGACGCCTTTCCCCTCTGCCTCGACACCAAGGACGCGGACGAGATCGTCGAGACCGTAAAGCACCTGGCTCCCGCGTTCGGCGGTATCAACCTGGAGGATATCTCCGCCCCGAGGTGCTTCGAGATAGAGGAGCGCCTCAAGAAAGAGCTGGACATACCCGTCTTCCACGACGACCAGCACGGCACCGCAGTCGTGGTGATGGCCGCCCTGATCAACTCCCTCAAGATCGTCGGCAAGAGGCTCGAGGACCTCAGCATCGTCGTGAACGGCGTCGGCGCCTCGGGGGTGGCCTGCGCGAAGATCATCATGGCCGCCGGGGGCGGCAACATCGTCGGCTGCGACTCCAAGGGCATCGTGCACGAGGGGCGCGAGGACCTCAACGAGTCCAAGCGGTGGTTCGCCGAGAACACGAACCCCGAGGGCAGAACAGGCGACCTCTCTGACGCCATCGCCAGCACCGACCTCTTCCTCGGCCTCTCCGCGCCCGATGTTCTGGATCTCGAGCAGGTCGAGAGCATGAACCCCGACCCGATCCTCTTCGCCATGGCCAACCCCGACCCTGAGATAAGGCCCGAGGTGGCCATGGGCAAAGCCAGGATCATAGCCACAGGACGCAGCGACTACCCGAACCAGATCAATAACGTCCTCTGTTTCCCCGGCATCTTCAGGGGCGCCCTCGACGTGAGGGCCCGCGAGATAGACGAGCCCATGAAGCTCGCCGCCGCCGAGGCGATAGCGGGCGTGATCCCCGAGGAAGACCTCTCGGAGGACTACATCGTCCCCTCCGTCTTCGACGAGCGCGTCGCCCCTGCGGTCGCCGAGGCGGTGGCCGAGAAGGCGAAAGAGAGCGGGATGGCCCGCCGCATCCAGGAGCGCGCCGAAACCGGCCTCACCGCCACGAGTTTCTGATACGGGACACCTGTGGGAGCGGTTCGCGAACCGCCCTGGGTGCGCGCCTGGAATTATCCCGTCCACGTCATAGAATCCAGGCATGAGGAAGGTATGCCACATCTTCGTGTGCGCCACCCCTGGCGAAGGGCGCTGCGGCGCCAGGGGCGGGGGAGAGTTACTGGAGACGTTCAGGGAAGAGGTGGAACGGCGGAACATACCACCATCCGCCGTGCTCCGCAACGCCTGCACCCGCCGCCACGAAGAGGGTCCCGTCGTCTTCGTCTACCCCGACGACGTCTGGTACACCCGCGTCAAGCCGGAAGACGTTCCGGAGATAGTGGAGCGTCACCTGGCACCTAGAACCCTACCCTACCCAGGGTACGCTCCATGGCCCAGTCGGCGCCGGTGAGGATCCTGTCGCGCCGGCTCTTGAGGTAGTACAGGAGTACGCTTCTGTAGAGCGCCTGGGCCGCGGGGCGCCTCAGCTTGAGGCCTACGGCGTCGGCTACGGCGCTCTCGGGGCCGAGGCTCACCACGTAGCCCCGGTCGAAGAAGCGGAAGGGCGGCCTGCCGCGCCGGGAGCCGGCGCCACGCAACCGGCGATTGAGGTCACGGGCTGCCCACGGGCCCTGCTGCACGGCGACCGAGGCGGTGGGGGGCAAGGGACCGAGTCGCGGCTCGGTGTACACGGCGCCATCGCCAAGCACGTAGACTTCGGGATGGTCCGGCAGCGTAAGGTACTGGTCCACGGGCGCGCGGCCCGAGGCGTCGTGATGGCCTGGTAGCTCCCTGACCAGGGGTGAGGCTTCGACGCCGGCCGTCCACACCCGCGTGCCAGCATCCAGCCACTCGTCCCCGGCCATGACCCCTCTGTCGGTCGCCTTTTCGACGGGGGCGTTCAGGCGAACCTCGACGCCGAGGTTCGAGAGCGTCTTTCTGGCGATCCGGTCGAAGTAGGGGTCGAGCCAATCCATCAACCTGTGCGTGGCTTCGATCAGCACGACCCGCGGTTCTTCGGATGGCCTGCGGTGGGAGCGCTTGCCGAGGTAGTCGAAGAGCGCGGCCACCTCGGCCGCGAGCTCCACGCCGGTGGCCCCGCCGCCGACGATGGCCGCGGTCAGCGTACCAGGGGGCGGCGGAGGACCGGGGCTCGTGGCGGCACGCCAGGCCTTGCTGAGGGAGCCTCGCAGGCGCAGGGCGTCGTCGAGGCTCCAGAACGGCTGGAAGTAGTCGTGCAGGCGCGGACCAGGCTCGGCCGCGACGCTGCCGGGGTTCAAGACGAGGTACTCGTAGCCTATCCTGCCTACCGGGGTCTCGAGCGTTCTCTCTTCGAGGTCGAGGCCAAGGACCTGCGTGTTGAGGAAGTCGCAGGTTCCGGCGCAGAGGGGGGCGATGGGCGAGGTCACGCTTTCGGGGTACACGCGGCCGACGGCGACCTCGTGGATCAGGGGCACGAACACGTAATCTTGCCGGCGGTCGATCAGGAGCGTCTCTCCCGACCTCTTCAGGACAGGAGGAAGGTGCCTGAGCAGCGAAGCCCCGGCGAACCCAGCGCCGACGATGACCACGCGCGCCCCGCGCTCCACGCTCACGCTACGGGCCACCTTGGGGAGCTCCCTTCTGTGTAAAGACCTGCCTTCTTCCTGGATTATAGCGGTCGGACCAACGCCTCTCGGCGAGGCGCTTTACAAAACGCGCGCCCGAACGTAGACTGCACGAACCGCCGGCGTTTGGGGTGCCGGTAGTCTAAGGGGTGTCAGGAAAAACGGGGTACGACCCTCCGGGGTCTAGAAAGGGACCGTCTTGGTGATGAAGGAGGGAATGGGTCTCGGGGACATCGCGCCCGGGCTCATCGTGAGACACACCAAC
>Ga0126307_10003356_pt1 | contig 10942 bp, 6 predicted proteins | sample Plot28_FD_89955 | JGI IMG/M metagenome (GOLD analysis project Ga0126307, IMG submission 89955) | Serpentine soil microbial communities from UC McLaughlin Reserve, CA, USA - Plot28 | ecosystem: Environmental > Terrestrial > Soil > Grasslands | place: USA: UC McLaughlin Reserve, Lake County...
GACCGCCGCGGTCGCGACGATCGCGGCTCTGAGCGACGGTGCTTGAACTCCCGAGACAAACGCATACGCCCAGACGCCTAAGATGGTTACCAATTGCCATGGCGCACGATTGCGCCCGATAGTAGCACTGCCTATCGTCGCCAGGATGGCGGCGACTAACGCCAAGTTAGATCCACTAACCGCTGTCAAGTGCGTCGTCCCGGTTCGGATGAATGCGTCCTTTCGCCCGGTCGAGAAACCATCATCGTCGCCGGTAACGAGACCAGCGAGGAGCACTCCCGCATCACCCGGCGCCGACCGGCGCAGCACGACGCCCAGCCGCGTCCGGAGATCGGCGAGGGCACGTTGCGCACTTGGTGACGAAGCGATAACCCGCAGTGATGTAGCAAACAGGCTGGCTGCACAGACTCGAGTCAAGATCGCGGACCGGCTTCCCTGCGAGAGGTCGGCCGCGACTTCCATTTTGCCTTGAAGCTGCACGGAATCCCCGAGATGGACGACCGGAATTGGGTCGGCGATTACGCAGACGCGACCCGACAGACCATAGTCGGTCGGTCCATCGTCGATAGCGGGCTCAACTGCGAAATATTGGCGCTGACCCGTGAACACCGGCGCGGTTACGATAGTCACCGACCGCACATCCTGAGCGAGGTGACTTAAGTCGGCCGGTAGAGGACTAGTCTCAGCCCTCCCAGCGCCGAGAACGGCCGCGACCGTCGCGACTGCGCAAATGGCCCCGCGCGGTCGCCTCGACCTTATGGCAAGTGCAAGGACGCTAAGGAGAGCGACGATGGTGGCGCCCCACCAGCCAAAAGCCGCGCCAGTCAGCGCCGCGGTTCCAGCAACGATCCCGGTCATTGGCTGGTCGTCACTAGGTCTCGAAATTCGTCGATCGTTCGGTCAGAGATGCCCTGAACGTGGATCAGGTCGTCGACCGAGCGAAACGGACCATTCTGTTCGCGATACGCGGCGATCCGGGCAGCCGTGACTTCTCCGACTCCGGGCAAAGCTTCGAGCTCTTTCGTGGTCGCGGTGTTGATATTGATTCTGGCGCGTGAATCTTCGGCGGCATCGCCGGCGCCAGCCGTGAGGATGGTGGGTGTGCTGCCCGGGGCTGGCAGCGCAAGGATCACCACCAACTCCCCGTCACGGAGCCTACGCGCGAGATTTACCGTCGAGAGGTCAGCTTCTTTGGACAAACCGCCCGCGGCCGCGATCGCGTCCTGTAGCCGCGCTCCTGGGGAGAGCGCAAAGACTCCCGGAGCTTCGACCTCTCCCCGGACCTCGACGACGACTGGCAGGTTGGCTGCGGCGTCCTCGATGACGATCGGCGGAGCGGAACGCTCGTCCAATGCCTGGAAGAGCGCGTAAACAGCGGCAACCGCCGCGACCAAGGCGACCACGGCTAAACCAATCCGCGTCAAGCTCATCCTGACTGACCCGCCCCGAGATGCGCTGTTCCGTTCGCCGCGACGCGGCGTATCGTACGCCTAACGCAGCCCGTCCGGAGGGGTCCCGGCGCCATGGTAGATTTGGCGGTCGGCGGATCACGCCGTGACCCGTTGATTGAGTCAGGTTACTCCTCCCGGTTCGGGGATCCATGGCCTTTTCGCATCTCATCGATCATCTGCTCGACGATCCTGGTGTTGCGGACGCCATTGCCGCTCTTGAACGGCAGTCGATCGTCGTCTCCGACCTCCCGGTGTCAGCGAGAGCCGCACTCGCGGCAGCGGCCATCAGCCGGCAGTCCGGGCCGGTTCTCGTGGCCGCTTCTCGCGGATACCGAGCCGAGACCCTAGCTGCGGCGATCGCCGAGTACCTTCCCACCCGGTCGGTCGCGCTCTGGCCGGTGCCTGAAGCGCTGCCTTATGAGCAACTCCCGTTCGACCTCGAGACGGCGACCGAGCGCGCTGCACTCCTGGATTCGCTCTCCAGTCCGACGCCGACAGACCTTGGTCCGATCCTGGTTACCCCGGCACACGGGCTGATGCAGATCGTCATGCCGCCTGATGTGCTTCGAGCCTCAATTCGTGTGCTCCGAATGGGTGACCGGCTGTCCCAGGACCAACTCCTGCGCTGGGTCACGGACCACGGCTACGAAGCGACACCGCTCGTTCAGGAGCCCGGCCAAGTTGCGCGCCGAGGCAGCATTCTCGATCTCTTTCCACCCGGGACCGACTTCCCGGTTCGCATCGACTTTTTCGGCGACGAGATTGACGCCATCCGCTCCTTCGATCCGCGGTCTCAGCGCTCCCACGACCGGCTGCGCGAGATTCGCCTTTTGCCCTCCGCCGAGCTTCCATTGGAACGTCTGCGCGACGCCGCTGACGAGCTGCGCGGGCTGAATCTCGATGGGTTGCGCCAAGAGGTCCGCACTGAGTGGGCGCGGACTTTCGAGATGCTGGCGTCTGGGCAGACGCCTCCTTCTCTGGATCTCTTCGCGTCATACCTCGTCGATCGGCCGACCACGCTTGCGGACTATCTCAGCACGGACAGTCTCGTTATTGTCGACGAACCATCTGCGGTTGAGCTGGTGGCGTCGCAACTGGAGCGCCAAGCTCACGAGCTGCGCGATGCCTTCGTTGCCAACGGCGAGCTACCGGCTGGACTTCGTAGCCCGATCGCGCCCTGGTCGCGCGTCCGTCAGGAGCTGCGCGCCCGTCGTATCCTGTCGCTTGGAGCGCCGCTTGACGTCGACTTTTTGCCGATTGAAACGGTGACAATGGTCGACGCACCCAGGTATGCGGGTCGCCTGGATGATCTGCTGGACGGCGTACGGCAACGCCTGACAGACGGCTGGCGGATCGCCATCGCTACCGACCAGGTCGACCGCCTCACGGAGCTCATTGAAGAGCAGGATATCTTTCCCCGCCGGGACCGGCGGCATGCTTCTGCCGTACCGCTGCCGCTTGCGCCCGGGACACTCGAGATTCGGACGTCGGATCTCGACAGCGGCTGGTCTGCTCCGGAATCGAAGCTCCTTCTCCTGGCCGATCTGGAGATATTCGGGTTTCGCAAGCAGACCCGTCGCGCACATCGCCGCCGCCATGCCGAATCCGGTCCGCTGGCGGCGGCGCTGTCGCCCGGTGACTACGTCGTGCACGTCGACTATGGGGTCGGTATTTTCCGAGGTCTCGTTCGTCTCGAGACCGGAGGAGTTGAACGCGAGTACCTTCACGTCGACTACGCAAAAGGCGACCGCCTCTATGTACCAGTCGATCAAACCGACCGCGTAGCCCGCTATTCGGGCGGAGGCATCGACCCGACCCTGACTCGCCTCGGCTCCGGAGAATGGCAGCAGACGCGGCGGCGGGTGCGGCGAGCAGTCCGCGAAATGGCCTTCGAGCTGATCCAGCTCTACGCCACGCGTGAGACGACCCGGGCCACGCCCTACGGCCCAGATACATGGTGGGACCACGAGTTGGCGTCGTCCTTCCCGTACACGGAGACTCCGGACCAAGCGGCCGCGATCACGGCCGTCAAGAAAGACCTCGAGTCGTCTCAGCCGATGGATCGACTAGTTGTCGGCGACGTCGGATTCGGCAAGACGGAGGTCGCACTGCGAGCCGCATTCCGCGCCGTCAATGACGGTCGGCAGGTCGCCGTTCTCGTGCCGACGACCGTCCTGGCGCTCCAGCATTTCACGACGTTTCAGCAGCGCCTCGCGGCATTCCCAGTCCGCGTGGAAATGCTCTCTCGCCTGCGCAGCAAAGCCGAGCAACGGGAGGTGATTAAGGGTCTAGAAGATGGGAGCGTCGACATCGTGATCGGCACACACCGTCTGGTCCAGAACGACGTCCGGTTCAAGAATTTGGGCTTGGTCGTCATCGACGAGGAGCAGCGCTTCGGCGTTCGCCAGAAGGAGTTCCTCAAGAAGCTACGGACCGAGGTCGACGTGCTGACGATGAGCGCAACCCCGATTCCCCGCACACTGCACATGGCGCTTGCCGGTATTCGCGACATCAGCATGATCGACACCGCACCGCAGTCCCGGCTGCCCATCCGGACGTTCGTTACCCCCACACAGGATCAGTTGATCCGTGAGGTGATCTTGCGGGAAATCGACCGCGGCGGTCAGGTCTATTTCGTGCACAACCGCGTCCACGACATCGATCGCTTGGCGCACAAGCTACGCGAGCTCGTGCCGGAGGCTCGATTTGGCGTCGGCCACGGCCAGATGGACGAGGAGGTACTCGAGGAGATCGTACTCGGGTTCGTGCGAAAGGATTTCGATGTTCTGATCTCGACCACGATCATCGAGTCCGGCGTCGATATCCCAAATGTGAATACCATCATCATCGACAACGCCGACACCCTCGGTCTCACTCAGCTGTACCAGTTACGCGGTCGCGTCGGGCGGTCGACGAACCGCGCCTACGCCTATCTCCTCTTCAAGCCAGACAAGGCCCTCTCAGCCGAAGCTCAGGAGCGGCTCGTGGCGATTCAGGAGGCTACCGAGCTGGGCGCCGGTTTGCGGCTCGCCATGCGCGACATGGAGATCCGCGGTGCCGGCAATATCCTGGGCGCCGAACAGAGCGGGCACATCGCCGCGGTCGGCTACGAGCTCTACATCCGGCTCCTTGCGCAGGCGGTCGAGGAGATTCGCTCTGGCGAACCGCGGCGGGAGACCGGCCCCGTGGTCATGGACCTGCCACTCACCGCGCTTATCCCGACCGACTACATCGTCGATACCGAACTACGGCTGACGATGTACCGGCGGATTGCCGCGGTAGAGGACGAACGCCAACTCGACGAAGTCCGCTCGGAACTGGAGGATCGGTTCGGACCGATCCCGGAAGAGGTCGAGCATCTGCTGGTACTGATTGCGCTGCGGATCCGGGCGCAGGCGCTGGGCATCGAGTCCATGATCGAGCGAGAGCGGGAGATCGTCATCCGCCCGGTACCGACCGCTGGACTCGAGCACCGCCTGGTGTCCCGTCTCGGCCGTGCCGTGAAGCTGACGGCACAATCGATCCGCATTCGCCTACCTGACCTGACGGTCAGCTGGCGGGAAGCCGTCGACGTCGTGCTCGAAGCGGTAGAGTCGACCCAACCACTCCATGAGGCTCTCAGGGAACCCGCGGTGTTGACAGCCAGCTAGGCCTCGTGTGCCGGATCCCAGCGCACAAACCCGCGCCGCGCCAGTTCCGCCATGATGCGCCGCGCGTTGTCCTCTGGCGTGAAACTGACCGTGTTGAGCGTGATTTCGGGATTCAGCGGTGACTCGTAGGGATCGCTGATGCCAGTAAACTCCTTGATCTCGCCCCGCCGTGCCTTCGCGTACATCCCCTTCACATCCCGCTGCTCGCAAACAGACAACGGCGTATCGACGAAGACCTCGATGAACTGATCCTCGTCCATCATGGCCCGCACCGCGTCGCGCGTCTCCCGGTACGGTGAGACCGCGGCGCACATCACCGTGCCACCATGGCGCACGATCTCGCTAGCCACGAAACCGATACGCAAGATGTTCGCATCGCGGTCCTCCCTGGAAAAACCAAGTCCCTTTGAGAGATGGGTGCGCACGACGTCGCCGTCGAGCTCCGTCACCTGTCTGCCCGCTTCGAGAAGAAGGACCGACAGGACGGCCGCGGTTGTCGATTTGCCCGAGCCGCTGAGACCTGTGAGCCAGATGCAGAGTCCCTGGCGGTGTCGAGGTGGATAGGCTTCGGCCAGGATCTCCGCCGTCTCCGGCCGGGTGAACCAGGAAGGTAGGAGACGGCCCTTGCCGAGAAACTCTTCACGCACCTGAGTGCCGGAGATCGTGGCCGTGCGTGTTCCCTGGGGAATGTTCGCTGTCTCTTCGTAGCGATCCTCGTCCGGAAGATAGAGCAGCTCCGAGAAGGGCATCATGGTGACGCCGACTTCATCCTCAAACTGCTTGACCAAATCCTGGGCCTCATATGGCCCGTAGAACGGCTGTCCAGTCGAGTCTTTTCCCGGGCCGGCATGGTCGCGGCCGACGATCATGTGGTTCGCGCCGTGATTGCGCCGGATGATCGCGTGCCAGACCGCTTCCTTGGGACCGGCCATGCGCATCGCCAGCGGCAGCAGCGATAGGACGATGCGGTCTGGATCGTAGTAGGTCTGCGCTAGGGCCTTGTAGGTGCGGACACGGGTGTAGTGATCGACGTCCCCGGGCTTGGTCATGCCAACCGACGGATGCAGGAGCAGCACGCCATCGACCGAGGCGATGGCCCGTTTCGTCAACTCCTCATGCACGCGGTGCAGCGGGTTGCGCGTCTGGAACGCCACCACGTTCTGGCGGCCGGTCTGCTCCAGCACCTCGCGGGTCTGCGCCGGCGTGCGGCGCAGCTCCTGAAAGTCATAGTGACGCGGAATCTGGAGGACTCGAATGGGACCCGACGCGTTGAGCCGGCCCCAGCGAGCCATCTCGTGGACCAGCGGGTGTTTCGAATCGTGGGTGGCAAGCACCCGTTCCGCCAGATCGGTCGGATCCCAGGGATAGAGCTCGTCGATGGTCATGATCGCGAGCAGATCGTTCATCGAGTCGCGGAGTGCGATGTCGGTGCCGACGCGCAAACCCGCATCGGCCGCAACCGGCAGGGTCACCGGGATCGGAAAGAGCGTGCCATCGGCAAGCCGCATCTCGGCGAGCACGCGCCGGAAATCCGACTCGCCCATGAATCGATCGAGCGGTGAGAACCCGCCGGACGCCAGCAGCTCAAGGTCGCAGACCACGCGGGGTGACATCTGAAGCGAGGGAAGGGTGCTCGCGTAGGCACGGGCTTCTGCGAGCTCCTCATCCGGCACCAACAAATCGACAAGGCGGCCGCCATATGGCGAAATCAATGTCGTCCCCGCGGATGCCGTCGTCTGCACGTGCAATGGAATCTCTCCTCCCGAATCTAACTTGCCTATCTCGCTATGGCACAGTCCGCCGGAGCGGCGGATTTCACCGTAAAGCCAACCGCAAAGCCTAGCACCAGCAATCGCGCCGCTAGCGCAGGAGCGAGAGCGCCGTCGTCAGCAACAGCACTGCCAATCCTGCTTGCAAGGGTCGTCGCGGCACCCAAACGGTGAGTCTGCTTCCGATCAATACCCCCGGAATCGATCTGACGAGGAGCTTTCCAGCAAGGGCCACGTCGACGTCGTTGAGCACAAAGAGGTGGGCCAGCGCGGCCGCGCCGACCAGGAGAAACGCATGTGCCACATCGGTGCCGACCAGCTTCTCAGGCGTCAGCGAGACGGTAATCACCAGCAAGGCAGTGGCAGGCTGCCACTGCCGATCGAGGTCAACCCGACCAGGAATCCCCCAAATGCGCCGATCGCCACCAGCTTGGCGGTCGAACGGTTCGCTAGATGCTCGGCGGGCAGCTCTGTGGTGCCGCGCGTGCTGCGCCAGAGCTTATGGAGCATCAAGCTGGCCGCAATGACCAGCATCACACCGATAAATCGCTCCAGCAGGGCATCGACCGCGTTGGTGCTTACCGAATGGAGAAAGAACAGGGTCGCCGCCGCTACGAGCGTCGCCGGTATGCTGCCGATGGCCAAAGCGCGGACCACACGCATGTCGACGGTCCCCTGCCGCCAGTGCTGCCAGGTTCCGGCCAGCTTTGTGATCGACGAATAGGCGAGATCGGTGCCCACCGCCGCGGTCACGGGCATACCCAAGCCGAGCACGAGCAACGGCGTCATCAGGACACCACCACCCATCCCCGTCAGACCAACGAGCGTGCCGACGATCAGACCGTAGATCGGCAGCAACCAGTCAGCACCCATCCTCTTCCCTCGCCGCGACTCGCCTGGCAGTCAAGCCGCATCCTCGTGTGCAACCGACGAATCCCCACCAAGTCGATTGCCTTTACAGGATGCCACAGAACGGAGTTCCGGCGCAATCCTTGCCGCGTACGTATGCGCCCATCAGAACTACCCGAGCAAGGTCGAAGGTCAAGCCCCACGCAAGAGCGCAACCGTCGCGCCGTCTCCGCCCTGATTCGCGGGCGCGAGCTCATGACTGGCGACCGCCGGATGTGTCGATAGGACATCCTTGACCACGTTGCGCAGTGCCCCAGTGCCTTTGCCATGGATGATGCGCACGAACGGCATCCCGGCCCGATAGGCGTGCTCGAGGTATTCATCGAGCATCGCTTCGATCTCGGCGACGCGATATCCGCGCAGATCGAGCTCGAGGTTTACCGGCCCACTCGCGGCCGGCATGACGATCGGTCTCGACGTCTGCTCATCGCGCGCTCGGCCAAGGCGTTCCAGCGCGCCGACCGGTTGCCGGGTCTTGAGCGCGCCAAGCATCACATCGGCCGTCCCACCGTCGACGGCGATGACATCGCCCTCTTGATCGAGCGGGACGACGCGCACCCGGTCCCCCGCCGAGATTGGTTTTCTTCCCGGCGTCGGCGCCGGTGATTTCAGTTTTTCGCGCCGGAATGTGCGAACCCGGTCCGTCGCCTGGTCGACTTCGCGCCGTCGCTCGTCGAGGTGCTGTCGCGTGATCTGGAGTGACTCTCGATCGCGCCGAAGTCGCTTCAGTGTTTCGCGAGCTTCCTCGAGCGCGGACTCCGCCTCGGTGAGCGCCTCGGCGCGGGCTTCCCGCCGCGCGAACTCGGCTTTTTGCAACTCGCGTGAAGCGGTGTCGCGTAGTGCGCGCGCTTGCTCCTCTTCGGCGCGGGCGCGCTGCAAAAATGCATCGGCCTCATCCCGCCGCCGGCGAATGTCCTGCAGCAGACTATCCACTCGCAGCTCGTCCGGGTCGAGCATCCCTGAGGCTGCCTCCAGGATCTCGCGTGGCATGCCGAGGCGTCCGGCGATGGCCAGGGCATTCGACCGTCCAGGGACGCCGACCATCAGCCGGTACGTCGGGGATAGCGTCTCCACGTCGAACTCGACGCTCGCGTTCTCAACACCTGGTGTCGCGAACGCGTACGCCTTGACTTCCGGGTAGTGCGTGGTCGCGACGACGAGGGGCCCGAGTTGCAAGAGACGGCTGACAATTGCCCGTGCCAAAGCCGATCCCTCCTGAGGATCGGTGCCGGCTCCTAGTTCGTCGAGCAGCACGAGATCATCTGGCGTCACCTGTTGCAGCATCGCAATCACGGTGCGGATATGGCCGGAGAAAGTCGAAAGACTCTGCGCGATACTCTGCTCGTCACCGATGTCGATAAAGACGGCTGGAAACACAGAGACAACAGACGTGTCGTCCGCCGGAATGAACAGGCCTGTCTGCGCCATGAGCGTCAGCAAGCCGATCGTCTTCAATGCGACCGTCTTCCCGCCCGTGTTCGGCCCGGTGATGAGCAAGATTCGGAAGTCCCCGCCGAGATCGACGTCGATCGGGACTACTTCGGTCGGGTCCAACAGCGGGTGGCGCGCGCGACGCAGCGAGATGCAGTGTCTTGGATGACCGTTCGCGTTTGAAGCTCCGCCGGACCAGAGCGCCGGCCGGTGCGCGCGCATGGCGAACGCCAGACGTGCCTTGGCCATGGCCAGGTCGACGGCGGCAGTCGCTTCCACCGAGCTCGAGATCTCCTCGGCTCGGGCGCCGATCTTGTCGCTGAGCGCGTCGAGGATGCGGTCGACCTCGTGCTGTTCGTCGAGCTGGCGCTCCCGCCAGCGGTTGTTCAGTTCGACGATTTCGAACGGCTCGACGAAGAGCGTCTGACCGCTTGCCGACGTGTCGTGGACGACCCCTTGCAGCTGAGTCCTGGCGTCCGCCCGCACCGGCACCACGTAGCGACCATCCCGTGTGGTGACAATCGAGTCCTGGAGCGCCGACGCGTACTTGCCCCCGCTGACGAGGGCGTTGAGCCGCTCCATCAGCCGGCTGTGGGCGACTCGCACATCTCGCCGGATCCTGCCCAATTCCGCACTTGCGGTGTCCAGGACGTCGCCCCGCGGGCCAATAGCACGGTTGATGTCGGTCTCGAGATCAGGCAACTCGGCTAAATGGTCGGCGAACTCCCGCAGGTGTGGAAAGCGCGTTTCAACTTCCGGCAGCCGCAGCAGGGCGCGCCGCAGATTCCTCGCCGCCGAGACCATGTCGAGCACTTGCAGTAATTCTGCTGGTTGCAGACGGGCTCCCTTCGCCGCCCGCTGGACCAGATTCCGCACGTCTCGTGCGCCGCCGATGGTGACATCCGGGAACTCGGTGAGAAGATCAACGGCCTCGGCGGTGACATCGAGCAGGTAGGCGACCGTCGCGGCGTCTCCGCTGGGACCCAGTTCACGCGCCTTCTCGGCCGCGACACTGAAACGACACTCCTGACCGAGGCGATCCAGGATCGCCGAATATTCGAGCTTGGCCAGAACACGCTCATGCACGAATGGAGATCCCCGGGCGCGACGACTGCGATTGGGTGCAGTGTAGCGCCGGAATAGAGACCCTTGGCGTTAAACACTCTGTTGACACGAACATGCGTTCTCCCCTATCCTCTGCAGTAGACCACGCTCGTCCCCTTGGGGGGGAGTCGATGCGGTGCAATCGACCCGCGAGCCGCCGCAGCGGCCAGTAGGAGCCGACCATGAAGACCCTGTCCCGCCGCCAACAAGCCATCCTCCAGTTCATCGAGCGCTTTCTCGACGAGAACGACTATCCCCCAACCATCCGTGACATCCAGTCCGAGCTGGACATATCTTCGACCAGCGTCGTCGACTACAACCTCAAGGCGCTTGAGGCTCGCGGTCTCATTCGTCGCAACAGCAAGATTTCGCGAGGCATCGAGCTTGTGAACCGAGGTGTCGGTCGCCGCAACGTCGTGGCTATCCCGGTGATCGGCCAAATTGCCGCGGGTCTCCCAATTCCCGTGCCGGGCGATCTCGAGGGCTCGGATGCGACAGAATCGGTCGAGCTGGGATCTGATCTGGTGCCGAACAGTGGACAGGGACTGTTCGCGCTGCGGGTCAAGGGCCACTCGATGGTCGACGCGCTGATCAACGATGGCGACGTCGTCGTCCTCAAGCAGCAGGA